>Ga0210111_1000213_pt1 | contig 15620 bp, 12 predicted proteins | sample China_Galinas_PW_6_FD_185520 | JGI IMG/M metagenome (GOLD analysis project Ga0210111, IMG submission 185520) | Wetland microbial communities from San Francisco Bay, California, USA, that impact long-term carbon sequestration - China_Galinas_PWC_D2... | ecosystem: Environmental > Aquatic > Marine... | reverse complement strand
GGGCGCGACGCAGTTGGCTGCACGGACTGGAGGATGTCACCAAACGATACCTGATGTACATCGCCGGGCGGAACCTCGGGGTGATCATGCGCGCTCTGTTCGGAATGGGTAAACCGAAAACCCTGCAGACGGAGGGGGAGGGTGGCTTTTTGTCAATCTGGGCGAAAATCGAGGCCCTCTACCGCCTGCTCGGTTCGTCTGGCACCACTCTCGCGGCTCGAATTTGTGCGATCGAGTTTTTGGTCTTGAAAGTCCTGGCGCGCCTCAGCGGCTTGGCTCGGCCCGCCGCGCCGGTCGCCGCTTGAAAAATGTGACTACTTCAACAGGCTGCTAGGCCCGTACTGCCACCGGCGAGGGTCTTATCTAAGCGGCTCCTGCATGGATCGGCTACTGCGGCGACTGCGTCAGATTGTCGCAATGCCGTGTCCAGGTGCGACGATCCGTCGTGAATGTACGGGTGCCCGCGCCGCCCGCAACCTACAACAGGTCGTCGTAACGCGGTTTTTGGGGGCTCCGCAAGACCTGAGTACGTGGGAACGCGCATTGCTTTCCCCAAACGAGACGGCGTTCGAGGTTACGCCTGTATGCGCACATGGTCGGTGGGATCTCGCCCTTGAGGAGGCTAGTCGTGTCCAAATCCTTGCTCGAAGCGATAGACAGGGCACTACGGCGTGTCCGCTGTCGTTGCCCGAAATGCGGTAACGCGATCACAGTAGCCAAGCGGAAGCTCAATACTGCTTGTCGATGCGATCTATGCCACGCCGCCTTTATTCCGTCGACGGTAGTTTCGGTCAGTGAGCAGAAGACTGGCTCGGTCGCCAGGCATTCGTAAACACAAAGAGCATGGGACACGCGAGAGCTTCGAACGACTTTGCCGATGCGCGGTATCGGTGATCTGCACGAATTAGAGTCGATTGGCGTGAAAGAACGAGGCGATGCTGTGCGACTGGCCACGGTCAGGCTGGGCGCACGAAAGAATGGACGGTATGCGATGACCAACTCTGAACACGAGAGCATCTCGATGGACGATCTAAAGGTGGGCGTGGGAAAGGAACTGCTCGCCGAAGCGGAAGTGATCCTCGCGGTCGATGGGGAAATGGAAGAGGAGGTGCTGTACGGCAAGTGGGACTGGGAACTTGCCGTTGGCACCGGGCACGACTTGGGTCTCACGGTCGTCCGCGTCGAAATCGATGACGCCGACGATATTGGGGACCTTAAGAATTTGATCGAATCGTTGCGACCAGAGGAATCGGATGAGGGCGAGGGTCCAACCGACGATGATGCTGAATAGGCAGCGGCGCCTGAGTTTCACTGTGCTCGCGGGACTTTTCGCGTCTACCCTGGGAGCCTCAGAGTTGTATGGCGAGGGTCTTCCGCGCGCGGTCTTTGACCATGATCTCAGGTTGACGAGCAACGAGGGACATGTCGCCCTGAAATGGACCGGGGATCGTGAATCGCTCGAATACCAACTCCAATGCGACACGGAACCGGAATTCAAATCGCCGACGACTGACTACGAAGGCATGGATGAATCGACCTTTCAATCCGGGCTGCCGGATGGGCAGTATTATTTTCGCGTACGGGCCCGCGAAAGCGACGGCGCAGGCTGGGGACCATGGTCGGATACGGCCAAACTCGTTTGCACGCACCATTCCATGACCCTGGCGTGGGGTCTGTTCTCCGCGGGCGGCGTGCTGTTTCTACTCATCACTTCTTTCGTGGTGCTAAACTCTCGATCCTTGGACCGATTTGAGGGGGCCAATGCCTGAAGGCAGCCAAGTCCTGACCGCTTCGGCAGGTTACACCTTGCTGGGTCTGTTCGGCGTGATGTGGATCGCGCTGGGGATCTACTGGGGGCGCCGTGCCAAGTCACTCGAGGGGTTCATGGTGGCCGGACGAAACGTCGGCCTGGCGCTCGGTACGGCCACCGCCGTCGCGACGTGGATCACTTCGAATACAACCATGCTGGCGCCGCAGTTTGCATTGCAACTCGGCGTCTGGGGTATGCTGGCCTACTGCACGGCGTCGTTTGGTTTGTTCCTGTTCGCACCGCTCGCGAAACGCATTCGTCAGGCGATGCCGCATGGCTATACAAGCGTCGAGTTCATCCGTCTGCGGTACGGACGAACCGCGTACATCGTCTTCCTCATCATCTCGCTCTTCTATGGCCTGACATGGATGGTCAGCATGGGGATGGCCGGTGGCATCCTGCTGGAGGCACTGGCGGGCATACCCTACACGCACGGAATGTCGGCGATACTGCTAGTGTGCGTGGTGTATACGCTCTTCGGTGGCCTGTTCGCGGTCATCGGCACGGACTATATTCAGAGTCTGATCATTCTGGTGGGCGTGGTCGCTGTGGCCATCGCCATTCTCACACGAGCACCGTTGAATGAGATTCACAGCAACCTGCAAGCCAACCGGCCGGCTCTGCTTAACGTGTTCTTCCCAGCGGCCATCATGGCAGTCTTCAACAACCTCCTGTTTGGCATCGGCGAGATCTTTCACAGCAACGTGTGGTGGAGCCGCGCATTCGCGATGCGCGAGGGTGTCGGCATGAAAGCCTATCTGTTGGCGGGCGTCATCTGGCTGCCGATACCCGTCGTCGCGGGGTTCTTGGGTCTGGCGGCACCGACGCTGGGCATCAACATCACCCGGCCGGACGTGGTGGGTCCGTTGGTGGCCGCCAACTTACTCGGGTACGCAGGTGCGGTGCTCGTTTTCATCGTCGTCTTCAGCTCTCTTGCATCCAGCATCGACAGCCTACTGGCGGCGACATCGGATGTGGTGACGAAGGAGATCGTACAACCACTGTTCATGCCCCATGCGAAGGATCGACAGCTTCGCAAGGTCGCGGGCTTGGTGATCGCCCTCGTAGGGCTCATCACGTGGGGAATCTGTTTGCCGAAGGTTGGCACGCTGGCCACCGTGTTGTTTTTCGCTGGACCACTCGTCGGTAGCACCATTTGGCCGATCATCGCCGGGCTCTTCTTACAACAGACAAACCGAATCGGTGCCATTCTGGCCATGGTACTTGGCAGTGGTGTCGGTCTGATCGCCTACGTGGAGATCGGATGGTACTCGGCCACATTGATCGGCACCGCCGTATCATTCCTGACGGTGGCAGGTACAACGTTGCTGTGGCCGCACACGTTTGACTGGCGAATCCTGGCGGGCGAGGCAGCGGAGGTTTAGACATGACTCTCTTCCCGGCGTGGTTTTTTATAGCTTTGGTCTTCTGCGGAATCGCCCTGGCCGTCGTCAGCGGCGTGCTCCTGGTGGTCCTACTGATCCGAGACATCGGAGGCAAAACGATATGGTAAATGGAACGACCATCGAGATTGATACGGCAGTAGCGGCACCGGCACGTGAGCAATCCAACTCGAAAGGGCTGGAACTCGATCCTCGACCGCTATTGGAAGTCACCGGCGGCCGTGTCGATGTCAAACGGCTCCAGGCGTTGAAGGGCCAGTCGATTGTGCATCCAAAACAGTTCGACCGGCAAACGCTGGTCGACGTGTGCCGAACGGCGGCCCTTCTCGAAGCGGTCAACGTCGAAGCGGTCAAGCCGCTGGACGGGAAGATCGCCATTACCGCGTTCTTCGAAGCCAGCACGCGCACGCGGTTGTCATTTGAAAGCGCCGTGTTGCGACTGGACGGAAAAGTCCTAAGCGTGCCCGACGGGCGCGTGACCGGGATGGCCAAAGGTGAGTCGCTCGCTGACATCGGCGAGATGTTCAACACGTACGGCGACGTGGTCATCATGCGGCACCCCGACACGGACAGCGTCGATGAGATCCGGGAGAATCTGGACCTACCGCTGATCAACGCAGGCAACGGTTCCGGTCACCACCCGACACAAGCCATCCTGGACTGGTATGCCTTGCTAAAATGGCGTCCCGCCCTGGCGTCCGCGGACTGTCCGGCCGACCAGCGCATACACTTGGGAATTGTCGGCACGCCGGGAAGCATGCGTGCCGTGAAGAGCTTCCTGCGTCTCTCAATGTTGTTCGTGGGTGCGATCGAGAAAATCACGATCGTATCCGAGATGGCCGATCCGGTCGGACTCGATCTCGAATCGGCGATCGAAGACTGTGCCGTACCCGTCGAAATCACCAACGACGTGCAAGAGGTACTGGGCGACCTGCACGTGATCTATATGAACTCGATTGCCTTCCTTGGCGATAGCTATCGCGAGCTGGACAGCCGCTTCAAGCTGCGTGCCGACAGCAAGCTCAAGAGCGACGCGGTCATCATGCACCCGCTGGCCCGTCGCGACGAACTCGATACGAGTCTCGATGCGACGGCGCACAACATGTACTTCGCACAGGCGGCGGGGGCGGTCTTTGTGCGTCAGGCGGTGCTCATCGCGGTCCTTGGGAGACTGGACAAGCTCGCGGAGCTCGCCGAGTAGGCCTGGAAAGGCCCGGCAGGTGTGACACGAATTGATCCCCTTGTTGGAACACAGCTATGTGTGGAATTGCGGGTTTCTGGGAACCAAACGAACATCGGGAAGGCATGAGGGCTACCCTGGACCGTATGCTCGATACGCTGGAGCATCGGGGTCCCGACGGGCGCGGTATGCACGTTCACGAAGCCGCCGGCCTCGCCATGGGCCATACCCGATTGTCGATCATCGACCTGGAGACGGGCGACCAGCCCCTCTACGGAGAAGACCGCGACATCGTACTGACCGTCAACGGTGAGTTCTACGACTACAAACGGCTGCGGGCCGAACTGGCGTGCGATGGCGTCCGCTTCCAGACGAAGACCGATACAGAGATCGCCATACCATACTATCGCCGGCATGGACTCGAGTTCGTCCACCGATTACGTGGCGAGTTCGCCGTCGTTTTGTTCGATGTGAAGCGCGACCGGCTCGTACTGGTGCGCGACCGCTTCGGTATCAAACCGCTGTACTACCGCCTGACCGACGACGCGATTTACTACGGCTCGGAAGTCAAGGCCGTTGTACAGCATCCGCGTGTGCCGAGCGAACTCTGCCCCCGTGCCGCCGTGCACCAGATGATGCAGGTGATGGTGCCGGGTACGACCTCCTTCGCCGGCATTGAGGCCCTAAAGCCGGGGCACATGCTGATCGTGGAGCGCAAAGGAGACAAACTCGAGGCCCGCCAGAAGTGTTATTGGGATCTCGACTTCCCGCAGCGCGGCGAACATGACGCAAATCCCGACGCAGAATACTATGTCAGTCGGGTGCGGGACCTTTTGATCGATTCGGTTGGCACGCGGCTCGAAGCGGATGTGCCGGTCGGTTGTTATCTATCCGGCGGGATCGACAGTTGCTCGATCCTCGGATTGGCCACACCCCTGCAACAATCTCCCGTGAAGGCGTTTACGATCAGTTTCGATCACGACGATTACGACGAAGCGGCGATCGCCAAGGAGATGGCCGAACGCACGAGGGCAGATCAGGAACTCCTTCAGGTCACTGCGGACGAACTGTACGGCGATTTCTTTCAGAAGGTCGCCTGGCACACGGAACGGACGTATTACAACACGCTAAGCGTCGCCAAGTGGCATATGAGCCATCGTGTGCGTGAGTGCGGCTTCAAGGTGGTAATCACCGGCGAAGGTGCGGATGAGCTCTTCGGCGGTTATCCCTTCTTCAAGCGTGACATGTTCCTGCACGGCGAGGGCGATTCGGACGAATTCGCCCGTGAGTTGGAACAGGCCAATACCGTGTTCAAGGGGGCGATACTCGCGGAGACCAAACAATCACATCCGGCATGGATGGACCTGTGCGGTTTTACGCCGTCGTGGATTCAACCGTGGATGCTGACACTGGAGGCATGTAAGCCCCTCTTTGGCCCTGAGCTTCGCGATTTGCTGGCGACATACGACCCGATTGCGGCCATCGCCGCCGAAATCGACCCTTCCATGGTGCGTGGACGCCACCCGCTGGACATCGCCCAATACACCTGGAGCAAGACCATGCTCGAAGGCCAGATCCTCACGTGGGGTGGTGACCGGGTGGATATGGCGAATTCGATGGAATCCCGGCCGGCGTTCCTCGATCACAATGTCGCCGAGTTCGCCGTCCAAATCCCGCCGTCGCTGCGCATCCGCAACGGTGTCGAGAAGTGGGTGCTTCGCGAGGCGATGAAAGGTGTCCTGCCGGAAGTGCTATACAAGCGTGAGAAGTTCGCGTTCATGGCGCCCCCCAGCCATACGGACACCGCCAAACGGGCGGCCGTCGAGAAACTCGTCAAACAGTGGCTCTCGCCGGAGCGCCTCGGCGTCGTCGGTCTGTTTGATCCGGAGCGCGTCCGCGAATTCCTGCACGACAGCGGAACCTCATCGGATGCCATCACGGACAAGCGAAATGACATCATCGTGAATCATCTTTTGCAGATACATATGCTGCATCAGATGTTCGTCACGGAAGAGGCGGTCGCGGCAGGGTAGGATCGTAGCGTCCAAGCGGGCCTGCGCAGCGCTTTCACGGATGCGTACGCAACCGCTCTTGAGCGATGACTCGACACCGGCTATACAACACTGGCGCAGAATCAAAAAAAGCACGGATGAACCATCGCTTATCCGCACGACTCACCCTCGCGCGACTTCACGCGGGATAATGTGAAAAGGCCATCCGTCACCAACGGTGAATCTTCAAAATGTATCTGTATCATACTTTCTCGGTCATGCTCCTCGGGTTTTCCTGGCTGCTGCCGGCTGTGCCGCCGGCGGGCGCAGACGGCGGGTCTGGTGCCCCTTCGGCCGAAGCACTGCTGCAACAGGTACCGGAATCCGACGAGGACATTCAAAAGCGAACCGTCCTGGCGCAGGCGCGTCTGAGCGAACTGGGACAGGCCGGCACGGGCGAGGCCCAACTCTCGGAAGAGGACGGCAAGGCCGTCCGCGCTGCGCAACAGGAACTCGTCCAAGCGTGGCAGGCGTATCTCGATAACTTGCAACGCATGACAACGCTGCGTAAGGACTTGCTGAACCTGACCAGCCCGGAGCATCTGAAGACGCTGGCTGACGAGCTTGCTGCGCTCGACGAGGAAAAAGCCAGCCTGAAACGCTCGGAGCCACCGGCCACGGTGACCGAGGAGCAACTGACCGAACTGCAGGCCCGGGCGTCGGCCCTAAAGGCACAGGTTGAGGCGCTGGCGGAATCTCAGTTGCAGCGATCGAAGCAGCTTTCCGAGGGCTTCCAGTCGCAGGAGAAGCTCCTCCAGGAGGATCTATCGCAAACGCGCACACGGCGCGAGGAAGTCGTAAAGCCATTGACGGAGCCCTCATCTCTTCCGTTGGCACCGCCCGAACAGCAACGTCTGCAATGGGATGAAGAACGTCTGACCGTGCGCCAGGCTGTCGTGCAACTCGCACTGCGTGCGTTGAAGCCTGCCGCGGAACTGGCCAGGCACACGTACGATCAGGGTGAGCGCCGACTGGGTTCTATGCGCCCACTGCTGTCGGCTTTGCAGGATCGAATCAACGCCATCAATGAGGCTCGCACCCGTGCGCGGATGAAGGAACTGGAAGTCGCCGAGGCCCGGTCGCCGACGGAGATGGGCATACGCGATCTGAAACTGTTCAGCGAGCGCGTACTCCTCGCGTACTTCCAGGAGCCCGAGCGACTGCGCCGCCTACAGGAACGGTACCCGCAGCGCGCCGCCGACCGCCTTGCGACGCGCATCCAGCTGGCCGGCGTATACTGGACACGTATCCGCGAATCGCTCGACTACCAAGACGCCAAGGAATTAAAGTCCCTCGCCGAGGAGTTGAGCGAACAACTACAAGACGAGCGCTCGCTTTTGGATGGGTTGCGTACCAAGCTGGGCAAGACGCTCGATGAACTGCAACAACTGCAATCCGTGCGCGAACGCGCCCTGAGACGATTCAACGCCCAGGCCGATCAAGTGACGTCCACCGTCGACCGAAAGGACGCGGCACGGCGTACGCAGGTACAGTCGATGGTCACGACCGAGCGAACCGCGCTCGTCGAATCCATGGGCACTGTGATCGCGGCCGTGGAGGAGGTGTCCGCGCGACTCGGTCTGGCCGTGGACAAGCTCGAAGCGCATGTGGAAGGATTGGACACCGTGGGGGAGACACTGCGGTGGATGCGCTTGACCAACCGCGATGCGGGGATATGGGGTTCCCACTGGACGAGCGCTTGGTCCGATGTAGCGGCGTTTTGGCGCCCACCGCCGCCCGAGGCGTTAGAGGACCGCGATAGTCAGACGGCGCGTTCGCTCCATCGAGAGCTCTTCGGGGAGCGGCGCGACGCATACGCGGATTGGCGTCTCCTCGGCGGAAAAATGATGGCAGGTTTGCGCAGCACGACGGTGGGCGAATGGGCGTGGACGCTCATTGGCGTGCTCGTTGTTGCGGGCGTCGGTGGCGTGCTTCACCGGGTCACGCGCTACCACGGTGTTCGCCTGGCGCGTGAAATCGTGGAGCAACTCGAGGGTCCCCGCGACGAGGCGCACCCCATTCGTACCGGTCTCAGCGCACGCATCAATCTGATGCTGCTGAATATGGTGGGCGACCTGTCGATCCCGGTGCTCGTGGCCTGTGCATTGGCGTTTTCGGCATGGCACTTGGCAAGCGACGACACAACGATTCGGCTCGTGCTGACCTTCTTGGGTACGATCGTGTTCGCCATGACGCTACTACGGCTGGTACACCATTTGTTTGAAGCGGAAAGCCCTCCACATCGCCCGATTCCATGCAGCGACCGCGTGGCACGTCACTATCGCAAGTGGATCGGGATCATCATCGTCTTCTCCGCGATCGCGCTGATCATCCCTTTGATGCTGCTCGTCGCGACAGTGGCCGGGGCGCTGCAGGCCGTGCTGTTGGAGCTGTACAAGACCGGGTTGCTCGCGCTGCTGCTTCTATTCCTTTTCCGAAAAGAGTGCGTGCTCGGGTTGGGGGATGTAGGCGATCTCAACTGGGGGTTGATGTTGACTTGGATCGCCTACCCGTTGCTGGTCCTGGCCGTCATCGCGTTGCTGGTCTTGGAGGTCATCGGGTACGGCGCACTCGTCAGTTATGTCGGTACGGGATTGCTGTTGTCGTTCGGGATCCTGATGGTGCTCGGCACCCTGATCGAGTATCTCAGCGACCTGATCGAGCGCCGTGCCTGGCAATTGCAGCATCCGGACGCCGCGGCCGGGCCGGGCGGCGCCAGTCCGGCTTCCCGTTCACTCGAATCCGGGCGCAGCCTGTACGTCATCGCCCTGCTGCGCTGGTTCGTTCGGATTTCCGGTCTTGGGCTTATCGTCTATCTGATGCTGCGCGCGTGGGACGTGCGGGTGACGCCGGCCACGATGGACTGGGGGCGAATTGGACTCGGCGTGCTGTCGATCTTTGTCGCGCTACTGCTCGATCGACTGATCCTCACGCTCCTGTCGACGCTGCACATGACCGGGCGAATGCCGGAGAGCACCATCGGCATCATTCGCCGCTGGCTGCGCGGTGTGCTCACCATTGTCGTGGCGTTGACGGTAATTGCCATCGCCGGATTCGACGTGAAGAGCCTTTGGACGCTGCTGGCGACGTTTTTGGCCATGATCGCCATCGGCTTCGTCGCGGTGTGGAGCATTCTTAGCAACGTGCTCGCGACGATCGTCATTCTGATCTGGCGACCCTTCAACGTGGGCGAACGAATCAGCGTCTTGCCGGAAGATCTTGAAGGCGAAGTCGTGGACATCAACTTCATCTACACGACACTCAAAGCCGATGACGGTTCGAAGATGTCCATTCCGAACAATCTGTTCGCGCAGAAGTTCATCCGCCGCCAGGAGATTCGCGGCAAACCCGTACGTACGCTGGCCGAGCAACTGGAATCAGAGAAGCCGCTGGGCGAGTGAGCGTGTGCGTAGTTCGTGCGGTCTTGAAGTGCCTGTCAGGTGTCCGCCGCCGCCGGCAAGCGGGACCCGATCTCGTGTAGAATGGCAGCCGTGTCCGCGACGCGCACATAGCGGTCCTGAAGCGACCCGAGCGTGAAATCGTGACGTTCCTGGGTCACTGTGGCGCACCCATCGGCCACCAGCGTGACGAAGTAGCCTAGATCGCAGGCGTCCCGCACCGTGGTGGAAATGCACTCGTCCGTGTATACACCGGTGACGTAGACGGTCCGAATGTCCATGTTGCTCAACACGTAAGCGAGGGTCGTCGATGTGAACGCACCGCTGGTGGTTTTGTTGAGCACGATCTCGTCGTCCTGCGGTGCGACTTCCTCGAGAAACTCGGCTTCTTTCGAGCCCGGTGCCGCGTGCAGGCGGAGGCGTTTGTGTCCGGAACTGCGATCCCGGCCGTCACGAGTGAGCGACTGGATTCGAATATGAATCACCTCCAGCTCGCGCGCGCGAAAGCATTCCTGCAGGCGGCGCACGTTGGGCAATACGACCCGCTGCAATTGGTTGAAGTAAAACTCCTGCGCTTCGGTCGGGACGCCCGACTTTTCCGCGTTTTCAAACACGCCATGGCCGCGCGACGCGTCCAGGTATTGCATGTCGATGCAGAGCAATGCCGCGCGCTCCATATGATCCCGATGGAACCGTTCTGGCGTTGCGGTTATCGATTCGCGATAGATGTCCCGCAGTGGATCTACGTTCACAAACTGTGGATCATGTTCGTCGACTGTCATGAAGCCTCCTGTTTGGCAGTCTGTTGAAGAATGTATCGCGTCGTCGCGTTGCGGAATCAGCCTCACATGGCGACCTCATACGACTCCTTGACGCGTCAATAGCTGTACGATTCCGCAGAATCGCCCACCGTTGATCTACTCCGCTTGCGCAAGTCGAAGCACACTACGCAGCAGGACATTTGCGCCAAGCTCGATGTCTTCCCAATGGGTCCATTCGGCCGGACTGTGGCTGCGGCCGCCGACACTTGGAACGAAGATCATACCCGTCGGCGCCAGCCGGGCCATCAGCTGGGCGTCGTGGGCGGCGCCGCTCGGCATGACATGGGGATCGATATCGAGCTCCCGCGCTGCGGCAGCGATCAACTCGACGATTCGCGTATCGCATTGAACCGGAGATACTTCGCTTAGAATGTCGAACTCGAACATGAGACCGCGGCGCCGCGCAATGGCCGAGAGCGCGATGCGAAAGGCGTCGGACAGAGTCGACAGGGTGTCCGCATTTTCATCGCGCACGTCCAAGCTGAACTCGACAAGCCCCGGCACTGTATTGGCCGTGCCCGGGTGAAGCGTGACCTTTCCGATCGTCGCCACGCTGCGCTCGCCACCGTGTTCCTCCAGAACGCGCGGCACTTCACCGCAGAATTCCGCCAGTCCGGCGAAGGCGTCGCGGCGCATTGGCATAGGGGTCGTTCCCGCATGGTCGGCCTCGCCCTTGAGTCGGACGGACCACTTGATCAGCCCCGTAATCGCCTCCACGACGCCGATGGACTTCCCGATCTTGTCGAGCACGGGTCCCTGTTCGATGTGCAACTCGATGTAAGCGTACACGGAGTCCGGGCTTCGTCGCGCGGCAAGTGCCTTTAGTGGATCCAATCCGCGCTGCTTCATCGCATCTGCCAGCCGCACGCCGGACAGATCAACCATGGTTTCGAGCATGTCCGGGTTAAGCTCACCCGCCATGGCCGACGACCCGAAGAGTCCCCCGAATCTTCCTTCCTCGTCGCTGAACGCCACAAGTTCTGTCGGTCTTCGCGTCTTGACACTCTCTTCCTGGACACGGCGCAGACATTCCAGGGCTGCGAGTACACCCAGGGCGCCGTCGAGTCGCCCTCCAGCGGGCACCGTGTCGAGGTGCGAGCCGAGAATCAACGCGGGCGCATCACCTATATTGTCCAAACGTCCGATTACATTGCCGGCCCCGTCCATGTCGGCTTGAAGTCCGGCATCCGTCATCGCGCCGCAAAGAGCCTTGCGGGCTTCGAAATCGGCCTCGGAGAACCCGATGCGGTAAATGCCACCATCGTCTTGGCGTCCGATGTTGGCGAATCGTTCGATATCGGATCTCAGTCGCGCCATGTTTATCGAAACGGTGTGTGGAATTTGCTGTGTCATGGCCATCCTTGTCGTTCGCTGGCGAGCACTCGCTGTCGCCCCATCGCATGCGGCGGGCTCGCACTTTTTCGATTGCACCCACGTATCACCGTGCCGCTTCCACAACCATCGTCCGTTCTGTGGGTCATCCTAACCAAAACGTCCGCGACATTCGAATCGCTTTGGCTGCTTTCGGCAATTTGTTTCGTGACCGTTACCCGCACCGTCGCTGATGCGCAAGGAGCTGTCCTTCCTGAAAATCTCATCCAGGCGCAGACGGGCGCGTCGAGTGGCGAGTTTGTCAGAAGCTTGCGCTGCCAAGAGCGGCGAGATCGCGATGGACGGGAGGCGCTTTGGCCCGACGATCGCCTGACTTGAAGCCGTTGCGCAAACTTCGACCTCGGGCGGCCGACGCAAACGATCGGTTTCAAGAACTCAAGCCGCACGGCGATAGCGATGATGCAACCCGCCAACTTTCGGAATCGCTATCACCCTACCATGGCCCGGTGGCTCAACATCGCGGGCAACGGGCGAGTTTCGATCGCGGGACAAGTGCGCGCGAGCGCGATGGCAGTAGTCAAAGTAATCGGTGAGGATCCGTCGGAGATGGCGGTCGTTGAGAACGATGCAATGATCAAGGCATTCGCGACGGATCGATCCAATGACTCGCTCGACATACGGCGACTGCCACGGCGAACGGTATGCGATCAGCACTTCCTCGACGCCCATGTGCTTGACACGCTGGCGGAAAGAGTCGCCGTAGATCGAATCCCGATCACGGATCAAGAACCGCGGCGCCTGGTTCTCGGGAAACGCTTCGACGATCTGCTGGGCTGTCCACTCAGCCGTCGGATGCGCAGTGACGTTAAAGTGGACGACCATACGGCGACGATGACGGAGTACGATGAAACAGAACAAGATGCGGCATGTCGCTGTCGGAACAGTGAAGCAATCAACGGAGACGATATCGCCAACGTGGTTATTCAGGAAGGTGCGCCACGTCTGCCACGGCGGTTTGCGATGCCGGACCTTGTATTTGTCTACGGTAGCCTGCGACGCCTCGTGGCCAAGGAGTTGCAGTTGCGAACGGATTCTCGGCGTTCCCCTGTGCCTCCTGAAAACCCTATCCAGGCCAGAAACCGCGATTCCGGGCGTTTCGCGGGCATCAGCGATTGGCGCCTCCTCGGCTGGCGCTACGCTCGTGGCGGTTCACGTACGCATTAAGGTCGAGGGTTGGGGAGCGGGGCATGGGTTGGATACAGGTGATTTCCCTTTTCCTTCGATTGCTTCTTCGCAGCCAAGCCGAATTGGCAGGGCCAGCGCGCACAGAGAGGCTATATGGGCATATTGGGAAAGATGCCAGCGGCGGCGGAAGCCAGTTTTCTCCGAGAAAAAAACTATGGGAGTCGAACAGCACAGGGTGCCAGTGTCAGAATTCCCCCAGAAACGCGGCTTTGGAAGATCGTAAACCCTCGTGGCGCAACGGGTTTAATGTGCGCTGGCCCTGGCCGAATTGGCCGCCGAGAACCTCGCGCTACGCCAGCAGCCTGCGGTCCTGGAGCACATGTTCAAGCGTTCGCGATTGAGGAATCGTGACCGTATCTTCTGGGTCTGGATCACCCGCCTTTGGTCGAATTGGCGCTCCGTTCTCGTCATCGTCCAACCGGAGGCGCATCCAGACGGTCACGTACGACGAGTGCCACGCCGAGGCTGGGGCGATGGTCGTAACGGAGGACGAACCGGAGACTCTCCAACTAATGGACGAGGTCGGTATCGATTCCTCCCGCCTTCTTGAACTCGGGAGGCACGGGACTAACCTTTTTCTGGGTGGCCATTATGTCAACCTGAGTCGAGTCGACGGGCGGATTGGATCCATCCGGGATGGCCTCGACCTACTACGCATGGCCCGCGCCAGCTGGGGCCTTGCGGAATCTCGTTTCCCAGCCCTGAGCCCGCGCCTATATTTCGCCTACCGCAAAGCCGTTAACGTGATCCGCCAGGAGAGCGCGGAGATTTCTTACCCGTACAAACCGGCCCACCGAAGCTACTGGGACCGAATGACGTTCGCTGAATTCCTGGACGAGTTTCATCCGAAGCTCCGACACATCGTAGACGTCCAGCTGAAGGTCACGGCGGGAGAAACGTCGGATCGGATCTCACTCTTTTGGGGTCTTGTGACCTTCCGTTGGAATGTCGAAGGCCGCTTCTTTTTCGTCAAAGGAGGCGCTTCTATCCTTCCCCGTGCGCTCGCTCAGAAGCTTGACGGTCGTCTAACGCTCGACGCTGACGTCCACACAGTCGTAGAGGGTGACCCTCTTCGAATAGAGTACGCCTGCCAAGGAACGCGCGCGTCAACATACGCGCGGCACGTACTCCTCGCCGTACCCGCGAGCAGAGTTTCAAAGCTTGTATGTGGCCTCCCGCGAGAAACAGAGGATGCGCTCCAGCGAGTCGCTTACGCTTCCTACATCCCTGTGCATCTTCGTTTCCGTCGCAGATTCTGGCAGTCTGAGCTTTCGAGCGGCTTTTTGAATTGCGCAGGGCTCGTTTTCGCCGACGTAGTCGACGGCACGAAAGGCCAAAGTGGCAAGACTGGGATTCTAAACTGCTTCATCGCCGGTCCAGAAGCCCGTCGATTAATCGCTGCCACCGATAACGAAATACTGTGCGAGGTGTTGGAAGACCTCGATCGCGTCTGGCCCGGTTCACCAGCGGACTTGCTGGACCATAGGGTCTTTCGCTGGTCCGAGGGCATTTCGTACTTTCCCCCCAACTACGCGGACCCGCTTGACAGGCTTAGGCGACCGATCGGCAATATTCGTCTCTGTGGCGACTACACGCAGGGAGCCGGTATGAACGACGCGGTCCTCAGCGGTACGGTGGCGGCTGCCCAGCTACTGGAACGTATTCGCTCCCATCACAGCGATCCTTCGGCGGCCGGCTCCATCCAATAGCCGAAAGGACACGCCAGCCCCCAGCGTGCCAAAATGCCCAGGACTTCAGTCTCATGTTCTACCGCATTATTAGCGTGGTCACAGAAAGACACAGGGTCGTTCGCGATGCATGCATTCTCACACTTAGTGTACGCACAGAGCATTTGCGAGAGTGTAACTCTTCAGCCGCCTGCAATGCAAACCAATGACGAAATGGTAAGATAGGCAAACTTGCGCACTGCGCCTTGCGCTGGTATGCAATGGGTCATGCAGCCAGGGAAGGCGAAATCGGTAAAAGCCTTGATCGATGCGGCCGTGCGGGGTGAACTCCGTGAGAGCGAGGTCCGCTTGCTGTGCATCCAGGCGCCGGAGATCATCATCCTGGCACTTCTGGCGGCAGGGAAGCGTATCGCGGAACTGCAAGGGCGGCCCGGCAGCGATGCGTCTTCGCCGTTCACGCCATCGGGCATGGTGCCGGTGTACGAGAAACCCAGCGCGAAGAAACGGCGGAAGAAGCCCGGTGCCAAGGACGGCCATCCCGGGCGGCGCCGCGAGAAGCCCAAGCAGATCACCCACCGACGCACCCATCGACTGAAACGCTGCCCCCACTGTGACGGGCCGCTGCAACGATGCGAGCGCACGCGCACACGGACCACCGAGGACATCCCCGAGACCACCGAACCGGAGATCAC
>Ga0210111_1000212_pt1 | contig 15647 bp, 17 predicted proteins | sample China_Galinas_PW_6_FD_185520 | JGI IMG/M metagenome (GOLD analysis project Ga0210111, IMG submission 185520) | Wetland microbial communities from San Francisco Bay, California, USA, that impact long-term carbon sequestration - China_Galinas_PWC_D2... | ecosystem: Environmental > Aquatic > Marine... | reverse complement strand
GCCGCACCGGGACGCGAAACCTGATCGGGACGCTTGCGGCGCTCGAGCGCAAGCCCAAGGTCCTGGTCAACCAGTCGGCGATCGGCTTCTACGGCGACCGCGGCGACGCGATCGTCGACGAGTCGGCGGAGTCCGGCGAGGGGTTCGACGCCGAGGTCGTGCGCGAGTGGGAGGCCGCGGCGCGCGAGGTCGAGGGGACCGGAATGCGCCTGGTGATCGTCCGCACCGGTCACGTGCTCGACGCGAGCGGCGGGCTGCTGGGCGAGCTCCTGCCCCCGTTCAAGCTCGGCCTCGGCGGCCCGATCGCCGGCGGCCGCCAGTACATGTCGTGGATCCACATCGACGACGAGGTCGGGATCCTGCTCTGGGCGCTGGACAGCGAGCAGGTCAGCGGCACGATCAACTCGACCGCCCCGAACCCCGTCACCAACCGCGAGTTCTCGCACGCGATCGGCCGCGCGCTGGGCCGCCCGGCCTCGGTCCCGGTGCCGGGGTTCGTCCTCGACCTCAAATTCGGTGGCGAGTTCGGCAAGGTGCTGCGCGGCGGCCAGCGGGTGATGCCGCGCCGCGCGCTCGACCTCGGCTACGAGTTCCGCTTCACCCAGATAGACGAAGCGATGAAGGATCTTCTGTAGGTGGCCGGAGGGACGGGTATCCCCCCGCTGCAACCCGCCGCCGGGTAGGCCATGAGGGCTCAGATCGGGTGCCGGCTCACAAGTTGCCGCGGGGGGACACCCGTCCCTCGTCGAGCCCCTTCAAAAGCTTCCGCATGGCCACCGCACCGGGAATAGCCGGGTACTGACGGATCTGGACTTCCGCCAGGATCGTTTCGGCGAAGCGAGAGGCAGCCCGCGTGGGTTCGCCTATATACGCAATCGAGCTTGAATCCTCCGCGGCTCGGCGAGCGTTCGCGCCGATGGTCGCGAGCTTCAGCTTGCCGCCTTCTTCGGCCACCGGCAGGCAGATGGCGCGAACGTGGACATTCCCAGCTTCCGCTCCATGGTTCTGAAGCTCTTTCTCAGCGTCCGCGCAGAGAGCTTCCGCCACATAGACCGTCACCGTCGCCCCCTCGGCCACGCTGCCGCCTTCCCCGCAGCCAACAGCGAGAAGCAGCAGGCAAAAAGAGGCGAGGGCCGCTTTCAGTGAGCGGCGGGAGGGTCGGGGGTTCCCTCTCCGGGAGCATTGGAGCACTTCCCGGAAAGTTGCCTTAAGGCCGTATCTATGCGGGCTCCCGGAGGGGGAACCCCCGGCCCTCCCCCACCATCTACCCAAAGAAGACCTCGGCCTCTTCGTAGAGCTCCTTCGGCACCGTCTTCAGCTGCGCCACGGCGTCGCTGAGGGCGACGAGCTCGATGTCGATGCCGCGCAGCGCCGTCATCTTGCCCCACTCGCCCGCGTCCGCGGCGTCGATCGCGTGCAGGCCGAAGCGGGTCGCGAGCACGCGGTCGAAGGCGGTCGGGGTACCGCCTCGCTGCACGTGGCCGAGCACGGTGGCGCGCGTCTCCTTGCCCGTCTTCTGCTCGACCTGACCCTCCAGCCAGTGGGCGATGCCGCCGAGCCGGACATGGCCGAAGGCGTCGAGCCCTTTGTCCTGGGTCTCGGGCACGCCGCCCCGCGGCTCGGCCCCCTCTGAGACGACGACGATCGGAGCGAAGCGAGCCTCGAGGCGCCGCCCGACCAGCTCGCAGACCCGCTCGAGGTCGAAGGGCTGCTCGGGGATCAGGATCACGTTGGCGCCGCCGGCGAGCCCGGCGTGGAAGGCGATCCATCCCGCGTGCCGCCCCATCACCTCGACGATCAGCACGCGCTGGTGGCTGTCGGCGGTGGTGTGCAGCCGGTCGATCGCCTCCATCGCGATGTTGACCGCCGTGTCGAAGCCGAAGGTGTAGTCGGTGGCGCCGAGGTCGTTGTCGATCGTCTTCGGCACGCCGACGACGTTGACGCCATGCTCCGAATGCAGGCGCGCGGCGACCCCGAGCGTGTCCTCGCCGCCGATCGCGATCAGGCCGTCGACGCCTTCGCTCTCCATGTTGGCGACGATCTGCTCGGCGCCCCCGTCCTGCTTGAACGGGTTCGTCCGCGAGGAGCCGAGGATCGTGCCGCCGCGCGGCAGGATGCCGCGCACCTCGGGCACCCCGAGCCGGCCGCTGTCGCGCTCCAGCGGCCCGTGCCAGCCGTCGCGGTAGCCGACGAACTCGTGGCCGAGCTGTTCGACGCCCTTGCGCACGATCGCGCGGATAACCGCGTTCAGTCCGGGACAGTCGCCCCCGCCGGTGAGTACGCCGATCCGCATTGCCAGTCAGCTTAGAAAAGCTGACGAGCCGGCGCGTCAGGAGCCGCTGGGGCGAAAGGCCTGGATCGTCGCGCCGAGCAGCAGGATGCCGAAGAAGATCAGGCCGGAGACGCCGCCGCCCTGGCCGAGCCAGGCGTAGACGATCGTGGTGGCGGCGAGCGCCGAGAAGAGAGTGACGACCATTCCCATTGCGGCGCGAATCCTAGTCGAACGGCCGGACTTGCGGGGCGATCCCGGCAGGGGTTCCACTTAACTTTTTCGAAGGTTTGCGGTAGGGCTGTCGCCCCGGGCAGTCGACGAAAAAGTACAAGACGTTCCATCCCTACCGGGATCGCCCCTGAGCTTCGCGTGAGTCGCGCAGAAATGCGCCAACCGCATCAGCTGCGTCCGTGGCTGAACCGGCCTCGCCAGCGACTCGGACCAGGCGGCTACCCACGATCACGCCATCGGCGATGTCGCTGACTTCGGCGACTTGAGCTGGAGTGCCGATGCCGAAGCCGACGGCGACCGGGACCTGGGAGTCGGCCTTCGTCGCGGCGACCAGATCCGCCAAACCGGGCGGCAGCTCCGCCCGCTCGCCGGTGGTGCCGACGGTCGAGACGAGGTAGACGAAGCCTTGGGCGGCGGCGCAGATCCGCGCCCGGCGCTCGGGCGGCGTCGTCGGTGCCAGCAGCGGCACGAGGTCGAGACCCTCGGCAGCCAGCGCCTCGCGCACCTCCCCCGCCTCCTCCAGCGGCAGGTCGGGGACGATCGCGCCCGCCGCGCCGGCCTCCGCGGCGCGCCGCGCGAAGGCGGCCGCACCGCCATGCGCGAGCACCATGTTCGAATAGACCATGAAGACGACCGGCGCCCGCGCCGCGACTGACTCGCAGATCTCGAGCGCTGACTCGAAGTTCGCGCCCGCCGCCAGCGCCTTCGTCGCCGCCGCATGAATCGTCGGCCCGTCGGCGAGCGGGTCCGAGAACGGCACCCCGAGCTCGATCAGGTCCGCGCCGGCGTCGACGTACGCCTCGGCAACCGCCATCGAGGTCTCGCGGTCGGGAAACCCGGCCATCATGTAAGGCATCAGCGCCGCCCGCCCCTCATCGCCGGCTTTTGCGAAGGCACTGGCGATCTGCTCCTCGCCGGACCTCGCAGCGACCTGAGGCGCCGGGGGGTGACCCGGCGGAGCCTCCCCGCTGTTGCTCCGACGGGTCACCCCCCGGCGCCTCCCGTCTGTTCCACGACCTCGGCGAGATCCTTGTCGCCGCGTCCGCTGAGGGAGAGCACGTCGTAGCCGTCGCCGCCGCCGTTCTCGAGCAGCCAGGCGATCGCGTGCGAGGACTCGAGCGCCGGGATGATCCCCTCGAGCCGCGACAGCTCGGAGAAGGCGGCGAGCGCCGCCGCGTCGGTGACCGCGGTGTAGGTGGCGCGGCCGCTGTCGCGCAGGTGGGCGTGCTCGGGGCCGACGCCGGGGTAGTCGAGGCCGGCCGAGACCGAGTGCGCCTCGAGGATCTGCCCCTCCTCGTCGGCGATCACCGCCGACAGCGAGCCGTGCAGCACGCCGGTGCCGCCGGCCCCGAGCGAGGCGCCGTGGCGACCGCTCTCGAGCCCCTCGCCGGCGGCCTCGACTCCGATGAGCTCGACCCCGGCGTCGTCGACGAAGGGCGTGAAGATGCCGATCGAGTTGGAGCCACCGCCGACGCAGGCGATCACCCGCCGCGGCAGCCGCTCCTCGACCGCGAGCGCCTGCTCGCGCGCCTCGTCGCCGATCACCCGCTGCAGGTCGCGGACCAGCGCCGGGAAGGGCGCCGGGCCGACGGCGGAGCCGATCACGTAATGGGTCGTCTCGACGTTGGCGACCCAGTCGCGGATCGCCGCGCTGACCGCCTCCTTCAGCGTGCGGGCGCCGGCGTCGACCGGGGCGACCTCGGCCCCGAGCAGCTTCATCCGCTCGACGTTGGGCGCCTGGCGGCGGATGTCCTCGGTGCCCATGTAGACGACGCACTCGAGGCCGAGCAGGGCGCAGGCGGTGGCGGTCGCGACGCCGTGCTGGCCGGCGCCCGTCTCGGCGATGATCCGCGGCTTGCCCATGCGCTGCGCCAGCAGCACCTGGCCGACCGCGTTGTTGATCTTGTGGGCGCCGGTGTGGCAGAGGTCCTCGCGCTTCAGGTAGACCCGCCGCCGCGCCCGCTCGGAGAGCCGTTCTGCCAGGTAGAGCGGCGTCGGCCGGCCGACGAAATCACGGCGCAGCGAGGCGAGGCGCACGCGGAAGTCCTCGTCGGCGCGCGCCGACTCCCAGGCGGCGGACAGCTCGTCCAGGGCCGGGATCAGCGTCTCGGGCACGTAGCGGCCCCCGTAGGGGCCGAACCTCTCCTCTATCGCCGGGCTCATCTGGCGCCAACGCTAGCGCCTGCCGCCTCGAAGAAGGCGGTCATCGCCGCATGGTCCTTGCGACCCGGCTCCGCCTCGACTCCGCTGGCGACGTCGACCGCGTAGGGCCGCGTCGTCGCGATCGCCTCGGCGACGTTGTCCGGCCGCAGCCCGCCGGCGACGATCGCCGGCACCTCGGAGCGCCGCTCGCCGAGCAGCCCCCAGTCGAAGCTCTCGCCGCTGCCGCCCCAGAGCCCCTTGCCGCGCTTGTCGAAGAGGTGGAAGTCGGTGCGAAAGGCCTCGGCGGCATGCACGTCGGCGGCGCTGGAGACGTGGATCGCCTTGATCACCTTGACCCCGGTCTTGCGCGCCACCTCGGCGCAGAACGACGGCCCCTCTTCCCCGTTCAGCTGCACCATCGTCAACCCCTCGTCCTCGACCGCCTTCGCGACCTCCCCCAGCTCGGCATTCACAAACACCCCCACCACCTCGCACTTGCGCCGAAACGCCGCAGCAATCCGCGCAGCCTCATCAAGCTCAACCGCCCGCGGACTCTCGGCGTAGTGAATGAGCCCAATCGCCCAAGCTCCGAGCCTCACGGCCTCGGCGGCGTCATCGAGATTGGTGATCCCACAGATCTTCGCCCGCATCGCTTAAGCGTACGTCAGAGGTGGCGGGGGTCTTTCACAGCGGCAGCTCGGGCGGGTGGCGCGGGTGGGGTGCTCGGCGGGGCGCGGCGTCAATTTTTCGCTTGACCGTCAGCGAGAAACCTCGTGCGCTGGGCGAAAAATCCAGCGCCGCGCCGAGTACCCCACCCGCGACAGGACCCGCCCGCCGCTACCGAGACGGCACTTCTTCAGCCGATGCAGGCCTGACGCCGAGGGTGACCGTGATCTTCTTGGTGTTCCCGCCGCGATCGACCGTCAACTCCATCTTGTCCCCGGGATGCGCGCTGTTGACCAGGTTGATCACGTCTTCCATGCTCTCGATCTTCTTGCCGTCGACCTTTGTGATCACGTCGCCGCCGAGCCGGACGTTGGCGCCTTCGATCGTCGCCGAGGTGTCGCCGCCCTTCAGCCCGGCCTGGTCGGCGGGGCCGCCCTTGACGACTTCGTTGACCAGGACGCCTTCGGTCTCCGGCAGCTTCAGCGCCTTCGCCAGGTCGGGCGTGATGCTGCCGCCGCTGATCCCCAGATAGGCGTGCTTGACTTCGCCGTGCGCTTCGATCTGCCGCACGACTTCGCGCGCCGTGTTGATCGGGACCGCGAAGCCGATGCCGACGTTGCCGTTGCCGCTGCCGCCGGTCTGGATCTGGGAGTTGATCCCGATCACGCTGCCGGCGCTGTCGATCAGCGGCCCGCCCGAGTTGCCGGGGTTGATCGCCGCGTCGGTCTGGATCACGTGCGAGATCGAGAAGCCGTTGGGCGCCTGGATCTGGCGCTGCAGCGCCGAGACGATGCCGCTGGTCACGGTGCGGTCGAGTCCGAACGGGTTGCCGATCGCGACCACCGGGTCGCCGACTTCGACCTTCGACGAATCGCCGAGGGAGAGCGGATGGAGGCTGTCTTCGGGCGCGTCGACCTTGAGCAGGGCGACGTCGGTCGCCGGATCGGTGCCGACGACTTCCGCCGTGTAGGTCTTGTCGGAGGAGCCGAGTTTGACCTCGACCTTGTCCGCCCCTTCGACCACGTGGTTGTTGGTGACGATGTGGCCCTCGGTGTCGATCAGGAAGCCGGAGCCGGTGGCGGTGCCGCCCCCTTCGCCTTCGGGCGTGCCGAAGGGGCTCAGTTGGGACGGTTCCTGGGCCTGCAGCTGCGATGAGATGAAGGCGACCCCCTGCCCGTCGCGGCGGTAGATCTGATTGACGAGGTTGCCGTCGCCTTCCGGTTCGCTCGCGTCGACCGGCGCCGAAAGAGGTTGGGAGACGGTCACAGTGGAGTTGCCGTCCGACTTGATCCATCCCGCGGCAATGGCCACCCAACCGAACGCAGCTACAACCAGGCCTCCCAAGAGGGCAGCACCGAAAGAAGTTCGAAGGAATCGTCTCATCGGGACGATGGTCCAGAACCTCTTCAAAAATTCCCTAAAAAATGAGGCCGGGATCGAAATTAGCGCGAGACCGGGGAGGTCGATGACCAAGCGAGACGGTCACGACACGAGTTCCGCGTAGCAGCGCTACGCGGAATCTCGGGGAGGGGCCGTATCGCGCAGCGTCACTCGGCCTCATCCGGGCCGCGGTCATTTCGGTCCCGGCCTCACGGAAGCTGGTGCTCGCGGGTCTCGTCGGCGCCGGTCAGCTCGCGGGTCAGCGCTTCCGGGTCGTCGGCGCTCATCAGCGCCGAGCCGATCAGCACGGCATCGACGCCGACCCGCTCCAGCTCGTGCAGCTCCGCGCGGGTCGAGATGCCGCTCTCGGCGACGACCGTCTTGCCCGCGGGCACGTCCGGCATCAGCTCGTAGGTCGTCGTGACGTCGACGCCGCCCTCGTCGAGGTTGCGGTTGTTGATCCCGATCACGTCGACGTCGAGGCCCAGGGCCCGCTCCAGCTCCTCGCCGTCGTGCACCTCGACCAGGCAGTCGAGGTCGAGGCCGCGTGCGACCTCGTGCATCTGCCGCAGCTCGGCGTCCTCGAGCGCCCTGACGATCAGCAGCACGGCGTCGGCGCCGTTGACCGCCGCCTCGTACAGCTGGTACGGATCGACGATGAAGTCCTTGCGCAGGATCGGCAGGCTGGAGGCCGCCCGCGCCGCCCGCAGATCCTCGAGCGAGCCGCCGAAGTGGCGTTCGTCGGTGAGCACCGAGAGCGCCGCCGCGCCGCCGCGCTCGTAGGCGCGCACCTGCGCGGCGACCTCCGCGTCGGAGGAGATCTCGCCGGCGCTCGGCGAACGGCGCTTGAACTCCGCGATCACCGAGAGGCCGGGGCGCACCAGCGCCTCGCGGAAGGGGCGATCGTCGCCGCGCCTGTGCAGGCCGGCCTCGAGATCCGCCTGGGGCGTCTCGGCGCGACGCCGCTCCACCCCGTCGCGCGCCGCTGCGATCAGCTGCTCGATCATTCCCACGAGAGACCCGAAGCCTAAACGGACAGGCGCGTGGTGGTTGCAATCAAACGGTCGAGCAGCTCGGCCGCGGCGCCCTCGTCGACCGCCGCCGCCGCCTTCTCGACCCCCTCGCCGAGGCTGCCGGCGAGCCCGCCGACGTAGATCGCGGCGCCGGCGTTGAGCAGGACCAGGTCGCGGCGCGGGCCGCTCTCCCCGGCGAGAACCGCCCGCGCAGCCGCCGCGTTCTCCTCGGGACTGCCGCCGGCGACCTGGTCCAGCTCACCCGGCGCAAGACCGAACTCGCCGGGCTCGACGAACCACTCGGCCGTGCGACCGTCGGCGACCTCGATCACCCGCGTGCGGGCCGAGATCGAGAGCTCGTCGACCCCGTCCTCGGCGGCGACGACCATCGCCCGCACGCTGCCGAGGCCGACCAGCGCCTCGGCGATCGTCTCCTGATAGTGGCGGTCGGAGACGCCGAGCAGCTGGCGCTCGGCGCCGGCGGGGTTCGTCAGCGGACCGAGGAAGTTGAAGATCGTGCGCACGCCGAGCGCTTTGCGCGCCGGGACGACGTGCTTCATCGCCGCGTGGTGGCGCGGCGCGAACATGAAGCCGAAGCCGACCTCGTCGATGCAGCGGCCGATCAGGTCCGGCGCCAGCTCGATCTCGACACCGAGCGCTTCGAGCAGCTCGGCGGAGCCGCAGCGACTCGTGTTGGAGCGGTTGCCGTGCTTGGCGACGGCGCAGCCGGCCCCGGCCGCGACCAGCGCCGCCGTGGTCGAGACGTTGAAGGTCGACGGCCCGCCGCCGGTACCTGCGGTGTCGACGAGGTCTTCGCGCGAGGTCTCCACGCCTGCCGCGAGCGCGCGCATCGTCCGCGCCAGGCCGACCAGCTCGGACACGGTCTCGCCCTTCGCCCGCAGCGCGATCAGGAAGGCGCCGGTCTGCACCGGGTCGGTCCGGCCCTCCATGATCTCGGTCAGCACCGCCGACGCATGGTCGGCGGTCAGGTGATCGCCGGCGCAGACGGCGTCGATCGCGCGGCTGACGACGTCGTTAGGCATCGTCAGCCTCACCCACCGCGGTAGAGGTTTTCCCCGCTATGCGGTTAAAACCTCTACCGCGCTCATCGGGCGGGTTCAGGAAGTTGGCGAGCAAGTGCCTGCCCTGCGGGGTCAGCACCGACTCCGGGTGGAACTGGACGCCCTCGGCGGGCAGCTCGCGGTGACGGGCGCCCATCACGACCTCGCCGAGACTGGCGCTCAGCTCCAATTCGTCGGGCAGCGCGGGATCGGCGACCAGCGAGTGGTAGCGGCCAGCGACCAGCGGTGTCGGCAGGCCGGCGTAGATCGCCTTGCCGTCGTGCTCGATCTCTGCGTCCTTGCCGTGGATCGGCTCGCCCTGCACGGTGCGGCCGCCGAACGCCTCGACCAGCGACTGGTGGCCGAGGCAGACGCCGAGCACCGGCGTGCCGGCCTCGGCGAAGGCGCGGATCGCCTCGACCGAGATGCCCGCCTCGGCCGGCGTGCAGGGGCCCGGCGAGACGACGAGGCGCTCGGCGCCGCGCTCGAGCAGCTCGCCGACCGCGGCGCGGTCGTTGCGCACCACCTCGATCTCGGCCCCGAGCTCGCCCAGAAGCTGGACGAGGTTGTAGGTGAAGCTGTCGTAGTTGTCGATCACGAGGATCTTCATCGCGTCCCTCAGGGCCAGTCCGGCTGCTCGCAGGCCAGCTCGACCGCGCGGAAGACCGCCTTGGCCTTGTTGACCGACTCGTTGTACTCGTAGGCCGGCTTGGCGTCGGCGACGGTGCCGCCGCCCGCCTGCACGTGGACCTGCCCGTCCTTGATCACCACGGTGCGGATGTGGATCGCCGTGTCGAGGTCGCCGCTCCAGGAGAGGTAGCCGATCGCGCCGCCGTAGGAGCAGCGCTTGACCGGCTCGAGCTCGTCGATGATCTGCATCGCCCGCACCTTCGGCGCCCCCGAGAGCGTGCCGGCGGGCAGCGCCGAGCGCAGCACGTCCATCGCGCCGACGCCCTCGCGCAGCGTTCCCGAGACCTGGCTGACGATGTGCAGCACGTGCGAGTAGGTCTCGACCACCATCAGCTCGTCGACGTTGACCGAGCCGTACTCGCAGACCCGGCCGAGGTCGTTGCGGCCGAGGTCGACCAGCATCACGTGCTCGGCCCGCTCCTTCGGGTCGTTGACGAGGCGCTCGGCGAGGCGGCGGTCCTCCTCCTCGTCGTGGCCGCGCGGGTAGGTGCCGGCGATCGGCCGCGTCTCCACCCGCCGCCCGTTGACCTTGACCAGCGGCTCGGGCGAGGCGCCGGCGATCTGGAAGTCGCCGAACTCGAGGAAGTACATGTAGGGCGAGGGGTTGACGGCGCGCAGGCCGCGATAGACGGAGAAGGCCTCGACCGGCGAGGGGGCCGAGAAGCGCTGCGAGGGCACGACCTGGAAGGCGTCGCCGGCGTGCACGTACTCGACGATCCGCGCGACCGCGGCTTCGAACTCCTCGCGCTCCATGTTGGAGGCGAAGCGCGGCGGCTCGGCGATCGCGGGGCTCTCCGGTGCCGGCACGGGCCCGCGCAGGCGTGCGCGCACCTCGCCGATCGTCGCCACCGCGCGCTCGTAGGCCGCGTCGATGCCGCCCTCGTCGTCGGCGAAGGCGCAGGACATGATCGTCAGCCCGTGGCGCAGGTGGTCGAAGACGAGCAGCACGTCGGTGATCATCAGCGCCATGTCCGGCAGGCCGAGCGGGTCGGGGTTGGGCTCGCCCAGCGGCTCGACCGTGCGCACGAGGTCGTAGCCGAAGAAGCCGACAGCGCCGCCGGCGAAGGGCGGCAGGTCCTCGACCGCGGCTAGCCGGAAGCGGTCGAGGCTCTCGGCGACGGCCGCGTAGGGATCGGGAGCGGGGCGCTCGGCGCCGCCCGTCTCGCTCAGCACCCCGTCGCTCCAGCGCAGCACCGAGCGCGGCCGGATGCCGACGAACGAGTAGCGGCCGACCTGGCCCTGCTCGGCCGACTCGAGCAGGAAGCAGGGCGCCCCGTCGGGCTCGCCGGCGCGCAGCTTGAGGAAGGCCGAGACCGGCGTCTCGCAGTCGTCGACGAAACGTGTGCGCACGGGCACGACGTTGCCGCCGGTGGCGAGCTCGCGCGCCCGCTCGAGGCTGGGCTCGACCCGCAGCTCGGCGGTGTCAGCCGCGACGGCCATTGAGCACCTCCATCGCCGCGCTCAGCGGCAGCTCGCGCGAGGCCATCAGGACGCTGAGGTGGTAGAGCAGGTCGGCCGCCTCTTCGGCGACGCGCTCGTCGGACTCCTCGCGCGCCGCGCGCGCGACCTCCTCGGCCTCCTCCTCGACCTTCTCGCCGATCAGCTTCGGGTCCTCCAGTAGCTGCACCGTGTAGCTGCCCTCGGGGCGCTCGGCGGCGCGGCTGCGCAGCGTCCGCTCCAGCGCCGCCAGCGCCTCGCCGGCGACCGGCTCGGGCTCGCCGCCGCCGAGCGCGCGGTAGAAGCACGAGCGCTCGCCGGTATGGCAGGCGGGGCCGGTCGGCTCGACCAGGGCGACAAGCGCGTCCCCGTCGCAGTCGTAGCGCAGCTGCACCAGCTTCAGCACGTTGCCGGATTCTTCCCCTTTGCGCCAAATCTGCCCACGGGAACGACTGTAGAAATGGACTTCACCGGACTCGATGGTCAGCCGCAGCGCCTCCTCGTTCGCGTAGGCAAGCGTCAGCACCTCGCCGCTGGCGAAATCCTGGGCGACACAGGGCACCAGCCCCTGCTCGTCGAATTTCAACTCGCTGAACATCAGTGAATCGTATGCGCCTTACTCGATACCGAGCCGATCGAGCAGCCCCTCGTCGCGGCGCCAGCGGTCGCGGACGCGGACCTGGAGGTCGAGGAAGACCTTGGCGCCGAGCTCGGCTTCGAGCGAGCGGCGGGCGGCGGCGCCGATCTCGCCGACCTTGGCGCCCCCCTTGCCGATCAGGATCCCCTTCTGCGACTCGGTCTCGACCCAGACCTCGGCGCGGACGGCGATCAGGCCGTCCTCGCGCGTGTCCGTCTCGGTCACCTGGACCTCGACCGAGTGCGGGATCTCCTCGCGGGTGCGGTTGAGCACCTGCTCGCGGATCAGCTCGGCCAGCATCGTCTCGGCGGGCTGGTCGCTGCGGTCCTCCGGCGGGTACAGGTAGCCGCCCTCGGGGGCCAGCTCGCCGAGCCGCTCGACCAGCTCGGGGAGTCCCTCGCCCGTGCGGGCGCTGATCGGGAAGACCTCGTCGACGCCCTCGAGCTCGGCGGCCTCGGCGAGCACCGGCACCAGCTGGTTGGGGCCGACCGTGTCGATCTTGTTGACCGCGCAGATCGTCGGCAGCTCTGCCTTGGCCTCGACCAGCCCATGCGCGATGAAGCGGTCGCCGGGGCCGATCCCCTGCTCGCCGTTGACGACCAGCAGGGCGACGTCGGAGTCGGCCAGCTCGCGTTCGACCCGCGCCTGCATGCGCCGGGTCAGCACGTCGCGCGGCTTCTGCACGCCGGGCAGATCGACGAGGACGAGCTGACGGCCGGCCTCGGTGTCGGTGTGGATGCCGCGGATCGCCCGCCGGGTCGTCTGCGGGCGCACCGAGACGATCGCGACGCGACTGCCCACGATCGCGTTGACCAGGGTCGACTTGCCGACGTTGGGGCGGCCGGCGAGCCCGACGAAACCGGCGCGAGCCGGCGAGCCTTCAAGCCGTTTCATGATCTGAGCCTGTGCGCGCAACATCTCCCCTTGATCCGTCTCGTGGTCCAGGCCGCAGAGATGCAGGGTGCCGTGGACGGCAGCCTCGGTCACATCGACGCAGTGCTCGGGGCAGATCGCGACGTCGCCGAGCTCGCGCGGGCCGGCGGTCGGCCCGGCGCCGTCGAGCGGGAAGGCGAGCACGTCGGTCGGCGCGTCCCGGCCGCGGTGCTCGCGGTTGAGCTCGCGGATCCGCTCCGCGTCGACCAGCTCGACGGCGAGATGGCCGTCCTCGACCCCGGCCGCCGCCAGAGCCGCGGCGACCGCGTCGCGCAGCTCGATCGGCACGTCGGCGAGCTCAGTCGCCATCGGCGGCCGGCGGGCGCTCGGCTTTCTGGCGCTCGGCGTGCTCGTCGTAGGCAGCGACGATCCGCTGCACGAGCTTGTGGCGGACGACGTCCTCGCCGCCGAAGCGGATGAAGGCGATGTCCCGCACCGCCTCGAGGATGTCGCGGACGACGACCAGGCCGGAGCGCTGGTCGCTCGGCAGGTCGATCTGGGTGATGTCCCCGGTGACGACCATGCGCGAGTTGAAGCCGAGCCGCGTGAGGAACATCTTCATCTGCTCGGGGCTGGTGTTCTGCGCCTCGTCGAGGATCACGAAGGAGTCGTTGAGCGTACGTCCGCGCATGAAGGCCAGCGGCGCGACCTCGATCACGCCGCGCTCGAAGTAGCCGTTGACGCGGTCGGGGTCGAGCATGTCGTAGAGCGCGTCGAAGAGCGGCCGCAGGTAGGGGTCGACCTTGGCCTGGATGTCGCCGGGCAGGAAGCCGAGCCGCTCGCCGGCCTCGACCGCGGGCCGGGTGAGGATGATCCGCTGCACCTCGCGTTCGGCCAGCGCCGCGGCGGCCATCGCCACGGCAAGGAAGGTCTTGCCGGTGCCGGCCGGCCCGATGCCGAAGGTGACGGTGTGGTTGCGGATCGAGTCGACGTAGCGCTTCTGGTTCAGCGTCTTCGGCGCGACCTTGGTGTTGCGGTGGCGCCAGACGACGTCCTCGAGGATCTCCACCGGGCTCTCGTGCGCGTCGATCGCGCCGGTCACCGCTTCGATCGTCCCCGGGGCGACCTCGTGGCCCTGCTCGATCAGGTCGACCAGCTCGTCGACCACGGTGGCCGCCGTCTGCACGTCGCCGGCGTCGCCGTCGAGGGTGAGCACGTTGCCGCGCAGGTGGAAGTCGCAGTCGAGCCGGCCGCGCAGCGCCCGCAGGACGGCGTCCTCCGATCCCGCCAGCTCGGCGGCGACGGTGTTGTCCAGGGTCAGCTGCCTACGCGCCAAGCTTCTCTCGCACCGCCGCGCTGACCCGCTTGCCGTCGGCCCTTCCGGCGACCTTCGGCATCAGCGCCGACATCACCTGGCCCATCTGCTTCTGCTCGCTGGCGCCGGTCTCCTCGACCGCCGCCTCGACCAGCTGGGCCAGCTCCTCGTCGGAGAGCTGCGCCGGCAGGTAAGCCTCGATCAGCTCCGCCTCGAAGCTCTCCGCGTCGGCCTGCTCGCCGCGGTCGGCCTCGCGGTAGGCCTCGGCCGCCTCGAGCCGCTTCTTGCGCTCGCGCTGCAGCACGGCGACCTCGTCGCCCTTGCCCAGCTTGGCGTCCTGCTGGAGCGAGTCGACGATCAGCCGCAGCGCCGCGGCACGCTCGCGCTCGCCGGCTTTCATCGCCGTGCGCACGTCGGCCTGCACCTGCTCCAGAACACTCATCGGCCTAAGGGTAGTCGGCGGCGTCGATCTCGATGTGCTCGACCTCGCCGAGCGGCATCTGCAGGAAGCGGGTGCCGAGCTCGCGGAAGGACTCGACGTCGCCGCTGCAGAGGAAGCGGTACTCGCCTTCGCCGTCGGCCGAGTGGGCGAGATCGGCGGACTCGAGCGTGCGCTGGGCCGCCGCGGCGACCGCGTGGCCGCCGCTGACCAGGCGCACGTCGCGGCCGAGGATGCGCTGCAGCATCGGCGCCACCAGCGGGTAGTGGGTGCAGCCGAGGATCAGCGTGTCGACGCCGGCCCGCTTCAGCGGCGCGCAGTAGGAGCGCGCCATATCGACGACGGCCTGGTCGAAGGGGGAGCCGTCCTGGATGAAGGGCGCCAGATCCGGCGCCTCGACCTCGGTCACCTCCAGCGCCCGCCCCTGCGATTCGAGGGCGCGACGGTAGGCGCCGCTCTCGACCGTGTTCGGCGTCGCCAGCACGCCGACCCGGCCGCTGTCGGTGATCGCGGCGGCGATCTCGGCCTGCGGCTCGACCACGGGCACCACCTCCACCCCGCGCTCGGCGGCGACCGCGCGGGCGACGTCCTCGCCGATCGAGGTCGCCGTGTTGCAGGCGATCACCAGCAGCTTCGCGCCGCGCGCCAACAGCAGCGCGGAGATCGTCCGAACGCGCGCCCGCAGCCGCTCGGGATCGCGGCTGCCGTAGGGGAACATCGCCGTGTCGCCGAGGTAGACGAAGTCCTCCTCGGGCAGCGCGACCAGGCACTCGTGGAGGACGGTGAGCCCGCCGACCCCCGAGTCGAACATCGCGATCGGCTGCGAGGCGTCCAGCGGTCCGCGCGCTACGGGAATGGTTTGTACGCCATGAAGAAGATCGCCACGACGACGATCAATCCGGCGAGTTTGCCGCCGTTCTCCAGCCGCTTCGAGACGGCTTCGTACTCGGCGCTGAGCGTCTCGCCGGAACCGAGATCGCGCTCGGCCAGCTCCAGCGCCCTCGCCGTCTGCGGGCGGAAGAACCCGTGCGAGAGGCCGAAGAGGGCGATGACCGCGAGGAAGCCGATGCTGATGAAGGCGTCGCTCGCCTCCCAGGGGCCGTCCGCGAGCAGGTAGATCCCGGCCAGCAGGACGACGATCAGCCCGGGCTCGACCAGGTAGCGGTCGATTTTCTGGATCGACCGCAGCACCGTCGGCACGCTTCTCGGAGCGGCGCTCTGCGCGGCGGCGACGAAGAAGCCGTAGCCGAAGGTGGGGCCGAAGGCCAGCACGACCGCCAGGATGTGCAGGAAGAGGACGAACTTGTAGCCGGGGTCGCCGATCGTCGCCAGCATCGGGCGGAAACACTATCCGCTAAGGACGACGGAGCAGCAGGGCGGCCCAGTCGCCGTCGACCCGGCGCTCCGCCTCGGCGAGGCCGCACTTCGAGAAAGCGGCGACGACTTCGTCGAACTCTGGAGGCAGGATGCCGGAACAGACGGCGACGGCGG
>Ga0210111_1000210_pt1 | contig 15661 bp, 13 predicted proteins | sample China_Galinas_PW_6_FD_185520 | JGI IMG/M metagenome (GOLD analysis project Ga0210111, IMG submission 185520) | Wetland microbial communities from San Francisco Bay, California, USA, that impact long-term carbon sequestration - China_Galinas_PWC_D2... | ecosystem: Environmental > Aquatic > Marine... | reverse complement strand
CGGCGCCCGCCGCGTCGTCGCCAGCACGGGCGGCGCCCTGACCGAGCGGGCGCGAGACGCCGGCGATCCCGTGATCGGCCTGCCCGGGCTGCTGCCGGCGCCGCGCACCGCGGTCGCCTACATGCTCGTCTGCGCTCTGGAAGTGGCGGCCGCGGTCGGGGTCGCTCCCCGCGTCGCCGACGAGATCGAGGCGGCCGCCGAGTTCCTCGACGGGGAGCGCGAGGCGCTGCGCCACCTCGCGGGCGAGGTGGCCGGCGCGCTCGGCGAGCGCCTGCCGGTGGTCTACGGCGCCGGCCCGACCGCGGCGGCGGCGCGGCGCTGGAAGACCCAGATCAACGAGAACGCGAAGCAGCCGGCCTTCTGCGGCGAGCTGCCGGAGGTCGACCACAACGAGATCTGCGCCTGGGAGGAAGCGGGCGCCGCCGGTCTGGCGGCGGTGCTGCTGGAGGATCGCGACCAGCACCCGCGCGAGCGGCTGCGCTTCGACCTGACCGCGGCCGAGGTCGAGCGCGACGGCGCTCCCGCCGTGCGGATCGAGGCGGCCGGCGAGAGCCGCGCCGAGCGCCTGCTCTGGACGGTCGTGCTCGGCGACCTCGTCTCGCTCGAGCTCGCCGCGGCACGCGCGGTCGACCCGCTGCCGATCGCGGCGATCGACCGCCTCAAGGCCTCGCTGGGACAGGACGAGGGGCTCAGCGCTTGATGAAGACCGGATCCGACGTCGCGTCGGCCGCCTGGGTCGCGTCGAAGATGGCCGCGCGCGCCCTGTAGACGCCGGGGCGATCGCTCGACGCACGCCGCCAGCGCGCGCGATCGGCCTCCAGCGATGGCTGGAAGCGCAGGTCGAAGGAGGCGCGGAAGTCCCCCCGAGGACCGGTCTCGGTCTCGACCAGGCGCCGCCTGCGCCGCGGGTCGAGCAGCTCGACGCGCACGCGCTGTCCGCCACGGGCCGGCGAGATCTTTCCGCGCAGCGCGACGGTGAGCTTGCTTCGCTCGGCCTTGCGATCTCGCCTCAGCTCGATCTTCGACGTCCGCCTCACGTAAACGTTGTTCAGCGTTCCCCCGATCGGGTAGAACCGCGAGCCCGGCGGCTCGCCGAGGGGCGGTTGACCTTCGTCATAGCTGCGCAGGAGGTGTCCGTGGATCTCGACCCCGGCATCCCTCGGCAGCTTCCCTCTCTCGTAGGCGGCGAACTCGTGGAGCGGAAGGAAGATCAGGTCGAGGTGCCTTTCCGCCCTGCCGTCGAGCCAGACCCACGAGTGAGGGAAGTGAACGCGCCAGCCTCGGGGCACCCCGTGGACGCTCAGGCGCACGAGGCGCCTCTCGTCATGGGGGTTGCGGATCGCGGTTCGGGCGATCACCGGCTCGACCGGGCTGCCCCCGGCGGCAACGAAGTCGAAGACGTTCTCCTGGGCGGAGTTGTTCCCGCCCGAGACCTCTCCAAGCTGCTGGCTGGCGTGGACTTTGAGGCAGGTGTGCTCACCCAGCGCCGGCACCCAGTCGGCCGGCAGAGGGTCGGCGTATCCGTTGGCGTCGATCGTCGGCACGAGCACCGAGGTGAGCGGCGCCCAGTTGCCGTTGTCGCCGACCCCGGGCGGCGTCACCGCGTAGTAGGTGACGCGCACATCGCTCGCCCCCTCTGGGCCGTCCACGTGGACGCGCGAGTGGAAATGGTTGATTGCCTCCACCTCGGGCCTGTCGCCGTTGCCCAGCGGGCGCCCCTCGCTGTCGAAGCCGGAGTCGAACGAGCCAAAGGGCGCCCGGTCGATCCAGATGTCCGGTGACTGGTAGCTGCGGTCCCATGGCTCGATGCGGAGGTCGAACGCCCCCGCCGGGTCCGCGGCGATCGTCTGCGCCCATTCGACCCTCACCCGGCTGACGAGCGGCCGCGCCTGCACGTCGTCCTCGACGACGGTGATGCGGAGCGCGCGCAGCGGGTCTTCGGCCGACTCGCCTTGGCCGAGCACGGCGACGGGGGTGTGCAGGAGGGTGATGAAGCGAGTCTGCTGGTTCGTGTTCAGCGTGTCGCTGATCACCGCGGTCACGATCACCCCACCCTGGTTGGAGGCGCCGTCCAGCGGGATGCTGTCGTCGAAGATCTGCGCGGTGGAGCCCGGCCGCTGACGAGCCTGGATGTAGTACGTGAGCCCAGACGCGACCTTGACCTTGACCAGATGGGCCCTCCCGGGCGTGGTGTCTTCGGCGAGGCCGTGTGCGGCGATGTCGAACTCCGTGCTGAACGGGTTGCGGTCCCAGTCGAGCTCGATGACCTTGTCCGGCTCGTAGTAGCCGAGCTTCTCCATGTGGAAGCCGGAGAACAGCGGATGCGCTTCGTGTGAGCCCATCAGGTCGAAGCGGGCCGCCGAGGCCGCATCGGGATCGACCAGATCCGAGCCATAGATGTCCTCGTGCAGCGTGGCCGTGCCGTCGCCGCTGAAGTGCGGCGAGGAGACGACGTTGTGGCCGAGCTCGTGGGCGGCCCGGCCCCACCCGGCGCTCTCGCCGATCGCGATCAGGTTGACCGGGTGGCTGGCGGTGATGTCGATCGCGATCCGGCCTGGGTCGCCGGAGGGGAGCCCGTTGTCGTAGCTGAAGTTCTGCTTCGACCAACCACCGAGGGCACGCAGGAACGTCCCGTCAGCGAACATCGTCGTCGACATCAGCTGGTAGTCGTCGAGGTCGAGCCCTTCGTCGACGGCCGCCTGGGCGGCCTGCGCGGTGAGGCGGTCGAGCTGGTCGCCGCGGAAGTTGTCGCCGGCGTCGTTGAGGAAGTCCCCGAGGGGGCCGTCGAGCACAGCCCAGTCATCCAGTATGTCGACCTGGATGTCGGTGCGGCCATAGCTCGCCTGCCGGTAGTACTCGCGGACGGAGTCCCAGGCCGCGAGCACCGTGCTGCGCGCGGTTGCCGGGTCGGGCGGGACGGTGTCGTCTGGCCGCACCAGGGAGACGAGCACGCGAATCGTCCCGATTGGGTCGAAGTCGCCGGTCATCCCCTCTCCGGCGCCCTCGAAGGAGATCGGTGGCCCGTCGTCGCCGGACCCCGGGGACGGGTAGCCGACGACGGTGAAGTCATGCGGGCCGCTGGCGGTCCTGTCGCCAACCCTCACGGTGACCGGACCGGTCTCGACGTCCGGGGGCGTAATCGCCCGCAGCTCGCTGTGCGAGGCGCTGACGACCAGGCAGCTGTGGCCGCCGATCTCGACCCGGTTCTCCCGACGCTCGAGGGAGAACTCGGATCCGCGGATCGTCACCAGGCAGCCCGGTTGGCCCGCCGGCGGCTCGAAGTCCGAGACCGATGGCCCGACGATGAAGGGGAAGCGCTCGAGCAGCCAGTCCCGCAGCTGAAGTGGCGACCTGAGGCGCTTCTGGAGTCCTTCCGCCAGCTCCTTCGATTCCTGTGAAGCCTTCCTGGATGCCATCTCGCCTCCTCGGTCTTGCCGGCCGGGAGGCCGGCGTGCGCCTGTCGATCGAGCTGGGGACCGGCGGCCGCGGGAGGTCGATTCTCAGTTGGACGAATGGTCCGTAGTAAACGTGCCGGAACGCCGAGGCGGCGCGGGAGGACTTTGCATCCGCATCCACGTATCCTTGTCGCGACCGGAAAAGACGAAAGGAATCATGGCAACCGCCACCTCACCCGCTGCTGAGTACAAAGTCGCCGACCTCGGCCTCGCCGACTTCGGGCGCAAGGAGATCGCGCTCGCCGAGGTAGAGATGCCCGGCCTGATGCAGACCCGCGAGGAGTACGCGGACGCGCAGCCGCTGAAAGGCGCGCGGATCACCGGCTCGCTGCACATGACGGTGCAGACCGCCGTCCTGATCGAGACCCTGGTCGCGCTCGGCGCCGAGGTCCGCTGGGCCAGCTGCAACATCTTCTCCACCCAGGACCACGCCGCGGCCGCGATCGCCGCCGCCGGCATCCCCGTCTTCGCCTGGAAAGGCGAGACGCTGGAGGAGTACTGGTGGTGCACCGAGCAGGCCCTGCTCTGGCCCGAGGGCGAGGGGCCGAACATGATCCTCGACGACGGCGGCGACGCAACCCTGCTCGTCCACAAGGGCGTCGAGTTCGAGAAGGCGGGCGCCGTGCCCGACCCGGAGTCGGCCGACTCGGAGGAGTTCCGCGTCGTGCTCGCGACCCTGCAGCGCTCGCTCGAGGAGGATCCGCAGCGCTGGACCAACCTCGCCGCTCAGATCAAGGGCGTCACCGAGGAGACGACCACCGGCGTGCACCGGCTCTACCAGCTGGCCGAGACCGGCGATCTGCTCTTCCCGGCGATCAACGTCAACGACTCGGTCACCAAGTCGAAGTTCGACAACCTCTACGGCTGCCGCCACTCGCTGATCGACGGGATCAATCGCGGCACCGACGTGATGATCGGCGGCAAGGTCGCCGTGATCTGCGGCTACGGCGATGTCGGCAAGGGCTGCGCCGAGTCGCTGCGCGGCCAGGGCGCCCGCGTGATCGTCACCGAGATCGATCCGATCTGCGCGTTGCAGGCGGCGATGGAGGGCTACGAGGTGAAGACGCTCGACGACGTCGTCGAGACCGCCGACATCTTCGTCACCGCCACCGGCAACAAGGACATCATCACCGCCGACCACATGGCGCGGATGAAGCACAACGCGATCGTCGGCAACATCGGCCACTTCGACAACGAGATCGACGTCGCCGGGCTCGAAGGGTCTGCCGCCGAGAAGATCAACATCAAGCCGCAGGTGGACGAGTGGCGCTTCCCCGACGGCCACTCGATCGTGCTGCTCTCCGAGGGGCGCCTGCTCAACCTCGGCAACGCGACCGGGCACCCGAGCTTCGTGATGTCGAACTCGTTCACCAACCAGGTGATCGCGCAGATCGAGCTCTTCGGCCAGCCGGACGGGTTCACGGCCAAGGACGTCACCGTGCTGCCCAAGCACCTCGACGAGAAGGTCGCGCGCCTGCACCTGGCGGCGCTCGGCGTCAACCTGACCGAGCTCTCCGAGGAGCAGGCCGCCTACCTCGGCATCCCCGTTGAGGGCCCCTACAAGCCGGACCACTACCGCTACTGACCACCGCCGCCTCCTCTGCTCCCGCGAATGTCTGAGGAATCAGATATGGACAGACATTCGCTCCCGCGTCCGGGGGCGGCGGGCCAACCATGAAAGCGATGGTCTTGGCGGCGGGGTTGGGCACCCGGCTGCGGCCGATCACCTACGCGATGCCGAAGCCGATGGTGCCGGTGCTCAACCGGCCGGTGATGGAGCACACCGTGCGGCTGCTCGCCCGCCACGGCTTCAGCGAGGCGATCGCCAACCTGCACTGGTTCCCGGAGACGATCGAAGGCCATTTCGGCGGCGGCTCGGCCTTCGGCGTCGAGCTCACCTACAGCTTCGAGGAGGAACTGCTGGGCACGGCCGGCGGCGTGCGCAACGCGGCCGGGTTCCTCGGCGACTCGTTCCTCGTCGTCGCCGGCGACGCGCTCACCGACATCGACTTCGGCGCGATGCGCGCGTTCCACGAGTCGCACGACGGGCTGGTCACGATGGCGACCAAGCGGGTCGCCGAGACCGACCAGTTCGGCGTCGTGATCGCCGGCTCCGACGGCCGCATCCAGGGCTTCCAGGAGAAGCCCGACCCGGCCGAGGCGCTCTCCGACCTCGCCAACACCTGCATCTACATGTTTCGCGCCGAGATCTTCGACTACTTCCCCGAGCCGGGGACGAGCAACGACGCCGGCCCCGACGACCCGCCCGAGTTCGCCGACTGGGCCAAGGACGTCTTCCCGGCGCTGCTCGAGGCCGACGTGCCCTTCTACTCGCACGAGATCGACGCCTACTGGAACGACATCGGCAACCTCGACGAGCTGCGCCAGGGCAACCTCGACGCGCTGCACGGCGAGGTCGAGGTCGAGCCGGGGGCGCCCGAGGTGGCCGAGGGGGTGCGCAGCGCCAGCCCGCTCGGCGACGCCGAGGTGACCGGTCCGGCGCTGATCGGCGCCGAGGTCGAGCTCGGCGGCGGCGTCAAGATCGACGGCCCGGCGATCGTCGCTGACGGCTGTCGCATCGGCGCGGAGTCGATCGTGCGCGACGCGATCCTGCTCGCCGGAGCGGAGCTGGCGCCGAAATCGGTCCTCGTCGGGGGAATCGCCGCTCACCTGTAGTCAAGGGGGCGCCCACCGGGTGTCCCCCTGCGAGAACCCGCATTGCCGCGGCCTTACGGGTTCTTGCCGGGAAGTGCTCACAAGTTCTCTCCGGGGGACACCCGGTGGGCGCCTCACAGGCGGCGTGTGAACGTGATGGCCGCTACTCGGACGGTTCCGGCTTGGCGGAGAGCTTGGGCGCAGGATGTGAGGGTGGCGCCGGTTGTTTGGACGTCGTCTATTAGGAGGGCGCTCTTCGGGGTTTCGCCGCGGGTCTGGATCAGCGGGGGGTGGCCGATGCGCTGGGCTCGGCGCTTGCCCACCTGACGGCCGCCGCCGCGGCGGGCGAGGCAGGGGGCGAGCGGCAGGTCGGTCCTGGCCGCGAGAGCTTGGGCGATCTCCATGGCGGGGTCGAAGCCGCGTTTGAAGGAGCGCAGGCGGGCCGTGGGGACGGGGACGATCGTGCCGCTGAGGAGGGCGCCCGGCGCGAGCCACTCGATGCGGTCGGCGATCAGGTCGGCGACGGGGAGCAGGCGGCGGAACTTGAGCGCGGTCACGAGCTCGCGGGCGACGCCCTCATGAGACGCCGAGGCCCAGGCGCGATCGATGCCCGGCGGCCCCGCCCCCGCGAGCGGATCCATCGCGGCGAGGTGTCGAGAGCAGCGCGTGCAGAGGGTCGCCTCGGGGCGACAGCCGCGGCCGCAGGCGGCGCAGAGAGGGGGGACGACGGCGGTGGCTACTGCGTGGAGGAGCTTCATGCCCCGAGCGTGTGCGGCGCCGACGCGCGAGTGGCGCGTCGAATGTCATTTTCCCGTCACGTCTTCGTCAGGTCACCGCGCAACGTCCGTAGTTGTCCCCATTGCCGAAAATCGGGTAGCGGCGTAGCATCGAGGTAGACCCCAAGAGAGGAGGCAGACAATGCGGATCGAGGTGCGTGGGCGCAATGTCGAGGTCGACGATGAGCTGAGGGAGCACGTGGTCAAGCGGTTCAGCCGAGTGGGGAAGCAGGTCTCGGAGTTGGCTACGCTCGACGTCAAGGTCTGGGAAGAGCGCAACCCCGCGATCGCCGACAGCCAGGTGGCGGAGGCGACGCTGAGGCTGAAGGGCGTGACGCTGCACGCCAAGGAGGCCTCGCCGGAGATGGCGCACACGGTCCACGAGCTGGCCGAGGACATCCGCCGCCAGGTGAAGAAGCATCGCGAGAAGCGGCGCAAGCGCAGCCGCACGCGGCGGCTGGTCAACCAGCTGCGGGGTAGGACAGCGACGACTTAGAAGGACCAGGAGAGCCGGGGGGCCTCCGCCGGAGGCCCCAACTGCCAGCCTCCGTCGGAGACCCCCCGGCTCTCCTCGAAGCTTCTGGGCCGGACGGACCCCCGGCCCTCTCTGGCGCCCCGCTACCCTTGAGCGGATGGCCAACGCACGGGACATGGTCACGCGCGCTTTGCGCGTGGGTGAGGGAAGGAAATTCAAGGCTTACGAGAAGCGGGCTCAGCAGATCAACGGGATCGAGCCCGAGATGGAGGTGCTCAGCGACGAGGAGCTGCGGGCCGAGGCGGACGCGCTGCGGGAGCGGGCGAAGGGGGGCGGGTCGCTCGACGATCTGCTGCCCGAGGCCTTCGCGCTGACCCGCGAGGCGGCGAAGCGGGCGCTCGGCCAGCGCCACTTCGACGTGCAGCTGGTCGGCGGGATGGCGATGCACGACGGCGCGATCGCCGAGATGAAGACCGGCGAGGGCAAGACGCTGACCGCGACGCTCGCCGTCTTCCTCAACACGCTTGGCGGCGACAGCGTCCACGTCGTCACCGTCAACGACTACCTTGCCCGCCGCGACGCCGAATGGATGAAGCCGGTCTACGACGCGCTCGGGGTCACCGTCGCCGCGATCCAGGACTCCGACGACCACGACGCCCGTCACGTCAAGTACGCCTGCGACGTCGTCTACGGCACCAACTCCGAGTTCGGCTTCGACTACCTGCGCGACAACATGGCGGAAGCGATCGAGCACTGCGTGCAGCGCGACCACAAGTTCGCGATCGTGGACGAGGTCGACAACATCCTGATCGACGAGGCGCGCACGCCGCTGATCATCTCCGGCGCCCCCGAACAGGCGGCGCAGATCTACTACCAGTTCGCCCGCCTGGCCCGGCAGATGGACGGCGTGCCGGCGAAAGACCGGCTCAAATCGCTGGGCGAATCGAAGGACACCTCCACGGCCGAGCACGACTACGAATACGACGAGAAGCACAAGACCGTCTCGCCGACCGAGAAGGGGGTGAAGCGCGCCGAGGAGTTCCTCGGCGTCGACAACCTCTACCTGAGCGAGCACGGCACCCTGGTCAACCACCTCGGCCAGGCGCTCAAAGCCGAGTCCCTCTACAAGAAGGACAAGGACTACGCCGTGGTCGACGGCGAGGTGATGATCATCGACGAGTTCACCGGTCGCATCCTCGAGGGCCGGCGCTGGTCGGAGGGCCTGCACCAGGCGGTCGAGGCGAAGGAGGGGGTGGCGATCGGCGAGGAGAACCAGACCCTGGCGACGATCACCCTGCAGAACTACTTCCGCCTCTACGACAAGCTCGCGGGGATGACCGGCACGGCGCTGACCGAGGCGACCGAGTTCATGAAAATCTACAAAGTGCCGGTGGTCGAGATCCCGACCAACCGGCCGATGGTCCGCGCCGACCTCAACGACCAGATCTTCAAAACCAAGGACGGCAAGTGGAAGGCGGTCCTGGCGGAGATCGTCGCCCGCCACGAAAAGGGTCAGCCGATCCTCGTCGGCACCGTCTCGGTCGAGGTCTCGGAGATGATCTCGGACGAGCTGAAGCGCAACGGGATCGAGCACGCGGTGCTCAACGCGAAGCCCGAGCACGCCGAGAAAGAGGGCGAGCGGATCGCCGAAGCGGGGCGCAGGGGCGCGGTGATGATCGCCACCAACATGGCCGGCCGCGGCGTCGACATCAAGCTCGGCGGCGACCCCGAGCACCTGGCCGCGAAGGAGCTGAAGAAGCAGAACCGCGACCCGGGCGACGAGGGCTACGAGGAGGCGCTGGCGGCGAAGGTGACCGAGCTGGAGCCGCAGTGCAAGGCCGAGGCCGACGAAGTGCGCGAGCTCGGCGGCCTCTACATCTGCGGCACCGAGCGGCACGAATCGCGGCGGATCGACAACCAGCTCCGCGGCCGCTCCGGCCGCCAGGGGGACCCGGGCGAGACCCGCTTCTTCCTCTCCGCCGAAGACGACGTGATCCGCCTCTTCGCCGGCGACCGGATCTTCAAAATCCTCGATCGGCTCGGCCCGGTCGACGAGGAGGGCGAGGAGATGCCGCTCGAGGCGAAGATGCTGACCAAAACCGTCGAGGGCGCGCAGAAGAAGGTCGAGGAACAGAACTTCCTGATCCGCAAACGCGTGCTCGAGTACGACGACGTGATGAACGAGCAGCGCCGCGTCGTCTACAAATACCGCCGCGAGGTCCTCGAAGGCCGCGACATGTCCGACATCGCCCGCGACGAGCTCGAGGGGGTGATCGAGCGCCTCGTCGACGAGTACACCCCCGGCGACGAACTCGAGGAGTGGGACATGCCGGGGATGGAGCAGCAGCTGCGCCAGATCTGGCCGGTGGGAATCGAGGTCGGCTCGATGTCGCCGGAGACGGTCGACCGCGAAAAGCTCAAGGACGCCCTCGACGACGACGCGATGAACGCCTACGACGAGCGCGAGACCGAGATGGGCGAGGAGCTGATGCGCTACCTGGAGCGCTCGATCCTGCTGCAGGTGATCGACAACCGCTGGCGCGAGCACCTCTACGACATGGACTACCTGCGCGAGGGCATCCACCTGCGCGGCTTCGCCCAGATCGACCCGCTCGTCGCCTACAAAAACGAAGGCTTCGCGATGTTCGAGGAGCTGATGCACTCGATCTGGGAGGAATTCAGCAAACTCGTCTTCAACGCTGAGATCGAAATCGACCCCTCGCAGATCCAGGAAGGCACCTTCGGCGGCAACGGCGGCGGGGCGCCGACCGCGCTCGACTACTCCGGCGGCACGCCGGAAGCGCAGCCCTCGGCGCTGCAGGAGGTGGCGGCCGGTGGCGGCGTCAGCGTCACCGAAGGCACGGCGGCGCCGAGCGGCGGCGGCAACGGCGCGCCGCCACAGGAGGCGATCGAGACGGTGGTCAAGGACGAGCGCGAGAAGAACATCGGGCGCAATGATCCCTGCTGGTGCGGCTCGGGGAAGAAGTTCAAGAAGTGCCACGGCGCCTGAGGCGTCGGCGAGCCCATCCCGGTAGGACCTCCACTTAACCTTTTTGAAGGTTCGGGGTTGAGCTGACGCCCGCGGCAGTCGACAAAAAGGTACAAGACGTTCCGGCCCTACCGGGATGGGCTCTAAGCTGACGCCCGTGAGCCACGACCCTGTCCGGGAGTTCATCCGGAGCTTCAACGCGCGGGACCTCGACGCGTTTGTAGAGGTTCTGGACCCTGAGGTCGAGCTGCATTCGATGAAGGGGCTGCGGAAAGGGCGCGAGGCGGCGCGGATGTGGGCTACGCGCAAGCCGGGAGGGGTGCAGCAGACGATTGAGCTGGAGGAGCTCTATGAGGAAGGGACGGAGTCGGGGGGTGGCACCGCTGTCGCCTTGATCAGGCGGGTGTGGCATTGGGACGAGGACGGCTCGCACGCATCGACCGACGAGATGGCGTGGCTGTTCGAGCTGCACGACCACAAGGTCCGCAGCTGGCGGCCGTTCGAGGACCGCGAGGCCGCCTGGAACGCATATCACCGCAGGGCGGAGGCACCCTGAGACTGCCTATCCAACATTGGACCACATCAGGGTGGGGTCAATGTTGGATGCGCGGTCTGGGGTCGAGCCCAATAACCTGTTTGGCATGGCCGATGTCGCCCAGACCGAGTCGGTGCCGGCGCGGCTCGCCGAGATCCGCGAGCAGTTGAAGCTGCTCTCGGACTATCTTTGACCCGGCCTCGCTGCGGGAGGAAGCCGAGCGGCTCGAGCTGGAGATGGGCAAGCCCGGCTTCTGGGACGACCAGGACGCCGCCGCGCGCACCTCGGCCGCGCACGCCCGTGCGCAGCGCAAGCTGAAGACCTTCGAGCAGCTCGAGTCCGAGGCGGGCGACCTCGGCGAGCTGGCCGAGATGGCGGCCGAGGACGAGGAGATGGCGGCCGAGCTGCAGACGCAGTTGGCCGCGGTCGAATCGCGCCTCGCCGAGCTCGAAGAGGCGCGCCTGTTCAGCGGCGCCTACGACGCCGGCGACGCGGTCGTCTCGGTCCACGCCGGGGCGGGGGGGACCGACTCCCAGGACTGGGCGGAGATCCTCCTGCGGATGTACCTGCGCTGGGCCGAGCGGCGCGGCTTCGAGGTCGAGATGAAGGAGGCCTCGCCGGGGGAGGAGGCCGGGCTCAAGTCGGCCACCTTCGTCGCCCGCGGCGAGAACGCCTACGGGCTCTTCGCCGCCGAGCGCGGCGTGCACCGGTTGGTGCGGATCTCCCCCTTCGACTCCTCGGCACGCCGGCACACGAGCTTCGCCCAGGTCGACGTCGGGCCATTGGTCGACGCGGGGGTCGACGTCGAGATCGACGAGGCCGACCTGCGGATCGACACCTACCGCGCCTCCGGCGCCGGCGGCCAGCACGTCAACAAGACCGACTCGGCGGTGCGGATCACGCACGAGCCCAGCGGCGTCGTCGTGCAGTGCCAGAACGAGCGCTCGCAGACGCAGAACAAGGCGGTCGCGATGCAGCTGCTGCGCTCGAAGCTGATCGAGCTGGAGGAGCGCAAGCGGGCGGAAGAGCTGGCGAAGGAGCGCGGCGAGGTCAAGGACGTCGCCTGGGGCTCGCAGATCCGCAGCTACTTCCTGCACCCCGACCAGCGGGTGAAGGACCATCGCACCGGCCACGAGGCGGGAGACGCCCAGCGGGTCCTCGACGGCGACCTCGACGACTTCATCAGGGACTACCTGAACAAGACCGCCGCTTCGTCAGCCAGATAGAGGGTGGGCCGCCGCCGGGGGGGCCGAGGCGGCCTGGGCACTTGAACACGGGAGTTCTACTCCCGTCTGTCCAGCACTCCCTCCATCTCCAGCAGCGCTTCCTTCATCGGCAGGCCGCCGCCGTAGCCGCCGAGCGCGCCGCCGCTGCGCAGCACGCGGTGGCAGGGGACGACGATCGGGATCGGGTTGGCGCCGCAGGCCGTGCCGGCGGCGCGCACGGCGCGCTCGTTGCCGGCGCTGCGGGCGATGTCCGTGTAGCTGCGGGTGCGGCCGTAGGGGATGCGGTCGATCGCTCGCAGCGCCCGGCGGCGGAAGCCCTTGCTCAGCCGCCAGTCGAGCGGCAGCTCGAACTCGTGCAGGCGGCCCTCGAAGTAGGCGTCGAGCTGGCGGCGGGCGTCGTCGAGGCGCTCGGGCGCCTCGAGCACCCGCGGCGAGATCCGCGCCGCGAGCTCCTCGAGCGCCTGCTCGGCGTCGTAGTTGGGCAGGCTGAGCTTGACCAGGCCGCGCGGGGTGGTGGCGAGCAGCAGCGGCCCGAAGGGCGAGTCGGCGGTCGCGTAGGCGATGTCGAGCAGCCCCTCGGCGGCGGCGCGCTCGGTGAGACGTTCGAGGCTTGCCTTCATGCCAGCTCCTTCCTCAGTCGCTTGATCCCCTCGTGCAGGCTGCGCCGCGCCGCCTCCGGCGAGCAGCCGAGCGCCGCGGCGATCTCGGCGTGGGGGAGATCGCAGGCGTAGCGCAGGGCGACGGCGGCGCGCTGCTTCGGCGGCAGCCCCCCGACCAGCGCCCAGAGGCCCTCGTCGAGCTCGGGCTCGGCCGTGACGCCGCCGAGCTCCTCCGGCGCGGCGACCGGCAGCGGTCGCCGCCCGTTCGCCCGGTGGTGGTCGATCGCCTTGCGGTGCGCGATCGTCAGCAGCCAGCCGCGCAGGTTGCGGTCGTCACCGAGGCCGGGGTAGGCGCGCAGCGCGGCGAGGAACGTCTCCTGGAAGCAGTCCTCGGCGTCGGCTCGCCCGACCGCCCCGCGCAGCACCGCCATCACGTCGGCGGCGTGGTCGTCCAGCAGGGTCTGAAACGGCGGCAGCGCGGTCACTCGTGGGATTAAACGCGTCCAAAGGCCGGAACGTGAGAGAGGGACGGGTGGCCCTCCGCCGATTCGGACGTGAGACAGCCGGGTGGCCCTCCCTCGGAAACCGTCGCGCAGCTGGGTTGTTGTCGAGGGCTCTTATGTGGTTTCGGGAGTTTCCGCTGGAGGGCCACCCGGCTGTCTCCGAGCGGCGTTCGCTGTTTGTCGTCCTATGCGCGACAAACAGCGAACGGACGGACGACTAGGGTGGTCAGAGGCAGTTCGAGCCCTACTTGCATCTACTTGCATCTACTTGCATCTACTTGCAACTACTTGCAATAAGACTTGAAATATCCCTGCAAATTGGCACATCTACTTGAAATCGAGCCTGTTGTGAGACGGGCGCTCGCGGAGGACATCGGCAACGGCGACGTGACTTCGGCGGCGACGGTGCCCGAGGGAGCGCGGGCGCGGGCGCGGATCGTGCAGAAGGAGCCTGGGGTGGTGTTCGGCTTGGAGGTGGTCGCCGAGGCGATGCGGCAGTGCGGGGTGGAGGAGGTCGACAGGCTCGTGGTCGAGGGGCAGTGGCGGGACGGGGTGCCGGCGGAGGTGGCGTTGGCGAGCGGGCCGGCGGCCGGGTTGCTGGCGGCCGAGCGGGTGGCGCTCAACTTCCTCGGGCACCTCTCGGGGGTGGCGACGCTGACGGCACGCTTCGTCGAGGCGGTCGCCGGCACCGGGGCGAGGATCCTCGACACGCGCAAGACGACGCCGGGCCTGCGGGCGCTGGAGAAGGCCGCGGTCGCCGCGGGCGGCGGCGTCAACCACCGGATGGGCCTCTACGACGCGATCCTGATCAAGGAGAACCACGTCGCCCTCGCCGGCGGCACCGCCAAGGCGATCCACGCCGCCCGCACCGCCCAGCCAGAGATGCCGCTGGAGATCGAGTGCCGCAACCTCGACGAGGTCGCCTACGCCCTGGGCGCCGGCGCCGACCGCCTCCTGCTCGACAACATGGACCCCGACACCCTGCGCGCAGCCGTGAAGCTCCGCGACGAGCAGCCAGGGAGCGGTCCGACGCTGGAGGCCTCCGGCGGCGTCAGCTTGGAGACCGTCCGCTCGATTGCCCAAACGGGCGTCGACTTCATCTCGGTCGGCGCTTTGACTCACTCCGCACCGGTCCTGGACTTCAGCATGCTCCTGGAGCCGGCATAGAGCAGCGGGCGCCCCTCCGACGGAAACTCAAGAAATCCGGTTGGGACCCCCGACCACGACCCAGCTGCGCGACGGTTTCCGGCGGAGGGGCGCCCGCTGCTCTACCCCCGTCACTTGAGCAACCGCGACAGCCGCCGGTCCTTGAGGACCCGGCCACCGGTCTGCTCCCGCGGGCAGTAGCTCGTCTGATGCTCGGCGAAGTAGACCGCCTCGATCGTCGTCCCGCAGCGCGGGCAGGGCTCGCCCTCGCGCTTGTGGATCCGCAGCGGCATCGGCGGCTTGTCGGGCAGCGCGGGGCCGATCGTCCGCTCGTAGTGCTCGATCGCGTCGCCGAGCACGTGCAGAGCCGAGTGCAGGCGCTCGACCTCCTCCCCGTCCAGCTCCGCGCCCTGCTTGAAGGGGGATAGGCGCGCCTCCCAGAGGATCTCGTCGACCCAGGAGCGGCCGATGCCGGCGATGTCGCGCTGGTGGCGCAGCAGCGGGTGCAGGTGGCGCGGCTGGTCGATCGCCGCGGCGAACGCTTCGAGCGGGGGCGGTGGCCAGGCCTCCGGCCCCAGCGTCGCCACTGCCTCGTCTTCGTCCACCGCTCCAATCGGCAGCAGCTTCGCCCAGGCGCGCTGCTTCGTGCCGAACTCGCGCAGGCGCAGCTCGCGGCCGTCCTCGAGCCGCAGCAGCACGCGCGAGGCGCGGTCTTTCGGCGAAGCCCGCTTCTCGAAGACGCGCAGCCGCCCCGCCGACATCAGGTGGATCAGCAGGGCCAGGTCGCCGAGCTCGACCACCGGCATCTTGCCGACGCGCCGGACCGCCGTGATCTCCCGGCCGGCCAGCTCTTCGAGCGGCGGCTCGAAGGTCTTCATCACGTTCATCCCCGGCGCCAGCGCCGATTCGACCGTCGCGCCGCGCACGGCGGCGTCGAGGCGGCGTGCCGTGATCTCGACCTCGGGCAGCTCGGGCATGCCGAGAGAGTAGACTTGTCCTCAGTTCATTCGACTGGACTCAGGCCAAGGCCATGCCAGCGAACATACGACCAGCGGGGCCCCTCGGGGTCCCTTCGAGGCAACCGAAATGAGAGAGCTGCCGACGATCAACGAGCCGGTCCCGATGCTCGACCTCAGCCCGGAGGAGGTCGAGGAGATGTCGCGCGAGGTGCGCGCGCTGGCGCGCGAGCGCGACGCCGTGATCCTCGCCCACAACTACCAGGTGCCCGAGATCCAGGAGGTCGCCGACTACACCGGCGACTCGCTCGGGCTCTCGCGCCAGGCCGCCGCCTCGGGCGCCACG
>Ga0210111_1000209_pt1 | contig 15711 bp, 14 predicted proteins | sample China_Galinas_PW_6_FD_185520 | JGI IMG/M metagenome (GOLD analysis project Ga0210111, IMG submission 185520) | Wetland microbial communities from San Francisco Bay, California, USA, that impact long-term carbon sequestration - China_Galinas_PWC_D2... | ecosystem: Environmental > Aquatic > Marine... | reverse complement strand
TCGGTCTCGCGCATCGCCGCCCGCATCGCGTCGGTCTGCTTGTCCGCGTACATCAGCACCCGCCCGTTGACGTTGCGCGCCGCCCGCCCGATCGTCTGCACGAGGCTGGTCTCGCCGCGCAGGAAGCCCTCCTTGTCGGCGTCGAGGATCGCGACCAGCGAGACCTCGGGCAGGTCGAGCCCCTCGCGCAGCAGGTTGACCCCGACCAGCACGTCATACTCGCCCAGCCGCAGCTCGCGCACGATCTGGATCCGTTCCAGCGTGTCGATCTCCGAGTGCAGGTAGCGCACCTTGACCCCGTACTCGAGCAGGTACTCGGTCAGGTCCTCGGCCATCTTCTTGGTCAGGGTGGTGACCAGGACGCGCTCGGAGGCCTCGGAGCGCAGCTTGATCTCGTTCATCAGGTCGTCGATCTGGTTCTTCGTCTCGCGCAGCTCGATCTCGGGGTCGACGATCCCGGTCGGGCGGACGATCTGCTCGACGGTGCGCGACGATTCCGCCCGCTCGAACGGCCCGGGCGTCGCCGAGACCATCACCAGCTGGTCGACCCGGTCGAGGAACTCGTCGAACTTGAGCGGCCGGTTGTCGATCGCCGAGGGCAGGCGGAAGCCGTAGTCGATCAGCGTCTGCTTGCGCGAGCGGTCGCCCTCGTACATGCCGCCGATCTGCGGGATCGTCTGGTGGGACTCGTCGACGAAGACGACGAAATCGTCGGGGAAGTAGTCGATCAGCGTGTGCGGCGGGCTGCCCTCGGGGCGGCCGTCGAGGATGCGCGAGTAGTTCTCGATCCCGGAGGTGAAACCGAGCTCCTTCAGCATCTCGATGTCGTAGGCGGTGCGCTGCCGCAGCCGGTGCGCCTCGAGCTGCTTCCCCTCCTCCTCGAGCGCGGCGGTGCGCGCGTTCAGTTCGGCGCGGATCTCCTCCACCGCCCGCTCCAGCGTCTCGTCCCTGGTCACGTAGTGCGAGGCCGGCCAGACCGAGACGTGGTCGATCGTGTCGAGGATCTCGCCGCTGAGCGGGTCGAAGTGCTGGACCGACTCGATCTCGTCGCCGAAGAGGGCGATCCGGTAGGCCGACTCGGCGTAGGAGGGCATGATCTCCAGCACCTCGCCGCGCGCCCGGAACGAGCCGCGGCCGAGCACCGAGTCGTTGCGCTGGTACTGCATCTTGACCAGCTTGCGCAGGACCTCGTCGCGGTCGATCTCCGCCCCGACCTTGAACAGCTGCATTTTTTCGTTGTAGACCTGCGGCGAGCCGATCCCGTAGATGCAGGAGACCGAGGCGACGATGATCGTGTCGCGCCGCGCGAACAGCGCCGCCGTGGCGGCGTGGCGCAGGCGGTCGATCTCGTCGTTGATCGAGGAGTCCTTCTCGATGTAGAGGTCCTGGGCCGGGACGTAGGCCTCGGGCTGGTAGTAGTCGTAGTAGGAGACGAAGTACTCGACCGCGTTGTCGGGGAAGAACTCGCGGAACTCGTTGCAGAGCTGCGCCGCCAGCGTCTTGTTGTGCGCGATCACCAGCGCCGGCCGCTGCGCGGCGGCGATCGTCCCCGCCATCGTGAAGGTCTTGCCGGTGCCCGTCGCCCCGAGCAGGGTCTGGAAGCGCTCGCCGGCCTCGAGGCCCTCGGCCAGCCCCGCGATCGCCTGCGGCTGATCGGCGGTCGGCGTGTAGGCGGGGTTGAGCTCGAACGCGGGCACCCGATGACCTTAGCGAGCGGCCACAAGTAGGATAAACGCACAAGTTTCGGTCTGAACTATCTTGTCTGTAGTACCGCTGTCATCTGACACAGAGAATTCCGTCCATGAAACCAAGAGATCGCTTCTCAGTCAGCTTGCGCAAAGCCCGCCAGAAGGCAGACGTGTCCCAGGAGGAGCTCGGCTTCCGCTGCGACCTCCATCGCACCGAGATATCGCTGCTCGAGCGCGGCGGTCGTGAGCCCCGGCTGGGCACGATCATCAAGCTCGCCAGCGCCCTCAACGTGACGCCGGAAGAGCTCTGCACCGGCATCAGCTGGAACGTCAAGAAACAGAAATTCGTCTTTAAGAAATAGGCCTCAGCGAAAGAGGTTTTCGAGGAGGCCTTCGGCGGGGCCGAGGAAGCCCTGCAGATTGTCGAGCAGGGAGCGGGCGTCCTGGACCAGTTCGATCGCCTGGTCGAGCGGGATCCGGCGCAGGGTCGCGCGCAGGGGCGCGGCCAATAGGGGGTTGAGCGCGCCGGCTCGTTCGGCGTCGTCGACGGCGCGCAGCAGACCGGCGCGGATCGCCCGCGCGAGCTCGGCGTTGTCGATCCCGTAGCGCTCGAGGAAGCGTTCCCGCGACTGCGGCGTGGCGAGGGCTCGGGCAAGGGTCTCGCGACTGACCCCGAGCTTGCAGGCGGCGCCGTCGAGCGCCGAGAGCGAGAACTGCTCGGCGAGCTGCTCGAGCCCTTCCGGGTCGCGCCAGGGCCGCGGCTTGCAGGGGTCCTGGACCTTGGCCGGCTCGTAGGAGGCCCCACCCGCGGCGAGGTAGATGAAGACGAGCGCCAGCGAGGCGACGGCGGCCAGGCCGACGAGCAGCCCTCCCCTGCCCGGCGCGCTCACAGCTCGACCCTCCGTGCGAGACCGATCGGGATCAGGGCCAGCAGGCCGAGCAACGCGCCGACGCCGAAGGAGGGGCTGAAGGCGTGGGTCGCGGCGCGGTCGAGCTGGTCCTGCAGCTCTTCCCGCAGCGTCACGACGTCTTCGCGGTCGCCGGGATCGGTGGGCAGCGGCTCGAAGACGGGGCCGATCGTCGGCACCTTGCCCCGCTCGCCTTCCAGCCGGTCCTCGAGCCGCTGCGCGAGCTGCAGCTTGAGCAGCGGATCGACCCGGGCGTCGAGCACGACCGCCGTGCCGGCGTCGATCGCGTCGCGGCGCTGCCGGGCGATGTCCGACGTGAATACGGGGGTCAGCACGATCAGGCCGATCGCGACGCCGGCGTGCCGGGCGGAGATCGTCCAGCCGCCGTGGATCGCCTGCGGCGCCCGCCCGAGCAGCGCCGTCTCGGTCAGCGCCGAGAGCACCAGCGCCAGCCCGATCCCGACCAGCAGCTGCGGCGGCAGGGTCAGAGCGACGTTGGCCGAGGGCAGCAGCGCCAACCCTCCCAGGCCGCCGGCGACCAGGATCGCTCCGGCCGCGGCGCGAGCCCGCTCGCTCCCCGCACCGGGGCCGACGCGAGAGCCGAGCAGGGCCGCCAGCGGCATCGCCGAGACGACGATCGCGGCGCCGATCGGGCTCAGCCGCCAGCCTTCGATCAGCAGCAGCACGAGCAGGAAGAGCGCGGCGGCGATCGCCGAGGAGACCAGCGCCAGCGCCGCGTTGGCGAGCAGGTGCGGCCGTCCGGTGCGGCGCAGCTCGGTGGAGATGATCGAGGTCGAGGCCTCGTGGCGGGCGACGGCGAGCAGCGGAATTCCCGCGGCGATCGCCACAGGCGCCTGGATCAGGAAGATCGACTGCCAGGAGACGAGCTCGGTCAGCAGCCCGCCGGCGGCGGGACCGAGCGCGGCGCCGGTGGCGCCGGCGGTTGCCCAGATCGCCACGGCCCGGCGCTCGGAGCCGACGCTCGCCGGCAGCAGCTCCAGCACCGCCGTGACCGCGGCGGCGCCGCCGAGCGCCTGCACGCAGCGGGCGGCGATCAGGGTGCTGAGCTCGGCCGAGAGGCCGCAGGCGACGCCGGCCCCGGCGAAGATCGCGAGCCCGACCGCCGCGGCCCGCCCGGGACCGAACCGGCGAGCGAGGTGCGCCGCCGGCACCGCGGCGAGCGCCATCACCAGGTTGAACGAGACGAGCACCCAGGTGACCCCGGCGACGCTGGTGTCGAGATCGCGGTAGATCTGCGGCAGCGCCAGGACGACGATCGAGGAGTCGGCGAGGACGAGGCCGACGGCGATCGCGAGGGCGGCGAGGCGTGGGCGCGGCGGCGCGCTCAATAGCCCAGCTCCTTCGCGTACTTCTCGCGATAGGCGCGCTGCTTGTCGAGCACGTCGACGACGTAGCCGCGGGTTTCGTCGAGCGGGATCTCATCGATCGTCAAATTCTTGCCGCCCCATTCGTCGACCTGGGTCGGCCCGGCGTTGTAGGCGGCGATCGCCGCCACCTCGTTGCCGTCGTAGCGGCTCAGCAGTTCGCCCAGGTAGAAGGTGCCGTAGCGGATGTTGACGTCGGGATCGCTCAGATCCGAGAGCTTGAAGGTCGTGCCGCCGCTGAGCCGCTCGATCTCGTTCGCCGTCGTCGGGGTTATCTGCATCAGGCCGCGCGCGCCGGCCTTCGAGGTCTGGTCTTCGAAGCGCGACTCGGCGTAGATCACAGCGGCGATCAGCGAGGCGTCGACCTGCTTCTCGGCCGACTGCTGGCGGATGATGTCCTCGTGGCGCAGCGGCAGGGTCAGCTCCTGGATCACGTCGCCGAACTTGCCGAACAGCCCCAGCGCGACACCCACGGCGAGACCCGCGGCGATCGCCAGCCCACCGGCGAGCAGACGCCGCCGGCGCCTGGCCCTTCGCTTCATTCCCGCAGCTTCGCGACGAGCTCGGACAGCCCCCGCTCGAGCTCCTCGACGCTGCCGTCGTTCGCGACCACGTGCGCGGCCCGCGTCGCCTTCTCCTCCTGGGCGAGCTGGCGCGCCTCGCGCTCGTCGACCAGGGCGTGTCCGCGGTCGGCGGCGCGCTCGCGGCGCAGCGCGTCGGTCGCGGTTACCGCGACGGTCGTGTCGAAGACGCTCTCCATCCCGGACTCGAACAGCAGCGGCACCTCGACCACGGCCACCTCGGTCCCGGCCGGCAGCGAAGCGAGCCAACTGCCGATTCGCTCGCCGACCAGGGGGTGGATCTGCGCCTCCAGCCACTTCAGCTCCCCGGCATCGGCGAAGACGATCGAGCCGATCCGCTCGCGGTCGACTTCGCCGCCGGGCGCGACTCCCTCGCCCCAGCGCTCGACCAGGCGCGGCAGCAGCGGCTCGGTCTCGAGCAGCTCGTGGACGACCGCGTCGCTGGAGATCGTCGCCGCGCCCAGCCGCCCGAACGCCGCCAGCGCCTCCGACTTCCCGGCCGCGATCCCACCGGTCAGCCCAATGGTCAGCGGCCGCCCCACAACCGCCGCTCAGGACTCAGCCGAGTCCCCGGACTCCTCAACCGCCTCGGGCTCTTCGACCTGCTCAGCCGGCTCCTCGGCAACGGGTTCCTCCTGCGTGGCCTCGGGCTCGACGGCGTCAGCCTCAGCCGCCTCAGCCTGATCCTCGTCAGTCGAACCCTCAGCGGCTTCGATCTGCTGCCCGAGATCCCCCATCGGCATGTTCTGCCCCTCGACCCGCTTGATCGACAGCGAGAGGCGACGCCGCTCCTCGTCGATCTCGAGGATCTTCACGTTCAGCTTCGAGTTGGGCTCGACCACCTCGCTCGGGCTCTCGACGTGGTGGTCGGCGAGCTCGGAGATGTGGACGAGGCCCTCGACCCCGGGCAGGATCTCGACGAAGGCGCCGAAGGCGACCACCTTGGTCACCGTGCCCTCGAGCACGTCGCCGGAGCGGTGGGTGCTGATCACCCGCTGCCACGGGTCCTCCTGCGTCTGCTTGAGGCCGAGCGAGATGCGCTGCCGGTCGCGGTCGATGTCGAGCACTTTGATCCGCACCGTGTCGCCGATCGAGACGACCTCGGAGGGATGGTTGACGTGGCTCCAGGAGAGCTCGGAGATGTGGATCAGGCCGTCGATCCCGTCGAGGTCGACGAAGGCGCCGAAGTCGACGATGTTGGAGATCTTGCCCTCGACCACCTGGCCCGGCTCGAGCCGGCCGAGGATCTGCTCGCGTACCTCCTTGCGCTCTTCCTCGAGCACGGCGCGGCGCGAGAGCACGACGTTGTTGCGGCTGCGGTTGAGCTCGATCACTTTGCACTCGAGCGTCTGGCCGAGGAACTCGTCGAGGTTGTGCACGCGGCGGATGTCGACCAGCGAGGCGGGCAGGAAGCCGCGCACCCCGAGGTCGAGGATGAGACCGCCCTTGACGACCTCGATCACGTTGCCTTCGACCGGTTCGCCGGACTCGGCGGCGGCCTCGATCTTGCGCCAGGCCTTCTCGAAGCGGGCGCGTTTCTTGGAGAGCACGAGGCGGCCCTCGGCGTCCTCCTTGGTGAGGACGAGCGCGTCGACCTCCTCGCCCAGCTCGACCTCGTCGGCGGGGTCGACCGACTTGCGGATCGAGAGCTCGGTCGAGGGGATTACCCCCTCCGACTTGTAGCCGATGTCGACCAGGACCTCGTCCTTGTCGATCCGCACGACGTTGCCCTTGACGACGTCGCCCTCGTCGAAGGAGACCATCGTCGCCGCGTAGTTCGGCACGACTTTCCCGTCGACTTCGACCAGCAGCCCGTTCGATCCCTCGACTGGAGAACCGGCCGCGGCGGCGGTCGGGGTCGTATCGGTCAAGGTCGTATCGGTCACGGACACAGCGGGGGATGATTGCAGGTAGATACGCTCTGCGTCGTGCCGGTTCGAGCAACGAAACGCGGCGAGGACCGCACTCCTCTCGAGGGCTCGTGCGACGTATTGATCTGCGGCGCCAGCTTCGCAGGTCTCTCGGTTGCCCGCGAGCTGGCCGGCTCCGGCGCCGACGTGCTCCTCGTCGACCGCTACGAGATCGGCGAGCGGCAGACCTCGGCCTGCGGCGTCCCGACCGGGTGGCTGCGGGCGATGGGCCTGATGGCGGCCGAGCGTCAGCGCTTCGGCTCGCTGCTGATCCACACGCCGCACGGCAGCAAGCGCTACGAGCTGCCCTGGACCTTCTCGACCTTCGACTACCGCGAGCTCTGCGCGCTGCTCTGGGAGCAGTGCGACGCCCGCTTCGAGACGGCGAAGGTGAACGGCCGCGCCGCGCCGGTCAACGGCGACGGGGCGATCGCGGTCGAGACCGACCGCGGCGTGCTCTCGGCCCCCCTCGTCGTCGACGCGCTCGGCTGGCGCCGAATGCTCGCCTCCGGCGACGGCTTCCAGCCGCCGGACGCGCCGCTCTCGCGCGGCCTCGAGGTGCACCCGCACGGCAGCGGCGAGGACCTCGAGGTCTGGATCGACCGCCGCTACGTGCCCGCCGGCTACGGCTGGTCCTTCCCGGCCCGCGACGAGCTGCGGATCGGCGTCGGCTCCTTCGACCCGCGCTTCCACGTGCGCGAGACCACCGAGCTGCTCGCCGAGGACCTGGGACAGGACCGGGTCCGCTATCAGGGCAACTGGATCCCGCACGAGCTGCGCACCGCGACCGAGGGCGGCGTCTTCTTCGCCGGCGACTCCGCCGGCCACTGCCTGCCGCTGACGGCGGAGGGGATCAGGACCGCGATCTACTTCGGCGTCGCGCTCGGGCGCGAGCTGCGCGAGGTCCACGAGGGCCGGCAGGACCGCGAGCGCGCCGCCACCCGCTACGCCTCCTTCCACGACTCGCACGAGTGGAAGTTCCGCTGGATGCTGCGCGCGCAGCGGCTCGTGCCGCGCATCCCCCCGCGCCTGCTCGGGCCGCTGATCCGCCTGCTCGGCCGCAGGCGCTTCGTCGACTGGTCGTTCGGCCACTACCTGCGGATCGCGCCGCCGCCCGCGGCCTCAGCGCACGATCAGGACCGTGCCGGCGATCAGCAGCGCCACGCCGGCCAGCCGCTCGACGCTGAGCGGGACCTGGTCGAGGCCGAACAGGCCTAGCCGGTCGATCGCGACGCTGGCGACGAGCTGGCCGGTGATCGTCGCCGCAGCGACGCCGCCGGCGCCGATCGCCGCCACCTGGATCAGCGCGTTGGTCACGTAGATCGCACCGAGCAGGCCGCCGAGCAGGTAGTACCAGCTGACGTCGAAGGTCGAGCCGACGCCCGCCGCCTTGCCGCTGAGGACGACGATCGCGGCAAGCGCCAGCGTGCCGACGATGAAGGAGACGAGCGCCGCCGGCAGGCTGCCCGTGGAGCGGCCGAGGCCGGCGTTGATCGGCGCCTGCAGGGCGATCAGGCCGCCCGCGGTTGCGGTCAGGATGACGGCGAGGCCTCGGTCCACGACGTCTCTCTTATCAGGCCCGGCAGCCGCCGGATACCCTTGTTCGCATGGACGGCGGGCAGCGCGTCATCGGCGGCGACCCCCTGACCGCAACGGCGGTCGCGGTCGAGGCCCGGGGCGGCGGCCGGCTCACCCTGCGCGACTGTGCGCGGGCATTCGCCCGTTTCGACTCGCCGCGGGTGATGGCGGCGTTCCTCGCCGCGATCCTCGCCGCGCGGATCGCGGTCGGCGGCTGGAGCTGGCTCGACCTCGCCGCCGCGGCGACGCTGGTCGCCCTGCAGCCCTTCACCGAGTGGATCATCCACGTCACGCTGCTGCACTCCAAGCCGCACAGGCTGGGTCCGCTGACGCTCGATTTGCCGACCGCCCGGGCGCACCGCTGGCACCACCGCGAACCGAAGCTGCTGGAGGCCGTGCTGATCCCGGGCTGGATGATCGCCGGCTTCCTGCTCCCGGTCCTCCTGGTCATGTGGCTGCTCTCCTGGCCCGGGACGCTGCTCGGCGGAGATCACGTCGCGCTCTGGCTGACCCTGATGGCCGTCAGCTGCGTGCTGGTCGGCGTCTACGAGTGGTCCCACTTCCTCATCCACACTCCCTATACGCCGAAGAGCCGCTACTACCGCAGGATCTGGCGCTCCCACCGCCTGCATCACTTCAAGAACGAGCACTACTGGTTCGGGGTCAGCTCCGACGCCGCCGACCACGTTCTCGGCACCAGCCCGGACCACCGCACGGTGCCGAGGTCCGAGACGGCGAGAACGCTCGGCGTCGACGGCTGACGCCGCCCCGATCGACCACGCGTCCGCCCAAGCGTGATTTTCGCCTGGCTGGCGTGTTACACCATTTGACTGATGCCACCACCCGCAGAGGGACTCGCATCCCGCCTCTTCCTCGGCCCGGCCCTGCGCACGCAGCCGGACCGGCGGCTGGTGACGCTCGTGCGCGAAGGCTACGAGGCCGCCTTCGAGGAGATCGTCCGGCGCTACGGGCGACCGCTGGGGCGCTACGCCGCCTCGATCGTCGGCGGGCGCTCCGAGGACGTCCTCCAGGACGCCTTCGCCAAGGCCCTGCCGGCCCTCCAGCGCGACGACGCGGAGATCGACCTGCGGCCCTGGCTGTTCCGGGTCGTCCGCAACACCGCCCTCAACGACCTGCGCGACAGCCCGCCCTCGGCGGAGCTCCTGGCCGAGACGCTGGCCGGCGGCCGCAACCCCGCCGAGGAGCTGGAGCAGCGCGAGCAGCTCACCGACCTGATGAAGCGCTTGCAGGAGCTGCCCGAGTCGCAGCGCGCGGCGATCGTGATGCGCGAGCTCGAGGGTCTCGGCCACGATGAGATCGCCGCGGCGCTGGGGCTGACCGACGGCGGCGCCCGGCAGGCGATCTACCGGGCGCGGCGGGCGCTGCGCGACGGCGTCGGGATGCTGCTGCCGCTGCCCTTCGTGCGAATGCTGATCGACCACGGCGCCGAGACCGCCGCGGGGGCCGGGGCGGGCAGCGCGCTCGCCGCGGCCGGAGCGTCGGCGGGCGGCGCCGGGACGGGCGGCGCACTCAAAGTCGGCGTGGTCGCCGCGGTGCTGGCCGGCTCCGTCGGGGCGGGCGTCGCCGTACAGGACCATCGGGACGGCGGCGCCGAAGCGGCCCGGGCGAGTCCGGTTGTACCCACCCCCCGCCTGGCTGAGCCCGCGCCAGCGCCTCCCCGACCGACCGCCGAGGCCGCCGCGGTGGCCGACTCGAGCCCCAAGGACACCGACCTCCATGAGGCACGCCACGGCAATGGCGGTAGCCCAGGGCACAATGACCTCCGCGGTGGGGAGGGTCAGCACAGTGATCGCCACGGGGGCCCAGGGCCATCGCGTCATGAGGGAGGACGGCACGGCGGGCGCCCTCGCCCGGAACACCACGGAGGACATCGCGCCGAGTTGCGTGGCGGCCACCGCACCGAGGACGAGCCCGGTCGCCACGGTGGCGGCCCCGACACCGACCGCGCCGACCGGCACGGCGGCCACGACGACGGTGGCGTCCGCGGAGAGGAACGCCACAACGGGCGCAGCGATGGGGAAAGTCCAAGCGGCGGCGAAGATGGCGAGATCCAGCCGGAAGACGGCAGAGGGTCAGGCCACTCTCCCAATCTTGCGGAGGCGCCCCCCGAACCCGCCACCGAATCGGAAGAAGACGACAACCTCCGTGATCTTGGCGACTAACCCGTGTTGTCCATCCAGAATGCAATTTCAAGAGTCCCGGGAGGGGCTCGTAACTCAGGAGGCAGAGAAGATGAATTCGCACGGCAATCGAGCGCGGCTCGGCGGGGTGCTTGTCGCCGTTGCCGCAGCCCTGGCGCTCGTCGTACTTCCGGGCCTGGCGTCCGGCCACAGAGGCCCCGGCGACGCTCCCGCGCCCGCGGGCACGATCTCGTCCTTCGACGAAGAAACCGGCCTGCTGACGATCGACCTGACCGCAGGCGGCAGCGTCAGCGGCCTGGTCACCCCTCGCACGCACGTGCGCTGCGACAACGGCCGCCATCGCGGCCGGCACGGCCTGCGCCACCGCAAGCGCGGCCACCGCGCCTCGGCGTCGAGCCGCGGTGAGGGAAGCCGCAGCGAGGAAGAGCCCGGCGAGGACAACCACCAAGCCGGCGAGCACGGTGGCGACCACGCCGACGGCGCCGACCGCCGGGGGCACTGCGGCGTGGCCGACCTGACCGAAGGCGCGACGGTGAAGCTCGCCGACCTGATCCTGGTCGACGGCAAGGCGATCTTCAAGCTCGTCGCCCTGCCGGCCGTCCAGCTCCCCGCGGTCCAGGGCGAACCGGAGGCCCCCGCGAGCTCATAGGGCTACTTGGCGTCGAGCCAGTCCCTGCCGACGCCGATGTCCACCTCCAACGGCGGATCGAGCTGGTAGGCGGCGCACATCTCGCGCCGCACCAGCTCGGTCGCGTCGTCCATCTCCCCCGGCGGGCCCTCGAAGAGCAGCTCGTCGTGGATCTGCAGGACGAGCCGCGTCTTCCCGCCGCGCTCGGCCAGGGCCCGCTGGCAGCGGACCATCGCCACCTTGATGATGTCCGCCGCGGTGCCCTGGATCACCGTGTTGACCGCGAGGCGCTCGCCCAGCCGCCGCGTATTGGGATTGCCCGAGCGCAGCTCGGGGATCGCCCGGCGGCGGCCCATCAGCGTGCGCACGTAGCCCTCGTCCTGGGCGCGCTCGACGACCTCCTCGCGGAAGGCGCGCACCGCCGGGAAGCGCTCCAGGTAGCGGGCGACGAATTCCTCGCCCTCTTTGCGCGGGATGTTGAGCCGGTCGGCGAGGCCGAAGCCGGTGAGCCCGTAGACGATGCCGAAGTTGACCATCTTCGCCTTCGAGCGCTGGCCGACGTCGACGTCGTCGCGTGAGATCTCGAAGACCTCGGCGGCGGTCGCCGCGTGCACGTCTTCGCCGGCCCTGAAGACCTCCTTCAGCACCTCCTCCTCGGCGACGTGGGCGAGCACACGCAGCTCGACCTGGCTGTAGTCGGCGGAGAGCAGGCGGGCGCCGCGCTCGGCGACGAAGCAGGCGCGGACCGGGCGGCCGATCTCGGTGCGGATCGGGATGTTCTGCAGGTTCGGGTTGGTGCTGGAGAGGCGGCCGGTGGTCGTCGCCGCCTGGTTGAAGGTCGTGTGCACCCTGCCGGTGTCGGAGTCGATCAGGTCGGGCAGCGAGTCGAGGTAGGTGTTCTTCAGCTTGGTCAGCTCGCGCCAGTGCTCGATCTTCTCGACGATCGGGTGCTCGTCGCGGATCTGGGCGAGCACGCGGGCATCGGTCGAGAAGCCCGTTTTCCCGCGCCGTTTCTTCGTCAGGCCGAGCTTCTCGAAGAGGATGCGGCCGACCTGCTGCGGCGAGCCGATCGTGAACTCCTCCTCGGCCAGCTCGTAGATCTCCTTCTCCAGGGTCGCGATGCGCTCGCCGAAGCCGGCGCCGACCTCGGCGAGGCGCTCGGCGTCGAGCTTCAGGCCCTCGCGCTCCATTGCCGCCAGCACGTGCACGAGCGGCAGCTCGACCTCGTGCAAGAGCGGGGTCAGCTCGAGCTGCTCGAGCCGCGGGCGCTGAACGTCGGCCAGGGCGGCGACGAGGCGCGCTTCCTCGGCCGGGTCGAGTCCGGCCTCCGCGTCCTCGCCGAGCGCCAGCTGGCCGTCCTCCTCGCCGCTCGCGGGGGCAGCGTCCGCGGCGAGACCGATGCCGGCGTCGGCGGCGAGCTCGGTCAGCTCGTAGGTGCGGCGCTGCGGCTCCAGCAGGTAGGCGGCGAGCATCGTGTCGTGCTCGAGCGCCAGCTCTACCCCCTCGCGGGCGGCGCCGGCGAGCAGGCCGTGCCGCCCGCCGCCGAGCGACTTGGCGTCGTGGGCGAGCAGCGGGTGGTCGGCAAGCGCGACCGCGAGCTCGTCGAGGCCGGTGTCGCCGGCGACGATCCGCTCCCCCTGGGCGCCGGCCCAGCGACCGCCGGCTATTCCCAGGGCGGCGGCGCCCGGTCCGAGCGCATCCGGCCCGCCCTCCTCGACTTCCACGGCCAGCTCCCGCTCGACGCTGCGGCCGGGCACCGCCTCGCCCTCGGGCAGCGCCTCTTCGAGCCGCTCCATCACCGCCCGCAGCTCGAACTCGCGCATGAAGTCGCGCAGCGCGCCCCGGTCCGGCTCCGACTCCATCGCGGCGGCAAGGTCGACGCCGGTCTCGACGTCGTAGTGCAGCGTCGCCAGCTGCTTCGACATGCGCGCGTCGTCGGCGTGCTCGACCAGGTTCTGCTTGCGTTTGGCGCCGGAGATCTCCTCGACGTTGCCGAGCACGCCCTCGAGATCGCCGAAGCGCTGCAGCAGCTGAGTCGCGGTCTTCTCGCCGATCCCCGGAACGCCCGGGATGTTGTCCGAGGTGTCGCCGCGCAGGCCCATCAGGTCGGTGATCCGCTCCGGCGGCACGCCGTAGCGCTCCTCGACCGCGGCCTCGTCGTAGACCTTGGTCTCGGTGATCCCGCGCGAGGTGCTCATCACCCGCACCCCCGGGCCGACCAGCTGGTAGGCGTCGCGGTCGCCGGTCACGACCATCACGTCGATCTCCTGCTCACGCGCCTGCCGCGCCAGCGAGGCGATCACGTCGTCGGCCTCGTAGCCATCGACCTTGACGTTGGTGTAGCCGAAGGCCTCGACCAGGGGCATCAGGTTGGGCCACTGCTCGCGCAGCAGGTCGGGCCGCGGTTTGCGCTGCGCCTTGTAGAGGTCGTAGGTGACCTCGCGCCCGGACATCCCCGCGTCCCAGGCGACGACGACCCCGGCCGGGTGGTGCTCGTCGATGATCTTGACCAGCATCGAGGCCAGCCCGTAGATCGCGTTGGTCGGCCGCCCGTCGCTCGTCCCGATCGACTCCGGCAGCGCGAAGAACGCCCGGTAGGCGAGCGAGTTGCCGTCGATCAGAAAGAGCTCGGGCTTGGCCTGCGCCGTCACGCCGCGATCATAAGCTGACGCTCCGGCTGGAGCCGACCCTCAGCGCCGAGTGGTCGATTGACCCACCCATACGGGGGCAAATCGACCACTCGACGCCTCGCTGTCCTTCCCAGCGGGACTACTTGGGTGGCAAAGACGACGCGAAGTCGGCGCCGGCTTCGACCCAGGCGGCCAGGTCGCGATCCGATTCAGTGCCGGCCGTATCCACGTAGACCATGTTCTTCGCCGGTTTGCCGGTGAAGTCCATCGGCCGGGTGTGGGGCTCGGCGAGCGCCTTCTCCGCGTCGGCGGGGTCGAGCCGGACCATCAGGTCCTCGCCGATCACCCCGACCGCCATGTTGCCCTCAAGCATGAAGGCGATCCCGCCGAACATCTTGCGCTCGCTGACCTCCGAGCGCGCGCCCAGGACATCGCGGATCCGATCGGCGAGCGCCTCGTCGTAGGCCATTGCCGTACAAGCTTATGATGCGCGGCGATGGCCGTCAGCGCGCAATACAGCGTCACGATCCGGGTCGAGCTCGATGCTCGCCAGGAGCCGCTGGGCAAGCTGACGGCGGCGATCGCCGAGGCGGGCGGGCAGCTGCAGGGGGTCGACCTTGTCCCGGGCGCCGGCGGCGAGGGCAAGCGGGTGCGGGAGTTCACGATCGACGCCCAGGACCGGCCGCACTGGGAGCGGATCCTGCGGGCGATCGGCTCGACCCGCGGCGCGCGGGTGCTCGACTACGTCGATCGCACGCTGCAGATGCACCGCGGCGGCAAGATCTCGGTCGAGAACAAGTACCCGCTGAAGACGCGCGACGACCTCTCGATGGCCTACACGCCCGGCGTCGCCCGGGTCTGCCAGGACATCCACGCCGACCGCGCCAAGGCATTCGAGTTCACGATCAAGAAGAACACGGTCGCGGTCGTCTCCGACGGCAGCGCCGTGCTCGGCCTCGGCAACATCGGCCCCGAGGCGGCGATGCCGGTGATGGAGGGCAAGGCGATGCTGTTCAAGGAGTTCGCCGACGTCGACGCCTTCCCGATCTGCCTCGACACCCAGGACCCCGACGAGATCGTCAAGGCGGTCGAGTTGATCGCGCCGACCTTCGGCGGGATCAACCTCGAGGACATCTCCGCCCCACGCTGCTTCGAGATCGAGGAAAAGCTGAAGAAATCCCTGGACATCCCGGTCTTCCACGACGACCAGCACGGCACCGCCGTGGTCACGATGGCGGCCCTGTTCAACGCCCTGAAGATCGTCGGCAAGCCGATCGAGCAGCTGCGCGTGCTCGTGGTTGGCCTCGGCGCGGCCGGGGTAGCGGTGACGAAGATGATGCTCGCCTCGGGAGTCACCCACGTCGTCGGCTGCGACCGCCGCGGCGCCCTCTCGACAGAGCGCGAGGACTACGCGTCCGGCGAGATGAGCGGGATCAAGCGCTGGTACGCGGAGAACTCCAACCCGGAGAAGCTCGAAGGCGAGCCGGGGGCGGTGATCGAGGGCATGGACCTCTTCATCGGCCTCTCGGGGCCCGGGATCATCTCCGCCGAGGCGCTCGACCGGATGAACGACGACGCGATCGTCTTCGCGATGGCCAACCCCAATCCCGAGGTGATGCCCGAGGACGCGGCCCCCTACGTGCGGATCATGGCCACCGGCCGCTCCGACTACCCGAACCAGATCAACAACGTGCTCTGCTTCCCCGGGATCTTCCGCGGCGCCCTCGACGCCGGCTCGCCCAACATCACCGAGGAGATGAAGCTCGCGGCCGCCAGGGGCATCGCCGAGGTCGTCACCGCGGACGACCTCTCCGAGGACTACATCATCCCCAGCGTCTTCAACCGCGACGTCGCGCCGATGGTCGCCAAGGCGGTGGTCGAGGAGGCGAAGCGCGACGGCCTCGCCCGCTTCAGCGAGGAGACGGGCACCTTCTCCACCGTGGAGGTGGGCTGACCCGGTGCGCGTCCTCGTCACCGGAGCAAGCGGCTTCATCGGCTCGGCGCTGTGCGACGCGCTGCTCGCCCGCGGCGACACCGTGGTCGGCCTCTCGCGCGATCCGCAGCGCGCCCGCGGCACAAACCCGGGCGTCGTCTGGCACGCCTGGGAGCCGACCCTCGAACGCCCGCCCGAGGCGGCCTTCGAGAACATCGACGCGGTCGTCAACCTCGAGGGCGAGAAGATCAACCAGCGCTGGACCGACGACGCCAAGCGCCGGATCATGGAGAGCCGCCGCACCGGGA
>Ga0210111_1000208_pt1 | contig 15721 bp, 14 predicted proteins | sample China_Galinas_PW_6_FD_185520 | JGI IMG/M metagenome (GOLD analysis project Ga0210111, IMG submission 185520) | Wetland microbial communities from San Francisco Bay, California, USA, that impact long-term carbon sequestration - China_Galinas_PWC_D2... | ecosystem: Environmental > Aquatic > Marine... | reverse complement strand
GGCCAAGTTGACGCTTCCGGAGAGTAAACGCCGCACGGTGACTTTCAGTCGCGACGTCATGCCGATCATCAGCGCCAAGTGCAACGGGTGTCACACGTCAGACGCAACGGGGATCGATCTCAGCAATAAGGGGGTCGGTGAGTTCAATCGCGCCTACAAGAACCTGCTATTTCCGAGATCGGCATCCAACAAGGCGGGAGAGATAGCAAACGGACGACACGTTCATCCCGGTCGCGCCCGGACGAGCCCACTGGTCTGGCGATTGTGGGGGAAGAACACTGCGAGACCGTGGGACAGCGAAGCGTACAGTCTCGAGTGGTCGGCCAAGTGCCCACCGCCCTCCGCCGTCCCATTGACCGATGATGAAAAACTGATTTTCGTCGAGTGGATGGACTTTGGTGCGCCGTGGAATGACGCCCGCGGCGAAGGTTCGCTAAACATTCTGCCGGCAAATAGCAAAGTTGAGTGAGTGATGCGGCCTATCAGTATCCTGTTCTGTTGTATCGTTATGACTCCGTTGGCTTGGAATAACCGACACGTGGTCGGCGAACCGCGTCTACCCGTCTTTACCGATGTCACGACAGACGTCGGCATTCGATTCAGGCACAGTTTCGGGGACCGCAACCTCAGCAATATCGTAGAGGGTACGGGAGCCGGCTGCGCATTTTTTGATTACAACGGAGACGGTTTTCAGGATATCTACTTCGTAAACGGTTGTTGGCTTCAGGAAGTCAGCGACAACCGAGGACGGGATCTACGTGGCAAACTGGCTAATGCGTTATACCGGAACAACCGTGACGGCACGTTTTCCGACGTAACGGAGGACGCAGGTGTAGGCCATCGCGGATACGGGTCTGGCGTATCTGCCGCCGATTACGACGGCGATGGCGATCTGGACCTGTATCTACTGAACTACGGTCGAAACGTCCTGTTCCGCAATGACGGTGACGGGACTTTCACGGACGTTTCAGAGGCGGCGGGGTTGGCGGATCCCCATTGGAGTCTCTCGGCGCCGTGGCTGGATTTCGACGGCGACGGTGACCTGGACGTCTACGTGGCCAATTACCTTGAATACGACGACGGTGAGTTTCGTGATTTCTACGCGGCGGCCGGCTACCCCGGTCCACTCAGTTACGACTCCCAGCCCGATCGACTCTATCGCAACAACGGTGACGGCACGTTTACCGACGTGACCGACGAAAGCGGTGTGGTCTGCCCGAATGGGCGGGCCATGAGCGCCGCGACCACCGATTTCAACGGCGACGGCATCCTGGACATATACGTAGCCAACGATGCCACTCCGAATTGTTACTTCGTGGGCAATGGTAGAGGTAAATTTCGCGAAGTCGGTTTGGACTGGGGTGTGGCTTTCGCCGAAGGAGGGCAAGCAGCATCGTCAATGGGGCCGGTCATAGGTGACGTCAACGGAGACGGACGACTCGATGCGTATATTCCCGACATGGGATACGGTTGCCTTCTCATTAACGAGGGTGACGTGTTCTTTGATAAGACTGCAACATCCCGTTTGGCGGCCATCAGCGGTCAGTACACGGGGTGGGGAGGTGCGCTTCTGGATTACGACAACGACGGGCACTTGGATATCTTCGTCGCCAACGGCAACGCGCACCACGAGTATTCTGAGGAGGACGTGCTGGTTCGGAATAACGGCAAGGGGCAGTTTATCGATGTGGCGAATAGCGCCGGCGCGTACTTCCGCGAGAAGTATGTCGGGCGCGGTGTGGCCACCGCTGATTACGACAATGACGGCGATGTCGACATATTGGTGATCAACCTCAACGGCCCTGCGAAGCTACTGCGCAACGACGGGGGAAACCGCAACCAATGGCTGAGGGTCGCCCCGAGGTACGCGGGTACAAAAGTCGAAGTCATCGGCACTCGTGTCACTGTTCATGCCGGAAATATGACATTGCTGCGGCAGGTTAGCGGTGCGATGGGGTACCTCTCGTATAGCGATACGCGCCTACACTTCGGTCTGGGTAACCACGAAACGGCGGATGAAGTGGAAATCCGTTGGCCCGACGGGAACGTGATCAAGCTGACGAACATAAAGGCAAACAGGCTCATCGAGGTATTCTATAAACCGAAATAAGGAAGGGAGTCAAAACCATGTTTCGACGAGTCGTGGCCGTATCCGTTGCGGTTGCGATGATGACCGGCCCCGTACAAGCGTCGGGTTCGGGTAACACCGCCAAACACCCGGTTTATGTGGGTGTGCGAGTCTGTCGTCAGTGCCACGCCGGCCCAGGCGCCGGGCATCAATTCAGTGTATGGCGTGCCTCCAAGCACGCGCTGGCATATGCCGGTCTCTGGAGCCCGGCCGCAAAACGTATCTCGAAACTGAGCGGCATCGCTGAGGAGCCACAGGTCGCCCCGACCTGCCTGGGATGCCACGCGACGGCCTTCGACGCGGAGGAATGGGAGTCGGAGGAGACATTCCATTTGGAGGATGGCGTTCAGTGTGAGGGGTGCCACGGTCCGGGAAGTGAGTACGTAAGTCTTGACATCATGGTGGACCGGGAAGCGGCCATGCGCGCCGGGCTCCGGATGCCGAGCGAACGAACCTGTATGATCTGTCACGCCGTCAAGGGTTCGCACGTCGCGGTCTTGGGTTCGCCGGTGTTTGATGTGGCAGCCGGGCAAGAAACGATCGCTCATCCCGTACCGATGCCAAGGAAATCTCTCGCCACGGCAGCCACCACTGCCGACACCAACGCCGTTGACGAAAACGGTGGGCGTCATTTCGTCGGTGTCTGGAATTGCGCGGGCTGCCATAAGGGTCCGACGATGGGATACCAATTCAGCCGATGGCGCATAAGTCCGCACGCACGCGCTTACGCAGTCCTGGGTACAAGGGCCGGATATCTGCGGGCTGCCGAGGAGGGCGTCGATGGCGATCCCCAAGTCTCACCGCGTTGTCTACGCTGTCACGCCTCGGCTGCGCAGCAAATCGAAGAAGCACAAGCCGCGACTTTCGATCTCGGGCAGGGTGTCCAATGTGAGTCGTGTCATGGTCCGGGCAGCGACTACTGGCCGGACGCCATCATGCGTGATAGAGGATCGGTCCGAACGGCAGGGCTCGCAGAGGTAACCGAAGCCACATGCCGTTCTTGTCACGACAACGCCCACGGTCGTGCGTTTGACTACGCGAAAGCGATCGAGAAAGTCGCGCATCCCACAAGGCTGACCACGTCGCAAGTTGCCACAGGCGACGCGTCTTACAAGACGCCCTTGAACCTGGCCGTATCGCCCGATGGACGAGAGTTGTACGTCGCATGCGAGGCCTCGGGCACCGTCATCGTCGTCGACGTGGGGGCAGCGTCCGTCCGGGCGGAAATCCCGACCGGCGGGCAACCCACGGATGTGGCGTTCAGTCCTGATGGCACGAGGGCGTACGTCACCAACCGCTTGGATGACACCTTGACATGCATTAACACGAAGACGCGCAAAGTAGTCACGACGGTACGCACGGGTGACGAGCCGCACGGCGTGCTCACCGATCAAACCGGCCGGCGTCTCTATGTGCTCAACACGGCCGAGGACAGCATCTCCATATTCGATGTCGATACGATGACGGAAACCGCGCGGCTTGCCGCTGGGCGTGCGCCGTGGTCCCTCGCTTTGAGTCACGACGGCCGAACGGTACTCGTCACACATGCCCTTTCTCAATTCGTCCCGTATCGGACGCCCTCCGTGTCAGAAGTCACGATGATCGGCGCGGGCAAGGGACGCGTCGAGCGGCGATTGCAGGTAAGCGGTGCAAATCTGATGATGGGCGTCGCGTGGCATCCAGGCGGAGAGTTCGCACTGGCCACCCTCGATCGCACCAAGAACCTCGTCCCCATGACACGGCTGTTGCAAGGCTGGACGATCACCAACGGCTTGGGTGTGATCTGGCGCGATGGACGGGTTGACCAGGTATTGCTTGACGAGCCGCATCTCTGTTTCCCCGACCCCGCTGACGTAGCGATCAGCCCGGACGGCAGGTACGCATTTGTGACCAGCAGCGGCTCCGATCGCGTGGCCGTTGTCGACGTCGGTCGACTGATTTCCATGCTGCGACAAGCATCGGACCATGAGCGCCAACACATCTTTCCGAACCACCTCGGCAAGCCGACTGAGTTTATTCTGAAACACGTGCCGACGAAGGACAGCCCGCGAGGTGTGGTGTTCTCGCCTGAGGGCCGCCGTGCCTACGTGGCCAATGCGCTGGACGACTCGATTACCGTGATCGACGTCGAGCGTCTGGAAGCAGTCGATCGAATCGACTTGGGTGGACCGGCGGTCATCGACGAAGTCAGAAAAGGTGAGCGCATTTTTCACAGTGCGCGCATCACGTTTCACAGGCAATTCTCATGTCATACCTGCCATCCTGACGGTCATGTCGACGGTCTTACCTACGACATCGAGCCCGACGGGATCGGCATTGCCCCGGTAGATAATCGCACGCTGCGCGGGATTCTCGACACCGCGCCGTTCAAATGGGAGGGGACGAATCCGAGCCTGCAAAGGCAGTGTGGGCCGCGACTGGCGGTGTTCTTCACGCGGATCCAACCGTTCACGCCGGAAGAGCTTACAGCCTTGGATGCCTATATCTGCACGATCACGCGGCCGCCGAATCGGTATCGCGCGCGTGGCGCTTTGTTGACATCCGCGCAGCGCCGGGGGAAGGCGGTCTTTGAGCGGACTTTGGCGAACGACGGGCGCACCTTGTCGCTGGATAATCGCTGCATCACTTGCCATCCTCCGCCGTATTATACCGATCGCTCCCGCCGCGATGTGGGTACGAAGATGCCACTCGACAGGGAATCGAACTTCGACGTACCGCATCTGAATAACATCTACGATTCGGCTCCGTACCTGCATAATGGGATAGCGGAAACGCTGGAGGAGATCTGGACGAGATATAACCTTTATGACCAACACGGCGTCACGAACGACATGACGAAGGACCAACTGAATGACCTTATCGAGTTCCTGAAGACACTCTAGCGCTTTGGGGTACGACTATGACTATACGACACTTTGTACACCTTTTGATTCCACCACTGACCGTTTTGGCCTGCTGCCCCGGCTTTTCCTTTGGACAGAGCGCCGCGCAGAATTCGCATGCGATCAGCGCCGGCGATTTGCAGGCAGGTACAAGCCAAATGAGCGCCGATACACGAGGTGCCCTGCATTTGCCGTACATTTATCGACACTGGGAGCAGTTTACGACCAAGGACGGGCTGCCCAATGATCATGTCTTTGCCGTCAAGGTGGATGACGACAGAGTCTGGATAGGTACGGAGGGTGGACTGGCTTGTTTGAACACGAAGACAAAGGAGATTCGAAGCTGGACGGAGAAAGATGGTCTACCTTGGCGCGTAGTGGGCGCCATCGATGTTGATCGAACGACCGGTGATGTCTGGTTGGGGCTCTTCGGAGGTGGACTCGCGCGCTTTAGCGGAGGACGCTTCGATCATTGGCATCAGCTAAACAGCGGCCTGGTCAATGACGTGGTCTATGGCGTGGCGATCGAAAACCGGAATGTGTGGGCGGCGACGACGGCTGGGGCCAGTCGCCTGAATGTGAAAACCGGCGAGTGGTCCATTTTCACTGAGAAAAACGCGCCGATGGAAGAGATCTGGAATTACGGCGTCAGCTACGCGGATGGCCTCGTCTACCTTGGGGTCTGGGGCAGTGGTGTGCTGGAATACAACGTGGAGAAAGGAACCTGGAAGGACTATCTGGACCCCGACGGCGAAATGGAGATTGATCTTTATCGCGACGACGGCATCGTGCACGTCATCACCACGGGCGTCAGCTTTGTGGACAAGGTGCTGTGGGTGACGACGTATTTCGGCGCCTGTCGATACGACGGACGTCACTGGCGCGGATACTTCGCACATGATTGCGGTTTGCCCAGCGATTTCAACAACGCGGTAATAGGACGGTCCGCGCGCGAGGCGTGGTTCTGTACGGACAAGGGGTTGGGCGTTCTCGCTGACTTCGAATCCAATACGTGGGTCACGTACACCTCGGATCACGAGAATCACACGGGCGCGGCGATTATTCAGCGTGACCATGACGTCATCGCCGAAGTAGCGACCGAAATGAGTTTGCCGCACAACTACGTGCTTGGAGCCGATTTCGACGGCAACGATGCGTGGATTGCGACGTCCAAGGGACTGGGGCATGCAATCGGTGACGGTTACTACCCGGGTCTGCGCCCCGTGCCTGTACCGCCATCAGTTGAAAGTCACGATCACTAATCAAATGACAGGTGCTACTCATGTTCTTGCGAAAGACAATAATGATAGGTCTCGCCGTCGGCGCAGTGGGTTGGTGTGCATGGAGCCAGTCGCCGACAGAAGCCGGCATGGATGATGACGGGGTCGACGTAGTCGGGGCGCCGTCTCATTCTGAACGGATCGACTCAGGCATGTCGGCGCTACTTCGCGCCATTGACGTCGGCCCCTACGAAGTTCCGCAACTCAGCCTGCAGTTTGATGAAAACTATGCCGCGTCAGCGGTCGACGTGGAACCGTTTCGCCACGTGACGCCGTTCAAGTACCATTTTCTGGAGCAAATGGAATACACCGGACCCGGACGTGCGATCCCGGAACCGAGTCATGTGGACAGCGTGAAAATCGGATTCATCGGCCCCATCATGTCGACCGTGTCCGTCGCGACCGGTGGAAAGAGCCATGAAGAAGAACTCGGGATTGCGATGCTCCGCGGCGCACGAATGGCCGTCGAAGAGGCCAATCAACGCGGCGGTTATTTGGATCGAAACAAGCCTTTCGAACTGGTTGTCAGCAATGACAACGGCCTGTGGGGGGCGTCTGGCAATGAGATTATTAAGTTGGCCTACAAGGATAAGGTGTGGGCCATCCTGGGTACGATCGACGGCGCAAATAGCCACATCGCCATCCGTGTGGCACTCAAGGCCGAGGTCGTGATGGTCAACAGTGGGGACACCGACCCGACATTCATAGAAACCAATATACCCTGGGTCGCTCGTTGCATCGGTGACGATCGACAGATGGGTTATCTGCTGGTCGATTACATGTTCCGGAAGAAGGGGCACAGACGCATCGGAATCATCCGCGCCTCCAACCGATACGGGCGATTCGGCATTCGTGAAGTGAAGGACGGGGCCAGACGCTTGGGTTACCCCATCGCGCTGGAAATGGCCTATCGCGTCGGCGCCGGAGATTACGCGCTCCAATTGGAAAGGCTGGCCGCCGCCAATGTAGAGGCTATCGTGCATTGGGGCGATGCCGAGGATGGTGCACATATTCTCAATCAAATGCGCGAAATGGGAATGAACCAGCCGTTCTACGCGTGCGACCGGTGTGTCAGCGACGAGTTCCTGGCAATCGCCGGTAAAAACGCCGAGGGTGTCATCTGCGGTTACCCTTGGAATCCGACGCGCGACGATCCGAAATTTCTGGCGTTTAGACAGGCCTTCAAGAAAGGTTATGGTCTGGAACCGGAGACGTATGCGGCACACGGCTATGACGGCATGAACATGTTGATCTGGGCGATACAGGTGGCCGGGTTAAACAGAGCGAAGATCCGCGACGTCATCGCCCATCGGTCGACACCGTTCCAGGGTGTGACCGGCGAGATTCCGTTAAGCGCCTGCCTGGACGACAGCGGACCGGTCTACTTCGCCACAGTTGAAAACGGCACATACAGTTTCTATTCACGTGAGGATTGGGGCGTACCCCGCGGTGTGATTCACCCCAGAGATTCCGCAATCCGCAAGACGGTTAACAGTGATTAACGCCTCCGTGGTTTGACTCGGTGCACTCTGATGACTTGCCAAAGGCCTGGCATCGATAACCCGCTCGCAGAGGAAGAGCAGGGAGACCGCAAGAGAGGTGAGCAGCCGACATCCATTGCGCCTCCGCCCGGCCACTTCTGGTGGCGCCGGCATGGAGACTATCGCCTGTCTTGCCTCACGTTAGCGTGGTCGGTGACTTGGCTGCCTGCGACGTCTAGCTGGACTTCGATGATCCGGGCGGATGACATGGCACTCGACGCCTCCCGCGCAGTAAGTGCCGCGGCTGATTCGCCTTTTTTCGACGCGCGGCGGTGCGAGGCGCACTACCATGGACCCGGCCGGGAAGATCCGATCCCAGATCGTCTTGGTGCGATCAATCTCGGCTGGTTTGGGCAGTGTGAACATACTGAAGGAACAGACGTCGGCATGTTTCATGCGGCCGAGATGGCGATTGAGGATGCCAATCATGCTGGTGGATATGACGGCGTACCGTTTCGGCTGATTCCCGCCTGGTCTGCTGATCCGTGGGGCACGGGCGTCAGGGCAGTCACGCGCCTGGTTTACGACGACCAGGTCTGGGCGCTCCTCGGCGGCCCGGATGGAGCAACCACGCATCTGGCCGAGCAAGTTGTAGCCAAAGCCAGGCTCCCTCTGATCAGCCCTGTGGCCACGGATACCAGTGCGAATCTCGCGAATGTGCCGTGGGTTTTTTTCGTTGGCGCCGAGCGATTCCAGGATCGCCGAAGCCCTGGCAGATGCGATAGCGCGGTTCGCAGGCCCGAAACAACTGTCGGTGGTTTCCACGCTGGATCATGATGCGCGGGCACTCTCGAGTCGTCTATTGCGCGCGCTGGCGGCGAGAACGATCTATCCTACGTCGCAGCTGCAAATCCAATCCCAGGCAACGGACACCCGCGGTCAGTTGCAGCGGCAAGCCGGCCTCAGAGGTCCAATCGTCCTCATTGCCAATCCGATCGACAGCGCGAATCTGCTAATCGAGATAAAGGCGTCGGCGGAGGGCCGCCTGGTGTTCGGGGGGCCGTCCTTCGGGACGCAGCAATTCTTGGCTATGGCCGGCGACGCCAGCGAAGGCGCTGTGTTTCCGATCTTATGGCACCCCAATGTCAACAACGCCGCGGTCAGCTTCTCCAGAGCATTCCGAAAGCGGTACAACACCGAACCGGACTACTTGGCAGCCTTCGCCTTCGACGCAACCGCCCTTCTGATCAGGGCGATTCGTCGTAGCGGTCCGAATCGCGCCGGCATATGCGACGCGGTCCGCTCGCTGTCGCGTTTCAACGGTGTTTCAGGATCAATCACATGGGACCCGAATGGGCGCAGTGGAAAGGCACGTGTCATCCTTGGCAGAATCGATGAGGGCCGTATACGCGCCCTGACGGACCAGCATCAACCCCCCGTGCGATAGTCCGCCCTTACGGTCGATGGTTGCGAGAACCACGGGTAGTATTCGCAACCCAATCACTGCTGTCGCCGGCGCCTACGAACTCAATCGTGACATGACGGCATCGGCCACACGTTTCGCTTCCGTTGCGATGTGCGGATCGTCGGTGTTCTTGTCGATGCCCAGTGTTGTGACGTCGACATGCAGATCGACCGGCATTCCGGCGCGTTCCAGAATTCGTCGTGCACAGTCGTCATCGCACCCATCAACAACAACGCGCCGGGCGGCATTCCGCGTCCTCTCGAGTTTATCGGGTCGATCCGCAGCGATCGCCGCCGCGCAATAGAGTTGTCCGGCGCCCTGCATCATAAGGACCAACCCCGCGCGGTTGGCCACCTGTCCGCTGTGGGCGGCGCCGGCACACGTGAACACAAGCGTTTCGCTCTTGTTGTCCGAGCATTGTTCCACCATGATTCTTCTCCCAAAAAGAACGCGTAAGGCCTACAAGCGGTTTGCTGTGTGGCGCGATGGATCATATTGGCAGCCGTATCCACGATGACTGTAATCGCGTTAAACAACGCCATTATCGAATTGCCCATTGCTTTGACAAGCGGCGGGGGGTTGGAAGCGGTGGCGCAGACCGTGCCACCCTTGGCGAGCGCTGACAATCGGTTGGGTACGATTCGTCGCGCGTTTCGGGGTTGAAGTGGGACTTTGAAATGGGTTTGTTTTGTCATTTTTTTTATCGTAGTGACACGTTGTTGGCATTGTTGGGGGAAGCGACGGAGCGACGGAGCGACGTAGGGGAGGACAAATGGCGACCTTGAGGGCGAGGGGATCAGGGCGCAGGGCGGTCGATGTTGGACGTTGCGTGTGCGTTGTGGTGCGGCGTTGGCTGAAGGCGGCGTCGGGCATGGTGCGGACTCCTAGGATAAGAACGTGCGGGGTGATCGAGGCGGTGGTTAGTATTTAGTGATCAGTGATTAGTTGTCAGTTTTCAGCCAGCAGCCTTCAGCTTTCAGCCGATGGGTTTGGGGTACGTGGCAGCATACGCGGCTTCCACGCCAAACGGGGGCACAGCCTGAAAGGCTGATAGACGGCCGGGGGCAAGTCCCGGCCTGCCAGGACGCCGCCCCCGGGCCGGTGTGCCTCATATTCTCGTTCGGGCCTGAAGGGCTCGCAAAACCGTGCTCGAGCAACTCACCGATTGTTTTCTACGACCCATTCAGGGTCGTGTGCATTTTGGGGGGGTGCTTAGTCCGGTGGCGGCGTCCGCCTGCGGCGGACTTGCCACCGGCTACTTTATGGCAGGCCATCAGCCTGCTTTCGCTCGGCACCATTTGCACGCTTACGCGTGCGACGCGTGCCGCCGTTGGTGTCATGGATCCTCAGATTTGGCCGGGCGGTTGAGGGTGCGTGACAAATTCGGCGGGGCATTGATTCGGTGCAGAGGGCAGTGGGCGCCCTGCTGCAGTGGGGCGGTGGGCGCCCTCGTGATGGCGTGTCCGCGGGCTGGCGCCGCGCGGCTCTGACCGGAACGTCCTCCGTCGAAATCGCAACGAGCCGCCGATACTGTCACGGACCCGGCGGTTGATCGCTTGTTGGCACTCGTGGCTGAGAATTATGACGGGATAGGCTTTTCGTCCATCTCCCTACGAATGGACTGTCTTGTCACGTTTTCTAGACCTGCTACAGCCACGCACCCGCACCATCGCAGACCTGGCCGACCGCGACGATATCGCCGCCGACATCCTGTGAGCCATCGTGGCAGGCGACCGATGACGTCCGCGTGCGTATAATGCCTTGGTGGACATAGAACCCGGAATAAGGACCGCGGAGTGGATTGTCCATCCCAACTGCCGGCTCGCTGCAGTGCCTATCCACCAACGCCGGGATTCGGGGCGGCGCGAGCAGATAGGAGCGGTAACATGGACATGATTCCTTGCCCGCAGCCGAGTCACATGTTCACCGGTCCCGTGGGCCTGTTTCTTTCCTGGATCGCTGAGGTTTCATGCACATGTTGCCAGGACCCCACACCATGAACACTAGACGATTGACAAGCCTAACGACCGTCCAGTCGTTCTTGGTGTTGATGATCGGCTTCCACGCAGGAAGCGACGCTCACGCCGCGTTGGCAGATACCGTCGGTGACGTGTGCGAGACGCCGAGCCGACACTTCGCGTTCATTGAGAACAGCCTTCAATTAGTGCGTGAGGGCCGGCCGAAGGCGGAAGTGCTCGACGCGCTGCGCTGTATTTGGTTTCGCTCCGACGTCTCCCCTACAATACGTCTTGGTGCGATGCACGCCTATTTGCATATCTCCGGCGATGATGCCGTGAATCGAAACACGCTGCTCGATATGCTGGACTTGACAATGAAGAGAGACGGATCGTACGAATACGGGATTTGCATGTATTTGATGTACATAGAGACTCCCACGGTGCGCGATCGACTCATGGCTGTCCTCGAGGAGCACGGCACAAGGTGCTCCGGGGCGCACACGGCCCTGCTCGAACTAGGCGAACCAAGATTGCGTGAATGGCTTGAGTCGAGATTGGTCGCGGTCGAAAGGGACAAGACAATTGGCGAGACGATGCTTCGCGGATACAAGGAGTATCTTCGAGAACAAATGACATACCTGGACAGCCAGCAGTCTCTCGAAAAACTTCTGGCTTTCTTTGCATCAGGGCGGCAATTTGTCACAGACAATCAAATTGAGAAGTCGCTCGTGCGGCGCGGCTGCACACGCGAACAGCTTCGCGCGTGTTACATCCAGAAGCTGAAATCGTTCGATGAAGAATCCAAATACTTGAATGCAACACGATCTTATATCAGTTTCTTGGTTCACCGGGGCGTGCTGCGCAAGGAGGACTTGGCGGAATTGCCGCCTTCTCTTCGAGAGCTACAGCCATACTATGAGGACGATATCGATGTCACGCCGCGGTGGCCGAGGTGGGCGAAGTATATGGACTCGAAAGAGGCGAAATTCTGGGATCCTGACGACATCATGCACGACTAGCGATGTCGATGGAGTCGTCCAATCCGACTGCCAATTCGCCGCCCGAAGAGGCAGGTCTGACAGTGCTCGCGACCTCGCGCACGAGATGAGTGGCGTACCATGATTCGATTGAGGCATCACTTCCCCGAAAACTGTGGACCACGAAGATGAAGGAATTGCAATTCTGGAGAATTGGAGCAGTAAGAACAGCAGTATTCATTGTCGTACTTGCATCGACCATCTGCAGCAGTTGGGAGACGTGCCGAGGGCAGGCGGTGCCTTCCGATTGCCTTGATCGTATGACGGACGTGTCCAGTAGCCTCGGGTTCGTCATGAGCAGCGCGCGCAGAATCGAACAAGGGGCCGATTTGGCGGAGATACTGGATGCCCTGGAGTGCGTCGCCATACGACCGGGATGTCCCGGTGCGCCCATTGCGATGTTTCATCTCGGCGCAGGCGATCCAACAATGCAAAACCGACTTCAGCGGATTATTGTCGACCCTGCATCGTCCGAGGACATCAAGATCGAGGCATGTTGGCTTCTTCCCCTTATATGCGACGTTGAGGTCCGACAGGCAATGGTCGCACACGCGCGGCGCGAGTGGGGCTCGCTTGACCGGCCTTATCAGCGACGCTTCCTAATGGACCTAGGCGGTGACGACGCCGTTGAACTGTTGCGCGATGCGATGACGACCACGTCCCAGCCCGCGGTCATGTTGCCGTTCCGAGAGAAAGAGCTTATGCTGGCGCGCGCCGCAAATGATGAGGAAAAACTGCTGGAGGTGTTGGCGTCAGGAGTCTTGCTGCCCGAGAGATACTGGCTCGTACAGCAAGCGGCAAGACGTGGAATGGACCGTGACAGAGTTCGGTTGGCGGTTCTGCGATATCTCCGGCTACGCCTGTTCAGGCCCGGCGAGGGGCGGAGTGCCCTACTAAAGGCATGTAACAGACTTGAAGTATTCATGGCGGAGGATGAACTGGAATGGCCTGAACTCGCAAACCGATTTGTGTCGATGTGCAACGATGAGTATTTGCCCTGGGCCACGGAGCACAAACGTCTGATGAAGGAGTGGCGCGCCGCGGCGCCGTAGCGTATCGTCGACCCGGAAGTTGCGACTCGGGTTGCCGTGATCCGAGCCGCGCCCGTCAGGAAGCGGACGTCAGGCGGCTGCACAGATTCGAGCCTGATTCCGAACGACGACCTGCCTGTGTCGCGGCCGCCGCCACCGCGACGGACTGAATGCGACACGGTGGGTTGTCCAATCTAACCGGCAATTCACGGTTCGACGTGGCGGGCCCTGCGACGCCCACAACCTCGAACCGCATCCTGGGGCGTAGCGTCCCGGTACAAAGTTGGTGGGAAGATTCCACGAATCAGGCGCCTTTCATCATGAATACAAACGGCGGACCAGCCAGAAGATTCGGACTTGATTGCCTCGCCTTGGGGTTCGTGCTCGGCGCGTGGCCGGCCATTGCAATGGGAGCGGACAGGGACGTCGTACAACCCTGCAAGATTCCGGACAACCCTTTTGGCTATGTCCGCGGATCGCTCAATCTGTTGGAGGCTGGCAAGCCGCGCACAACTATTCTCGACACGTTAGCCTGCATAGCAAAATCCCGGGACGTTCACAGGGGCGGCGAAGGCGCGTTAAACGCGATCATGCACTTGGCCGAAAATGATGAGCAAATTCGCGAGTACTTTCTTCGGGTTCTTGAAGACCCCAAGACCGATTTGACAGTTCGTTGGGAGGTGTGTGAGCGGCTCGTTTTTGTGGCAGATGGGCGGGTACGCAAGTTCCTGCTCGAGGAATATGAGCGGGAATGGGCAGTTGCGCCGACGCCCAGTACCATATTAGCCAGCAATTACAGCAGGGCCTTGGTTACGCTCGGAGACACGGGATTCCTCAAGGCGCTGGAGGAGGTCATGGAGTCGCTCGGCCCAGGTGATCCTACTCACCGTCTACTCACTGCGTGGGCAGACCGTGTTCGAGTACAACGCGATTTGCAGTCCATGCTTGACGCGATTCGTTCAGATAATCCGCCAACTGACCGAGGTTGGATCATTCGTCAAGCCCGTCGACATGGTGCCTCCAAAACGCAATTGCAGACGGCCGTGCGCGAATACGTATTACGCTGCCGGTCTAGACAAGAGAAGATCGCGAATCAGTCTTCACTCGAGCGGGCCTGCAAGTTATTAAGTTTATTTACGGAAGAAGAGGCAACGGCGATCGGGCTTCCAGGAGCGAGCGCCAATCCGGATATCAAGCCTTATAGTCAATTCTATCCGTCATGGGCGACGGGATATCGGGAGAAGTGGGCTCAGTTTTGGGGTGTTGATCGTATTGAATCTGAATAGGAAGATCCGTTGGCAACGTGCGTAGCTGTCAGAAATCGTGCCGGCCGGTACCGTCTGCCGTGGACGACGATGAAAATGCCCTTCGTCCCAACGGGGTATTTGGCGATCCGCTGATTCCGGATTTGCGGCTTGTGGCGGAATAGGCGTTCTGTACGACTCCTCGCAACCTCGAATCGCATCCTGGGGCAGAGCAGCCCGGTATAATGTCGGTGTGGAGATTCCACTCATCCGGTGCCTGTCATGATGATCACGAACGGCGGCTCAACCAAACGTTTCGGCCTTGCGCGCCCCGCAGTGAGCTTCGTGCTCGGCGCGTGGCCCGCAATAGCACCCGGACAACCATGGGCTCCCACGGAGGCCTGTCATCCTCTGGGCAACGCCGCCATCGTCCGGGCCGCACGCGAACAGATCGCCGGTGGTGAGTCCATCGCGAGTGTCACGAATGCGCTGTCTTGCGTAGCGCGGAACCACCATGGTTATTCAAGGACGAACACCAAGGCGGTGCGCGTAGGATTCGCCATTCAAGAAAGCGACGCGGGTGCTCGGCTTTTCCTACTCGGGATCATTCGAGATGCCTGGGCGCCCGGGCTGGTACGCGAACTGGCCTGCGAATTGTTGACATACGTTGCGGATGCAGACGCGGAAGCCGCGATATTCGATATTTTCAGCAACAGTTGGGCATCGCAACCTGCGCCGACGTATTTCGGAAATCTTCGCTCTCTTGCAAGTACGAGATTCCTAACTTGGCTGGACATGCGGCTTGAATTGCGCGACCACGCACCCGTGCCGCGAGTCATGCTTGAATCCGAAGTCGAGTTGATTCGCGCGCAGCAAAATCCATCGCGCGTATTGCAGTATATCACATCGTCAGAAAACCCAACTCTTTTTCGAAAGTGGCTCGCACTTCATGCGCTTCGTTGCGGAGTGACTCGTACGGAGTTGCGAGAGGCTCTCTTGCCAGTTTTCGAATCGGCTGCCACGACAGGCCCCGAGTATTACGCACAGTTGATGCTTGTTGAATCGCTGGATGAACTTCGAGTCTTCGGTGAAAAAGACAATGCGCTGTTGAAACCTCTCCGTGACACCCTTGGCAGAGCGGTTACATGCTATGGAGACGAGGGGCCTGTATGGGCGGAGCGAATCATTGCAGCAAAGCGGGCTGCGTTTCTTCGT
>Ga0210111_1000206_pt1 | contig 15813 bp, 10 predicted proteins | sample China_Galinas_PW_6_FD_185520 | JGI IMG/M metagenome (GOLD analysis project Ga0210111, IMG submission 185520) | Wetland microbial communities from San Francisco Bay, California, USA, that impact long-term carbon sequestration - China_Galinas_PWC_D2... | ecosystem: Environmental > Aquatic > Marine... | reverse complement strand
TCACGATTCAATACTACCGCTCGATGGGCGAACTTGAACGTAGCGTCGCCGATCTGGAGCAGGCCATCGGCCTGAGTTTGCCCGCAGTGGGAGAACCGTAATGTCAGCACGACGTTTCCTTGACCGTACCCAACGACGGATCGAACCGCTGGATGAGCTGCTGCGCCAGCGCGATGGCATGCCGTGGTGTGCCCAGTTCGCGCACCGGCGACCCGCGCGGGCAACACTTACCGTCGTGCTCGTCGTCGTCGCTCTTGCCGGTGGCGGTATCGGAGGGTACGCGCTGTCGCAGCGTCTCGGAACCAAGCCGTCCACGGGCGAGTTGGGCAGTAGCGCAGGCGCGACCGCGACAGACGGTGACCAGTGGTACACCTGCGGCATGCACCCCAACGTCCTTCAGGAGGGACCGGGAGACTGCCCGATCTGCCAGATGAAGCTTACACCGCTGAAAAAGGACGATGAAGGTGGCGCCGGTGCCGAAGCGTCCAAGGAGCGGAAGGTGCTCTACTGGCGCGCGCCGATGGATCCGAACTACATCTCCCAGAAGCCGGGCAAGAGCCCCATGGGGATGGACCTCGTACCCGTCTACGCAGACGAGGAAGAATCGGGATCGGCGCACACCATCCGCATCGACCCGGTGACCACTCAGAACATGGGTATCCGCACGGCCGCCGTCAAGCGCGGCCCGCTGATCAAGACCATTCGAACGGTAGGACGCGTTGATTACGATGAACCACTCGTCACGTTTGTCGATACGAAGTTTAACGGCTGGATCGAAAAACTGGACGTCGACGAGACCGGTCAGCGCGTGGAACGCGGGCAGCTTCTCTTCAGCGTCTACTCGCCCGAGCTGTACGCAGCGCAACAGGAATACCTTTCCGCTATTCAAACGCTTCCGCTTCTCGAAGCAAGCACCTTCGCACCTGCCCGCGATGAGGCTGTCAAGATGGTGGAAGCCGCGGTGACCAAGCTCAAGTACCTGGACGTCTCGGACGAGCAGGTCGAAGAGCTACGCGAAACGGGCAAGATCGAAAAGGCCCTGGCGATCCATTCGCCGGCGTCCGGGATTGTCACGGAGAAAATGGCCCTGGAAGGCATGTACGTCAAACCGGGGATGCGCCTCTACACGATCGCCGACTTGTCCCACATCTGGGTCTACGTCGATGTCTACGAGTACCAGCTTCCTTGGATTCGTGTCGGGCAGAATGCCACGATGACGCTCCCATATCTTCCGGGTGAGGGGTTCTTGGGGAAGGTGATCTATATCTACCCTTATCTGGAGCAGCAGACCCGCGTCATCAAGGTTCGCCTGGAGTTCGAGAATCCGAAGATGGAACTCAAACCCGGCATGTACGCCAACATCCGGTTGGAGTCGGAGTTACAGCGCGATGCAATCCTCGTCCCCCGCGAGGCCTACATCGACTCCGGAACGCGGAAGGTGGCCTTTGTCGACCTGGGCAACGGCAAGTTCAGCCCACGCGACATCCAAGTCGGGGTTGAAGCCGAGGATGGCATGGTGGAAGTGCTATACGGTCTCGATGAGGGCGAGGTCGTCGTCACCAGCGGTCAGTTTATGCTCGACGGGGAGAGCAAGCTCAGGGAGGCCGTCGCCAAGATGATGGAGGCGGAGCGAGCCAAGACTACGAAGCGTCCACCCGAACCGAGCGGGCACATGGGACACGAGTCTGACCATGACATGGCCAGCATGCACAAACCTTCGACGATGCCCGAGGGAACGGCCTACACCTGCCCTATGGAATCCCACCCGGATGAGACGGATCCCGCCAATCAAGGCCCGTACTTCTCCGACAAACCGGGCAAGTGCCCGCGCTGCGGCATGAAACTCAAACCGATTGGCCAGTTCCCCTGGGTTGAGGAGTACAAGGCCGGGGCTGTCGCCTCATCCGGTGCCCCGTCCATAACAGAAAGCGGCATACCGGCGGACGCACAGTACGCATGCCCCATGGATCGGCATCCTGATGAGGCGAACGAGGCGGACCAGGGGCCGTACTTCTCCGCGGAGCCGGGCACATGCCCGCGCTGTGGCATGAAGCTGAAACCGCTTGACGACCTGGAATGGGTACGGATGCGTCGCGCGGCGGACGGAGGCGATGTGGCATACACCTGCCCGGACCACCAGCATGTCTTTTCCGACTCCGGTGGTGAGTGCCCACGATGCGGCAAACCGCTCACGCCGTTCAAAGTGATGTACACGTGCCCTGACCCCGCGCACGCGTCAGTTGTTAGCGCTAAACCTGGCAATTGTCCGCATTGCGGTCGCGGCATGGCCGCATTCCGTGGCGTCTGGTTGGATCAGGACATGGCCGAAGAGAACGTACCCGCTTCCCCCGGCTTGGCAGACGTAGCACGCTATCGGTGCCCAACTCATCCGCTCGTGCATAGCGACGAGCCTGGCCATTGCACGATCTGCGGCCACGAACTTGAACCAACTGCGGCGGCAGCGCCCGGCGAACCGGGTCGAACGAACATCCCGCCTGAGGCTAAGTACACCTGTTCGATGAAGATCTGCTGGCATTTTGCTACGGAGCCAGGCGAGTGTCCGAAGTGCGGCATGCGCCTCAAGCCGATCGAGGATGTCGCGTGGGCGAAAGAACTTCTAGATGCGCAGTCCGCGCAGGGCGATGTCGCATACGTCTGCCCGATGCACCCGGAGGAAGTACGGTCGGCCGCACCTGGCACATGCTCAATCTGCGGCATGCAACTCGTTAAGGAATCTGCATTCAAGAGCCCAACCGCCGCACAGGAGCACGTTGCGGCACAGATGAACTACATCATGGAGCACTACCTTGAGCTGCAGCGGCTGCTCGCTTCGGACCGCACCAAGAACCTGACGCTTCAGGCGTTGGGACTCGTGTCGGCGTCGGAGGAGTTGGCTAAGCACCTGGCCGATCCGGAGGTCCACCTTCCGCCAGAGGCGGCGGAGGCCGCCGCGAGACTACATGCCGCCGCGCTAAAGATCACTGGTAGGCTCGACGCTGATCGTGTGACATTCGTCGACCTGAGTGCGGCCGTCGCTGACCTTGTCGAGTTTGCACGACCCGATCAGACCCGCTGGCCGAAGCTGTATCTTTATCATTGCCCCATGAGCAAAGGCGATTGGCTCCAGCCCGTCGAGGAGAAGGCCAACCCTTATTACGGATTCAAGATGCTCAACTGCGGCGAGTTGAAGGGAATCAAGTAGAGCGACCGAGGCCGCCGCCACTGGTGCAGCCGTCCATCGCGCGCCGGACAAGGAAAGCGACATGATTGCCAAGATCATCGAATACTGCTGCCGCAACCGGATGCTCGTACTGCTGCTGACCGGGTTCATCGTACTGGGCGGTATCTGGACGATCTTCAACATCCGTCTCGACGCCATCCCGGACCTCTCCGACGTCCAGGTGATCGTCTTCACGGAGTATCCAGGGCAGGCGCCACAGGTCGTCGAGGATCAGGTCACCTATCCACTGACGACGGCGATGCTGGCCGTGCCCTACGCCAAAGTCGTGCGCGGCTATTCCTTTTTCGGGTTTTCGTTCGTCTACATCATCTTTGAAGACGGTACGGACATGTACTGGGCGCGCTCGCGCGTTCTGGAGTACCTGAACTACGTCGCAAGCCGCTTGCCGAAGGGGATCACACCGCAGCTTGGCCCTGACGCGACCGGCGTCGGGTGGGCCTACGAGTATTCGTTGCGTAACGGTTACTACTGCCCGCACCATGTTGACGGCATGTACCACGACCCCGACGGGCCGGATAAATGGTACGGCACGATACAGGAAGCGCCGGCGGAACGTCGCGAGAAGCTCGAGCGTGTGCGCATGTTCCAACACGGCGGGATCTGTCCGTGGGACGGCAAGACCCAACTGGTCCACGCTGAATTCGATCTCTCCGAATTGCGGAGCCTCCAGGACTGGTATCTGCGGTATGAGTTGACGACGGTCAACGGTGTATCGGAGGTCGCCGGCATCGGCGGATTTGTGCGCCAATACCAGGTGGTGATCGACCCGGACCGCCTGCTGGCCTACGGCATCCCCCTCAGCACGGTCAAGATGGCCATCAAGATGTCCAACAACGAGGTCGGCGGTCGCGTCCTCGAGATGTCCGAGACCGAGTACATGGTGCGTGGACGAGGATATTTGGCCGAACTCACAGATGAACAAGTGCGGAAGGCGCGGGAGCAAGGCATTTCACTCGCGCGTGCGCGATCCAAGCAGGGAATTGAGGACCTGAGAAAGATTGTCATACGTGCCTCCTCCACGGGTACGCCGCTATACCTGCGAGACATCGGCTCCGTTCAACTCGGACCGGAGCTGCGCCGCGGGATTGCCGAGTCGGAGGGCGAGGGCGAAGTCGTGGGCGGCATCGTGGTCATGCGTTTCGGCGAGAACGCCCTGCAGGTCATTCGCGACACCAAAGCCAAGCTCGACGAGCTAAAGCAAGGGCTACCGGCCGGCGTCGACATCGTGACGGAGTACGACCGGTCGGCGCTGATTGAGCGCGCCGTCGAGAACCTCAAGGAGAAACTCATCGAGGAGATGATCGTCGTGGCAATCGTCTGCGCGGTGTTTCTGCTTCACCTGCGCAGCAGCCTGGTCGCCATCTTCGTGATTCCGACGGCCGTCCTCGCCAGCCTTATCATCATGCAGATCATGGGCCTCAACGCGAATATCATGAGCCTGGGCGGTATCGCCATCGCCATCGGGGCTATGGTCGACAGCTCCATCGTCATGGTGGAGAATGCGCACAAACACTACGAGCGTGACAAGGGCAAGAAGCCCCACGCCGAGATCATCATCGACGCGGCGAAGGAAGTCGGCCCTACGCTGTTCTTTTCGCTTCTGATTATCACTGTCAGCTTCATACCCATCTTCGTGCTCGGGGAACAAAGCGGGCGCCTCTTCAAGCCTTTGGCGTACACGAAGACGTTCTGCATGGGCGCCTCGGCGTTCTTCGCGATCACAATTGTCCCAATCCTGATGATCTACTTCATCCGCGGGCGTGTCCCCAACGAGCAGACCAATCCCATCAGCCGCGTGCTGCAGCGTGTCTACCAACCGTTCTTCTGGACGGCGATGAGAGGAAAGTACCTCACGCTGATTCTCGCGGCGTTGTTGGTGGCCAGCGCGATTCTCCCGCTGCAGGAGTACCTCTTCGGTCGGCAGGTCATTGGCGAGAAACTCTCGTTCCTCAAGCTATCGAGCCAGATCGGTAGCGAGTTCATGCCGCCGATCAATGAAGGCGACCTGCTCTACATGCCCACCACCGACCCGGGCATTAGCGTGACCAAAGCACGCGAGTTGCTCCAACAGACCGATGCGCTCATCGCGAGCTTCCCGGAGGTGCATCACGTGTTCGGCAAGATCGGTCGGGCCGAAACGGCCACGGACCCTGCCCCGCTGAGCATGATCGAGACGACGATTATGCTTGAACAGGACCAGACCAAGTGGCGCGCCCGGCATTTCGATCGCTGGTTTTCGTTCCTTCCCGAATGGCTGAAGCACTACAGCGGCCTTCATTACTTCTGGCCCGAGGGCCGGCCCGTCACGATCGATGAACTCACCTACGGTTACGAGGATCGAGGGGAGCACATCCCCGGCCTGAACGAAGTCGTGGCGTTCCCCGGCCTCACCAACGCTTGGACCATGCCGATCAAAACCAGGATCGACATGCTCTCCACGGGGATCAAGACCCCGGTGGGCATCAAGATCATGGGCGACAATCTCAATGTCCTGGGTGACCTGGCCGAGCGCATCGCCTCGGAAGTGCGCGTCCTCGACGGCACGCTCAGCGCATACCCCGAAAAAACCGTCGGCGGCAACTACGTGGATTTCGACATCAATCGCGACGAACTGGCCCGATACGGACTGCGCATAGATGACGTGCAGGACGTGATCCTCTCCGCCCTGGGTGGTATGAATATCACCTGGACGGTCGAGGGGCTGGAGAGGTATCCGGTCAATCTGCGATACAAACGCGAACTGCGCGACAATATCCCGGCACTCAAGCGAACATTGGTTGCTACACCGTCCGGCGCTCAGGTTCCACTCGCCCAGTTGGCGGATATACGCATTCACAAGGGTCCCCCGGGGATCAAGAGCGAGAACGCGCGTAAGACGGCGTGGATCTACGTGGATCTCACCACGGCCGACGTCGGTGGCTGGGTGGAACGTGCGAAACAGGTCGTCGCGAAACAGGTGCCTTTGCCGGCCGGCTACAATATCGTGTGGTCAGGTCAGTACGAATATATCCAGGCGGCCAACCGGCGATTGGCGATCGCAGTACCGGCCGTGTTTGTTCTGATCGTCATGCTCCTGTACATCTCTCACAAGAGCTGGTTCGACACCTGCGTCGTCCTGCTTGCGGTTCCCTTCAGCTTGATTGGCGCCGTTTGGTTCATGCACTTCGCCGGCTACAACATGTCGCTGGCGGTGTGGGTCGGATTGATTGCGCTCGCCGGACTCGATGCGGAAACCGGGATGGTTATGCTGCTCTACCTACACAACAGCTACGACAAGCGTAAGGCCGAAGGCCGCATGAACACACTCGCCGATCTCAAAGAGGCGATTCATGAGGGCGCCGTGCTGCGAATCAGGCCCAAGACCATGACCGTCATGACCACCATGATGGGCTTGGTGCCCATCATGGTCGGGCACGGCACCGGCTCGCAGACCATGAAGCGCATGGCCGCGCCGATGTTCGGCGGGCTGCTTACCAGCTTCACGATGGAACTGCTCATTTACCCGGTGATTTTCCTGGTCGCCAAGCAGTTCGAGGTCTGGCGCACTCGGCGCAGAGCGGAGCGCGGCGCCACAAGAAATGAAGAGAGTCTCGCATGATGAACCACCATAGGCTCCCCAGCGAAGGTGATCGGATGAAAGCCGGGTACCGTCGGACCATGCTGCTGTGCGCAAGCGCCGTGCTCGTTTCTCAGGCCGGTTGCCTTACGCCATTTGACGTTCAGAGCATTGCCCAGGGGCAGTTGATAGCCTTTGTCAACGCCCTGATCAACACCGTGACCAGCGACGCCATCCGGGTGGCGATAGGAGGCTGAGTCTCGAGCGGGAGGCATGCATAGCCTGCGCGAGCTACGTGCCACCATCGAGGCACTCGACAGGATCCTCGTGCCCGGCGCCGAGCGGCGCGCAGTTTCCATTGATCCAGTTGGCGAAGATCGACTGCGTCCGTGGTCCGCAGGTCATCGAGAGCGAGGACACCTTTCTCGTCGGGTATGTCCTGTTCGACAAGAAGCCGGGATACGCCGAGGTTGACGTCGTCGAGCAGGCCGATGCCTACCTCAAGGAGAAGATCGCTTCGGGCGAACTCTATATGCCGACCGGCGTCAGCTTCAACTTCGCGGGCACGTACGAAAATCAGGTGCGATCAAAAAAGAAGCTCATGGTCGTCCTTCCTTTGGCGCTCTTCATCATCTTCATGATCCTCTACTTGCAGTTTAGGTCCGTCGTCACCACCGGCCTGGTCTTTACCGGCATTCTGGTGGCCTGGGCCGGTGGGTTCATTATGATCTGGTTTTACGCGCAGCCGTGGTTCCTCGACTGGAACGTATTTGGCACCAGCATGCGCGAGCTGTTCCAGGCTCATCCCATCAACCTGAGCGTCGCCATCTGGGTCGGTGTCCGGCACTTTTCGGCATCGCCTCGGACGACGGCGTCGTGGTGGCCACTTACCTGAAGGATTCCTTTGCCACGCGCGCGCCCGAGACGGTCTCGGAGATTCGCACCGCGACGCTGGAAGCGGGTAAGCGGCGGATTCGCCCCTGCCTGATGACCACGGCCACGACCATTCTGGCATTGCTTCCAGTTCTCACGTCGAATGGACGCGGGTCGGACATCATGGTTCCGATGGCGATACCCTCGTTCGGTGGCATGACCATTGAGATTATCACCATGCTGATCGTGCCGGTTCTGTATTGCGCGTCGTCGGAGGCAAAGCTGAAGGCTCGACGAATCACACAGCCCGAAACGCCCATATCGGCATAGGACCGACGGGTCGGCGTTTTCCACCGCAACGAAGAGGATTTACGACAAAGGCACGAAGACACGAAGAAAGGATTCCCATTCTTTTCTGCATTCTGACAACCTGTTGCTTGTCCGAGTCGGTCAAGTTTGCGGACTCGTGGTAGCCTTCGTGTCTTTGTGCCTTTGTGGTGCCTTTTTTTTCATTTTTTTGAACTCCCGCTATAATCCGCACCAGATTCGGGGCGGGTCGGTGCCCGCCCACTATTCGACCGAGGGCCCGTTTCCATGCTCAAGTATGACCACGTGCGTTTGGAGGCCTTCGGTTCTGCGCTGCCGGAGCACGTGGTGACCTCGGCGGAGCTCGAGGACGAATTGGCGACCGTCTATGAAAAGTTCGGCCTGCACCAGGGTCGGCTCGAGATGATGACCGGCATTCGCGAGCGGCGCTTCTGGGATGAGCATACCGTCCCCAGCGACGCCAGCACGAAGGCCGGACGGGCGGCGTTGCAGAACGCGGGGCGGTCCGCAGAAGATATCGAGTGCCTGATCCACACGTCGGTGTCGCGCGATTTTCTGGAACCCGCGACGGCCTCGGTGGTACACGACAATCTCGGCATCCCCCGTCACTCGATCATGTATGACATCTCCAACGCGTGCCTCGGTTTTCTGAACGGCATGATTTCGCTGGGCAACATGATCGAACTGGGGCAACTCAAGCGCGGCCTGATCGTCGCAGGCGAATCGAGCCGCCAGTTGGTGCGGTCCACCATCGATCATCTGGTCAAGTCGCCCAAGCTTACGCGCCAGGAACTCAAGGCGGCGTTCGCATCCCTGACCATCGGATCAGGTGCCGTCGCCCTGGTCATGGCCCATGACGAGGTGACGGAATCGCCGCACAAACTGGTCGGCGGCGTCGTGCGCAGCGCGACCGAGCACAATCACCTTTGCCGCGGAAGCGACGACACGGGCTTCGATGCCGACGCGACCATGACCATGCGCACCGACGCGGAAACGCTGCTGGTGGGCGGATGTGAGCTTGCCGCGGAAAGCTGGGGGGTCTTCGGTGATGCGCTCGGATGGAAAAACGGCGATCTTGGCCGTACCTACTGCCATCAAGTAGGCACGGCACACCGCGACAAATTCTACGAGTCGATCGGATTGGATCCCGCGCGTGACTTTTCGACCTTCGAGTTTCTCGGTAATGTCGGGTCCGTGTCGCTGCCGCTGACGATGGCCATGGGCATCGAACGTGATCCGCCCGAGGCCGGCGAACGAATCGCCATGCTGGGGATCGGCAGCGGACTGAGCTGCGTCATGCTCGGCGTCGAGTGGTAGGACCATGCCGCCAGACCCTTCAGGCCTGAAGACGCTTTACCCCTTCGAATCGCACTTTCTCGATCTTGACGGCCCGCGTATGCACTACGTGGATGAGGGAAAGGGCCCGACGCTTCTGATGCTGCACGGCAATCCGACCTGGTCGTTCTATTACCGCGAGTTGATCAAAGGGCTGCGCGACCAATACCGCGTGATCGCGCCGGATCACATCGGGTGCGGGTTGTCGGATAAACCTCAGCGCTATCGCTATGACCTCGCCAAGCACATAGGCAACTTGGAAACACTCGCGAACACACTGAAACTGGAAGATGTCACGTTGGTGGTGCACGACTGGGGCGGTGCCATCGGCTTCGGCTGGGCCAGAAAACACCCGGACATCGTGCGGCGGCTGGTGCTCTTCAACACGGCCGCATTCACAGGTCCATGTCCGTTTCGCATCCGCATTTGTACCTGGCCCTTGATCGGCGCGTTGGCCGTTCGTGGACTCAACGCCTTCGCCGGTGGCGCCGTGCGCCAGGCGTGCAAGCACCGCGAGCGTATGACCGCCGACGTGAAACGCGGATATCTGCTGCCCTATGACACGTGGTCGAATCGAATCGCCAATCTCCAGTTCGTCCGCGACATCCCGTTGCGGTCCGGGCACCCCACGTATCCGTTGATCAAGGAAATCGAGAGGTCGCTCGTAAAATTCAAGGACCGGCCTGCATTAGTTCTTTGGGGCGGGCGGGATTTCTGTTTCCATGATTGGTATCTCGAGCAGTGGAAAGTCCGTATGCCGCAAGCGGCGGTGCATTATTTTGATGACGCGGGTCATTACGTGGTGGAGGACGCGCACGAGCGGATTCTGCCGCTTCTGCAGGAGTTTCTTCAAACCTCTTGATGCCTTGGAAACAGCGATTCCGGAGGCTAGACTCTTCTTCTCGCAGGATTCGCGAGCGCTGGGCCGGCAATGGGTGGGTCGTTCATCATGACACAAGTGGACATTCAGGATCGTCTCAAGGCGTTCGCGGTGGAATTCGATCGGTACTTGGATCGTGTCCTTGCCGCGCGTGACGACATACCCGGCGAATTGTCGGAGGCCGTTCGCTATGCAGCCCTCGCGCCCGGGAAGCGAATCCGCCCTTTCCTGGCGGTGAGCTGCTGTACGTTGGTTGGCGGCAAGCGTGACGACGCCTGGCCGGTCGCGGCGGCCGTCGAGTGTATCCATTCGTTCAGCCTGGTTCACGACGATCTGCCGGCCATGGACAACGATGACCTGCGCCGTGGCCAGCCAACCTGCCACAAGAAATTCGGCGAGGCGATCGCGATTCTGGCTGGCGACGCGCTGGTCGTTCTAGCGTTCGAGCTACTGGCACGGGACGTACGGAATCCGCGTCAAATGGGGCCGCTCGCGTGCGAATTGGCCCGGGGAACCGGTTGGTCGGGCATGATCGGTGGCCAAGTCGCGGATATTCTGGGGGAATCGCAGCCTCCCGCGATCGAACAGGCTACCTATATTCACGAGCGCAAGACGGCGAGTCTTATCGCGGCCGCCTGTCGCATGGGCGCACTCGCCGGCGAGGCGCCGGCGGATTCGGTCGACCGGCTGGGCGAATACGGGATTTCGCTTGGAAAGGCCTTTCAGATCGCGGATGACTTATTGGACCTTAGCGCAACGACCGATGTAATGGGCAAGGACACGGGCAAGGACGCCGGGGCACACAAACAATCCTATCCGGCATGCGTAGGAGTAGAGCAGAGCCGATTGGCCGCCCAAGCCGCCGTAGATAAGGCGATCATGACATTGGAGCCGTTCGGGGAGACGGCCGCAGACCTGAGAAGCCTCGCAAGATTCGTCGTTTCTCGTAGTTATTGAAAGTTTCGAAAGGTCCACCGCCTCTGTATCGGCTATGATGCTAGGCGCACGGAGCTTGTGAATAGTGTACTAGCGGCTGCCGTGGTCGCGCGCAGCGCCCGTAACCCAGAAGGGTGACCCGCATACATGAATCTTCTCGATCGTATTCAATCGCCGGCTGACCTGCGATCGCTCTCCAATCATCAGTTGAAACAGCTCTCGGAGGAAGTTCGCAAACGCATCATCGAGGTTGTGGGCCAATACGGCGGGCACCTCACGAGCAACCTGGGTGTGGCCGACCTGACCATCGCCCTGCACCGTGTGTTCGACTTCTCCAAGGACAGAATCCTCTGGGACGTCGGGCACCAGTGCTACACGCATAAGCTACTGACGGGCCGCCACGACCGCTTCGATACCCTGCGGCAGTCCGGCGGTTTGAGCGGCTTCCCGGATACGCAGGAGAGCGAATACGACCTGTTCAACGTGGGGCACGCCGGGACCGCGATCGCCACGGGCGTCGGCATGGCCCGGGCCGATCAACTCCTTGGTCGTGATAACTGCGTCGTGGCATTTGTCGGCGATGCCAGCATCGTGAACGGCGTGGCGTTCGAGGGCCTCAACCAAGCCGGCACGCTCAAGCGGCAGTTCCTCGTGGTGTTGAACGACAACGAGTGGGGCATTTCCCCGACGCAGGGTGCGATCGCCGAGTATCTCGCCAAGTTTCGCGCCAGCGATTTTTATGAGGACGTCAAGTCGCAAACGAAGTCTGTCCTTCCGAAGCTGCCGTTGCTCGGCAAGCCGGTCTTCGACATGATCGCGCACCTGAAGGAGGGCATCAAAGCGACCGTATCGCCGGGGCAGGTCTTCGAGTCGATGGGCTTGCAGTACGTCGGGCCGGTCGACGGCCACGACATTCCCCACTTGATCGAACTGCTGGAGATCGTCAAGAAGGCGCACCACCCGGTGCTCCTGCACGTGCACACGGTGAAGGGCAACGGTTGCAGTTGGGCCAAGGCCGACCCCGGCAAGTACCACAGCCCCAAGCCCTTCTCCGTCGCGGACGGCAAGGTCACCATCAAGAAGGGAGAGGGCAAGAGCTGGACCACGGCGTTTGTCGACGCGTTGATGGAACGGGCGGAAGAAGATGAGCGCATCTACGCCATGACCGCGGGCATGCCGGACGGGACGGGGCTGAACAAGTTCCAAGAGAGATTTCCAGATCGATGCCGCGATATTGGCATTTCAGAAAGCGGCATGGTGGATATTGCCGCCGGCATGTGCAAGGCCGGGCTGCGACCGGTGGTGGCCGTTTATTCCACTTTCCTGCAGCGCGCGTTCGATCAGGTTTTTCAGGAGGTCGTGCTGCAAGGACTGCCGGTGATGTTCTGCCTCGACCGCGCTGGCCTCGTCGGCGGTGACGGTGCGGTCCATCATGGATTCTTGGACATCACTTATTTGCGTGGTTTCCCGGGCATGGTGCTGATGGCTCCCATGGATGAAGACGAACTGAAGAGTGCCATCGCATTTGGCATGGCGTTGGATCAGCCCTGCGCGATCCGCTACCCGCGTGACAACGTGCCTGCACCCATGCCGGAGGCGAAACCCTTTGTTTTGGGCAAATCACGCGTGCTGCGACAGGGTACGGACGGCACCCTGCTCTGCTACGGCACGACCTGCCACAACGGTTTGGCGGCGGCGGAGATTCTGGAGAGCCAGGGAGTCAGCGTCACCGTAGTCAACGCGCGTTTCGCGAAACCGATCGATCGCGATATGGTGCGCACGGCGTTCGAGACCGGCTGCCCCGTGGTAACCGTTGAAGACCACACGGTCGCCGGCGGGTTCGGTTCCGCCGTGATCGAAACGGCACAGGAGCTGGGAGTGGGTATCAATCTTGTGGCACGAATCGGCATGCCTGAAGACCGGTTTGTGGCTCATGGATCGCGACCGTCTCAACTGGCCGAGTGCGGTCTGGATGCGGCGGGCATTGCGACGAAGTTTATGGCGCTATTAGAGGATGCAAACGCGCCTGTGTATCCGGGCAAGCGTCACGCACGATCCTCAATCGTCACCCGCTGATGGCGCCCCGATAAACACCTTCTTCGCGTTGAAATTGCAGTGCAAGGATGCTCTTGTGGTAGTCGCCGGGTCGGGCTCACGCCGGTCGTCGACTGCACGTCCGCCCCCCGTGGCGGACGTGGTTTCGGCGTCGTCATCGGTGCAAGCACTGGAGCATCACGCGCGGGTGAAGCATTACGGTGGCCGTTACCAAAACCAGCAGGACAAGGGTCACCATGCCCCACGCGGAGGTCGTTGGAATCAGTGGGGACGCGCTCAGGGTGTAAACCACTTCATTCGTCGTCGTACCGTCATGGAAGGTAAAGCAGGTCTGCGGGTCGAGGGGTAGAGGTCGGTCGCGGGGGATGGCCGTTGACCCTGGCGCTGTCCTTGTGGTTCGGCGATGCGCTTCGCCGCCGCCAGCAGAGCCAAAGTGACAAGCTCGGGACACTCCTTGCACAGCCGCAGGATATCCCCTTGGCTCAGATCGCCCCGCACGGCCGCATCGATCAACGTACCTGCCGACCTAGCCCAAGTTCAGCAACTTTGAGGTCAAGACCGGGCTGACGAGTCGCCGGGCCTGTTAGTTCTTGGATTTCTTGACTACATCGGCGTGCAGCGTATTCTGGCGCACGATCGCATCTATGAACATCTCAAACAATTGCTCGTCGACCGGATCGCAAAGCTGAAGGCCGGCGATCCGCTGGAGGAGGACACCTTCCTCGGTCCGATGATCTCGATGAACGATGCCGAGCGGATGGAAGAGTGGGTGAAGGAGGCCGTCGACGGCGGGGCCAAGGTGATCTCCGGCGGCAAACGAAACGGCGTGTTCTTCGACGCCACGCTGCTGGAAAACGTCGAGCCGCATATGAAGGTGAACTGCGTCGAGGCGTTCGGCCCGCTGGCGACCATGCAGCCGTTTGTCGATTTCAAGGAAGCGGTTCGGATCGTAAACGACAGCATCTACGGCCTGCAGGCCGGCGTTTTCACCAAAGACATCGACCGAGCCATGTACGCCTTCCACGAACTCGAGGTCGGCGGCGTGGTGATCAACGACGTCCCCAGCATCCGCGTGGACAACATGCCCTACGGCGGCATCAAGGACTCCGGCCTGGGCCGCGAAGGCGTCAAGTTCGCGATGGAGGACATGACCGAAATCCGCGCGCTGGTGCTGAGCAAGGTGGGGCGGGCCTGATCATTCGCCTGGTTTGTGGGACCTAGCGCTTTCTGGATGAGGAGCGTTTCCAAGATATCTTGCAGTGAACAGGTTTGGTACTGTTGCGCCCAGTGGATTCAGGGGCGGCGCATCCTCGTCAGGCGACTCGTGTTCGCCTCAAGCATATGAGTGACGACGGGGCAACGATTGGCTGGCATGGCGGCGCAGTGAGCAATCGCGCGTGGGCGAGCTTGGAGACACCCTTGTGAACCTATCCCAGTGAGCCGGTGAGTCGGTAGCCGAGAATTGAGACTAGTTCTGTGAGCCCATAAAGACCCGCCGGGATAAGGGGGGCGCCGAGAATCGGGCTTTCCGACACGGGTGAAAACGCGCCCCGCCGAATGGCCTTGATTTCACCGATCACCGTGTCGATGCGCTTGAGGCGGTCACTCGTGCTGTCCGGCGCGAGAGATGGCAGCAATAACCCGTCGCGTTCTCTTGCGAGCAGGTCCAAAATTTCGCGACGCGCGTGCCGCGCCGATCGCCGCAGCAGCCAGGTGCAACACAAGATGGCCAGGGCCAGTAGGAGAAAAATAATGACCAAACCCACCGGCCAATCCCAGTTATCAAACACCGGGTGCCGGGAGAGGATCATGATGAACAGCACGATAAACGGGTACTTAATGGAGCGCCCAATCGTCTCTGAGTGTGACGCGATAAGCCGCATTTTCTTCAAATCGCCTCGCTGTTCTTCCATAAGTTCGTCGACATCGGTGGCTGCAGCATCACTTGGCGCTTCTTGCCCAGGCTCGTGATGAGTCGTGGGCCCTGTTCCAGCGTCGCCCGCTGCTGGGCGCTTCCAGTAGCCGCGGTGCTCCGCCAGCTGCTGGAAGAAGCCGCCGCACAATCTTGTTGCGTCCAGCACGAAGAACACCAGCAGGAGAAGCGCCGCGACGCTAATGACAAGGAGGGCTACGTCGATCTTGATGGACAGGTGGCCACGAACCGGGGAAGCCGGGTAGCCGAAGATGTTTAAAAGAACGGCCCCAAAAGCGTAATAAAGAAGCGCCTGGAAGACGGAGCGCGCCATTCGATACCTTTTCTGGCCGAGCCTCATGTATTCATGCCAAAGGTCTCCCACGTCCTTTACGGTGTGTGCCAGAGGCCACCTTGCCCGCAGGGCATCGATGAACCGGCGTAGTCGCGCAAAGCGCACCTTGAATCGGCGCCATCGATACCGGCGTAAACGAAACAGACGCATAGACAGCCCCACCGACTTAAGTCTGCTGGCGGCCGATTCGTGCGCGGAATTGGAATTGACAACCATTTGTACGTGTTCGTGCAATTGGGTCCCTTCAATCACCCGTTTGTCCTGCTTGAGTTGACGCCAAATCGAGCAAAGAAACACAAGACTGACCGAGGCTGCAGTCAGGCGGAGGATTTCGGTCGGCCAG
>Ga0210111_1000205_pt1 | contig 15835 bp, 30 predicted proteins | sample China_Galinas_PW_6_FD_185520 | JGI IMG/M metagenome (GOLD analysis project Ga0210111, IMG submission 185520) | Wetland microbial communities from San Francisco Bay, California, USA, that impact long-term carbon sequestration - China_Galinas_PWC_D2... | ecosystem: Environmental > Aquatic > Marine... | reverse complement strand
CGCCATGGCCAAGGAAGCATTTGATCGGAGCAAGCCCCACGTGAACGTGGGGACGATCGGGCACGTGGACCACGGGAAGACGACGCTGACGGCGGCGATCACGGCGGTCCTGGCCAAGGAGGGCGGGGCGAAGGCGACGGGGTACGACGAGATCGACAAGGCTCCGGAGGAGCGGGAGCGCGGGATCACGATCTCGACGGCGCACATCGAGTACCAGACGAAGAACCGGCACTACGCGCACGTGGACTGCCCGGGTCACGCCGACTACGTGAAGAACATGATCACGGGCGCGGCGCAGATGGACGGTGCGATCCTGGTGGTCTCGGCGGCGGACGGCCCGATGCCCCAGACGCGGGAGCACATCCTGCTGGCGCGGCAGGTGGGCGTTCCGTACATCGTGGTGTTTTTGAACAAGGTCGACCAGGTGGACGACCCGGAGCTATTGGAGCTGGTGGAGCTGGAGGTCCGGGAGCTGCTGGACAAGTACGAGTTCCCCGGCGATGAGACGCCGATCATCAAGGGCTCGGCCCTGAAGGCGCTGGAGGGGGACGATAGCGAGATCGGGGCGCCTGCGATCCTGCAGCTGATGGAGGCGGTGGACAGCTACATCCCGACGCCGGAGCGGGACGTGGAGAAGCCGTTCCTGATGCCGATCGAGGACGTATTCACGATCTCGGGTCGCGGGACGGTGGTGACCGGCCGCGTGGAGCGGGGGATCGTGAAGGTGGGGGACGAGGTGGAGATCGTGGGCATCACGCCGACGACGAAGACGGTGGTGACGGGGGTGGAGATGTTCCGCAAGCTCCTGGACGAGGGGCGCGCGGGGGACAACGTGGGCGTACTGCTGCGGGGGACGAAGAAGGAGGAGGTGGAGCGGGGTCAGGTGCTGGCGAAGCCGGGCACGATCACGCCGCACACCAAGTTCAAGGCCGAGGCGTACGTGCTGACGAAGGAGGAGGGGGGCCGCCACACGCCGTTCTTCAACGGGTACCGGCCGCAGTTCTACTTTAGGACGACGGACGTGACGGGCGTGACGACGCTGCCGGAGGGCGTGGAGATGGTGATGCCGGGAGACAACGTCTCCATGGAGGTCGTCCTGATCACGCCGATCGCCATGGACGAGGGCCTTCGGTTCGCCATCCGCGAGGGCGGCCGCACCGTCGGCGCCGGCGTCATCACCAAGATCCTGGAATAGAGATCCGGGCAATTAGGGAACGACAGGGATGATCACCGCCGGCCAACGCATCCGCATCCGCCTGAAGGCGTACGACCACCGCCTCCTGGACCAGTCCATGGAGGAGATCGTGGAGACCGTGGGCCGCACGGGCGCCGTGGTGGTGGGCCCGATCCCCCTGCCGACCCGGATCAACAAGTTCACGGTCAACCGCTCGGTGCACACCGACAAGAAGGCCCGCGACCAGTTCGAGATTCGCACCCACAAGCGGCTGATCGACATCATCCAGCCCACCCCCGACACGGTGGACGCCCTGATGAAGATCAACCTCTCGGCGGGCGTGGACGTGGAGATCAAGATTTAGAGATGAGCGGGCTCATCGGCGCAAAGCTGGGCATGACCCAGGTGTACGACGACGAGGGTCGGGTCGTCCCCGTGACCGTCATCGAGGCGGGCCCGTGCGTGGTCACCCAGAAGAAGGTGGCGGCGCGCGACCACTACGAGGCCACCCAGCTGGGCTTCGGGGCCGCCAAGGAGAAGCGCGTCACCAAGCCCCGCATCGGCCACCTGAAGGCCTCGGGCGGGGCCCTGTTCCGCACCCTCAAGGAGTTCCGGGGCGACTGGGACGTGGCCCTGGGCGACACGGTCAAGTGCGACATCTTCGCGCCCGGCCAGAAGGTGGACGTGACCGGCATCTCCAAGGGCAAGGGCTTCGCGGGCACGATCAAGCGCCACAACTTCAGCTCCGGCCCCCGCGGCCACGGCTCCATGAACGTCCGCGCGCCGGGCTCCATCGGCCAGTGCGCCTGGCCCAGCCGCGTGTTCAAGAACAAGAAGATGCCGGGCCAGCTGGGCAACGTCCGCCGGACCGTCCAGGGGCTGAAGATCGTCCAGGTTTTGCCGGAGGAGAACCTCCTGTTCATCCACGGCGCGGTGCCCGGTCCCGTGGGGGCGACCGTCACCATCCGCCCCTCGGTGCGGAGCTAGCAGGATGGCCAAGCTCAAGGTCGTTACCCAGACCGGCAAGGCGTCGGGCACGGTGAACCTGCCGGACGAGGTGTTCGCCCGCGAGGCCAATCCGGGCCTGTTGCACGAGGTGATCACCCGCCAGCAGGCCACCTGGCGCCAGGGTACCCACGCCACCAAGACCCGCGGGCAGGTGCGCGGCGGCGGCCGCAAGCCGTGGCGCCAGAAGGGCACCGGACGCGCCCGCCACGGCTCCACCCGATCGCCCCTCTGGAAGGGCGGCGGCACGGTGCACGGGCCCCAGCCCCGCGACCACGGCTGGCGGATGCCGCGCAAGAAGGTGCAGGCGGCCCTGCACGTGGCCCTGAGCGACGCCCTGCGCGAGGGCAAGATCAGCTGCATCAAGGAGCTCAAGCTCAAGGCCGCCAAGACCCAGGAGTTCACGAAGGTGCTCGAAGCCCTGGGCGCCCTGGGCGATACCCTGGTCGTGATGGCCGAGGTGCCCGAGACCGTCGCCCTGGCGAGCCGCAACGTGGCCACCGCCGCGGCGATCGAGGTGACGGACCTGACGCCCTACGACGTGCTCGCGGTCGACCGGATCGTCTTCGTGCAGTCGGCCCTGTCCCACTTCGGCGTCACCGACGGCGGCAAGCCCGCGGCCGGCGAGGCGGATGAGGAGCAGTCCGATGCAGCGTGACCCGCACACGATCCTCCTGCGCCCGACCCTGTCGGAGAAGGCGGTCGCGCGCTCCGAGGAGGGCAAGCGCGTGATCCTCGAGGTGGCCGGCGACGCCAACAAGGTGGAGATCGCCAAGGCCGTCGAGGCCGTGTTCGGCGTCAAGGTGGCCAAGGTCAACACGGTGAACGTCAAGGGCAAGTCCAAGCGCCTGGGGAAGTTCGCCGGGCGGCGCTCCGACCGCAAGCGGGCCACCGTGACCCTGAAGGCCGGCCAGACCCTCAACCTGTTCGAGCAGTAGGCGCACGATGGCGATCCGAAAGTACAAGCCGACCTCGCCCGGGCGCCGGGCCATGAGCGTCGCCACCTTCGCCGAGGTCACCAAGAAGCGGCCCCACAAGCCCCTGGTGGTCAAGAAGACGCGAACCTCGGGGCGCAACAACCAGGGCCGGATCACCATGCGGCGCCGCGGCGCGGGCCACAAGCGCCAGGTGCGCATCGTGGACTTCCGCCGCAACAAGTTCGACGTGCCGGCCAAGGTGGAGGCCGTGGAGTACGATCCGGGCCGTTCGGCGCGCATCGCCCTGGTCTGCTACCTGGACGGCGAGCGGCGCTACGTCCTGCACCCCGAGGGGCTCCAGGTGGGCGACCAGATCGTCTCCGGCGAGCGCGTCGAGGTGCGGGTGGGCAACGCCATGCGGCTCGCCAACATTCCCCTGGGCACCATGGTCCACAACGTGGAGCTGGCCCCGGGCGGCGGCGGCAAGATCGCCCGCTCGGCCGGCACCCAGGTGCAGCTCATGGCCAAGGAGGGGGCGTTCGCGCTGTTGCGCCTGCGCTCCGGCGAGGTGCGCAAGGTGCGCATCGAGTGCATGGCCACCATCGGCCAGGTGGGCAACACCGACCACGAGAACGTGAGCATCGGCAAGGCCGGCCGCAGCCGTTGGCTGGGGCGCCGCCCCAAGGTGCGCGGCGTGGCCATGAACCCGGTCGATCACCCCATGGGCGGCGGCGAGGGCAAGAGCAGCGGCGGGCGCCACCCGTGCAGCCCGTGGGGCATGCCCACCAAGGGCTACCGCACCCGCCACAACCCGCGCACCGACGCCATGATCGTCACCCGGCGGCGCAAGTAGCAGGAGAGTCATGCCGCGTTCGCTAAAAAAGGGGCCGTTCGTCGACCCGTCCGTCGCCCGCAAGGTCGACCGGATCCAGAAGTCCGGCAGCCGCGAGGTCTTCAAGACCTGGTCGCGCCGGTCGATGATCACGCCCGACATGGTGGGGCTGACCATCAGCGTGCACAACGGCAAGGCGTTCATCCCCGTGTTCGTGACCGAGAACCTGGTGGGCCACAAGCTGGGCGAGTTCGCCCCCACGCGCACCTTCCGCGGCCACGTCAAGAGCGAGAAGCGAAGCGCCCCGGTCAGAAGGCGGTAGTCCGGAAGGACGGATCGGCGAAGCAGTGAGCGGCAAAGAAGAAACGATGGACAAGGACGAGGCCAGGGCGACCGCGAAGTTCATGCGCATCGCGCCGCGCAAGGTGCGGCTCGTCATGGACACGGTGCGCGGCCGCCCGGTGGGCGAGGCCATGAGCCGCCTGAAGTTCATGCCGCAGCGCGGTGCCCGGGTGCTGGAGAAGGTGCTGAAGAGCGCCGTCGCCAACGCCGAGGACCGGGGCGTGGGCGACGTGGACCGCCTCGTGGTCGCGCGCGCCTGGGTGGACCAGGGGCCGTCGCTGAGGCGCATCCGCTCCGCCCCGCAGGGCCGCGCCGTCCGCATCATCAAGCACAGCAGCCACGTGACCGTCGTGGTGGCGCCGGCCGGCAAGGGCTGACGGGCCTACAGGGAGAGAGCAGTTGGGTCAGAAGGTCAATCCAATCGGGTTCCGCCTCGGCTACATCAAGGGCTGGGAGTCGGTCTGGTACGCCTCCAAGAAGGACTACGCCGACCGCCTCCACGAGGACATCCGCATCCGCAAGATGGTCAAGGAGCGGCTCTACCACGCCGGGCTCGCGCGCATCGAGATCGAGCGCTCCGGCAACCAGCTGCGCCTGAACCTGCACACCGCCCGCCCCGGCGTGATCATCGGCCGCAAGGGGGCCGAGGTGGACAAGCTCAAGGCCGACCTCGACCGGATCACCGACGCCGACGTCTACATCAACATCCGCGAGATCAAGAAGCCCGAGATCAACGCCACCCTGGTGGCCGAGAGCGTCGCCTCCCAGCTGGAGCGCCGCATGGCCTTCCGCCGGGCGATGAAGAAGAGCGTGGCCTCGGCCATGCGGTTCGGGGCCCAGGGCATCCGCATCGGCTGCGCGGGGCGCCTGGCGGGCACCGAGATCGCGCGCTCGGAGTGGTACCGCGAGGGGCGCGTGCCCCTGCACACCCTGCGGGCGGACATCGACTACGGCTTCGCCGAGGCGCGCACCACCTACGGGCGCATCGGCGTGAAGGTCTGGATCTACAACGGCGAGATCCTGCCCGAGGCGAGGGAGGCGCGCCGCTAGGCGCGGGCGATCATGCTCAGTCCCAAGAAAGTCCGCCACCGCAAGGTGTTCAAGGGCCGCATGCGCGGCGTCGCCAAGGGCGGCACCGACCTCGCGTTCGGCGACTTCGGCCTGAAGGCCACCAGCTGCGGCTGGGTGACGGCGCGCCAGATCGAGGCCGCCCGTATCGCCATGACCCGGCACGTCAAGCGCGGCGGCAACATCTGGATCCGGGTGTTCCCCGACAAGCCCATCACCAAGAAGCCGGCCGAGACCCGCATGGGCAAGGGCAAGGGCGTGCCGGAGTACTGGGTGGCGGTGGTGCGGCCGGGACGGATGATGTTCGAGATGGCGGGGGCCGCCGAGGACCTCTCCCGGGGCGCCCTCAAGCGCGCCGCGGCCAAGCTGCCGATCCCCACCGTCATCGTCTCGCGCGAGGAAGGGGCATGAACCTCAAGGAGATCCGGGAGAAGGACGCGGCGACCCTCAAGACCCACGAGGGCGAGCTGCGCAAGGAGCTGTTCAACCTGCGCTTCCAGGGCGTCGTGGGCAGCCTCGCCGACCCCTCGCGGGTGCGCAAGGTGCGGCGCGAGATCGCGCGGGTGCAGACGGTGATCAAGCAGAAGGCGGACGCGTGACCGAATCAGCTCAAACCCCACAGCGCGCCCGGCGCAAGACCATCGAGGGCGTCGTGGTCGGCGACAAGATGGACAAGACGGTCGTCGTGCGCACCGAGCGCCGGATGCGCCACCCGGTCTACAAGCGGGTCGTGCGCCAGCGCGCCAAGGTCTACGCCCACGACGAGCAGGGCATCGCCAAGCTGGGCAACCGCGTGCGCCTGGTGGAGACGCGGCCCCTCTCCCGCCTGAAGCGCTGGCGCGTGGTGGAGGTCCTGTAGGTGATCCAGCCCCAGACCGTCCTGAACGTCGCCGACAACTCCGGCGCCAAGAAGCTCATGTGCTTCCACGTCGTGGGTGGCTCCAGGCGGCGCTTCGCCACCGTGGGCGACCAGATCGTGGGCTCGGTCAAGCAGGCCATTCCCCACGCCGGCGTGAAGAAAGGCGACGTGGTCAAGGCCGTGATCGTGCGGACCAAGAAGGAGGTCCGGCGCGACGACGGCAGCTACATCCGCTTCGACGAGAACGCCGCCGTGCTGATCAACAAGGAAGGCGAGCCCGTGGGCACCCGCATCTTCGGGCCCGTGGCGCGCGAGCTGCGCTGGAAGCGCTACATGAAGATCGTCTCCCTCGCCCCGGAGGTGCTCTGATGGCAGGCACCGCGGGCATCCGCAAGGACGACACGGTGATCGTCACCGTGGGCCGGGACAAAGGAAAGCGCGGCAAGGTGCTGGCCGTGAACCGGGAGGCCGCCAAGGTGGTCGTGGAGGGGGTGCGGGTGGTCAAGCGCCACACCAAGCCCAACCCGAAGAACCAGCAGGGCGGGATCATGGAGTTCGAGGCCCCGGTGGCCATCTCCAACGTGATGGTGGTGTGCGGCGCCTGCGGCAAGCCCACCCGCATCGGGCGCAAGCGCCTGACCGACGGGACCGGGATGCGCGTCTGCAAGCACTGCGGCGAGAGCGTGGACAAGAAGTAGGGACCCATGGCGACCGCGAAGGGAAAGGGAAAGAAGCCGGCCGGCACGAAGGCGGCCGCCCCGAAGGCGAAGGCGCCCAAGGCGTCCGCCGCGAAGGCGTCCGGTGACGCGCCCGCCGCGAAGGCGTCCGGCGCCGCATCCGGTGGCGCAGGGGCCGGCAACGGCGGGCCACCGCGGCTCCAGGCGCGCTACCGGGACGAGGTGCGCGGGCAGCTCAAGACGGACCTCGGGCTCAAGAACGTCATGGAGGTGCCGCGCCTTCAGAAGATCGTGGTGAACGTCGGCCTGGGCGAGGCGGTGGCGAACGGCAAGCTGCTGGAGACCGCCGCCGAGGAGATCGGCGCCATCACCGGCCAGAAGCCGATCCTCACCCGGGCCCGCAAGGCCGTCGCCAGCTTCCGCCTGCGCAAGGGGATGGCGATCGGCTGCAAGGTCACCTTGAGGGGCCGGCGCATGTACGAGTTCATGGACCGGCTGATCAGCTTAGGGTTGCCGCGCATTCGCGACTTCCGCGGGGTCTCGCCCAAGAGCTTCGACGGGCGCGGCAACTACTCCCTGGGGGTGCGGGAGCAGCTGATCTTCCCGGAGATCGATTACGAGAACGTCGCGGGCATCCACGGGATGGACATCACCTTCATCACCACGGCACGGAGCGACGCCGACGGGCGCGCGCTCCTGAAGGCCCTGGGGATGCCGTTCCGCGGCAAGTAGAGGATTAGGGAGAGCACGTGGCCAAGAAGTCGATGATCGCCAGGTCCAAGCGGACCCCCAAGTTCCAGGTGCGCCTGCGCAACCGGTGCCGCATCTGCGGCCGGCCGCGGGGCTACATGCGGCGCTTCGCCATGTGCCGCATTTGCTTCCGCAACCAGAGCCTGGCGGGCCGGGTGCCGGGCGTGGTCAAGTCGAGCTGGTGAGGCGGGAGGATGAGGAAAGACCCATGACCACCGATCCGATCGCCGACCTGCTCACCCGCATCCGCAACGCCCAGATGCGGCGCAAGGCGTCCCTGACCGTGCCGGCCAGCAAGCTGAAGGCCGAGGTGCTCGGCATCATGCAGCGCGAGGGCTTCATCCGGGGCTACCGGCCCGATACCCCGGAGGGCGGCCACCCGCAGCTGATCGTGGACCTGAAGTACGTGGAGGGGCGCGCCGCCATCGAGGGGATCCGGCGCGTCTCGCGCCCGGGACTGCGCCGCTACGTGGCCCACACCGAGATTCCCCGGGTCCAGGGCGGCCTTGGTGTCGCCATCCTGTCCACGTCGCGCGGCCTTCTGACCGACCGGGAGGCCCGCAAGGGCGGGATCGGCGGCGAGGTGCTGTGCGCGCTCTGGTAGCTAGGGTAGGGAAGGTGAGGCGATGTCGCGGGTAGGTATCGTGCCGGTCAAGATTCCGAGCGGCGTGACCGTAACGGTCGCGGGCGCGGAGGTGACCGTCAAGGGCCCCAAGGGCCAGCTCAAGCGCCCGGTGGAGCGCTGGACGCGGGTGGAGGTGGAAGGCGACGTGGCCAAGGTCGCCCGTGAGAGCGAGGAGCGCGAGGCCCGCGCACGCCACGGTCTGATGCGCGCCGACCTGAACAACATGGTCACGGGCGTCTCCGAGGGCTTCGAGCGGCGCCTGGTGCTCTCGGGCGTGGGCTACCGCGCGCAGATGAAGGGCCAGACCCTGAGCCTCGCGCTGGGCTTCTCGCACCCCGTGGAGTTGCCCGCGCCCGAAGGCATCGAGATTTCCACCGACGGCAACACCGTCGTGATCGTGCGGGGCATCGACAAGGCGCGGGTCGGTCAGGTGGCCGCCAACATCCGCGCCTACCGCCCGCCGGAGCCGTACAAGGGCAAGGGGATCGCGTACGACGGCGAGGTCGTGCGGCGCAAGGAAGGCAAGAGCGGAAAGAAGTAGGGCTGTAGAAGTGTCCGAGTACGTCAACGAAGCCGCCCGGCTGCGCGCCCGTCGCCGGGTCAGCATCCGCAAGAAGGTGGCCGGTACGGCCGAGCGCCCGAGGCTGGCGGTGTTCCGCAGCAACCGGTACATCTACGCCCAGCTCATCGACGACGCCGCGGGCCGCACCCTGGCGTCCGCCTCCAGCCTGGAGGCCGACGTGCGCAAGGGCGCCGGCACCTGCGACAAGGGGGCGGCCGGCCGGGTGGGCGAGCTGCTGGCCCAGCGGGCCAAGAAGCAGAAGATCGCCCGCGCCGTGTTCGACCGGGGCGGCTTCCGCTACCACGGGCGCGTGGCCGCCCTGGCGGACGCCGCGCGGGCCGGCGGGCTGGAATTTTAGGACCCCCGGAGGGATTCGATGGCGTATCAGCTAGAGGAGGACGCCCTTCAGGAGAAGGTCGTCTACATCAACCGCACGGCCAAGGTGGTCAAGGGCGGCAAGCGCTTCTCCTTCTCCGCCTGGGTGGTCGTCGGCGACGGCCACGGGTCGGTGGGGTTCGGCAAGGGCAAGGCGCGCGAGGTGCCCGAGGCGATCCGCAAGGCGATCGAGAAGGCCAAGCAGTCCATGGTCCAGGTGCCCCTCATCGACGGCACGGTCCCCTACCAGATCGAGGGCACCTGGGGCGCCGGCCGGGTGCTCATCAAGCCGGCCAAGGAAGGGCGTGGCGTGATCGCCGGGGGCGCGGTCCGGGCCGTCATGGAGGTGTCCGGCATCCGCAACGTGGTCACCAAGTCCTTAGGGGGCGGGAGCGTGGGCAACGTGCTCCAGGCCACCATGGAGGGCCTGAAGATGCTGCGCCACCCGGACGACATCAAGCGCGTGCGGCGCGCCGCCGGCGGGGAGCCCTAGGGCCGTGCCTGCGAAAAAGAAGAAATCGGGCACGCTGCGGCTGCGCCTGCACCGCAGCATGATCGGCCTGGGCCCGCGCGAGCGCGCCACGATCAAGGGCTTGGGCTTCCGCCGCATGCACCAGGTGGTGGAGCGGGAGGACACCCCCCAGATCCGCGGCATGGTGGCGAAGGCCCGGCACTGGGTCGAGGTGGTCGAGGGGGCGGAGGGGTAGCATGCGTATCGAGGACCTGAAGCCCACCCCCGGCAGCAAGAAGCGCGGGCGCCGCGTGGGCCGGGGCCCGGGCTCCGGACACGGCAAGACCTCCGGGCGCGGCCACAAGGGCCAGCACGCCCGGTCCAACGGCAAGGGCGCCGGCTTCGAGGGGGGCCAGATGCCCCTCATCCGCCGGGTGCCCAAGCGCGGCTTCACGAACATCTTCCGCGAGCCGTACGCGGTGGTGAACGTCGGTACCCTCGCGGCCCTGGAGGGCGTGGAGACCGTCACCGTGGACCTGCTGCGCGAACGGGGCCTGGTCCGCAAGTCGGCCACCCGCGTGAAGGTGCTGGGCGAGGGGGAGATCGACCGCGCCGTGAAGGTGCAGGTGCAGGCGGCCAGCACCAGCGCCCGGGCGAAGATCGAGGCAGCCGGCGGCACGGTCGACCTGGGCTGAAGAAGGGGGCGTCCCGAGGTGCTGGCCCGAATCGGCACGGTCTTCCAGAATATCGTCAAGATCCCGGAGCTGCGCTCCCGGATCCTGTTCACCCTCGGCGTCCTCGCGGTCTACCGGCTCGCCGCCCACATCCCCACGCCCGGCATCAACGGCGGGGCCCTGTCCAAGTTCCTCCTGGAGCGGGGCGGGGCGATCATGGGGTTCCTCGACATCTTCTCGGGCGGGGCCCTCTCCCGGGTGACGATCGTCGCCCTGGGGATCATGCCCTACATCAGCGCGTCCATCATCCTGCAGCTGATGACGGTGGTGATCCCCACCCTGGGCCAGCTCGCCAAGGAGGGCGAGGCCGGGCGGCGCATGATCACCCAGTACACGCGCTACCTGACGATCGGCATCGCCGTCATCCAGTCCACCGGCATCGCCTTCGGCCTGGAGGGGATGAACCAGGGCCAGTTCGTCATGAACCCCGGGTGGAGCTTCCGGGTCATGACCGTGATCACCCTCGTGGGCGGCACGGCCTTCCTGATGTGGCTGGGGGAGCAGATCACCGAGCGCGGGATCGGCAACGGCATCAGCCTGATCATCTTCTCGGGCATCGTGGCCGGCATGCCGCGCGGCATCATCAACACCTACACCCTGTTCGAGACCGGCCAGCTGAACATCCTGATGGTCCTGGCGCTGGTGGCCATGATGGCGGCGGTGGTGGCGGCGATCGTCTTTCTGGAATCGGGCCGGCGCAAGCTGGCGGTGCAGTACGCCCGGCGCGTGGTGGGCAACAAGGTCTATGGCGGCCAGAGCACCCACATCCCCCTGAAGGTCAACACGGCGGGCGTGATCCCGCCCATCTTCGCCTCGTCGCTCATCGCCTTCCCGGCCACGATCGCGGGCTTCTTCGCGGTGCCGTGGGTCCAGTCCATCGCGACCTCCTTGAGCCCCGGCCAGCTGCTCTACACGATCGTGTACGTGAGCTTGATCATCTTCTTCGCCTTCTTCTACACCGCGGTGATCCTCAACCCCGCGGACATCGCGGAGAACATGAAGAAGAGCGGCGGTTTCATCCCGGGCATCCGGCCGGGCAACAAGACCACCGACTACATCTACTACGTCCTGACCCGCATCACCTTCGCCGGGGGGGTCTACCTGGCGATCGTCTGCGTGATCCCGGAGTTGCTGATCTATCAGGCGAAGCTGCCGTTCTACTTCGGCGGCACGTCGCTCCTCATCGTGGTGGGCGTGGGCCTGGACACGGCCCAGCAGATCGAGACCCACATGATCCAGCGCAACTACGAGGGGTTCCTGCGGCGCGGCAAGGTCCGCGGGAGGCACGACTGACGTGCGCCTGATCTTCCTGGGCCCGCCCGGGTCGGGCAAGGGCACGCAGGCGGCCCTCCTGGAGCAGCGCCACGGCCTGTGCCAGATCTCGACCGGCGACATCCTGCGCCAGGCGGTGGCCGACGGCACCCCCCTCGGGCGGGAGGCCAAGGCCTGCATGGACAAGGGCGCGCTGGTGCCGGACCGGGTGGTGATCGGGATCGTGGAGGAGAAGCTGAAGGGCCGGGAATGCGAGAAGGGATTCGTCCTCGACGGCTTTCCACGGACCACTGGTCAAGCCGAGGCACTCGATGCTATAATGCGCGACTTTCCTGCACCCCAGGCCCATCGAATTGACCGCGTCGTGGCATTCCAGGTGGACGAAGGGGCGCTGGTGACGCGGCTTTCCGGGCGCCGGACCTGCGGGGAGTGCCAGGCGATGTACCACCTGACCCTGTCCCCACCACGGGTGGAGGGGGTCTGTGATCGGTGCGGGGGGCGCCTCGTGCAGCGCAACGACGACCGCGAGGAGGTCATCCGGGAGCGGTTGGCGGTGTACGAGGAGAGCACGCGCCCGCTGCTCGAGTTCTACGGCGGCCGCGGGCAGCTGATCCGGCTGCCGGCCGTCGGCCCGGTCGAGGACGTGCACGCCGCCCTCAAGGCGGCGGTGGGTTTGTAGGCGGCCCCAAGGGGCGGCAAGGGTTTTTGGAGAGGGCAGCAAACGGTCATGGAAAGTCGGCCATGAAGGTACGCGCGTCGGTCAAGCCGATCTGCGACAAGTGCAAGGTGATCCGCCGCCGCGGCGTGGTGCGCGTGATCTGCACCAATCCCAAGCACAAGCAGCGCCAGGGCTAGGGAGGCACACCGTGGCACGCATCGCCGGCGTCGACATTCCGCCCAACAAGCGCATCGAGATCGGCCTGACCGCCATCCACGGCATCGGGCGCACCGCCGCAACCAGGATCCTGGGGCGCCTGAAGATCGCCCCCGAGACCAAGGGGCGCGACCTGACCGAGCAGGAGACCGTCCAGCTGCGCGACGAGCTGGAGGCCAACTGGACCATCGAGGGCGACCTGCGGCGCCAGACCTCCATGGACGTCAAGCGCCTGATGGACATCGGCTGCTACCGCGGCCTGCGTCACCGCAAGGGCCTGCCGGTGCGCGGCCAGCGCACCAAGACCAACGCCCGCACCCGCAAGGGGCGCCAGCGCAAGATGGTCACTCGCAAGAAGTAAGGGAGACCCTTAGGGAAGATGGCAACCGCCAAGGGCAAGAAGCGCGAGAAGAAGAACGTCCCCGTGGGCGTGGCCCACATCCGCGCGACCTTCAACAACACGATCATCTCGCTCTCCGACCGGGCCGGCAACGTGGTGGCCTGGGCGAGCGCCGGGGGCCAGGGCTTCAAGGGCTCCCGCAAGAGCACCCCCTACGCCGCGCAGCGCGCCGGCGAGGCCGCGAGCCGGGCCGCCATGGACAACGGCATGCGGGAGGTGGAGGTGCAGGTGCGAGGGCCCGGCCCGGGGCGCGAGTCGGCGGTCCGGGCGCTGGTGGCCTCGGGGCTCAAGATCACGGTAATCCGCGACGTCACGCCGATCCCCCACAACGGGTGTCGGCCGTGCAAGCGGCGTCGGGTGTAAGGGACAAGAGGAGTGGCACGCTATACCGATTCCGTCTGCCGGCTGTGCCGGCGCGAGGGCGTCAAGCTGTTCCTGAAGGGCGACCGCTGCTTCAAGGAGAAGTGCGCCGTTGACCGCCGCGCCTACGTGCCCGGTCAGCACGGCCAGTCGCGCCGCCCGCGCAAGGCGAGCGACTACCAGCTCCAGCTGCGCGAGAAGCAGAAGATCAAGCGCACCTACGGCCTGTTGGAGCGCCAGTTCCGCACCCTGTTCCAGAAGGCGGCCAAGCGGCCCGGCGTCAGCGGCCACAACCTGATGGCCATGCTCGAGGGGCGCCTGGACAACGTGGTCTACCGCATGGGCTTCTCCAAGAGCCGCGCCCAGGCCCGCCAGCTGATCTGCCACGGGCACGTGCGGGTCAACGACCGCAAGGTGGACATCGCGTCGGCCCAGGTGCGGCCCGGCGACGTGATCGGTGTCAAGGAGAAGGCCCGCAGCAACCCCTACGTGGTCGAGGCCATGGAGAGCGTCCTGGGGCGCGGCCTGCCCGAGTGGCTCCAGGTGGACCCGGCGGCCTTCACCGGCAAGGTGCTCCAGCTCCCCGTGCGGGAGCAGATCGAGCAGGACGTCAACGAGCAGCTCGTCGTCGAGCTCTACTCCCGGTAAGGGCACTTCAAAGGGCCGGCGAACGCATACGGCGCGAGGAGAGAAGAGGATCCATGCTCATTCGTACCCCTGACTTCCAGTCGCCCAAGGGCCTGGAGGTCGACCGCAAGACCCTGTCCGCCACCTACGGCAGGTTCTCGGCCGAGCCCTTCGAGCGCGGCTACGGCACCACCATCGGCAACGCCCTGCGGCGCGTGCTGCTCTCCTCCATCGCGGGGGCGGCGGTCAAGTCGGTGCGCATCGACGGTGCCCTGCACGAGTTCACGAACATCCCGGGGGTCCGGGAGGACGTGACCGACATCGTGCTGAACGTCAAGCAGTTGCGCTTCAAGAGCCACGTCACCCAGGAAAAGACCGTCACCATCGCCAAGAAGGGTCCGGGCGTGGTCGTCGGCAAGGACATCGAGCACGACGCCGACATCGAGGTGCTCACCCCCGACATGCCCATCGCCACCCTGAACGCCGACGCCGAGCTCAAGATGGAGCTCACCGTGGGCGTGGGGCGCGGCTACGTGCCGGCGGCGAGCAACAAGAACGCGGGCGACCCCATCGGCGTGGTGGCGGTGGACGCCATCTACACCCCGGTGCAGCGCGTCAACGTGATGGTCGAGAACGCCCGCGTCGGGCGCATCACCGACTACGACCGCCTGACCCTCGAGGTCTGGACCGACGGCTCGGTGGCGCCTGAGGACGCGGTGGCCTTCGCCGCCAAGATCCTCAAGGACGAGCTGTCGATCTTCATCAACTTCGACGAGGTCGAGGAGGACGTCCAGGCGCCCCAGGACGAGGCCACGTCCGAGCTGGCCAAGGTGCTCGGCCGGCGCGTCTCGGAGCTGGAGCTCTCGGTGCGGGCGGCCAATTGCCTGAAGGCCGCGGGCATCGCCACCATCGCCGAGCTGGTGCAGCGCACCGAGGCCGACATGCTGCGCACCAAGAACTTCGGCAAGAAGTCGCTGGACGAGATCAACGACGTGCTCGAGAGCCTGAACCTCCAGCTCGGCATGGACCTCGGGGGCGTCAAGATCCCCGAGCCGGCCGTGGCCGTCGAGGAAGGCTGACGGGCAGCCCTCCAATCGGGACGAGGCGATGAGACACCGGAAGGCGGGAAACAGGCTCGGGCGCACCATGAGCCATCGGCGCGCCCTGATGCGCAATATGGCCTCGGCCCTGGTGGTGCACGGCAAGGTGGAGACCACCATCCAGAAGGCCAAGGCCCTCCGGCCCGTCGTCGAGCGCCTGATCACCATGGGCCGCGAGGACTCCCTCGCGGGCCGGCGCCGGGCGGCCACCCTGCTCATGGGCAAGGAGCCCGTCCAGCGGCTGTTCGACGACGTCGGCCCCCGCTTCGCCGATCGGCCCGGCGGCTACACGCGCATCGTCCGCACCCGCCACCGGGCCGGTGACGCCGCCCGGATGGCCATCATCGAGCTGGTCGACTAGCCGCACCGGCTGTGCCCCTCCGGGCGCCGGCGGAGCGCGGGGCGGCGGCCGGACGCCTTCGGGTCGCCCGTGTACGAAGTGACCATCGAAACCGGTTTCTCCGGCGCCCATGTCTTGAGGGGCTATGAGGGCAAGTGCGGCCGCCTGCACGGCCACAACTGGAAGGTGGCCGTCACCGTGGCCACCGAGCGCCTGGACGAGGTGGGCATGGGTCTGGACTTCTCCCGCCTGAAGGAAGAGACCCGCACCGTGCTGGCCCAGGTGGACCACACGCACTTGAACGAGGTCTTCCCCTTCACCGAGCTGAACCCCACCGCCGAGAACATCGCCAAGTGGGTGTGGGAGATGCTGGGCAAGCGCCTGGACGGCACGGCCCTCGAGGTGACCAAGGTGACCGTGTGGGAGTCGGACTCGGCCGCCGCCACGTTCACGCCGTGAGGACGGCGTAGGACGGCGGCGGCCGAGTCCAG
>Ga0210111_1000202_pt1 | contig 15895 bp, 10 predicted proteins | sample China_Galinas_PW_6_FD_185520 | JGI IMG/M metagenome (GOLD analysis project Ga0210111, IMG submission 185520) | Wetland microbial communities from San Francisco Bay, California, USA, that impact long-term carbon sequestration - China_Galinas_PWC_D2... | ecosystem: Environmental > Aquatic > Marine... | reverse complement strand
ACCTCGTCGCGGTCATCGCTCTGGCCTAGCGCCCAGCAGAGCTTCATATACGCTGTTTCGGACAGCATGTTGCTGGCGGGTACCACGCCGAGTTTCATGATTTCGCGCCCGGTTTCGTAGACGTACATCTGCACGTAGCCCCACACCGTTTGCACGGTCATGTAGATGTGTACGCCGCGTTCCGTTGCGCGCTTGAGCGCCGGGTAGAGCGGCTTGTTGACGTGCCCCAGCCCCGTCCCCGCGATGACGATGCCGCGGTACCCCTTGTCCACCAGGGCGTCGATGACGTCCGGGTGCATGTTGGGGTAGTAGTAGACCATGGTCACTCTTTCTTCAAACGCGGTGTTGATGCGGACGGTACGATCGTCGCGCCGCCATTTGAAGTCTTCTTTCAGGTAGACAATGTTCTTGTGGTCGATGGTTGCCAGCGGCGTGGCACCGATGGTTCGGAAAGTCGAGCGATAGCTTGAGTGCATTTTTCGGACACGTGTGCCGCGATGAAGGAGGCAGTATTCATCGGATGTCGGACCAAACATACAGACGGTCACTTCGGCGATGTCACCCTCGGCGGCGGCCTTGACCGCGTTGATCAGGTTGATGGCGGCGTCGGAAGAGGGTCTGTCGGATGATCGCTGGGATCCGACCATCACGATCGGGACCGGCGTGTCCTGCACCATGAAGCTCAGGATCGCCGCGGTGTGGTGCATCGTGTCGGTGCCGTGCCCGATGACGATACCGTCGATGCCGCGCTCGATCTCTTCGCCGATACGCGTGGCGATCTGCTTGTACTGCTCGGGGCCCATATTCTCGCTGAATACGCCGCAGAGCTTCTCGGTGCGCAGGTTGCAGATGTCCGCCAGCTCCGGGACCGAGCCGTACAATTCTCCCGGTGAAAACGCCGGGATGACGGCGCCGGTGCGATAGTCCAGGCGGCTGGCGATCGTGCCGCCGGTTCCGAACAGGACCACGTTGGGCTTGGACGCGTCGGTCGGGAATTCCTTTTCGGGAATCTTGTAGCTGACCTCCCGCCTGCCCATTTCCGTCATCGCGGAGATGGTGTCGGCGGCAATACCCACGTTGTAGCCACTGGCCAGCTTGAGAACGATGTGGCGGTCGTCGGACGTCTCCGAACGCGGCAGAATAAGCCCGCGGAAGCCCCCGTGGGACGTTTCCATCTCGACGTCGCTCCACACGCCCACTCCGAAACGATCGAGCGCAGCCTTGCCGCTTCCACGATAGCCCTGATGCGTCGAATTACTCATTTTCGTTATTTCTTCACCTGCTACGGAGGGGCGCAGCCCTATGGACCCTATCCGGCTTTGGCGCGGACGGTGTCACGGTCGAGCCCTTCTCGTACCAATTCCGCCAACGCGGCGCCGTCGATCGTTCTGCGTAGTTTTTGCTTCAGCGTCCCCATGAGATACCGCTTTCGTGCCGCCGCCGAGCGAAAACAATCAGAACCTTCCGCATTGATCAACACGGAAAGCTCGCGTTCAATTTCGGTCCGCGGTACGGCGCCGTACCGCAACGAAGACAGCGCCTCGTCCACCCGGGGTGCTTCGGTACCTTGCTCGGCTTCAAGGAGCAGCGTGCGGATCACTTGAACCACACCGTCCCGGCCACATCGGTCTTCGCTGTGGGCTCGGAATATCTCGAACAGCTCCGTGTCCTTTACCTGTTCGACGGGTAGCCCTTGTCGGCGCATAGACTTGACGCATTGACAGAGCACGACGGCGACAAACACCGGATCGCACCCGAGCTCATCGACGATGCGGAGGAAAACCTCTCCGTACGATGAGCGATGCAGGGCAAACACCAATTCGTCGCTGAGTCCGCAGTCGCGGTAACGCCGATCTACATCCCACACGTAAGCCGGGAGTTCGTTGCGAATCCGTTCGACACGTACCGGATCGATGGCGATCGGCGGCAAATCGGTGTCCGGGTACATTCGCTCCGCGCCCGGCAGCACGCGTTCGAAGCCGTTGGTGCCGTCTTTGAGTCCTTGCCGTGTATCGCTCGGGACGCCCACCGTGGCTTCGTGAGCTCGAATGGAAATCTCTTCGCAGGCGCTCTTGGTATCGACTTCATCGCCCCACACCAGCACCAGGGCATCGCCCGACTCTGCGCTTAATCGTTTGCGAATTCGCTTCCAATCCTTGCCGTAAAGCGATTCGGAGGCCATGTCCGAATGGACCATGTTGGGCAGCGATGTCAGGCATGAGATGACGCGAATCCGGTCGGAGAATTCCTTGGCGAACGTAGTGTCCTCCTGCGTCTGTCGATTCAGTATGCCCGCAAACCCCCTGAGTACAACGCATTTGACGATCATGCCTGCGTCCAGCGCTTCGCGCATGGGGCCGTAATGTGTCCTGGCAACGATGCTCGTGACATCGGCGCTGAATTGGGTGAACGAGTCTTCCGTCACGCCGCGTTTTCTCAATTCGTCCCTGATCTCCAGCAAGGCGCATTGGCGCATGGCCTCGTTGTAGATCAGCCGCGGGATGCGCCCGAGTTGTGGCACGCCCTTTATCTCGATCCGCGTCCCGCCCCGCACACTCACGTTGGTGTCTTGCCTGGCAGCGCCGTAGCCGGTGCGCACCTTGCCGGTGCTGCGGCACAGGCGGCGAATGATCTCACCCACCTCTGCGGTTTCCTGTGGCGTGCGCATGTCGGGGCCCGTGACCACTTCGATAAGCGGCATGCCGAGGCGATCCGTGCGGTAAACGCGATCGTGCCCCACATCCGTCACTTCGCGGCAGGAATCCTCCTCGAGCCCTAATTGCCAGATGGTGACCCGTCGATCCTTGAACGGGATCCAACCGTCCACTCCGAGAATCGTCGTACGCTGAAAGCCGGCCGGGATGGATCCGTCGAGGTATTGCTTTCGTGCGATGTGCAGTTCACTCACGGTGTTGAGCCGCAACAGCAGGGCCATTTCGATGGCGACATCGAGGGCGTCTTCGGCCGGGAAAAACGGCGGCGTGTCGTCGAATTCGTACGTACAAACTGTCTCCGAGTGGATACGGTAGTAGATGTTCTTCTTGGTCTTCTTTTCCATCAGCGCCGTGCCGTCGTACTCGCCCAGTTCCGAGAGCGTCGGACGCATGTGCCGGAGAATCTCGCAGTCGTAGGCGTCGCTGTAACGGCCGGCCGGGCAGCGGCAAAAGAGCTTGGTCCGCGTGCGGAGTTGCTGGTGCACCTCCAGGCCGCACTTCAGCCCGATCGCGGCGTAGTCGTCGGGGGTCATCTGGCTATATGGCTTGAAACTGTTGGGCATCATCTTGGTCAATCTCCCGCCCGAATCGAGCGCCGGCCTGGATTCTAAGGTGATCCTCGAGCCCCAGCAATCGGGCCTGCCTTCAATTGCTGTACGCCGGCAAGCAAATAAGCGTGCCGCGGAGTTGAGGGTCTTCAAGGTAAACTCATCCGCCACACCACGCGGCCAGTGTCCCGGTGCGATCCGCCCACAGTGAGGCGAACGTCGGGTGCGTGACGCTTTCGGCGGCCTTCATGTCGGGCAGGTGGTTCTCCCGGCTATACTGGGAGGTTCACCTGCCTTGCCGAATCGGCAGGTCAACGCTCCGCTGAGGCGGAGCAACGACCTGCCCTTCTACGGTTTTTCGCGTCCGCCGATTCTGTCATGCACCCGCGAACGTCGGTTTCCCGTCCAGACGCTTGCCGAGGCGTGCAAATACGCGAGAATGATCGACCCGCTGAGTGGCGGCGGACGACGCGAGAAGTTGTGCGGTTGGATGGACGACAGATAGAGAGAAGCAGCAAAGGAGTCACACGCATGAGACTCGATCGAAGTGTGCCTGCAGGTTCTTGCAAGGCCATGCGAGCAATTTGGGACTACCTTGGGGCGAGGCCGCGACCATGGAGGACGGTCGCCCTCACCGGACTAGTCGGAGCTATGATCAGCGCCGGAAGCATGGCGAGTGATCAGAAAGAAGGGTCCGGGCCGAAGACCGCCCCGCCCGTCACTTCGCGCCCTCGAAGTTCGCTTGCCGCGATTTCTGCCGATGGCAATGTCATTGCTTTTCAGAGCACCTCGACCTCAATCTTGCCGGGCGACACGAGCGGTACGCAGCACATTTACGCGTTTGATAGGGGATCCAACAGTCTGCAGCGCGTCAGTGTCAATGCCTCCGGACAACCAGCCAACAAGCAGAGCTTCGGGGCAACCATATCGGGGGACGGTCGGTATATCGCGTTTGTCAGCGACGCTACCAATCTTATTCCGGACGATGCGAATGCCTCACAGGACGTTTTTGTTTACGACCGAAAGACAGGCGAAGTGACGCGCGTCAGCGTGACCAGCGACGGCCAGGAGGTCAATGACGACTGCCGCGAACCTGTGATTTCGGCGGATGGACGATTCGTGGCCTTTGTGTCCACGGCCACCAATTTCGTGAAGGAAGATCTTAACTTCTCGGCGGACGTCTTTGTGCACGAACTAGCGGCACGCACCACACGAAGAATCAGCGTGACCAGTGACGGCGAGGAAGCCGATCATGCCAGCGGCGAGCCCGCCATATCGGCGGACGGAAGGTACGTGGCCTTTACCAGTCATGCCCGCAATCTGGCCGCCGCAGACACCAACAACGCACCCGATATCTATCTGCACGATGTGCAAACCGGGCGGACGGAGTTGATAAGCAGAGCTACCAACAAAGTGATCGGGGACCGTAACAGCGACCTGCCGTCGATCTCGGGGGATGGACGCTTCATCGCTTTCGAAAGTTGGGCGTCGAACCTGGCACCCGGCGATACGAATCACGCGCCTGACATTTTCGTCCGCGACCGCAAGGAGGAGACGACCACATGCATCAGTACCACGCCGAAGGGAAAAATCGCGGGTGATGATAGTCGAGATCCGCAAATCACCGCCGATGGGCGTTATGTGGCGTTTTCCAGCTTTGCGGACGATCTGATTCCCGGCGACACGAACGACAAGCCGGACATTTTCTTGCACGATCGTAGACCCGGTAAGACGGAGCGGATCAGCCTGTCTTACAAGAAGGAGCAGGCGAACAAGCGAAATGTCGAGCCGACCGTTTCCGCCGATGGGCGCTTCGTCGCGTTTACTTCCAAGGCATCCAATCTGGTACCGGATGACAGGAACGGCGGGTTAGACGTATTTCTCGTGGACCGCGTAAAGGGCGAGATTCGCAGAATCAGCGAACCGCCAAGCGGATCGAATGCACCGTAGCGCCGTGTCTCGCAAGTCACTCGACCACGATGCCGGCCGGCACGGGCAAGCTGACGCTTGCCCATGGTATCCGCAGAAACAAGGGTGACGGGACACTAGACTGTCGCGTTGGCAATCCCGCAGGCCGAGAGACCCGAAGACACGGTACCATCCAGCTTCGAGAACAAACCCGTCCGACACGATCAATGCGCACGGTCTGCGCTTTCCTGCCGGACGTTTTTCCTGGCGTCCTCCTCGCCTGGCGAAGGCAACATGTATGAAAAATGCTCGATCCGTGGATCGGTTATTCGGTGACTGCGCAGCATTCTTCGGGCGCTTCGCGTAGTACCGTGACTCCCGAAGGAGCCGCCGTACCGTCACCACTCTCAAAGAACTCAACGCCGAGCAACTCATAGTCAGCGTTGTCGTGGCATATGGGTCCCCGGTTGGCCGCTCGTGCCGCAACGATCTCGAACGCGAGGAGATCTGCGACCTCCAATGGTATAGCATCATTCAGAGCGATATCGCTGTTGATCGGAATGTCCACGAAGAAGCCCGTTATGCCGCCCGGTACCGCTTGGCCCAGCAGCGCATCGAGCGTGCTGCTGCGAACGGTCTCCTTGGAGACGTCGTCCATCCGTAGCCATATGGTTTCGCCGTAGTCCGTGACTGCCTCGCCGTCCCTCAACCGCTTCGCATCGAGTTTGAAGACGAAACAGCCGTCAACCGCTTCCGGCGGACGGTAAAAGAAGAGTCTCATGGTGACATCGTCGCCGGCCACGTACCCTTGGGGAATGGCCACGCGATAGGCAATCGCCGCCCTCTCACCCGTGTCGGGATTGATCAGCGAACCGATCGACGGCTCTTCGATCTTGACGATCTCCACGACAAGCCCGCTGCTCGGGTCAAGGTAGGTCGTAAAGAAGTCATCGATGAAGATGTCGAAGAAGGACGGGCCGTCTGCGCCGGCAGGTCCATCCTCACCGGGCGCCCCCCGTGGACCCGTCGGACCGGCTGGCCCTTCAGGTCCCTCAGGACCGGCGGGGCCTGGTTCACCTGCAGGACCGGGCTCACCTGGTTCGCCCGGAATTCCTTGCGGCCCGTCAGCGCCCGCGGGTCCCGGGTCACCCTGCGCACCGTCCGCCCCGCGCTCGCCGGGCGCACCCGGTTGCGGCTCGCCGCCAGCACCGCCGTTGAGGAGGGCCGCCGCAGCCAAACCGCTCACCAACAAATCGCGCTGATAATCCTGAAGTCCCAGGAATCCCACATCGCCAAAGCAGCCGCCGCTCAAGCACAGGCCGCAGGTAACCAGCCAACAACATGCGTACTTTAATTTCCGACTAATCGTTTGCATTCTTATGATCCTTGCCAAAATATCGGCACCGACTCAACCTCATCAGCCTCAGTCAACCCACGTTGCGCGTGCGCATCAAGTGTGATTCGACAAGTAAGCTCCACGCGACCGCGCACCAGCACAGCCGCCGTCGCACGCATGACAATTCGCCTGGCTTCCCTGCCGGGACCTGCATGTGAAATGGGCTTCTCCCCCCGGAGATCCAAGCGACAACACATGATTGGCCGAACGCGCCGCCAGCCGGCAACGCGAGCCACGACGGCAACTTCTGCCATAGATGTGCCGAGCGCCAAAAAGCCACATTCCGTCGCAAACAACTTGCGAATGCTCCTTCGATTATATAAGCGTGCATTGAATCTAGCAAGGCCTAAGGCCTCCTCAATCGGGAAACAAATCCTTGCAGGGAAAGCACTTACGTACACCAGGCGTGGACTCGGAAGTTCTGATAAAAAGGGCGACGTCGGTACGTCACGTCGTTTGAATTGATACACGAACGAGATGCCGCATCCCCACTTCACGCACGCCCCTGACGGTGCAAAATACAAGCCGATAAAAACAGTGCTGCCGATTCCCCAAGACTAGAATGGCTGGTGAGCGGAACGTCAGGAGCCGATAACGAGAGCAGAATCTACCGGGAAGGGATGATTCACTTGCTCGCACAACCGCATGGATGCCGGATTCGTTTCGTAGTTTATGGCTTCATCCCGGCAAGTTCACCTTGACGGGAGGCGGTTGTGCGAATATAAGGATTATGTCAGACTGTGCGTTTCGCCGTCTGCCGTCCGTGATGCGCGTGTCCGGCATCGCACGTTCGGTAGTGTCGGCAAGATGGAGTTTTGGGGCAGGAAGGGGAACAGAGATGACATCGGCCAATTCGAAATGGATGTTTTTATGCGTCCTTTTCACTGCTTGCGCAATTTCGTCACCGGTGGCTTGGGGACGCCTGGTGGCAAGCGATCCACTGGTGGCGATTGACCGGGACAGCACAAAGCTCTATGCCGTGTCGACGACCGACGCGTCCTTGACGCTGATCGGGACGACCGACGTTGCTGATCTTGGAGCGCTGGAATTCAACGAGAACGACGGATTTCTCTACGGCATCACAAGGGGGGTCTCCAGTTCGCTCTACCGGATTTCGGCGACAACCGCAGAGGCGACGCTTGTCGGTCCGCTGGGCTTCTTTACGTATGAGGGTGGGTTGGCCTTTGCGCCCGATGGCACGGCGTACGGTGTGAACGGCGGAGCAAGCGACGCCGCGGAGTTGTTCAATATTGACATGGCGACCGGCGCGGCCACTTCCATCGCCGTGATGGATGATGACGCCGAAGTTGCAACTGATTTTTTGGTGGATATTGACGGCCTCGGATGGCACGGCGACGGGCTAATCGGGCTTGATCGCGAAAGTAACTCATTGGTGGCCATTGATCCGCTGACCGCAGCCGTCACGCCTATTCTCGCCGTCGACCCCATCGTGGGCGGCATCGGTGGAATGGTGTTGACAGGGGACTTCGCCTACTTTGCCACGGCGGGACCTGCAGGCGATCATCCTGGTTCGAATGAGCTATACTCGTTCGATCCCCAATCCGGTGCGCACCAACTCGTCGGAGGGTTCACCGTTGACAGTCTGCCGCTCGAAGGTGCCGGTATTGCGGGCTTGGCCATCGTTCCTGAGCCTGCCACGCTGATCCTCCTGGCGATGGGCGGGGTAGGGTTGATTGTGCGAAATTCCCGTCGACGTTAGCCCATCGCATCTCCGCGAAACATAGAGGATTACTCGGTGCTCGTGCGCGCGCTCTTTGGTTGAACAAACTGGCTACAAGCGCTCGCGCAGGAATCGCTTCAGGATCTTCCCCGACGGTCCCGTCGGCAAGTCCTCGCAGATTTCAATTCGCTTGGGTACCTTGAAACCGGCCAACCGGCTCTTGACGTGATTCCGCAGTGTAGATTCGTCTACCGTCGCGTCCGGCTGCCGGAGGATGAAGGCCACCGGTACCTCGCCACGCATGTCGTCGGGCATACCGATCACCGCAGCCTGCAGCACGCTCTCATGGCTTTCCAGCGCCGCCTCGATTTCGCGTGGAAAGACATTCTCGCCGCCGATGATGAGCATCTCCTTCGCCCGTCCGGTGATGGAGAGAAAGCCGTCGCCATCCAGATGTCCGATGTCCCCCGTGTGGAACCAGCCCTCGTTGTCGATGACCTTGCGCGTCTCCTCTACGTGGCCATAGTACCCCTTCATGACCGTCGGTCCTCGGACAAGTATCTCGCCGTCGCTCCCTTCGGACGCTGAATTGCCCTTGTCATCCACGATTTTGATCTCGAGACTGCGGAGCAATCGCCCGACCGTACCGGTTTTGTGAGCTGCCGGTGATTCCGCCGAGATTACCGGTGACGTTTCCGTGAGACCGTAGCCCTCTCGTAGCGGTACACCGAAGCGTTCGACGAATCCATCCCGCACAGCGTTGGACAGGGGCTCGCCTCCACTGACGGCCAGGTAGATCGATTGAAATGTTTCTTTGCAAGCGGATTTCGTCTTCAGAACTGCTCCGTACATACTTGGAATCGCCAACATGACCGTAATCTTGTTTTCGCGAATGGTTTTGACCACACCCACCGGGCTAAACCGGGGCAGGGCGTACACCGTGGCGCCGAGCGTCACCGGTACCAATACGCAGGCGGTCAATCCAAATACGTGGAAGGGTGGAAGCACGTTGAGGAATCGGTGATTTGGTTCGATTTCGAGCAGGGCAATGGTGTCCACGCAATTCGTGTGAAGATTGCGCTGCGATAACTCCACACCCTTAGGAACGCCCGTCGTGCCGGAAGTGTAGAGTATCACTGCGGTGTCATCGGGCCGCAAATCGGGCAACGGCGGTGTCGGCAGCACGGTCCGCAGCACCACTTGCCGCTTGAGGGGAAGGTCTTCCAGCATGACCGCGCGAGCCGGAAGGCGACTCACCAAGTCCTTGAAATGGCGGATGGTGACGATGAGGTCCAACTTTGCGTCCTCGATGATGGGACCTAACTCCTCCGCACGAATCAGAAAGTTGAGCGGGACCGCAACTTTAGAAGCCCAAAGCGTGCCGAACAGGACGGCGGGAAATGCGGACGATGCGGGCAGCATGATCCCCACTCTGGGACACGCCGTCTCACGCAAGAGAATGGAGCGCATCGCGGCCGATACGCGCACCAACTGACGAAAGGTCATCGATCGAACACTATCGCTGACCGCGGTCACGTTCGGACTGCGCCCGGCGGTTTCGAGAAGCGAACGTACCAGCATTCTGATGTAACCCTCAAGACACCCGTATCTCGCCCAAGCGTAGGTTTGGGCTACTTCTTTGTCCATAGCGGCATGATTGCTTGGCGACGAAGGGTGCGTGACACTTGGGGCGGCTCCGAGGTAGGGCGGGTGGTTCTCCCAGCCATGCCGGGAGCTTCACCTGGGCCGCCAGGCAGGCAGGTCAACGCTCCGCTGATGCGGAGCAACGAACTGCCCTACCGTGTTGTTTCGCCTCCGCCGATTCCGTCACGCGCGGCGACGAATCCGGGGTGCCGTTCTCGCCGGCGCATCTTCCTTGCCAGTATCAAAAACTGTGATTCGGGCCAGGCCGGACCACCCTTAGTAAGCCGCACGGCTCGAGATACCGATAAACGGTTGGACTTTGACCGCATGTGGGTGTGCTTGCGCCACAGGCGCATGCACACGGAGAAACAAACAGCGTCGTGGAACCTCTATCGTGACGACCCTTGCTGACCAACCTGACCTTGCCGGCACAATACAACGTCACGCTCGAGCCATGCAATATGTCCGGCGCGGCATCTGTCTGCTCAATGCAGGGTCCTTTGAGAAGGCTGCGCATGAGTTTCAAACGGCCGAGCGTCTGGGTTGTACGAGCACACCCCTTCCTTCGCTCCTGACGGCCTGCTACGCAGCCCAGAAGCAGTACGGGAAAGCTGCCGCTCAACTGAAGCGATCGAGCCGCGATCATCCGGAGCAGGTGGCGATGCACATCCGCCTGGCCCACGTTTTGCACGAGGACGGGCGGTGTGACGAAGCGGTATCCGTTCTCCGCGATTGCATTGCGCGCAGCCCTGAGAACGCCGAGCTTCACTATCAACTGGGAACGCTCCTGACTGACCGGGATGACTACGAGGAAGCCGAACTGCGCTTCGTCCAGGCGGTGAATCTCGATCGCCAACACACCGAGGCCTACGTTTGCCTCGGTCTGTGCTGCGGTGTTCGCCAAGCGCCCGACGAGGCATTGCGGCACCTCCGGCGGGCGCAAGCGCGCCGGCCGCGCGACGCGCGCATCGGAAAACTTGTGGCGCTGGCGGCAAAGGCGGCCAGCGACGCCGGATACAAAGTCGGAATTTGCGCGACCATGCCGGACGACGAGATTGCCGGCGACCCGCAGGGTGTAGAAGCGCTGGCGGGTGTCATCGAGAACGATCCGGAGTTCATCGGCGCGATACTCTCGATCCCCGTGGACAGGGTCCACGAACAACTCTTCGCGTTAATGCTGAAGACGATACAGGTGGCACTCGAGCGGCAACCGGAGCACGCGGAATTGCATTACCACTGTGGTCGGGTGCTGGCGCGACTGGGCCGGCGCGACGACGCCATCCATGCCAACGAAAAGGCCGTGGCGATCGATCCGAAGTGCGTGAATGCGCTGGTCGAATTGGGGCGGCTTTACCAGGAAACGGATCGATACGCGGATGCCGCGGATCGGCTCGAGCAGGCGATTGACGCGGGCGCGGCGTATGCGGACGTCTATTTCATGCTGGGAAATCTCTACCGTGATCGCGGTGATTGCGAACAGGCCCGCAAGGCATACGTCGGCGCGTTACGGATCAATAAACAATACGGTGATGCAAAGAAGGCGTTGGACGCCTTATCCGGATAACGATCAAGATCATCCATGTCCCACCTTCTGGAAACCCTTGGTCGAGGATTGCTCGCCGAACTGAGTTCGGCATTCTCCGGCGCATTTCCGGACGCCGAAGCGTCGTCCACGGAACAGCTCGCGATGTGCGTCCGGCGTCACCCGAATGCGATAGATAGCCATATCGGTTTCGCCGTCCACATGCTTGCGAAGGGACGCTTCCGCCAGGCGCGAGACGCTCTTGAAAACGCACTCAAGATCGATGCCCGCCATGAAACGGCTCGGCTCGGGCTGGCGTGTGCCCTGGACGAGCAGGGACACACGCGAGACGCGATTGGCATCCTGCGAGAGACGCTGGCTGACTACCCCCACAATGAGCGGGCCTGGTTCGCGCTGGGCTTCTGTCTGGAGCGATCGGGTGAGGCTGGGTCCGCCGCGCAGGCGTACCAGCGCGTGACCGAAATTGTCCCCAGCTTACGCAACGCCCACGAGCGGCTGGCCGCCATACACTTGATGCAAGACGAGCTATCGGACGCGGTCGAGCACTACGAGGTGATTTGCGCCGGCTCTCCGGATGACGCAAAGGCGGCTCTGATTCTCGCCAATTTATACGTTCGTGCGGATCGCTTTGATGATGCTATCAGGCGGTACGAGTATGCGTTGGCCCTGGAACCCGACAACTGGGCGGCGCGCGACGATCACGTCGATACGTGTTTGAGAGCGGGCCAGTATGAAGAGGCCATCGACGCGCTGCGCATTCTGGTCGAACAGAGGCCCGCGTGCGCCGAACTTCACGTACGGCTTGGCGATGCGTACAAGGCGGTTGGGAAGAGCGGAGATGCCATACACGCATTTCAAACTGCGATACAGGTCAACCCGGATATGTTGGAGGCGGTCGTGAAGGTCGGTACCGGGTACCTGCGTCAGGGGGCATTTGAAGACGCTGCGCTGATGTTCGGCCGGGCGACCGAACTGAACGACCGAACGCTCAGTGCCTACGTAGGCTTGGGCGTTGCGCAGCAAGCATCCGGGCGTCACGAGGATGCTGCTGCCAGCTTCGAGACGGCGGCCGCCGTCGAGCCCAATAGTACCATGCTGTTCAGTGAAGTGGCGCGGCTCCACCTGGTGACCGCAGCGGCCGAACAACGAAAGCGATATCTCTCCCCTCGTGCCATATGTGATACACCCGAGGCACCGCGGGATCAGGACATCGAGGAGATGGTCAAGGATCAAATCGGTCTGCTTCAGGAAGCCGCGCGTCAACATCCGAATCATGCCGATTTGCACTACCGGTTGGGACTGCTGCAAAGACACATCGGCGATCTCGACGGCGCCATCGATTCCTACCGGCGGGCTGTCACGATCAACCCTCATTATGCGATGGCGCTGGGCAAGCTGGGTGTGGCGCTGCGTGAAAGAGGCAGTACAAAAGAGGCGGAGGCGGTGTTCCAACGCGCGCTCAGCGTCAATCCCGACGGCATAAGACTCCACTACGAACTCGGGCTGGTGTTCGCTGATCGCGGGCAGTTCACTCTCGCGCTGGAGCGATTCGAACGCGCGACCGAGGCGGATCCCAAGAACGTGGACCATGTGGCCAACCTGGCACTCTGCCTGCAGGACATGGGGCTTCTGGATCGGGCTTCCACGGCTTGGGAAATGCTGGGCACCCTGGCCAAGGAAACGCACGACCGCAGGACCATCACGGACTCGCCCGATCCGTCGATTCGATCCAGATCATAGACTGCTTTCGCCGATCGTAAATCGCTCTACAATCCATACGACGAGAGGCAGGGCAGGTGGTTCTCCCGGCTATGCCGGGACGTTCACCTGTCTCGCCGGTTCGGCGGGTCAACGCTCCACCTGTGGTGGAGCAACGACCTGGCCTACGGTTTGCCGCGTCTCTCGATTCGGTCACGCACCGACGATTGGCGACTAAGTTAGGAGCGATCCATGGCACCGTTTCAACGGCACGTGTTTGTCTGCACCAACCAGCGTGAGCCCGGCCACCGGCGGGGGTGTTGCGCCGGTAAGGACGGCGCCGCGCTTCGCGAAGCCCTCAAGGTTGCTGCGGATCGGGCCGGGCTCGCGGGCGGCGTCAGAGTCAACCAGTCCGGCTGTCTCGATCAATGCGAGCATGGCGCCACCGTAGTGGTCTATCCAGACGGTGTCTGGTACGGCTTTGTGAAACTCGACGATGTGGAAGAAATCGTGCGCTCTCATCTCGTGGAGGGAACTCCCGTGGATCGCTTGCGTTTGCCGGACGGCTGCGTCAACACCGCACAATGCCGACATCGCGGCGGTGCCGTGCAACTCGGCGGACTCGGCGGCCTATGAACCTGCACCTGATCCATCGGTATGCGCGAGCAAGAGCATTCCGAATCTTTGATCCTGAAACGGCGGGGCTCCGAACGGCTTGACGGATTTGTAATGGGTCGCGATCCACTTGCCGATCTTGGCGGCGTAGTCGGTGCCGAAAAAGCGAAAGCCGTACTCAGAGGTGTCCTTGTGTACCAATAAAATGAAATCCGGTGGTTGGGATTCGAGAGATGCCAATATGATGTCTTCACCGTAGATGCTCACTTCCGTGGGGCCATAGGTTGAATAGGGCGTAGGGTTACGGCGCCGTGCAAGGAAGTTAATCATCGCGGCGTCTGGCATGACGGCCAGCGTCTTGTCAGTTCCGACTCTCCGTTCGATCTCCGCCAGCGCTTCGTTGACAAGTGCGCCGCGTGCATCAGCGCGGAAGGCATCGGCACCCATACCGACTATTGCAGTCTTGGCGGCGAAGCTGTTCCGCACGATCCGAAGGTGGACGATCACGATGACACCGAGCATCAGGCAAGCCGCGACCCGAAAGCCGGCGCCGAACGCACCTCGTTTGGTCAAAGCCTGTGGAATCCATCCGGTCAACGACACGACCAGCAGCAGGGTGCCCGGCATCGCCAGCGTGAAGCCGTAGTGGAAGATCCTCTGGTTCAACAGCATCTTCCCCTGCATCGCGGCGGCAAACACGATTAGCGGCAATGCCAGCCGCATCGCATCGTCACCGTCGTTCGAACGCGGCTTGCGAAACAAGTGCCAGGCCGCCACTCCGCCGAAAATCAGGACGGCCATCAGCAGCGGGCGAAAGACGTTCGGGAGCTGCGCGGGGGACAATCGTTCCACGATGATCGTCACGCCGACCAATGAGAGCAGCAGCATCACCGACCACCGGACGGCGGGGGACTGCCTCCGGCCAAGCCGAGCGGCAATCAGGAAGACGGTGGTGAACGCTGCGTACGCCCCGCACCACACTAGTGTCTTGGCGGTTTGCCGGGCCGGATCGTCCAGCCCCATACCGCTCTTGAAGAACTTTAGCGTGGTGACGTCACTCGCTACCGTAGAGTACAGTGCGGCGAAGGTACCTCTCAAGGCCTGCGACACAGGCATGGCACACGACATCGCCACGAACGCACAAATCAGGGGCACCAATGCCGCAACACCGACGATGGCGAAGTCCCACACGGTTTCACGCGTAGAGCGTCTACCGGTCAGCGCGGCGCCGACCAGCACGACAACATGGGCCGCGGCGCACGCCACCGGCGGTTCCGGCCGCGTAAGGAGCGACAGGCCCAGAAATACGCCGCCGAGCGCCAACGCGAGCCGCTTACCGTTTCTCAGGTAGAGCGTCAAACAAAGAACAGAGATGAGGCACAGCGCCAGCCCGTGTACCGCTTCCGATGTGTATGGACAGACGTAGTTGTAGTTTCCGATTTGCACGTACTGTCCGAACGAAAAGAGCAGCACGAATACCAGGCAAGCTGCGGTGGTCGCAAAACGATCGCAGAAGAGACGTAGCAGCCGGTACACAACCAGCAGAATCACAATCCAGATGGCGATGTTGCAGACGGCAAGCGTCAGCAGGCTCGTGCCGAACAGGCGAAACCAGATCGAGTTGAGATAGGGCGAGAACGGGCCGAGGAAGTGGGCGACCTCCGTGTAAAGCACGTCCCCCTCGGCCAGGCGCCAGGGGACATAGAGTTCACGCCCGAAATCCACAAGCACGTCGGGCCACGCGCGCCAGCTCCACCAGAGCATGGCCAGAGCTGTCGCGGCGATCAGCGCCGGTCCTACGTACCGCATGTTGGAAGCTATCTTGGGATAGGACGATGATCGCGGGCCGCGAGTGGCACCCGAGCGCGTGGAAGAGGAATTCGCGTTGTCGTCGCGACGGGAGATTCTCGGGGTGGCCTTGCCGGTCTTTGCCATCAGGCTTGCCAGGGTACGCCCGCAGGCGTTGGACAGGGATAAGATGGAACCGACGGCCTCGCTCGGCGTGCGGACCGCTTAGCTACGAATGAGGGTGCTGGGACTCGAACCCAGGACCTACGGCTTAAAAGGCCGGTGCTCTACCACTGAGCTACACCCCCGAGGCCACGCGCAACGGCGTGCGATCGAGGCCTGAGACTCACGAGACGCCCG
>Ga0210111_1000200_pt1 | contig 15924 bp, 7 predicted proteins | sample China_Galinas_PW_6_FD_185520 | JGI IMG/M metagenome (GOLD analysis project Ga0210111, IMG submission 185520) | Wetland microbial communities from San Francisco Bay, California, USA, that impact long-term carbon sequestration - China_Galinas_PWC_D2... | ecosystem: Environmental > Aquatic > Marine... | reverse complement strand
AATCGAGTCGATCGATTTGCCGATCAGTGTCATCAATTCGACATCCAATAGACGTCAGTTCGGACAGTATCCAAGCAGCGAAACGTCCCGACCCGGAGGGTCGCAGGCATGTAGCCACGGGTGAAGTGAGTTCGCCGCAAGCGGACGAACGGAACCCGTGGATAGACGTCCCACACCCCTCAACCGCCCCGGATGGGGCGGAGGAAAATGCGATGAAGATGTGACGCTGCCATCAATACGTATCCTTTGCCCCATCCGGGACTAAAGAGGTTCGGGGGGATTCAGCATCTTGCCCGAGCAAGCCAAGTCATTCTGCAGTGTCCCACTCGGAGGCCGCGCTAATCCCAAAATCGAAACCGGCCTTCGAACGAATTCCTGCCAGGGAGGTTCTTGAAACGGGGCGGGCCAATGCCCGCCCCACGCTCGACCAGTTGGTTCCAGCCTACGGACAGCTCTGCAGTTGCGGGCCGGGGAACTCTCTACCTTGGAAGCCCAGGATGATCGTGAACACGTCATTGATATCCACCAGCTTGTTTGGAAGTCCCCACGGTTGTAGTGGGAAGCCCGCCGGATGGACGTCGGTGACGGAAGTATGCGTTGCGTTGCACGGCGGGTTGCCGCAACCGGGCCCCACCCTGCTCGGATCTTGGAATGTCTTGATGGCCGCCACCGCGTCGTTGATGGTCACCAAGCTATCCGGTGGTGACCACTGGTCCGCCACCGGATCGAAGCTCCCGACGACATCCCCAAACCACTTGTTGCTCCCGGGTAGCGCTTGCGTGTCCGCGGAAAGAGCACCCGATTCGGTCGTGCCGTCCACAACGACGATGTCGTAGGTCGACGTCGGGATGAACCCACAACTTGTCAGGTGAATGGTGCCGCATCCTGTCCAGTCCGGCGGAGCGGCCGGCCTGATCGGCGACATGATCGAGATGCACGCGGCATCGGGCTGACCGGCCCACCACTCAGAGCCGATGGCCGTGACGCCATTCACCAATGTGGCGGTCAGTGTCGCCTTGATGTTGAATGCGGATAGGGTCGGATTCGGCGTCAACGCATCGATCGAGACGTAGCGGTTCTTGAGGATGTCGTGTGGTGCCGCTGCGGGCAGCGGGGCATTGACCTCGCAGGCATCTGGGATACCGTTGTTGTTGTCATCGATGGTATCATCGCCGCCGGGGCATATGTCCTCCGCGTCGCATACGCCATCGCCGTCAGTGTCCACAATCTCGTTCACACATTCATCGAGTTCCTGATCGCAACTGTCCGTCGTGCATAAGTCGTTATCGTCGCAGTCCGGCTCGGTTCCAGGTATGCAGACACCGTTCCCTGTGTCGCAAGTTTCTACGCCGTTACAGAACTGCCCGTCATCGCAATCCGCATCGTTCAAGCAGCCGGTGCATACGTCGTTGACCTCATCGCAGTTGGTGTTGGGGCATGGATCAGCGCCAGCAAGGCAGCCATCTGCGCCGGCACCGGGGTCACCGGGTACGCAGGTCTCGTCGCCATCGCAGAATTGACTGTTGTCACAGAAGGTGTCATCCGGCGTGTTGACGCAGGCACCTGCGCCGCCATTGGCGGCCGGATCACACGCGTCGTCCGTACACGCATAGGCATCCGTGCAATCCGGCGCCGTACCGGCAAGACAGCCGTCGGAAGCGGCGCCGGGATCGGTCGGCACGCACGTTTCCGCACCGTCACAGAACTGACCGTTGTCGCAGAATGCGTCGTTCGGAATGACATCGCAAGTGTCGGTTACTTCGTTGCAGGAATCGGCGGTACAGGCAAACCCGTCATCACAGACCACCGGCGTGCCGGGCTGACATACGCCGCCGGCGTCGCAGGTCTCGACGCCGTTGCAGTACAGGCCGTCGTCGCACTCGGTATCGCTGGTACACCCGGCGCTGCAATCGACAGCGCAGTTGGTTTCATCTTCCGTCCCCTCGCACGTGCCATCACCACAACAAGTGGGGGTCGGTGGAATAAAACCAGGATCGCAATCGACCGGGCAGTTACTGGTGTTCTCGCCGGAACAGATGCCGTCGCCGCAACATCCGTTGCTGCACCCGCCGCCCGTGCAGCGGCAATCCGCCGGACACGTGAAGCAGTCTTCGCCGCTACCGGCACAAATGCCATCGCCGCATGTGCCCCCGGGTCCACTAAAGCAGTCGTTCGGGCACGTGATACAGTCTTCCCATGATTCACACAGACCGTTGTCGTTGCATCCGAGCGGGAAACAGGTGTCTGTGCTCTCGTCGCACCCCTGGCCGGGGCACGGATCGGTTCCTGGCGCACAGAATCCACTCAAGCATCCCTCGAGCCCGTTGCAATAGAGCGTGTCGTCGCAGTCGGCATCAATGCTACAGGATTGCAAAGCGAGAGTGACGGTGGCCATCAACTCCGGCGGACATTTGCCGTTGTTGTTCCACAGGTCGTACATCTCCTGGCCTTTTGCATTGGTAGAGTTTGCGGCGTCCAGGAATTCAACGAACTCTTTGCTGGTGCTCTGGTAGTAGAGCGTCACTTCGGCCGACGTTGCCGTCGGCGGGATGGTGTAGATCGTATCGTCCCAGTATTGGCCGTCCGCGTAGCTGTAGGCCACCGGTGGACCGCCGAAATCGGCAAACGCCGCATTGGTGAAGCCGCGCGGCGGAATACGGTTGTCTTTCAGGACCGCGTTGTTCAACACGAAGTGGAACTCGGTCCCGTCGGGAACGCCCGGAACACCGGACGTGACCGGGAGAATCTCATAAATCTTAGCTTCGGGATCGTGGGACAGGACACCGGTACTGGAATCGTATGCGCCTGACTCGCCCACCTGCTGCATCGCGCCACCGTAGAACTTGACGTTAATCCAGATGCGACGGCCCTCCGGATAACCCGTCGGTAGTTTATGACCGGTGTTGTTCGTGACGGTGACCTCCAGCTGCGGCCCATTCTGCACGACGGCCAGTTCGGCGGCGTTTTGCAGCATGTATTGGGCGCGCACGATGCCGGCTTGCATTGCGGCATCGTTGATCTCCCCCGGATACAACGCGCTCAACAAGCCCGGCAACCACGTGCTACCTCCGGTCATATCGTGTAACGGCAAGTCGCTTCGGATCGGCGGCGTGGCGTTGCAGCCCTGCCCCGTGACGTCACGCATGTGGCAGTCCTGGCACGTGGAAACGTAATCGCGGTTGCCGCCGAACTCGGGCGCGAAGACACCGGTCGGCGAGTTGTACTCACTGTGGAACCACTCACTGTACGTGCGCTCCACCGGGGCGATCACGTTGGCGGAGAAGTTTGTGGCCGGCGCATCGAAATCGTTGGGCAGGTAGTCGCCGTTGCCGTCCTTCTCGAACGCCGGATTGCTCACATTGTGGCAGGTGCCGCAAAATGCGGCCTCCCGATGGAAGGGTGAAACCAGAATGGGGTGCCCGCTGTCCGCATCCGCGAACGGCCCTCGACGGGCGCCGGTGGGATCGATCACGTACATGCCCAGGCCGAAATTCTGTGGCACCAGATCAAGGGCGGCCAGAATCGCGGTGTCCTCCGCAGGATTGGACGCTGACGCAATGGGATCGACCATGCGATGGCAGAGGTCACAGGTCAAGCCCACCTTGTCGGAGTCCAACATCTGAGTTCCATCGGTGGGGATGGATCGACCCTGCAACCAACCTCGCGAGATATGGCAGCGCAAGCAAAGATCGCCCGAGTCCGGCGCGTCCTGGTTGGCGATGGCCATGGCGGCTTCAAACAACGGATCGAGCGACGCCTGGGCCATCATACTGCCTTGCCAGTTATAGTAAGGTTCCACGGCGTTGTCGTAATTCCCATGGCACACCGCGCAGGCCTCCGGCGGATTCAAAATGCCGGCGTCGAATGGCTGGCTTCCGGGCATATCGAAGTCGCGCAACGTCGTGGGAACGAGCCCCCCCGGCGGAGGGTCAATGGTGAACGGCGCATCACTCACGTCGCCGCCGTAGTTGAACGCGTTGTCCACAGCTTCGACGAGGAAGATGGCATTCGGAGTCGGTCTGTTCGCGGGGAACCAGACGTGGCTTCCCGTATTGGAAATCCCCAAGGCTACGGGTTTGTACGTTACACCGCCGTCCAATGAAATGAACAGGTTGATTCCCGAGACGCCGCTCTCGTCCGTCGCCGTCCATTCGACCGTGGTAGCCGTATTACCGGTCAATATCTCTCCACCGTTGGGGGCGATGACGGTGACGTCGGGCGGTGTGGTATCGCCGCCGCTGCTCGGTACCAGGTAATCCTGGATCTCTGCTATGTCGACTTGGCTCACGTTACCGACGTTCCCCGGCGTCAGACCCGGAAAGGTCGGTGTGTTCGTAAAGTTGAAGACATCCGTGACCTCGACCAGCGTGCTAAACCCGTCGCCGTCCGGATCGTCGTTGCGAATCGACCAGATCGCATCCTGGTAGCCTTGCGGGTCGTTGGGAAACTGTGCGAGTGCGTTCTCTACAGCCACGCCATGTGGATTGCGCTGGCCGCCGCCGGTAAACTTCCAATGGCACACACCGCAATGATTGGGTTGACTCGGCACGGTTTCGATAACAGTGCCGACGGCGTTGGGATAAACGGTAAAAAAAGCCTCACGGAACTCTGGTTTGGCCAAAGCCTGGTCTATATCGACTGTATGACTGAACACGAACGCCCCGATTGTAAGCGACAGCACTCGACATCGACATGTAAGGCGAGATGAACGTTTCATGATCCAATCCTCCCATCCAGGAGAAACTCAAAGCGGGGCGGGTGGATGCCCGCCCCGCACGCGACCAGACAGTTCCAGGCTACGGGCAGCTCTCCAGTTGCGGACCCGGGAACTCACTGCCTTGGAAGCCCAGGATGATCGTGAACACGTCATTGATATCCACCAGCTTGTTTGGAAGTCCCCACGGTTGTTCCGGGAAACCCGCCGGATGGACGTCCGTCACGGAAGTATGCGTTGCGTTGCACGGCGGGTTGCCGCAACCGGGCCCCACCCTGCTCGGATCTTGGAATGTCTTGATGGCCGCCACCGCGTCGTTAATGGTCACCAAGCCATCCGGTGGTGACCACTGGTCCGCCAGCGGATCGAAGCTCCCGACGACATCCCCAAACCACTTGCTGCTCCCGGGTAGCGCCTGCGTATCCGCGGAAAGAGCACCCGATTCGGTCGTGCCGTCCACGACGACGATGTCATAGCTGGACGTCGGGATGATCCCGCAACTGGTCAGGTGAATCGTGCTACACCCCGTCCAGTCCGGTGGAGCCGCCGGCTTGGTCGGCGACATCACCGAGATGCACGCGGCATCGGGTTGACCGGCCCACCATTCAGAACCGACGGTCGTGACGCCGTTCACCAAAGTCGCGGTCAACGTCGCTTTGATGTCGAATACGGTAAGACCTGGATTCGGCGTCAAGGCATCGATGGAGATGTAGCGGTTCTTGAGGATGTCGTGCGGAGCCGCTGCGGGTAGCGGGGCATTAACCTCGCACGCATCGGGGATGCCGTTGTTGTTCTCGTCGATGTTGTCATCGCCGCCGGGGCACACATCGAGTGGGTCACATACGCCGTCACCGTCTGCGTCATTGAACTCGTTCACGCAGTCGTCGATTTCCTCGTCGCAACTGTCGGTCGTACATTCGTCGCTATCGTCACAGTCGGGCGGCGTGCCGGCGAGGCATCCATCCGCGCCCGAACCGGGGTCACCGGGTACGCAAATCTCGGCGCCATCGCAGAATTGGCCATTATCGCAGAAGGCGTCATTCGGCGCGCTGACACATGCACCCGTCCCGCCGTTGGCCGCCGGATCGCACGAGTCATCCGTGCAAGCGAACGCGTCCGCACAATCGGGTGCCGTGCCGGCCAAGCAACCGTCCGCGCCGGCGCCAGGATCCGTCGGCACGCACGTCTCCGTACCATCGCAGAACTGGCTGTTATCACAGAAGGCGTCATTCGGCGCATTGACACATGCGCCCGCCCCGCCGTTGGCCGCGGGCTCGCACGAGTCATCTGTGCAGGCGACCGCGTCCGTGCAGTCCGGCGTCGTGCCGGTCAGACATCCATCCGCTCCCGCGCCGGGATCGGTGGGTACGCACGTCTCCGCGCCGTCGCAGAACTGGCTGTTATCGCAGAACGAATTGTCCGGTGTGTTGACGCATGCACCCGCGCCGCCGTTAGCCGCCGGATCACATGCATCGTTCGTGCACGCGAAGCCGTCATCGCAACCGGGCTCGGTTCCCGGAATGCAGACGCCGTTGCCTGTGTCGCACGTCTCCACTCCGTTGCAGAACTGTCCATCGTCACAATCAGTATCGTTCAGGCAGTCCGTGCAGACGTCGTTAATCTCATCGCAATTGGTGTTCGGACAGGGATCAGATCCTGCAAGGCAACCATCCGCACCGGCACCGGGATCCGTCGGCACGCACGTCTCTGCACCGTCGCAGAATAGGCTGTTGCTACAAAATGTATCGTTCGGTGCGTTCACGCAAGCACCTGCGCCGCCGTTTGCAGCCGGGTCGCACGAATCAACCGTACACGCATAGGCATCCGTGCAGTCCGGCGCCGAGCCGCCGAGACATCCATCCGCGCCGGCACCGGGATCGGTGGGCACACACGTCTCCGCGCCGTCGCAGTATTGGTTGTTGTCACAGAAGCTGTTGTTCGGCGTGTTGACACATGCGCCTGCTCCGCCGTTACCGGCCGGATCGCAGGAGTCGTCCGTACAGGCGTATGCGTCCGAGCAGTCCGGTGCCGTGCCGGCGAGGCAACCATCCGCACCGGCGCCGGGATCGGTGGGCACACATGTCTCCGCGCCGTCGCAAAACTGGTTGTTATTACAGAAGCCGTCGTTCGGGGCATTGACGCAGGCACCCGCGCCGCCGTTTGCCGCAGGATCGCACGAGTCGTCCGTGCAGGCGTACGCGTCAGTACAATCCGGGGTTGTCCCGGCCAGGCAGCCGTCCGGGCCGGCGCCGGGATCGGTGGGCACACATGTCTCCGTGCCGTCGCAAAACTGGTTGTTATTACAGAAGCCGTCGTTCGGGGCATTGATGCAGGCACCTGCGCCACCGTTTGCGGCCGGATCGCAAGAGTCGTCCGTGCAGGCGTACGTGTCCGCACAGTCAGGTGCCGTACCGGCCAGGCAGCCGTCCGCGCCGGCGCCGGGATCGGTGGGAACACATGTTTCTGTACCGTCGCAGAATTGGTTGTTGTCGCAGAATGAGTTATCTGGTGTATTGACGCATGCGCCGGCCCCGCTGTTTGCCGCCGGATCGCACGAGTCGCCCGTGCAAGCAAAACCGTCGTCGCAGGTCGGGTCGGTGCCCGGCACACAAACACCGTTGACCGTATCGCACGTCTCGGCACCGTTGCAGAACTGCCCGTCGTCACAGTCGGCGTTGGTCGTACACTGGGAAAACGTGATATTGGTCGTCTGCATCATCTCGGGTGGACACTTGCCGTTGTCATTCCAGAGATCGAACATCTCCTGTCCCTTGGTGTCGGTCGTGTTTTCGTCGCGCAGAAACTCGACAAACTCCTTGCTGGTGCTCTGGTAGTACAGCGTCACGTCGGCCGACACGGCGCTCGACGGAATGGTGTAGAAGGTGTCGTCCCAGTATTGGCCGTCGGGGTAGCTATGGCCGACCGGTGCGCCGCCAAAATCAGCAAATGCCGCGTTCGTGAATCCCCGCGGCGGAATCCGGTTGTCCTTGAATACCTTATTGTTCAGCACGAAGTGGAACGACGGACCGGGATCGACGCCGACGAGTGGCGCCGTCACCTCATCCAGACCCGGCTCGATATCGTAGATCTTGGCGTCCGCGTCGTGTGAAAGAACGCCCGTAGCAGGATCATAAGCGCCGGATTCGGACAAGAGCGTCATAGCGGCGTCATAAAACTTCACATTGATCCACATCCGTCGACCCTCGGGATAGCCTGTTGGCAGTTTGTGGCCCGTGTTGTTGGTGATGGTCACCTTCAGTTGATCGCCTTGCTGATCGGCGTCGAGATCAGCCGCGTTCTGCAGCATATAACGGGCGCGGAGAATGCCGGCCTGCAAGGCCGCGTCGTTGACCTGGCCTGGGAAAAGCGAATCGAGCAGTCCGGGCAGCCACGTGCTCCCGCCGGTCATGTCGTGCAGCGGTAGATCATCCCTGATCGGCGGCGTTCCGAAGTTGCAGCCCTGGCCGGTGACGTCACGCATGTGGCAGTCCTGGCAGATTGCCACGAAATCGAGATTGCCGCCGAACTCCGGCGCGTAGACACCATCGGGCGTATTGTACGAGCTGTAAAACCACTCGCTGTAGGTCCGCTCGACCGGCCCGAGCGTATGTGCGGAAAAGTCGGTGGCCGGCGTATCGAAAGCGTTCGGCACATAGTTGCCGTTACCATCCTTCTCAAACGCCGGATTGCTCACGTCATGACATGTGCCACACAGCGCGGCTTCTCGGTGGAACGGCGAGACGAGCACCGGGTGCCCCGTGGCGGCATTCTGGAAGGGACCGCGCCGCGCGCCGGTGGGATCGATCGTGGCCATCCCGTTTCCAAAGGTGTTGGCCGGATTGCTCAACGCGGCCAGGATCGCCTGGTCTTGCATCGGGTTCTCGGTTGGATCGTAGATCGGGTCGACCAGGCGGTGGCAGAAGTCGCACGAGACCCCGCTTTCGTCGGTGACGAGCATTTGGCTTCCATCGGTGGGCACCGATCGCCCCTGCAACCATCCGCGCGGCAGGTGGCAGCGCAAACAAATATCGCCGGAATCCGGGGCATCCTGATTGGCGATCACCATGTTGGCCTGGAAGAGAACATCGAGTGACGCCTGCGCCATCATGCTCCCTTGCCAGTTGAAGTAGGGCTCCACGCTGCTGTCGTAGTTGCCATGGCACACCGCGCATGCCTCGGGAGGATTGAGAATGCCGGCCTCAAACGGTTGGCTTCCCGGCTGGTCGAAATCCCGCAATGTCGTGGGGACGATTCCCCCCGGTGGGGATTGGACCATAAAAACGGCATCGCTATCGTCATGCCCGGTGTTGAAGGCATTGTCGGTGGCCACGACGCGCAATATGCCGAGTGCCGTGGGACGATTCGCGACGTACCAGGTGTGGCTGCCCGTGTTCGGCAGGGCGACGGCGATGGGCTTGAAGGTCACCCCATTATCGTCGGAGAGATAAAGATCAATGGTGGCCACACCGCTTGCGTCTGTGGCAGACCATTCCACGGTGGTGCCGGAGTTGCCCGTGAGCATCTCGCCGCCGTTGGGCGCGAGAACCGTGACATCCGGCGGTGTGGTGTCGCTTCCCGTGCTGGGCACCAGGTACAATTGAATTTCGGTAATGTCGACTTCCGTCACGTTACCGATGTTGGCCGGCGTCAGACCAGGAAACGTCGGCGTATTGCTGAAAGTCGTCGTGTCAGTGACTTCAATCAGGGCGCTGAACCCGTCCCCGTCCGCGTCCTGGTTCTCGACCGATAGGATGGCCTGGCGGCGGCCGTTCGGGTTGTTCGGATAATTCGGGAGGGCGGCCTCTATCGTAAGCCCGTAAGGGTTGCGCGGCCCGCCACCACCGAAAGCGTAGTGGCATACCCCGCAGTGGTCCGGGAAACTGGGTACCGTATCAAGCGTTGTGCCCACTGCGTTGGGGTAGTTATCAAAGAACGCGGACCGAATGTTAGGACGAGCCATGGCTTCACCAACGAAGCACGTCTGGCAAAGCCATGCTATCACAACGATCAGCCACAGCACTCGACATCGATTTGTGAAATGTAATGAGCGCGCCATGATCTCATCCTCCTTTGGCTAAACAATCGTCCTGCTGTAAGCCCGCAAGTCATCGTGGTTTCGCGCCTTTCTTCGGCTTCGCTCCGGGCTTCTTGGTTCTCGGTACTACCAACTCGGCGGGCACGTTCTTCGCCTCCTTCTTCCCGCGTGCACCGGATGCCGAACGCTTGCGAAGGCAATCGGGGCACGTTCCCCGGAAAAACACATGAGACTCAGAAATCTCGAAGCCGTGCGTACTTGCATCCGGTAAGACCGGTATCGCGGCCACCCCTTCTTCCAGATCGACGATCTTGTTGCACGACAAGCAAGCCAGATGATGGTGTGGATGCGTGCCGGTATCGTATATCGCGGAGGCGCCAGGCTGATATGTCTTTCTGATGACACCCAGCTCGACGAGCGTATCAAGCACGCGATACACGGTCGTCTTCGACAGCCCGGGGAGCTTCTTCTGCACACGAAGATGCACTTCATCGGCGGTGGGATGATCGGCGCCTTCGAAAAGGACTTCGAATACGGCGCGCCGCTGCACGGTCAGCGAAATGCCACGCTCGCGGCACAATCGCTTGAATTCCTGCAAAGGGTCACACTGCCGTGACATCGCGAGGTTCATAACAATTGACATTAGATCACATTTGTTATCAATTTGCAACTAAATTGTTTCCGTGCGCGGTCGTATCGTAACGGGCGGCTCTCGCAACGATGAAATCGATGATTGAGGTAGATCTGCGATGCGCCGACGAGTCGGGCAACTCGCGCCTTCGCATCAAGTGGTACACGAGTTTCTAAGGTACACGAACAGTTAAGAACCGCGCGGTCTTGTGGACAGGCGCCAACGCGCGCACAACCGCTTCGTTAGAGGCCCTTGGCCAACCCTCTCTTGCCATGGTGAGCAGATGGAAGGCAAGGACCAATAACCAGTGGCACCTTGCCGCGCACCGACATAACGCTGTGCCAAAGGCACCGTACCGCCGATCCACCGGTCGGCACAAACCGCACACGTCCAAATAAAGGGCACAATCCGTGCCATACATTTGCATGCGGGACGGCCGGCCATCACAAACGGGTACATCCCTTGCGTCTTGCCTAACTAGCGGTGGAGAAGGCATGAATACGTGAAGTAGACGTCGGCGAGGTTTTCTCAGAATCGGGAAGCGTCTCACATTTGGGAGGTTAGGCGACTGCAGACAACGACGTGGTAGCACCGCAAAATGTCCGGTCCCGGTACGATCGCGCAGCGCAATCTCAGGATCTGAACATCCCCAGCCAATCGGATTAGGTCTTCGCCGAACCCCCGACCGACAAGCCGATCGGCGGTAACAAGTGAGTGTGATCCGGTGCCCCACTGCGGTGGATCTTGTTCAGCTCTGAGCGCTCGACATCAACGGGTCTTACATGAACAATGCTGCCATAAGAGCATGCCCATCGAACACCGTGGCTCCGACGGTCTTGGATCTTCGAAAGACATCGAGCATTACGTGGACGTGGGCTCGGGCAAGACGCGGGTCCGCGTATTTCTATTCTGTATAGAAAATCGACATCACGATGGTGTCGCCGTACGTGCCGTCGCCGCGTAGAAAATCGTCCTTGAGACGCGCCTCCTCGCGAAACCCGAGGGACTCGTACAGGCGAATGGCGCGCGTGTTGTGGTCGAACACGCGGAGATAGAGCTTGTGCAGCCCTTCGTCGCGACCCCATTGGACCGCCATTTCCGTCAGCTTGCGCCCCAAGCCCTGCCCCCAGACGGCCTTCACGACGGCCAACCCGAATTCCGCGTGGTGCGCGTAACGCTTGCGATCAAGTGACGCCGCGCCGGCATAGGCCAGGATGTTCCCGTCCATTTCGGCCACCGCCGTCCAGGCGCGAGGTTTGCAGAGATGGTCGCGAATGAACTCCCGCTCCTGCTCCACGGTTTTCGCAAACTCGCCCGGCAAGTAGCTGAGAAAGTCGCTCTCTTCCACCGTTTGCGGGATGATCCGTACGAAAACCTCTGCGTCGTCCTCGCTCATATTGCGCAGGATGCAAGTCCGCCCGTCCTTAAGACGGCAGGGAATTGAGAAAACCGGCGCGGTTTGTTGCTGAGGTTGGCCGCCATTTTCATTCATGAGCGTGAGTGTATCGCCGGCCCCGGTTCAGGCAATTATCGCTCCCGCCCCATGTGCATGCGACCGCGGCATCGATGGGTTGTATAATGTCAGAATTGACCCCCACTGGACGAGCCGGAGACTGGACGAGCCATCATGGACATACAGGAACTACTACACGGCGCGGCGGACTGCGAGGCATCCGACCTTCACCTCGTACCGGGCTATCCGCCGACCTATCGCGTGCACGGTCGGCTCGAGCCGGCCGCGGAGGGCGTGCTGGAGGCCGAGATCGTACGGCAGATGGTACATTCCATCCTACCCGAGTTGCTGTTGCAGCGCCTCGACCAGGATAAGAATTTCGATTGCTCCGTCTCTCTGGAGCATCGCGGCCGGCCCTGCCGATTCCGCGCCAATGTCTTTATCGCCCAGGGGCAGTGGTGCGCCTGCCTGCGGCACGTGCCCAACGACATTCCATCGTTTGAATGGATGGGCCTTCCGCAGGCGCTGGCCGAGCGGCTGGTAGCACACCACAACGGGCTCGTCATCATCACCGGCGTCACCGGGTCCGGAAAGTCGACCACGCTCGCGGCACTGATCGATCTGCTGAATCGGTCCGGTGGTCATCGCGTCATCACCGTCGAGGAACCGATCGAATACGTCCACAAGCCTACTAGTACGTCGGTGATCACGCAGCGCGAAGTCGGGCGCGACGTCGACTCGTTCTACGACGGGCTAAAGTACGGTCTGCGCCAGGACCCCGATGCGGTGCTCGTCGGGGAGATTCGCGATCGTGACACCGCCCGCATGGCGCTGAGTGCGGCCGAGACCGGGCACCTGATCCTAGCCAGCCTGCACACCAAGGACGCCAAGGGAGCGGTTACCAGGCTGGTCGATCTCTTTCCCCACGACGTGCAAGACGATGTCCGCACCCAGCTCAGCCTGAGTCTCCGTTCGGTGGTCAGCCAGCATCTTCTGCCACCCGCCAATCTCGGCGAGAAACGCGTGTTGGCGATGGAAGTCATGCACGTCAACCATCCGGTGCGCGTGGCGATCAAGCTGGGGAAGATCGAATCGATCGACACCGCCATTCAGACCGGCAAGCGGGACGGCATGTTCTCACTGGACGATGATCTGCGCAGGCTGGCGCTGGACGGGAGAATCTCGATGGACACCGCACGTCGCTTTGCCGCGGACCCGGAAAACCTGGGCGGGCACTAGCGTACCTTGACGCGTGCATTGAGGGGTGGCATGGTCAAGCGATAGCTTGCCCATGGCTGTTGCAGAGATCCACGGCCAACCATCGCTGGACTGCGCCACCCATCGATTGACGAGTCACGGAGCACTAGGGACTTCGGCTTTTTGTTGCCCCTTCATCCAGTTGGTCGCGATCTCCACCACCGCGGGATTGAATTCACCGAATCCGGCCAGAAAACTCTCTTCCATGTCCTCCGCCTTGGAAAACATGTGACAGCATTTAGGCACGGAAAGTACGACTCCATTGCCGGGATGCGCTTTGTTCACTGCGGCGGCGACACAGTCGCTGTCTTCGCGGCTGGCCACAAAGTCCGACGTGCCCCAGAGGGCAAGTACCGGGGCGTCAATCTTGGCCCAATCGTTCTCGATCGTCTGATCGAATAGCTCCTGCCCGAACGTGTAGGGCATACCGAAAATATAGCGATTCTGCCGCAGAATCTCCGCGCCGCGGACGAACGATGCCAGATCTTCGTCATGTGCAAGGACTTCACCCGGTGTCTGCTTGCGCGCAATGCACGCCAGCAGAAACTTCTTCAGATTCGCCGTATCGCGCTTGATCTTCTCCTGCGGCTCCTGGTCAAAGCGCCACCGGCGCTCCATCATCTCGACGGCCTGAGCAATCCACGGGCGGCATGTGGTGCCGTACGTAATGACCCCGCGGACGGGGAATACACGGGCGACCGAAGGCGCAATCGCGCCTCCTGTGCTGTGCGCAAGAACGAACACGTTGTCTGCGTCCACGAAATCGTATGTCGCCAGCTTTTTTAGCGCATCTCGAAACGCCTCAACATCCATTTTGATGGTGGTGTTGAGTGGATCGTTGCCCTCGCTGTCACCTGTACCCGGCCGATCGACGCGCATGAACACGAAGCCTGCCTTGGTGAAGGACTCCACAAGGTTGCGATAGGGATGCGGCATGGGAAACGAGAATTCAATCGATTGCGGGGCGAGGCTCTGAAGGAACAAGATGGCCGGGTGCTTGCCGGGCTCCTTCGGCCGGGTGATGAGGGTACGGACGCGTCGTCCCTCCGGTCCCGCGTCGTCGTACAGAACGTCGATGCCGTTCCACTTCTCCTTGGGCCGAGGGCGCAGTGTCACCTCAAAGGTCCGCTCCTCGTCTTGGCGCAACACGGTGATCTTGACCGTGTCGCCCGCTCGGTACTTGCGCAAAAGCTGGATGCCCGCCTGCAAATCCGTGACCGGACTGTCCGCAATCTTGACAATGACGTCGCTGTCCTGAAGTCCGGCCTTCAAGGCGCCGGAGTCCGGCATCACGGAGACAATGAGCATGCCGCGCGCCTCGTCGCCCTCTTGCCGCTTCCCACCTTCTTCGGCTACGGGTGAAAGAGACACGCCCACGAGTCCGCGACGTCTCAGGGGCTCCGCGTGCGTTTGTTCCAGCGACACGAAATTCCCACACAACAAGCCCAATCCGAGTACTGGCACAAGCCGACGGTCGATCACACGATATCTCCCGGTGTTCCGAAATCCTGATTTGCGGATCTAGGTGCACGATTCCTCTAAAGTCGCATTGTAAGTGCCCTATGGCCGCGTAGGCTGTCGGATGTTGTAGAGAATTGCAAGGGGGGACGGTCGGCGGCGTATGCGTGTCCACGCGTTGGCCGGCCAGGGCCGGCTAGTCCCTCGGAATTCCCGTCGCGACCAGAAGAATGGGCTACAAAACGTCCCATTCTGAAAATCTTGAGTGTCGCCTGGCGAATACGGGAGGTAGTTGGCTGACGGAGTCCAGGTATGCCCTACCTTCATCAGAGTTCGCGCGCTCGTCATGATCCCGAGCCCGTGTCAGTGAAAAACGAAAGGATGCAGTACGAGTCACAAATGGAGGTCGCAAATCATCCGGCCGCCCACGCATTGGCGTGTATTGAGGTGGACCGATTCTGCACGGGGTGCGGTTACAATCTTCGCACCCTTCCCGTACTTCGCGATGAACGAACCGGCGTGCTCCTGGTCCGATGCACGGAATGCGGAAAACACCATCCCGCCAACGACGGTACCACGATCACCCAATCGTGGCTTCACCGCCTGACGTCGATGGTCGTTGTCGGCTGGGTCCTGATTCTTCTTGCTACCTACGTGCTATCCGGGTTTCTGCAAGGAGCCCTGATGTATGGGACGTTGGAGGAATTGACGGGGTACAATCGGAGCATTTATTCGACTTCCGGGCCAGGCCAGATCACGATCATCAACGGCCGGGTGGTCACGACGCGCACGGTGAACGCGTCGGCAGGGCAAACGCCTGCGCTGACCCCCAGAGCATACCAACCGGAATATGTCATTTTTCTGGCGATGATGCTGGTGTTTTCATGTCTGCTGGGTGCGATCATCATTGGCGGCGCGACGGTCGTGTTCCCTCATTGGCGACGACTCGCGTATGTCGGCATGACGCCCATCGTGCCGCTTATCGTCGCCACGGTGATCACCCTGGTCTGGATGCACGAGGCGCCCGGTCTGTTCGACTGGGGCCTGCGTGTGACGGCGGCCCACGCCGGCGTGCACCTTGTCGGCGGACTGCTCGGCGCCTTTGCCGGGCGCGCCGCGGTGCGGACGATTGTTCGTGTCATGCTGCCGCCCGGCGTTCGCCCGCGCCTGGCCTTCTTGTGGCTCGCCGACGGCAAACAGCCACCCCCTGCCCGGAAGAACCTGTAGCAAACGAATCACGTCGTGGCTCTGTAAGCGCCCACCAGAGCCATTGTTGACGGGTGGGGTATGCTGGCCCGCGTGTTGATTGGCGTGGTTTTCCACCCGGAGGTCCAGCATGGCTCGTTCGTCCGATGCGCAGAAGCTCTCGCTGTGGC
>Ga0210111_1000198_pt1 | contig 15942 bp, 11 predicted proteins | sample China_Galinas_PW_6_FD_185520 | JGI IMG/M metagenome (GOLD analysis project Ga0210111, IMG submission 185520) | Wetland microbial communities from San Francisco Bay, California, USA, that impact long-term carbon sequestration - China_Galinas_PWC_D2... | ecosystem: Environmental > Aquatic > Marine... | reverse complement strand
GACTCGCGTTCTTCAACACTCAATCGAACAATGTACTTCTTCTGCATCGGGCAACCTCCTTGTTTTCCGAAGCGTCAAGAACAAGAAGGTAGAATAACCCGAATTCTTACCCGTGACAAAGCACTAGTGCCGTGTTTCTAAAATTCCACGACGTTCGCATCCGTCCCCCACCCTTCGCTTCGCGAAGAATGGGAAACCCACCATGGTCGAGCGACTTTTGAAACACCGTACTAGTCTACCTGCCTTTCGAACGCATTCGCGACGACGCGTGCGCTGGACCACGCCCACTGAAAGTTGAAGCCGCCGATTCGGCCGTCGACGTCCAGGATCTCACCGGCAAAAAAGAGCCCAGGGCACTTGCGTGACTCCAGGCTGCGGGGATCGACTTCCCCCAGAGGGACGCCGCCGGCGGTCGCCTCGGCGTAGTTCCAGCCACGGCAATTCCGCACCCGTAGGGCAAAACCCACGACGCACCGGGCGACGGCCTGCCGCGCACGCTTAGGCATGTGGGCCATGGGCACCGCACCATCGATCCCCGCAGCCGACAGGAGAGATTGTGCCAACCTTGCGGGAATGAAACGCGCCAGAGCGTTGTGCAGTTGCATTTTGGGCTGGGATGACACCATCGCCAGCAACGCGGCCTCTATGTCCTCCGCCGACTCGCCGGGGGCGAAGTTCACGGTGACGCTTACGTCCGCGCCATCCAGCCGTGCTCGGTGCCAATGTCGCGACATATCCATCGCACCGGGTCCGCTCACGCCGAAATGGGTCCACAGCAGCACGCCGCAAACGGTCACCGGTCTGCCGCCACCGGCGCGAACGCTGAACTCTGCGGGTTGGGAAATGCCTGAGAGCGGAACGTGAAAATCGCCGTCGAGGACGAGCGGCACCAGCGCCGGCGTGGGAGTCACCAGCGAATGACCGAGCCGCGCGGCCAACGCGAAGCCGGAGCCGTCGCTGCCGCTCTTGGGTAGCGACCGCCCACCCGCCGCCAGGACGACACGTCGAGCCGTGATGGCGGCATCGTCTGTTTGGACCTCGAACCCGCCGTCCATCCGTCGCACGTCCGTGACACGGTGTTCCGTGCGCAGGGAAACGCCGAGGCTGGTCGCCTCGCCCAGCAACGCGTCCAGCACGGTCCGGGCGCGGTCCGTCGTGGGAAAGTACTTGCCGTTGTCCGCCTCTTCGTAAAACTCGACCCCGATATCGCGGAAAAACGCCACGGTCCGCTCGACGGGCAGTGCCGCCAGCACACGCTTGATCACGTGGGGACTTCCCCCACAGAAATCGGCGTTCGTCACGACGCGATTGGTGACGTTGCACCGGCCACCGCCGGACACGAGTATCTTGGCGCCGAGTTTGCGCGCCCCGTCCAGTACGAAAATGGAACGACGCGGCAAACACCGCGCAGCGAAGATGGCCGTCGCCAATCCCGCCGCGCCCCCGCCCACTATGACGACGTCAGCCGTATCCGTGCCAGTACCCTTCCAGGATATTCAGTCGACAGGAGCCGCCCGGATGCCCAAACCCTTGAGAACAAAGCGTCGTTCGTGCCGCGGCTACCCACAACGCAACCGATTCACAATGCAATCCATCTGTGGATGAGCATATACGCTCAACTGCTCGGAATAAACCGATCGCTCGCGGCAATCGGGTCTTCTGCAGCACCTGCGCCCTGCGGCGGGAAAACACAGACGAAGAAGACCGTTCGCGGTCGCCGGGGCGACAGTGGGGGTTTTTGATGCGGTGTCATCCCTCGATGAATCGCCCAGGCTGGCGGCTCTTGTCAGACTTTCGCCGGGACTTGCCCCCATTTGTCGACTTGGCCTACACGCAACGGGCTACTCAAACTACAATAGCAACAGCGAGCCGGCGAGGGGTGATTGTGTCTGCGGGAACCGGCTCGCCATTGGGGGGTAACCTCTCTCCGGAAAGGCGTCGACGTGTCAGACCGATCAAGAAAAATCGAAGATCAAGAGTCTCCTACCGATACGCCCGACCAGGCTGGTAGAAGACCGGATGTGGACGACACCACCACACGAGTAAAGCGGAAGAAACGCTGGTGGTTGAGAATCCTGCTGATGCTGGTTGTTCTATTCGCCGTGCTGGTCGCGGCTGCACCATGGATCGTGTCGCAAAGGCCTGTGTCGGACTACGCGCTCTCCTTTGCCAACAACGCGCTGCGTGGCGACGTGCGACTCGAGAAACTCTCGCTGACCTGGTTCGGATCCACGACGCTGGAAGGGCTCGAGGTGGTGGATCCGCAGAATCGGTCGGTTCTCTGGGCACGCCGCGTCGAACTGGCGTCGGGGGTGGCCGGGTTGCCCTCGCTGCTCGATTCCTTCGGCGAACTGGTGATTCATGAGCCGAAAATTGTCCTGTACCTCGACGCCGACAACCAGGTCTCGATGGCGGATGCGTTCGCACCGGCGGTCGCAGGCGAGCCTGCCGCGCCTGCAGGACCGCCGGGCGACGAGCCGTTCTCGGTCCCGCAAGGCATCGTCAAGATCAACAACGGAACGATCGAAGTTACACGCGACGAGGGTCCGCGCGAGTCATTTAGCCTGAGCGGCGAATTCAACGTCCGATCGCTCAACGATATCGAGGGGCTCCTTTCGCTGGTACTCAGCGATGGAAGCCACATGACCGGCGAATTATCCGTCAAGAATCTGGCGCCGGATGGTAAGATCGACGTCCAGCGAGCCTCAGGCACGGTAAAATTGGCGACGGATCGGCCCGCACGAATCGGCCCCCTCGCAGAAATCCTGCTACAGCAAAAGGGCCTGGAGGGCGAGGCGTCGTTGAAGCTCGACGCCCGCATCGCACCCAACGATTTGGTGGCCGATATCGACGTCCGCGTTGCGGGATTCCAGTCCAAGGATAGAGCGGCCCAGAACGCCGCACCGCTCGACGCGGGCGTCAGCGGCACCATGACCATGAAGGACAATCACATTGTGGCGCGCCTCGACCTGTCGGGCACGCCGGGCACCGCGCACACCGACTTGTCCTATCAGATGACCGAAACGCTCCCCGACATATCGGGGGAGCAGATACTGGCGGCCGTATTCGGTGGCAAGTCGATTTCGCTGCCGGATTTCTCCCTTGGCATGGACGGTGACATCGATCTCGCCGCTTTCGATCGCGCGGTACCCGGGCTCGTTCCCCTGGAAGGCGGACAATCTCTGGTCGGCGGTAATCTCAGAGTCACGGACTTCCGCGCCTCAGGCGGTGCTGTGCCCGCGGTCAGTGGCTCGCTACGACTCACCAATCTGGCGGCTCAAGATGCCAAAGGCACGACGACTCTGTCACCGATCTCGCTGGATCTAAGCGCAAAGCTGGAATCCGGCACCGGCCTGGTGCTCGATCGCGCCGATCTGTCATCAGCACCCGCAACCGTTAAGGCGTCCGGCTCGATCAACGAAATGCGCGCCCAGTTTCAGAGTGACCTGAGTGCCCTGCAAAGAGAGTTGGGCCAGATCATTGATCTAGGCGGGATGGATCTGGCCGGACAGGTCGATGGCACGATCGCCCTATCCCGTGCTGCCGACGACCGAATAGGTACGACCCTGCAAGTCAGCGCAAAGCAGGCGCGATACGCCTCCGGCGACCAAGTGGTCGAGTTACCCAATGCGAGTCTCACGGAATCGGGACATGTGCAGCTCGCCGATCAGAAGCTCTCGCGTATTGTGGCCGACAATTTTCGCGCCGACCTAAGCGGCGAGGTGCTCACGACCGGCAGCGGCTGGTTTGATCCGAATACGCAGGCTCTCGAGTCGTCGGTCAACATTCAGCGACTTGATCTCGCCGCCGCGGTACGGCGCGGCGCATCTTTCGGGCTGGACGCGCTGGCCGGCTATGCGGGCCAGATCTCTGGAGAACTGACGGCGAAGAGAGAGAGCAGCACGGCACCGCTCATGAGCTCCGGCAATCTGATCGCGAGAGAGATTTCCTCGAATGGTCGGCGCCTGCTGAATCAGGACGCGTCCATCATCTGGTCCGATCTTCGGATCGAAAACAGCGGTGACCTTGCTGTGGCATCTGCACGAATCGCATCGGATGTCGCCAACGCCGATGTGAGTGCGTTGCGGCTGGATTCGACCACCGGCGGATTTCCCGTCGGCAAGGTCAACGGATCCGCCGACCTGGCCAAGGTGCTGGGTGTGATCGCCACGCTCAGCGGTGAGCCACCGGCCGCCGATCTACAAGGTCAGTTCGTCTTTGCCGCCGACGTGGCACCTCATGAAAACGGAATGCGGATCGCGGGCACCGGCAACGTGTCGCCGCTGGAATTCCGGTCCGGAGACAGCGTCATCCGCGAGCGCGTGGAGTTGGCGTATGACGCCGGCGTGGACCTGAAGAACCACCGCATCGTCATCGATACCACGCGCGTGATCTCCAAGCCGGCCACCATCGACATGAAGGGTTCGATCGAGAATTACGACAGTGACCTGATCGCGTCGATCCGTGGCGACTACGACCTGTCGTGGAAGGAACTGACCGCCTTGATCCACAACTTTGCACCGTCCACCAAAGACCTGATCCTGGTCGACGGCAAGACGAAGAGCGATTTCAGTCTGCAAGGTCCGCTCAACAAGCCCGGGGCACGTCCTGCGTTCCACGATGTCAACGCCGAGGCGTCCGTCGAATGGAGCAGCGCGAAACTCGCCGGCGTGGAGGTCGGTCGCGCCAAGCTCGTGCCCAGGCTCTCCGGCGGCCAGATCAATCTGCCGCCCACGTATCTTGCGGCCGCCCAGGGCAAAGTAGGACTGATGGGAACGCTGGACCTGCGATCGCCCGAGCCCACGCTGCGCATGCCCGGGAAGAACCAGATTCTCGATGGTGTCACCATGACGCCCGAACTCACGCGGGAACTGCTCAGTCGCATCAACCCTGTTTTCTATCATGTAGCTTCCGCCAAGGGGCTGGTCTACCTGACGGCCAACAATCTCGTGTTTCCGCTCGGTGAGTCCGGAACGGACGCCGCGGCGGGCGAGGGCCGTCTGGAGTTGGTGGACGCGATGATCGAGGCGGCCGGTTTGCTGAAGGAGCTCCTGGCCCTTGGCGGGATCACGGCGGATCGGGGGTTGATCGCCGTGGGTATGAAAGGGCTCGACTTCTACGTCAAGGACGGCCGCATTCGCTACGAGGACTTCACGCTCATGTTCCCCGAGGAGTTCGACATGAAGTTCCACGGGTCCGTCGGGCTGGACAGCACGCTGGATCTGGTCGTTTCCATCCCCGTCCGCCCCGAGCTGTTGGAACGTCTCGGCGTGTCGGGCTCGACGGCGGCACGTACCAGAAGTGTCGTGGGGGAACGCGTCGATATTCCTATCGTCGGCACACGCGAAAAGCCGATTCTGGATCTAAAGCGCATTGACGTGAATAAACTTCTCCAGGACGCGCTCAAGCGAACTGCGGGCGAAACACTTGAAGGAGGGTTGAGGGACATTTTCGGAACGCGCAAGGACGATAAAAAGGACAAGAAGGACAAAAAGGACACGAAGTCGAATAAACGCGGGAACTGAACGGGTATGCCGACAGTACAGACCCAAGCCATCAGTACCGCGTCCGTGAGGAAGCGGCCGTGATGTGCGATTCGATGGATAGCACAGCGTGACAGGGAATAGACTCAGTCAACAGATCGAGGAGTTCCTCACCCGCCCCGGCACTCAACTCGGGCGCGGGGCGCGATTCCTGAGATTCCAGTTCGAACTGTGGCGATTCTGCGCAAGGCGGCTCCGTCAGAACAACTTGATGGCCATGAGCGCCGCCCTTTCCTTTCGTACCATCTTCGCGCTCATTCCGATTTTGATCTTTGGGTTTCTAGTGCTCAAGTCGGTCGGTGTCGTGGAAAACGGAAAACGCACGATGCGCGATCTTCTCGACCAGTCGGGCCTGTCACAGATTGCCATACCGCAAGAGGACGCCGTAGGCACTGACGGCGCGCCGGGCGATCCTTCCCCGGACGACGTCGCGACGGACGGTGAAAGTAGGTCAACTGCGGCATTTAACATGGCCGACAAGATCGAAGAACTGGTCACTGATGTGGAAGGTAAGCTGACTTTCGACCGCCTCGGTCCCATCGGTGCATTACTGCTCATCTGGACGGCGCTCACGTTGTTCAACACCCTGGAGCAGTCCTTGAACCGCGTCTTCGAAGCGCCGCGCAGCCGTGCGCTCGCACGGCGCATATTGCTCTTCTGGTCGGTGCTGACGCTGGGTCCGGTGGTCATCGTGGCCGTCAGCTACTTCAGCCGTATGGCCGCCGAAGCGGCTCAAGGTGTCGCAGCGGTGTCATGGCTGGTATCGGCGTTCGGTTGGATCGTCCCGGTGTTGGTGGGCATGGTGGTCATCGCCATGGCCTACAAGCTCATTCCGAACACGCACGTGAGGTTCGCGGCCGCATTCGGCGGCGCGGTCGTCACGGTGCCGCTCTGGCTGATCACCCGCAGTCTATTTCAGGTTTACGTCGAACGGTTCGTGCAGACCGGCAACCTGTACGGTGTCCTGGGCGTGTTGCCGTTGTTCATGCTGTGGCTGAACATCTCGTGGAGCGTCTTTCTCTTTGGCGCGCAATTGGCCCACACCGCGACCAACCTGCGCCAGTTCCGCCAGATGGAACAAGCAAGCCGCCGCATGCTCGGTCCGTCGGACTGGCTGGCCGTCATCCTCGCCGTCGCCCGCAACTTCGCCGGCGGCAAGGGACCGGCTCGGTTTGAGCATATCGTCGAAGAGGTGGCGTTGCCGCCGGAATCCGTCCGCAAGCTGCTTCATCGAATGGTGGAGTCCAACTTGCTGTGCCTCACCGACGAAAACCCGGAACCCGGCTACGTCGTGGCCAGGCCCCACGATCAGGTCCGCCTGACGGACATCCTCGACCAGGCCGACCCGCTCCACCAGCTAGGTCAAAACGGCGAAAGCCCTGTCCGCACAGCGGTGGCCACAAGCCTGAAGCAAATGCGCGATGCCATGCAGGCGAAAACGCTGGATGACCTCGTAAAACATGACGCCACGACGCGCGGCGATACGCAGACCATGGACGAATGATGTGACAAGGCCCTCGCCATCTGCCACGACCCCACCTGCGACTACGCCTGGGCGAGACGGGACGCGGAGGAGTTCCTCGCGGAATGAGGAGGAAGCGACGAAGCGACGTCGGACTGCGGCGCAGTCCTAGCGACGGAGCGACGAAGGATTAAGACCAAACCTTAGAACACTCCCGGCACCCACCTATAGCGCGTCTGCTTCGCAAACTCCGCATACCCCTCGAGATTCTCGTGCAGGAAGCGATCCTCGATGATTGTGCGACGGAGGATCATTACGAACACCGGAATAAGCGGCACGGCGGACCACCACGAGCCCAATGCCATCACACTCCCGAGTGACGAACCGATGGCAGCGATGTAGCCCGGATGGCGTACGTAGCGATAGGGCCCGCCGGTGATCAGATGATGCCCGCGCTCCTCCTGAATTCGTACCACTGGCGAGAAGAACCGGTTGGTATGGATCGCCCAGATGGTCAACGCGTACGAGGAGGCCAGCAGCACGAGCCCGGTGATGTTGACGCCCATGTGTACCACGCCACTCCAGTGAAATCGTCCGACGTCGAGACCGGCCACGGCCAGATGGGCGACAAAAAACGGCATCACCAGCCATCGCAGATTGCGGTCCGTCCCGCCCGGACCAGGGTGCATGCGCTCCTTCTTTAAATCGGGATCAGTGAAGTACATGGCCGCGGCGAACGTAACGAGCAGCACGCCCAGATACGCCCAAAACGGCGGCACCCTCCACGTATCCGCCATGCCGAACAGCAAGCCGATCATGCCCGCCATCGCCAGAATCAATCGCAATAATATCCGCATTGATGCACACTCTAACTTGGGGATTGTTCTTCAAGAGGCTGCTAGAACTCTTTAAAACAAATCTCGAAACTCTCTGAGCCGAGGCCTTCAGCCCGCGCGATGCCACTAGACATGACCACTGACCGACCATTCGCAAGATCGCGCGAGCTGGTGCGTATGGCGCGTTACCGACGGTGATCATCCCACAAGATCAAAGTCGCCGCACGAGCCGCCGCGCTACTCGAGCTTGGCTTTGTCGAACTTCCTCACCACAAAGATCGCATAGACAATCGTACCGAAGCCGATCAGGAAGCTGATGATGCCCCAGATCAGCGTGGCGGTGTCCTTCGTTTGGCTGTGCTCATACACGGCCCACGCGCCAAACATGTCCGTGATGATAATCACCGCCAGGATGAAAATAAAATGTACGGTCTTCAAGGATTGCATGGTCCACCTCACGTTCGGAATCTTTTCGAAAACAAGTGTACATGTCTCTTCTAGTATTATAGCACACGATGACTCCGGCCGGCGGTCAACACGCCGACAAAGGATACGGAAAAGCACCGATCCGGCACCGCATCGGTTCCCGTGCCGCTATACCAGACACTTGGAACTGATTCTCGCACCGGAAACGGCCGTTAGGGTGTGCCTGTTCGGTGTCAGGCGCGCATGTTCGCAGGCACCAAAAGTGCCGGCGCTCCGGAGTTTGCCGGAAACGCATTCGTGTCGCTACAATCCACCCGTCGACTGGGCGCGCCACAGCTCATCCAGCGTACGCTCATCGCCGCATTCCGGGCAGCGCGTGGCGGTCAAGCCGGTCAACAAGTAACCGCATTCGACACACGTCGGCGTGGGTACGTCACTTGTGCCGCGCTGATCTCGCATGGGCCATTTGCGAAGCGTTTCGATCATCCAGCCGCCCCATCCGATCGCAGGAAATGCTCCGCAAACATCTGACCAGAATCCGTAGCCGCGATCCGCGAGGAGATGGACACTCATGATGGGGATGCCCATCCACACAAGGGCGAGTCCGAGGGTGCGCAGACAAGTGGCCTTGGACCAGCGGACGGCACCACGCCATATCGCAATCCAAACGACACACGCCCATGAAGCGCCAATTACGAAACTGGCAACCATATGGGCACGACCGGAAATCCCGAGCGACTCCAGCCCGATCACCGCCATGACGAAAGCACCGAACACCACGGGGATGCTCCCGATCCCGTAAATGATCCGCTTCGCGTTAGGAGACAAACTGACACCTGCCCTTTCGACAACGTGCGATCTCGACCCTCTCTTACCTGCGACCATCTCGCAGCCCCACCACACCCACACGGACAGCCAGATCCACACGCCGATTCCCACGTTTCCTTGCCCGATGCGAAGAAAGTCGTCGCTGACGCATCCCGCATTCCACAAGGGCTGCGCGTAAATCAGTTGAAAAAGCGGTACGAGCCCCACCAACGCCGTCAGCCCGGTTCGACCCAGCGTCCAGAGAATCATCTTGCGCCATACAAGCACCGTGGCGCCGACCCAAAAGACAGCAAGCCAGAGGTTGAAATAGCGAATGTCGTCAAACGAACTGAGAGGCCGTCGCGCTACGCACCATTGCGTGGCACACCAAGCCACCGCAGGAACGATGGGGAGCAGCGCAATCGCCGCGACCAGTCGCTTCGCCACCGATATCTGCGTGCAGGCAGCCCCCGCGCGATCCCCGGTGCTTGCTGTTTCGGCCATGGGCATCACATTGAGTATCGACGCCGATGCGGACGCCCGCAATGGGACCGAATAAAGCGGCCACAGGGACGGCATACGGTGATGTTCACCGTCCCATCACTACAGACGCCTCGCTTGATAGGCGTGGCTTGGCGCCCGCAGGGTAGCGACTTACGATGACTGAGGCTCGGAATCGAAACCGGGCATTCGACAGTGCGGGGGTCGTATGAGCACAGTCTCGATCATTCTCAAAGGGCGTGCAGGCCTGGCACTCCTACTCCTTCTCGGCGCCTATGCCGGATGCCAACGCGGTGACGACAGCGAAGGCGAGGCGACCGAGGCCCAGACCGATCGTCCCGCGCCGCCGCGCGCCGTGCTCTCCTTTCCTCAATCGCTCCGCACCGACGATGCGTCGGTCAACGAGTTCGTCGCGCACTCCATGCGCACCTGCGCCAACGGCGACTACGACTCCTTTCGGCTTCTGTGGAGTGCGCGCGAGGAGCCCCTGGAGCGACGGGAATACGAGCGTGGCTGGAAGGCCGTTCAGGAGGTCACCATTCGCGCCCTGGAGCGGGTGCGGCTGGCACCTGACGAAAAACGCGGTGAAACCGAGTCTCGCACGGTGTATGCGGTTTACGCCGACGTACGCCTCGATCCCGAGCAGACTCCGGCACAACAGGAAACCGAACGGCACGTCGTTTTGGTCGTGCTGCGCGAACACGACCAGTGGCGATTGGCCAAAGCGCCGCAGTCACTCCGCTCGTGGCTGCACGACAAAATACGCGCTCCCGACGAGAGCCATACGCCTCAAGAAAACGGCTCCGGCTGATTCACATTCCGAAGGGGTCGGCGACGGATCGATTTGCAATTGCAGCATTCGTGAGCCGCAACCGCGTCTCAATACTGGCAATGCCGGTCAAGTCGTGCGATGCTTTGACGGCGATAACATGTTCGACAGCCGTCCGCGCGCCCGTCTATTCGCGGCCCTTGTGACATTTTCACTTTTTCCTTGCATCCAAAGCGGCAATCGTGCATACTTACTATGTAGGCCGATAGGCCTGGTCCCGGAGCACGAAAGCAAGGGACTACCATACGGCAGAAGCCTCGGAGTCCTCCCGCCGTTCGGTGCACAGCGCGCCGGGAGCGCTATGCGAGGCTTCTTACGTGCGCCTACGATGGCACGGATCGCAACCCTACCCATCCATCGCCGTCAAACGCGGCAGGCTTCCGAGTGCCAATATTGTGACATACACTGCGTAACGGTACGGCCTCGTGGGCCCGTGACTCTGCCCCTTCGTCGCTCCGCCGCTATCCCCTTCAACACCGCTCCACCGCAATCGCGTCGGCCTCACCGCCGCCCAGGCAGATCGCCGCAATGCCGATTTTCTTGTCGTGGGTGTGCAGGGCATGAACCAACGTGTTGATGATCCGCGCGCCGGACGCCCCGATGGGATGACCGATCGAGACCGCCCCGCCGGCCACGTTCACCCTCGCGTGGTCCAAACCCAACTCTTTGATGGCCACCAGCGATACCACGGCAAACGCCTCGTTGATCTCGAACAGGTCGACATCACTCAACTTGAGATTCAGCTTGTCGCAGAGTTTGCGGATGGCGAAAATTGGTGCTGTGGTGAACCACTCCGGCTCCTGCGCCGCGTTGGCGTAGCCCAGAATGCGGGCCGCCGGCTTGAGCCCCAGCTTGCCCTTCCTTTCGTCATCAAATACCACCATCGATGCCGCCCCGTCGTTGATACCCGAAGCGTTGCCCGCGGTGACCGTCGTATCGGGGCCAAAGGCGGGTCTCAGCTGTCGGAGCTTGTCGGCGCCGCGGTATTTCTCCAGATCCTCGTCCTTCTCGACCATCACGCTGCCCTTGCGCGACGCCACCTCGACGGGTACCACTTCCTCGCCATAGAAGCCGCTCTCCCAGGCCTGGATCGCGCGCTCGTAGCTGGCGATGGCGAATTCGTCCTGTTCCTCGCGCGAGATCTTATACTTGGCTGCGCACTGATGGCCACACGTGCCCATGTGCTTGTTGTTGTACACATCCCACAGCCCGTCGTTGATCATCGCGTCGATCAATTCGCCGTTTCCCATGCGGTAGCCGCTGCGGGCCTTTCGCAGAATATACGGTGCGTTGGTCATACTCTCACAGCCGCCCGCGGCGATCAGACCTGCGTCCCCGCACTGGATAGCCTGTGCGGCGAGGATGACCGCATGCATGGACGACCCACATACTTTGTTCACCGTGGTCGCCCCGACCGATTGCGGGATTTCTGCGCCGAGGGATACCTGCCGTGCAATGTTCTGACCGACTCCCGCGCCCACGACATTGCCCACGATCACCTCATCGATGTCGGATCCCTTCACGCCCACGCGATCCAGCGTATGGCGAAGGGCCACGCTCCCCAATTGCGCCGCGGTCATGCTGGCGAAAGCGCCCCCAAGCGTACCGAACGGTGTTCGCACACCGCCTGCCACATAAACGTCTTTCAGCATTGGAACACTCCTTTTTCTAAGCCGGCTGCGGCGTTGCCTGCGCGCGGCAAGCCGCAAGAAAACTGATTCAACATATTAATCACATGGCGCGGACCGAGTCCCGACCTGCCGGTACTCATCCATGGCAAGAACGGCGCCAAATCACGGACGACTCTGCCGCCCATGCCCCTGTACACCAGTCTCGCTGCCACCGAATCGCTTCCCGGCGCCCCGGCGAAAGGGCCTTTTGGACACATCCTACCGAAAGGCCGCGCGACGGCACACCCCATGCCCAAGGTGCCGACGCCCACTCGCGACCGACGGCCCAATTCTCCTGCGCCCGCCATCGACACGGCAATTGATGATGTTGCGGCACGAAAAACGCGTGAATTCTGTGATTGACAAGAGTACGGAGATGGGTTAGCGTGGCACTTGATTTGCTGCACGTCTCATTAGTGAGGTCGCCATGGCCGTGTCAAGTGGGACTGATACCCTGCACATCCGAAAGTACCCAAACCGGCGGTATTATGACACCACCCGCAGTCGGCACGTCAGATTGCAGGACATTCGACGGGCAGTCCAGAATGGCCACACTGTCTGTGTCCGCGACTCCAAGACCGACGACGACATCACCAACCAGGTCTTGGGACAGATTGTGCTGACCGATGAAGAGGAGAAGCTCAAGATTCTGTCGCCGATGGCGTTACACGCTTTGATTCGCTACGGCATGCCGGCATGGCGCGAGACCGTGGAAAAACTGACCGAGCTGTTCCACGTAATCGACCGGCAGGAATGGAGATTGGGTCACGCAACGACCGCAGGCCGTGATCAGGAAAGCAGGTCCAAGTCCATGCCGTCAAAGGATGTGCTCATCAGTCACCTGCAACAGCATGTGGATATGCTCACCTCGCGAATCGGCGAACTCCGCAGAGGCCGAACGGTCTGAGCCGCGCAAGCCTCCCACTCGGCTCTGCCCACGCTTTCCTCAAGCCTTAGGCGCCTCGCCGGGCGCTAGATCGACTGAGTCGTCGGCATTTTCCAGCCCGAGGTCGTGAAGAATGGTGTCGTCCAGGGCCTGCGGCGTAGGGGTCGCCATGTGAACATCCAGTGGTTGTACGGCCATCGTGCTGAAACCGCCAGGGTACTGCTTCTGGAGAATGGCAATGGCCAAGTTGATCCGTTCGACGACGCTCGGCATATCGGCAATGCGACCTACCGGCTCCACTTGACAGCAATCGTCGATGAAGCGCGCCACACAAGTCGGCAACTCCACATTCTGGCGATCGCGCAGCTCCGATACCCGCTTGCCGACCAAACTCTGCGAATGGAGGTTGACGGTTTGGTTCATCTCCGTCGCCACCGGCTTGCCGGTCAAGGCACGGTGCAGCGCAGCACCGAGTCCGAACACATCGGTTCGCGGATCGAGCACACCTCGTTGCGCCTGCTCGGGCGCCATGTAGTCAATGGTGCCCTGAATCTTGGCCTTGGCTTGATAAATCGTGGAACTTTGCCCCAGATCGATCAACTTCACCTTACCGTCCGGACGAACCAGGATATTGTTGGGTTTGAGGTCGGCATGTACGTAACCCGCAACGTGCATCGCGTGCAGGCCCTGCGCGACACTGCGCATCAGGGCGAGCACCTCGATAATCGGACGAGAAAACTCCTTGTCCGACATGGTGATTCCCTCCACATACTCCATGAAGAGAATGGCACCGCGCAGGCGTAGCCGCTGGCGCATCAATCGAAGCTCGTACACCTCACGAATGACCGGGTGCTGGATGGAAGACCCGATGGCATGTTCGGCTTTCAACAAGTCGACAAAGCTGGTGTCTTCCGGCTTGCGGACCTTTACGATCTTGACCGCGTAGTCCTTGCCCGTGCGCATACAACGCGCCCGGTAGATGGTGCTGTTCGCGCCATCGCCCAGCTTCTCTACGACGCGGTAATTTGGGATATCCACTGACAACCCAGGCCCCGTCCTGCAAGAGCGGCACGCCTCACGTGGCACGCGCCGACAGACCCTCAGAATGCCAAGAAACGCGATTCTGATGCACGCAGTATGTACACCCTTCTTCGGCGATTATGCGACTCGGTTGACTTGGAGAGACGGGCTGCCGCGTAAATCGGTTATAAGAGACCATGTATTATAGCGAAGCTCGGCATCTTGGGAGATGCTCTATGAACGCTCGACGCCCATTTGCTCCACGTCCACCAGATCAACACCCCAGTATACGAATCGCCACCTGACCGGTCAATCGAGACTTTTCTATCGGCCCCCGTTTGATTCCAGCCCGGCCTGGCGCGCTCGAACCGGCGGTTTTGCAGCGCCCGAGATGATCGTCCGGTATTCGCATGCCCTCGGGACAGATAACAGACGCACTTGGTCGAGACGAGATCCGGTCGCGGGTGTATTAAAAACGCACATCGTCACTCGGTGACGGTGCAAACGCCGAGTTTCGGCCTATTCCCAAGGTGCGTTTTGCGCCGCTATTCGGAGAACAGCGGGGTAGACAAATATCGCTCGCCGGCACTGGGAATAATCGCGACGATTACCTTGCCCTTGTTTTCCGGCTTGCGCGCCATTCGGTCCGCCACGCACAGCGCAGCGCCGGATGAGATACCGCACATGATGCCCTCTTCCTTGGCCGCCCGGCGCGCCCAGGCGAAGGCCTCGTCGTTCGTCACATGCTGGACATCGTCGATGACCTCGAGGTTGAGAATCTCGGGAATGAAACCGGCGCCGATTCCCTGAATCATGTGCTTACCCGGCTGCAAGGGCTGACCGGATCGCGTCTGCGCGATGACCGGTGACGCTTCCGGCTCGACGGCGATGCACTGAAAGGACGGTTTCTTGGACTTGATGACTTCACCCACGCCGGTGATCGTGCCCCCCGTGCCAATGCCTGACACGAGAATATCAGCCTTGCCATCCGTCGCGTCCCAGATCTCCATGGCCGTCGTACGGCGGTGAATCTCAGGGTTTGCGGGGTTGTTGAACTGCTGCGGCATGAAGGCGTTGTCGGTGTTGGCCACCTCCCTCTCCGCGGCCGCGATAGCGCCCTTCATGCCCTCCGCGGCCGGCGTCAACACCAGCGATGAGCCAAGGGCCTTGAGAATCGCACGCCGCTCCACCGACATACTCTCCGGCATCGTCAAGGTCAGCTTGTACCCCTTGGCGGCACAAACGAACGCCAGGGCAATCCCGGTGTTACCCGAGGTCGGCTCTACGATGGTGGTTCCGGGATTGATCCGCCCATCACGCTCGGCGGCTTCGATCATCGATGCGCCGATTCGATCCTTCACGCTCGAAAGAGGATTGTAGAATTCCAGCTTGCCGTACACCTCCGCTGGAGCGTCGATGATCCGATTGAATTTGACGAGCGGCGTGTTTCCGATGCCTTCGAGAATGCTTTGAAATTGATGGCCCATATTTCACCTCCACGCTGTAAACCCTCTGTCATACCGGCCCGAACTGAGACCGCAGAATAGGACGCGCTTCCGCCAGTGTCAACGCCGCCAAGGTCCCTTGGAACGGCCGGACGCCCTCCGGAGTGCCATGCACGGAGAGACCTGCCCGATCGGCACGCCCGCCGATTGTCCGCCACGCTGAAATCGCCGAAACGTCCTCATAGGGGGCACGCAGGATCACGTATAGGCCGTCGTCCCACGCCAGCGCCACGTCTGAATCTGAGGGGCGATCGCTTCCATTCGGGTGAGAATGATAGAAACCCACGATTTGCGCCTCGGACCGACGACTATGTCGAATGGTGCCAAACAGCGTCTGCCAGTCCAACTGGTACGAGCGGCGCCGATCGCCCCGGGCGATGTTTTGACCGCGTGTCACCCGGTGCACGTGAATGTCTGAGCCGGCCACTCTACCCACCATCACGCCGCAGCATTCGAG
>Ga0210111_1000197_pt1 | contig 15942 bp, 12 predicted proteins | sample China_Galinas_PW_6_FD_185520 | JGI IMG/M metagenome (GOLD analysis project Ga0210111, IMG submission 185520) | Wetland microbial communities from San Francisco Bay, California, USA, that impact long-term carbon sequestration - China_Galinas_PWC_D2... | ecosystem: Environmental > Aquatic > Marine... | reverse complement strand
ACGAGGAACGACACCAGGCGCAGAAACTTCCAAGCAACCTGCTCAAGCCGCCCGGTCGCCAGGACCGCCAACATGCCCCCGCAAAGGGCGAATGTGAAGTTGATGAACATAGAACTCGCTAATCACCGCATTCGGGTAATGCCGACCGCACCTTGCCTGGTAGCTTCGCCCACAACACAAACAAGATAACGAGTGATCGATGGTATGACCACTAGTAAGGGATGTATCCATCAAAGAAGGTGGTGCCGCAAAGCCGAGGTATGGGTCGAAGCTCGCTCACCGCGATAAAAACTCTACGGCGTTATCGCCGTTCTCACCACAACTTCGGCAGCGACGAGATACCGGCAGATTCCATGGCGTAGCACCACCAGGCGAGGACGCAAAGGACCGGGAGCCAGAGGTAGTTGTAGGGATTGAAGAGGCCCTCGGTCAGGTTGCCGTCGTCGTCGACTTCGATGTGGCCCGGCATGTGGCGGAGAACCAGGGCGCGTGCAGGCTGATCGGCGTCGTACAGCACCGGCTCGCGGTCGGCGCTGAGTTCGTCGTCTCGTTTTGTGCTCCAGAGGCTTGTGGTGCCCATCCCCTCTCCTGCCGGAAACGAATAGGTGAGCTTGCGGTTGGCGACGACCGCCTTCAATCGCGACGGCGCGACGGCCGTCAGTTCCGCTCGTGCCGCGATGCCTCTGGTAAGCAAGCGTATCGAGCGTAGGCCTCTCTTGATTTGCGACAACGCTACGCGCAGTGCCAGCGTCCCCAACACGACGGCGCCCCAGAAGACCCATTGAAGAAAGCCCGCGCCGCCGGAGCGGTCGCGCTCGTACCCGGGTACGCGCGACAATGACGGCTTGCGTACGACGTATTCGACCTTGACGCTCTGACCAGCATTGTAGCGATCCACCTCGCGCTGGGTCAGGCCGTACGCCCGGCCGTGGTACCAGGTATCGTGGGGTCCCTTGTACGAATAGCGCATGCCGAGGATCTCGATACGCTCGAGATAGTTCTCGTATCCTGCACGGTCTACCCCAAAGCTCGTCATGGTCTGGTGCTTACCGTCGATCAGACTGCTGACCGTACCGTGTACGATCTTGGTCTCGCCCCAGAAGGCGAAGGCGTCGAATGGATCGATGTCCTTGTGTTGCGTCACATACCAGATCGGCACGAGGGCTAGGGCGAGAATCAGCCAAGCCGCCTGCGTCGGTGCGCCTCCCAGAAACGAGGACACGGCGATCGTAAAGGGCACCTTGCGCGGTGGAGCGGTTAGCTCGTCGAAGACGCCGCCTACGGTGGCCATCGAAAAGACTCCGTATCTAAAGGTGGAAGCAGGCGCTGCGATCCCTCGCACAAGTGTCCGTCCCCCACCCATCGCTTCGCGAAGAATGGGGCACCCCAACGTCCTATCACCGGTCAACTAGTTTGCCCATGCCATCCGTGTGTCGCTAATGTCTTGTTCCGTCACTACGGAGACTACCTGAGACGCGGGCTTCAGCCCGCGCGGTGCCTCGAAACCCGGATATCGCACAAGCATCCGTGAAGCCGCGCAAGCTGAAGCATGCGGCTCGGCAGCGGGCGCGAAAGTCGGATCTCTCATATACGATCAAACAAGTACGGCGCGTCACAGGTCCTGCGACTATGCCGAGCGGACGAGCATTTGTCTCCCGTCGCACACGGCCTGGCTTCGCCAGACCGTGCCACCCTCGATCGTAGTCGCAGAATTCATGAAACACGGTACTAGCCAGCGGCCATCTGCGATTCGTCCACCAGTTCCACACCGAGGAACGTGGCCACGTTCTGGGCCAACGTCCAGGCGGGCATGACCTTATCGGGGCGATCGAGTTCGATGCGATCCCCGGTACACTCTAGTGTGATCGGGTACCAGTGCGAGGTCTGGCCGCGATAACGCATTTCCTGGTGGCTCAAGCGTACGGCCTCGGGTGAGACGCGGCGCGCGGACTTGAATAGCGGGATGATCAGACCCCACCATCTGATGACGGTTCCGGCCTCGCGATCAAGTTTGGCACCGCTACGCCCCAGCAGGCAAAGCCCACCGATCGCCAGGAAGCATCCGGCCACCGCCTGGACCGCCCACGCCGGCGTATCCTCGACGGTCGGTTTGAAGTACAGCAACATCCCGCCGCACGCTGCGAAGAATATTCCTGTCGTGATACACGCCCAAGACTTGGCACCTTTCAGTGCCATCGTCTGGCCGTTCGTCATGCACACTTGCGACATGAGTACGGCATCCATTCAAAATAAAGGAGTCGACGCCTCCGCGACGTTGACATTACAGAGTCACTATACGATTTACGGCTGTCAGGAAGGGTCCGGTAGCCGAATGTGGCACATGGGCTCGAAAGCGGGCGAGATATACGGACGGCCGTTGTGCAAACGCAGCTTGGCGGGCGCTTACGAGTACGACGCAAGGTAGCCCCTTCACGACCCAAGAGCTTGGCGCCAAAAGCGTTTTGGGGCTTGGTCGTGCTCCATGGCCGCTTCCTTACGGGCGCGGTACTGATGTCTCTGCGCCGTACCGTTACGTGGCGGGATTGCAAAGACCAAACGGCATCACGTCCGTAGTTCCTGCAACGAGTAGTCCGGGGCCTATCGAAGAAAACCGCTTCCTTACGGGCGCGGCTCGGAATCGAAGCGCCTCTTGATGACCCTCTAATGCAGCACTATTGGTATTTGACATACAGCGCGTCGCCCCAGTGGTGGGGCTGGTCCGAAGGGTAGATGCCGTATCGCCGGTAGCCGCACTCCGTCAAATATCGGTCGATGTCGTCCGAAAGCGGTGCGTCCTTGTACATCGGCTCTTCCACCATCCGTCACCAAATACGCCAAGCGTCTTCATGCTGCATTACTCGTTCGGGGACGACGACTCATCCGGGGGTCAAGCAGGACCGCCACCTCAGACCTCGCCACATCGTTTTTATCGGTCACTCGCAGATGAATCTTTGGGTGGCCGTTTCTTTCGGACGCAACGTTTGATCACGTCTGATGCTACAAAAACAGCTAATTCGGTGCCTATGATTGGTGGAGGGAAGCGCTGATCGGCGCGGCATATCAGGGACGAGAGGGAAAGGGCATCAGTGCAATCGACGACCGGCACAGTGCGAGATAGAGCGGCCTCTCATAAACCGGACAATTGGCGCGCCGGCCTGTGGTGCTGTGGCACCCTAAACGTGCTTCGCGTAGCTTCAAGAATCGCCTTTTCCCATCGTCGGATAGCATTTGCAGCAAGTCTCGTCCTGATCGGTATGACCGGCTGCGCATCACTTTCTGAACCCGGACGGCCGGCGCGGGAGCCGCGGCCGTGGCGTCTGACAGGTCCATTCCGTCATCTATCGCTTACGCCTGACGATTCGCGCGAGTCTGCCCCTGTCTCGCTGGCTTCGTTTTCTCCGCAGGCGACCGACAACGGAGACGATTCCGCGGCAGCGACGGACTCAAGATGGCACTTCGACGTAGGACTGCGCGTCGGTCATACCCGGCTCCGTTCCACCAAGCAGCAACTCGATCGGCGTCTCGATCTACCGATGAAGCTCGACATCTTCAATGTCTTTCACTCACCACAAACACCGATCGATCGCAAAAGTGAAATGGGCTTGAATACGATCTACCTGGGAGCAGGCTTTCAGCAGTCGGATTGGCTGATCTGGGACTTCTACGTTGGCGGCGGCGCGGGAAAGGACGGTGAGCACCAACGCTTCGCCAACCTCAACCTCGACGTGGAATTTGAATACGCCCACATCTACACCGGCGTGCAGTGCGAGATGTATCCGTGGGGAACGCCGGATTATCTGAACCATCTAGATTGGGATCAGCGCCTTCGCGCCAGCCGACCCTACATCATGACCGGATTCGAGACGGGCTACGTCGACGGCGCCGGTCGGGGCCACTTCAGCGTGGCACCAATCAGGATCTACGAGGACGAGGTAAACGTGCGCGACTGGCTGTTCAGCTATCTGCTGGGGCTCGGCTGGGCGATCCCGGTGGACGAAAATCTCTCGTTCAACATCTCGACGCACTACTCGTTCCACTTCTACCGGCCGGAAGAGTACAACTCATGGAACTTCGTGACGGCGCTACGGTATCGGTTCTAGATGTCGGCGGGAGGAAATAGCGGCCACCCCCCGTGGCGGCCGTACAGTTTGCGCAGCACCTTGTGCGTTGGTGGCCGGCGTTTTCGTTCCACGGACGGCTCTCCGTCAATGCAATTGGTCCAGTGCTTCCTGGAGGTAATCTCTCCTGAGGCATCTGATGCAGCCTCGCAGATTCGGCTCCAACTCCGCTAGGACGGGCTTCCCCGCGTCATCCCCAAGGTGAATGAGTGTGATGGCTGCGTTCACGCGCAACGTGTAGTGTTCGTTGTGCAAGTAGGCCCTCAGCAGGGGGATGCAGCCGGTGGCGTTGGTCTCTATGATCGCTTCGAAGAGCGTATCCAGAAAGAGAAGACGCCCGCGCAAGAACAACTTGGTGACGATCGGTGCATACTCCGGCTTTGGTTGCCGGACTATATACATGAGCGCCATTCGCGTCGATTCATAGTCTCCGGTCAGCGCCCAGCGTTCCATGTCCGGCAGACGCAACGCCACATGATCGCCGGTCATTGAGAAGTACGCGAGACTACGAATCTGCCAGTCGGATCCGACAAGAAGGCTGACGATCATTTCCCGGTCAGGAATAGTCACCCCGCAATAATTCGCCGCCTGAAGCAACTTACTCTGGTCTTCGATCGATCCGTCAACAAAGACCCTGCGGCATCGCTCTGCATTTTGTTCCAGGTACTTCGAGGTAGCCACTTTGTCCAACGGATCCGGCATGTCCGGTAGGGATTCCGGCGACGACCAGGGGTGCCGGGGGATGATGGATCCGATGTTGTAGCGGGTCGGCGGTTCCTTTCGATTTTCGACGGCGTTGACGAGTTCGTCCGCAATGGTCACCCGAGAGGCTGTCCATTGTTCACGTGTCGCCACCTCACGCAATGATCGACGGATACAATTCCATTGCTCGCCGGGCTGACAGTCAATCTGCATGCCCCACGAACGATCGGACAGGCCGAGCAGCATCTCCATGCCATTGAGCGCTACATCATGATCGCTGAAATCCTGCTTCAGTATGCTCGCCACGACATCAAACGCCCTGATCCGTCCGAGTGCGTAGGCAGTCCTGCGCGAGTGAAAGGGATCGTTCGGATACTCAGCGAACGCGCGCACCAGATCCGATTTGACGCTCTCTTCTCTCGCGGCAGCGGCCCACCAGAACCCCACGGGGAACCCCTGCCTGATCACACGAGTCATGTACGCCCGCACCGACGGATCACCTCGAGCGGCCAACAGCCGAGCCGCCAGAGGATCATCGTAGAGTCTCTCTTGAGCCTCATTGACAATTCGCTCGTCGTCAAACTTCGCGAGTTGCTCGATGGCAGATGCGTTGCCCTCCCACAGGGATCGAAGTAGAGGCTCAACGGCACGCGGATCATCCAGTCGCCCCATATCCGCCAGCGCCCAGCCGCCGCGCCCTTCACTCAGTGAATCCAGGAGAAACTGCTGCACGCGCGGATCGTCGAAACTAGTGACGTCCGCACGGAGTTCATACTTGGGGTCCCAACCGCTCGGCGGACCACCCCACCCGCGTGGACGCCATTTCAAACGCGTCACATCTTCGCCAGCCTGGATGCGCCGAGACCGATCCGTCTCTTCTTCCCGGAAGCTCTTCCAACGATCGATCAACAGTGGGATCGCCCGCCCGTCGGCGAGCAAGCGAAATCCGCGTGCCGCATGTGCGATTTTGTCGCCGTCGTCTTTCGACTGAAGGGCATTCTTGAAAACGTCGAACGCCTCCGGTGGATGGATGTCTGCCAGAATATCCAGCGCTCTGACGCTCAAATCGTCTCTTTCCCCACGGGCATGTTTCAGAAGATACCGAATGATGGTCTCGCGGCTCGGCGCAGACTTGTCAGACCAATCGACATACCGTCCGCGCTTTTTTTCGTAGCGAAAATAGGTTCGCTCAATCCAGTCGAGCACAGTGAAGACATCTTGCTCGTCGTCCGAGGGAAAATATGCCGGCGGGTTTTCCTCGACTTCGATCTGACGCCGTATGGCACCCAGATCTACTTCCGCCACCGATGCCGCACAGGCCAGTTGCTCTTCACCGCTTTCGTTCCGTGTCACGAAAACGAGGTGCAAGCCCTTTTCGTCATCCCATGGGAGCGGATTCCAGCTAATAATGCGCTCATCCGGTTCGAACCGCCGGACGATGGTGTCACCGGCGTGGTACAGATCGCCCTTCAAAACCCGATCGATCTGGAATTCAAATGTGAAGGCGTGCAGCGTCGGGCGAACCTCCTCGCGAGTCACGCGCGTGGTCCGACCGACCACGATGGCGTCGGCGTACATCACACGATGACGAATCGAGCGGCAGTAGTAGCCGCCACCCCAGACGCTCGAACTCGCCATCAGCACGGCAATCGCCGCGACAGCAACACCCGGTCTGGTTCTCCACACGTTCAGCATCGGCGACCTCTATCCGACAAGAACAAGCTCTTCACCAGAACGTAACGCCACCCTTCAGCGCGAGTCCATGGCTACCGCTCAATTCAACTGTTCGATCGCTTCCTGAAGAAACTCTCCCCCAAGGCATCGTGTGCAACTTTGCCAATTCGTCCGCAACTCCGCCAAGACGGCCTTCCCCGCGTCATCCCCCAGGTGAATGAGCGTGACAGCCGCGTTTAGGCGCAGGGCGTAATGCTCATTCTCGAGATAAGCACGCAACAGATCCGTGCAACCTGTCGCATTCGTTTTGATGATCGCCTTGAACAGCACATCCACGAACAAATGTCGGCCGCGAAGGAATACCTTGGTGACGATCGGGGCGTACTCCGGTTTCGGGTGTCCGGCAATATATGCAATCGCTCTTCGCGTGGACTCAAACCCCCCAGTCAAGGCCCAGCGCTCGATATCGCGAGTTGTCAGCGTCACTTCCCCTTTCCGCATGGCGTACGACGCGTGATTGTTCAACACCCAGTCAGGCTTCGTGAGAAGCCGGACGGCCAACTCGTTGTCAAGGATCTGCATCTCACAGTTTTGGGCGGCCACCAACACCTTGTTCATGTCTTCATAAGAGCCTTCTTCAAAGACGCGGCGCCATCGCTTTTCATTCTTCTCCAAGTAGGCTCTCGTGGCCTCCTTATCCAGCGGGTCCGGCATATCCGGCAGGGAATCCGGAGGGAACCACGGTCTGGCAGGGTACCAATTCAAACAGTAGCGATCCTGTGATTGCTCTCGGTTCTTGAAGGCGGCGAGCAATTCGCGGGCAAGCTCCCGTTCACTAGCCGTCCATCCCTCGCGCTGCGCGACGTCCCACAGCGATTGCCCGAGGCAGTTGTCTTGTTCGCCGCGCGGGCAATCGTCTTGCTTGTCCAAATCGAAGTCCGACAGGCCGCAAAGCATCTCGGCGGCAAAGAAATGTATATCCACGTCAGCGAGATCCCGTTCGAGCACGCTCGCCACCATGTCGAACGCACGGAGTCGGCCCAGGGCGTAACCGACCCTCTGGTGGTATTGAGTCGTGCCCGAGTATTCGGTGACGGCACCCACCACATCCGCTTTGACGCTCTCATCCTGCGTGGCGGCAACCCATGTGAAGCCTTCCCAGAATCCCTGCTGGACCAGCCGAACCATAAACTCACGCACGGACGGGTCGCCGCGCCTCGCCAGCAGTTGGGGGGCCAGTGGATGATCGTAGAGTCGTTCGCGGCCCTCCTCGGCAATCCGATCGTCGTCGTATTTCTTGAGCTGCTCGATAGCCGCCGAGTTTCCCTGCCACAGCGATCGGAGCAACGGCTCGACAGCGCGAGGGTCGTCCGCATGGCTCATGTATGACATCGCCCACCAGCCGCTACTGCCGCTGAGAGAATCTAGGATTACCTGCTTCATGCGTGGGTCGTCGAAACTGAGAAGCGCTTCAAAGAGTGCTTGTTCCGGTGCATTCACGGCCCGTCGGCCGTGCCAACCTGACGGCCGTATCTTCAGTTCCGTCGCTTCCGCACCCGCCTGAGAGGAGGATGCCCAATTGGCTCTCTGGCGCCGCAATTCGGTCCAGCGATCAAACAGCCGCGGTACGGCACGCTTGTCACCGAGATTTTGCAATCCTCGCGCCGCGATCGCGACCTTGTCGCCGTCCGTTTTCGACTGGAGAGCCGTGAGGAACATTTCAAACGCCTCCGAGGCGCGAAGGTTTTCCAACACACTGAGTGCTATCACTGACAGGTCGTCCTGATCGCCTCGCGCGTGTTTCATTAGATACTGAATGATGGTATCGCGATTCGGCACGGACTTGTCCGACCAGTCGGCATGCAATCCGCCCTTTTTGTCGTAACGCACGTAGGTACGTCTGATCCAATCAAGAATCGTGTTGACAACCTCTTCGTCCTCCGACTTGAAAAATGCGGCCGGGTCAGCCTGGATTCTGATTTGCCGCTTGATGGCGTCGAGGTCGACGTCGGTCAAGCGCGCGTGGTATCCGAAGTACTCCCTGCCGCTCTCGGCAAGATTCACAAAAAGTAGGTGCGGACCATCGCTTTCCCCGGGAAACGGATTGTGACTCAGCAGCTGCGATTCGTCCCGGTGAACGATGGTATCACCCACCTTGTACCGGTCGCCCTTCAGCACCTGCTCGACAAAAAACTCGTACGTCACCGCATACAGCGTCGGTCGATATTCGTCCGTGGTCGTACGAGCCGTCCGCCCCAGGACAATCGTATTCGCACTCGTCACGCGCTGGTCGTACGATGCGCAGTACCACCCGAATCCCCAAACGGAGGAAGCCGTTGTCAGCACTGCAACCGCTACGACAGCACCGCCTGCCTTGAACCCACTCACCATCGACATGGGCAGTCTCCACAAAAGACATGCGATCGCTTCGCCGGGAATCGAAGCTACCCCTCAAAGCCGACTCGTCCGTGCCGCCTCGCCATCCGAACCGGAAACCTCGAATCCTACGCCAATCGGCTCGGTGCACCGAAACGAGCACAACTGCAAGCACGACTCCGCACGACAGACGGTTCCGATTCCGTGCACCAGACGCAAGCCAGGTGGCTCCTTCACGGCGCACTGGGTCCGTGGGCTAGCGCCCACGGCTCTGATACTGGTACACGAATTCCTGCAATATCGATGAAATTGAAGTACTCGTCACCTTTATGACGGTCCAATCAACGGTATATTAGACACCGCGGCCCTCCAAACGACGGCAAAAAAACCGAAATCGCTATGATTAAGGCGCTACCCCAGTGCAATTGGCGGTCAGCAGCATCATTCGGTTGTGCTGATGAGCGCCGCCACGGTGCCGGCCGGGTCGCGTATGACGCAGAAACGGCTCTTACCCATGGGACGTGGGCCGTCGATGACCTCGACCGTCAGATCGCGCCAGCACACCTGCCCGACGGGCGTCTTTTTGTTGTCACTCATGTTTCGCGCTCCTCACTTCGGCAAACTGATTGCGGGTCATCTTCTTCCGACGCATTGTCGTGGATTCGCCTCCGAATTCCGGGGACCGTACACAGGAATGACGACCATGATGGTCACGGTGAATCCTCGAAGCAAATCGGGCGGACCTTGAAGGGATATCGAAAGCCGTAGACAATGCGCCACCTATGGCCACCTTGCTGACATGTCAGGCGATCTCGAAGCACTTCGGGACGCGCGACCTCTTCGACGGGCTCTCCATCAGCTTCGAGGATAAGGAGCGCGTCGGCTTCCTGGGCCCCAACGGCGCCGGCAAGACGACGTTTCTGAAGATCCTGGCCGACCTGGAGCAAGTCGACGGCGGCAACGTCAGCCGGCGGCGATCGGCCCGTATTGGATTCTTGCCGCAGGAGGATCGCTTCCCGCAGGGAGCCACCGTCGAGTCGGTGCTGTTCGAGGCCATCGACGATCAGCCGTTGGAACAGCACGAGCGCGAAAAGCAGTTTTACATTACCGTGCGACGATTCGGTTTCGAGCAAATCCAACGTCCGGTGGAAGAGCTGTCCGGCGGCTGGCGCAAGCGGTTGGCGCTGGCGCGCGAGATCATCCGCGACCCGGACATGTTGCTGTTGGACGAACCGACGAATCACCTGGACGTCGAAGGCATTCAGTGGCTCGAAGAATTGCTCGCCGGTGTGCCCTTTGCGTTTCTGGCGGTCAGCCACGATCGCTACTTCCTCGAGCGTGTGACGACTCGTGTCGTCGAACTGAACCCGGTCTATCCCGAAGGCTACTTCAGCGTGAGCGGCTGCTACAGCGTGTTCCTGGACAAGCGCGCCGCGTTTCTCGAAGCACAACAATTACAGCAGGCGTCGCTGGCCAACATCGTGCGGCGCGAGGCTGCGTTTCTTCAATCCAATTCCAAGGCCCAGCGGACGAAATCCAAAGCACGTATCGAGGAAGCGTACCGGCTCAAAGACGAGCTTCGTGAGTTGTCGGATCGCAACGCGCAGCAAACGGCCGGCATCGACTTCGACGGTACCGGAAGAAAATCGAGGAAACTGCTGGAAGCGAAGGGGCTTAGCAAGACCCTGGGGGGTAGCCTGCTTTTCAAGGATGTATCTCTTCTGCTGGCACCCGGAACGCGGCTCGGTTTCCTCGGTGCGAACGGCAGCGGCAAGACGACGTTGATCCGCGTGCTGACCGGCGATCTCGCGCCGGACGAAGGGACGATCAGGCTTGCGGATAACCTGAAGACCGTGGTCTTCGATCAGAAGCGCGAGGCGCTGCCGCAGGAGGCAACCTTGCGCGAGGCCCTCGTCGGCAAGAGTGACGGTGTCGAGTTCCGCGGCCGGCAGATGCACATCAGCGCCTGGTCCAATCGGTTCCTCTTTCGACCCGACCAATTGCAAATGCCGGTGCGCGAACTCTCCGGCGGCGAGCAGGCGCGGATTCTGATCGCCCGACTGATGCTCCAGCCCGCAGACCTGCTAATCCTGGACGAGCCGACGAACGACCTGGACATCGCTTCACTCGACATCCTCGAAGAAAGTCTCTCCGAATTCCCCGGCGCCATCGTCCTGGTCACGCACGATCGATTCATGCTCGATCGAATTTGCACGGAAATCCTGGGGCTCGATGGCCACGGCGAGGTCGGCAAGTACGCCAATTGTGCCGAGTGGCAGGCAGCGCGTGCGCGAATGCGCAAGGAGAAAGAGGCCGGCGGGTCCCAAGCCAAGGCGAAGAAATCCAAGCGTAAGGCCAGTCGAGACGGCCTAACGGCCAGCGAGCGAAAGGAACTCCAATACATGGAAGAGACCATCCAGGAAGCGGATGAGCAAATCGAACTATGCCGACTGGCCGCGGCGGACCCGGAGGTCGCCGCCGACCACGTGGAGGTTCAGAAACGCTGGGAGCAATTGGAGGCCGCACGGAAGCGAGTGGAGGCGCTCTACGCCCGCTGGGAAGAGCTGGAGGCGAAAGCGAACGCAAAGACGGAGACCTTGTGAATGCAACGCGTTATGCGAAACGCGCTCGCGGAATGGTAGCGGCCGCCCGCCGTGGAGGCCGTTGCGGGTACGGTCAACAACCGTACCGCAGGCATCCCTGCCTGCACCATATGTAGGTTCTCATACCGAACCTACTCGTAGGAATCGCGGAGCCGCGGACGGGTGGCATGGGCAAGCGACAGCTTGCCCGTGGTGCGGGGCGGCTCTACACGGGCAAACGAGTTTGCCCATGCCACCCGCCGACCGTACCGCAGGCATCCCTGCCTGCACCTCATGCGTGTTCTCATACCGAACCTACTCGTGCGAATCGCCGCCACCGCGGCGGTCTCGCTTCAAGCTCCCACGTTTGCGCTTCTCGTCGAGCCTGCGACGTTTCGATCCGGCGGTGGGTTTCGTGGGCCTCCGCTTGATACGGACCTTGAGCACGTCGGTCAGCAATTCCATCAATCGCACCTCGGCCGCCGTCCGATTCTGCGGCTGGGTGCGATGCCGCATGCTCACCACACGCACCCGCCCATCCACGGACAGCCGCGTGCGCAAACCGCCAAGGATTCGTGTTTTTGCGGCATCGGACAGCACCGTCGAGGCGGCCACGTCAAACAACAGCGTCACACGCGTGTTGACCTTGTTGACGTTCTGTCCACCGGGCCCTGAGGAACGAGAAAACCGGAACTCGATCCACGGGCGAAGCTCAGCGATTGTCGGAACGTGAGTCGCCATTCTATTGCGTCAAACTGAAGGCACGAATGCCGGGTCCATAACAGAGTTTCTCAGAACCGAGTATAGTCCTCGGGCATGCGATGCCGATGCCGCCACTGCGCTCTCCCTCTCTATTATTGTTCGTTATCGCTTTCTCGGAGGATTAAGTTTGTTCTCTTCTCGTTCCTTCCTATTCAATCGGATCGGAATCCTATTCTCTCTCTTGGCTCTTTGGAATTGCGCATTCATCCAAAGAATCTCGCTACGCGCATAATCCTTGCCGGTCGTGTCACGAGTGTGCGTCTTGATGACCCAAGATTTCCAACCTTTCCGCGGAGTCAGTACCTCTTTATACAGGTCGTTCGAGTAGCCGCTCAACAGGATCATGCACTTGGCTCTCTGACAGACCGCCAAAAGATCCGAGTGGAACTGTCGATCGTTGGCGTCTATCACGTAACCGTGCTCTCGCTTCGTGTAGTAAGGCGGGTCAAGGTACACGAGCGTTGCGGGTCTATCAGCGAACATACCCAGCAGTTCGCAGGCGTCTCGATTTTCAACGCGCACGCCACGAAGACGCTCGACCGCCTTCTCTAGTCTTGCAGGCAGATTGTACCAACGGTTCACTCGTGCTTCTTTGCCCTCGCGTGCATACGATTGCGAGAACGAAAAACCGCAATTCGAAGAGGCCATCGTACCGTTGACTGTCATCATTGTTGCAACAAGAAAACGGCGGGCCCGTTCAAGCGGCGCTAGGCTTTCGTTTCGCTCACGTGCAGATTGAAACTCTTCTCGAGCGTAAGGAGTCAATGCGACTGCACGACAGAGGGCTTTAGCATTATTTCGCAGTTGATCAAACAAGTTGACGATCTGCCCATCTCGGTCATTGATGACTTCTATCGGGACAGGGGTTTTCGCCAGCGTAAGCGCTGCGGACCCACAGAATCCTTCCACCCATGCATTATGAGGGGGGAGCGCCTTGATCACTTTTTGGGCAATCCGTTGCTTTGCGCCGTAGTAACCGAAAGGGGCGCGGACAGGATTTGCCCTGAGCGTTTTTCTTGTATGGGTTGGCGTTACGTAGTCACTCCTCATCGGCTGATACTCCGAAACTTTCCGTGCGCTTCTTGCGGAGGCAGCACCTCAGCACGTCATGCTCCACGGCCCATGCATCCGATGCATGCAGTACCGCAGCGTATGGGTCCTGGATCACTTCGAGCTGACTCGTCGCAAAGCGACGCCCAGCCTTGACCGGTAGCAGGTAGAGATAGTACCACTGCGCCAGGAGTTTGGCAGTAACCACTTCGTTTCGCGTCCAATAAAACTGAAGCGAGGAGCCTGATACGGCTTTGACCTCGATGTACCGCGGCTTCGCCAAACCGTTTTCGTTGATCGTCACACTTCGCACGTCATAGCCAGCAGCCGCATTAAGAAGGGCGACATGCTTGACACGATCCGAATACACCCTGCCCACACGTTTGCGCTCGTGGGAAACGACTTCCTCCTCGGCAGCGGTACCAAGGGCCTCCCTGTCAACCTGGGCGCCCGCGACTGTAGCAGGTGCTCGCTTGCTGGCGCTGTCTTGCGCGAGGACGTAAAGATCGAGATGCTGCGGAGCTATGCGATAGCAGTCACTGTCCGTATCGTGACCAACAATGCCCATTTCCATCAGAAAATTTCTTACATGGCTCTGCTGCTGCCTCAACGTGGGCGACGGACGATACAAAGGCTCTCCGTCTCCAATGTGAAACTTGCGTAGGTAGTGGAAGATTCGCGTTCGGTAACGGTTCCGAGTACCAAATAGCCTTTCGGCAAGCCAGGATCGTCCGTTAGCCTCGCTACTAGCACGCAACATGCTCGCTGGCCGAACATGTCCTTGCCGCTGGCCGACCGCCCGCAGAGAAACCATGAAAGCGAGCGTTTCTTGGAAGTGGGATGCTTGCTGAATATACTGCCTTCGGATGTGCTCCGTCTTCGTATAGTCACATTCGCGGAGAACGGAGAGCATCGCGAAGACATGATGCCATCTAAGCCCGTCAAACGGGTCAGTGCGAGTCGACGAAGAGTCTTTCATATGCTTCCAAGTCCTCGTGCTCGGCGAACATGTCCAAAGAATAGATGGCGTATGCCTGGTCTATGACCTGACTCATGTTCTCAGCCTTCGCCTGAACATTCGCCAAAATGTCGTCGTCGATGGTGTCTTCGTACTGAAGAAAGTGATAATGCGCAGATTTGTTCTCCGAACCACCGACACGGTGGATCCGGTCGAGTGACTGAAGGTATTGCGCGCAGTTGTAGGAGAGGTCATAATAGATGGCATGCGAGCACGCTTTGTGCAGCGAGATCGACTCCGCGCATGCAGCAGGGTTTGCAACGAGGATTTCAACCCCGCTGTCCGGGGTCACGAACTCTTGGATTATCTCCTCTCTCGTCAATTCGTCGGTGATTCGCACTCTCTGAATGGGAGTGGCTCCGTAAATCAAACGGACCTGATGACCCAACCCGGTTGCCTTATCACGGATCAGTTCGAGTGTCCGAACGAAATTGGACCAGATGACAACCTTCTCGCCGCGGGCAACGAGATCTCGACTGAGCGGAAGCAGAGCCTGTAGCTTTCCCGGAATCTCAAGCTCGTCATAACGCCTGATGACCTCGGCGAGGGACAAGTCCTCTTTCAGAAGATTCTCTCTGTACTCGTCGACGGCTGAGCCTAGCAGTGCCGCGTAGGAAAGGCATTGACGGAGACGCATCATTCGCCCTCGCCGAAGGCGCATGAGCAGGTCGATGTCGCGGAAGTAGTCTGATTGCGAGACCTCCTTGATCCTGTCTAAGATCGAGTCGTAAATTAGTCGCTCATACTTGTTCATACGCACTCGTATGGGCGGATGAATCTCTTGAGGTGCGAGCCCAAGGTCGGACTTCCTGACGCGATAGAAGAGCGGGCCAATGGCTGCGTTCAAGGCCTCGGCCGCTTCCGGCACACGGTGCGTTTGACTGTACAGTTCGATTCTGTGACGCTGCGCGGCCGGAATCGGTGAGCATTCCGGCCACAGGACATCGAAGAGATTGAAACCGTCAGAGTAACTTCGTGGGAATGGTGTGCCGGTGAGTATTGCGCGACGCGTGGCATGGCGTGCAACGTTAAGCACTGCGTTCGCCCACGCACCGCCGACCTGCTTGATGTAGTGGGCTTCATCCACGACAAAGTAGAATCTGATTCCCTGACGCTGAAACAGAATGCGAACCTGCTCCCAATCACGCTGGAGTGTCTGAAACGTTGTCAGGTAGAGGTCGGAGACGGAATGCTGATTCACTAAGTACTTGGTACGGCGTGTATCCGCATCTCCGCCAGCAAGGATTTCGTAGGACGGTCGTATTCCAAGCGTTTCCGTGAATTCCGCGCGCCATGGTCGAAAACACGCAGGTGGCCCAACGACAAAGAGAGCATCGACCTCCCCAAGTATGCGTAGCTTGTGGAAAACAGCGAGTACTACAGCCGTTTTGCCGCTTCCAGGGACTGAGAAGTTTGCACCGTTCTGCACGGAAAGGAGATGCAATGCCGCCTTGCACTGGTGTTGTTTGAGCCTGCGCGGCACGTCCCGCTCAAGGAAGGCGAAGAACTCTCTTGTACCGGCTGAGTCCAACGTGTCAGCGATCACTCAAACCCAACCACGAATAATCACTTCAAAACCAGCCACTTCATGGAGGCAGCGTTTGGCTTGCTACGCTCTGGGCCTGACTTCTACAGGCCTGGAGAGTACGCATGGCAAACA
>Ga0210111_1000196_pt1 | contig 16024 bp, 16 predicted proteins | sample China_Galinas_PW_6_FD_185520 | JGI IMG/M metagenome (GOLD analysis project Ga0210111, IMG submission 185520) | Wetland microbial communities from San Francisco Bay, California, USA, that impact long-term carbon sequestration - China_Galinas_PWC_D2... | ecosystem: Environmental > Aquatic > Marine... | reverse complement strand
GCTTCCTGCGCGGCGAGACCAGCCTCGTGCAGACGATCGGGCGGGCGGCGCGCAACGTCAACGGGCGGGTGCTGATGTACGCGGACAAGCAGACCGACGCGATGCGGGCGGCGATGCGCGAGACCGATCGTCGCCGCGAGATCCAGCTCGCTTACAACGAGGAGCACGGGATCACGCCGGAGACCGTGCGCAAAGGGATCTCCGAGATGGCCAGCTTCCTGGCGATGGAGGACCGGGCGCCGAAACGGCGGCGGCGCAAGGCGAGCGGCGAGTTCGCCGACCCGGCCGAGCTCGAGAAGGCGATCGTCTCGCTGGAAGAGGAGATGCTGGCGGCGGCCGACGACCTGCGCTTCGAGGAGGCCGGTCGCCTGCGCGACGAGCTCAAGGAGCTGCGCCGCGACCTCGACGGGATGACCGCCGGCGCCTAGGCCTGCACATGCTAATGTATGCTCATGCTTGAGCATCGACTTCAGATCCTGCTGGACGACGAGCGCCATGCGCGGATCACTTCGGTTGCGCGCGAACGCGGCGTGTCCGTTGCGACCGTCGTACGTGAGGCGATCGACCGCGGGGTGGCCGATCCAGAGGACCGCCGGCGGGCTGCCGGGCGACGCCTTCTCGCGGCCCCCGACATGCCGGTGCCCGGGCCGGACGAGCTGCGCGACGAGCTCGATGCGCTGCGCGCCCGCCGCGCATGATCGTCCTCGACACCACGGTTTTGGTCTACGCCAAGGGCGCGGATCACCCGTATCGCGACCCCTGCCGGAAGCTGGTGGGCCTGATCGCCGCAGGGGAAATCGAGGCAACGACCTCGGTCGAGGCGATCCAGGAGTTCGTCCACGTTCGCGCGAAGCGGCGCAGCCGCCAGGACGCGGCGGAGATCGGTCGTGACTATGCGGACCTGCTCTCACCGCTACTCGACGTCACTCGCGATGACCTGCGCAAGGGCCTTGCCCTTTTCGAACGCGGCGAGAAGCTCGGCGCTTTCGACGCCGTGCTGGCCGCTGCCGCGATGGCCAGGGGCGCGGACGCCCTGGTCTCCGCGGACACCGACTTCGCCGCAGTCGAGGGCCTGACGCATGTGATGCCGGATGTGGCGGGAGTCGAGAGCCTGCCGACGGTCGGCTGATCAGGCCGCGCCCTCGAGGAAGCGCAGGACGGCGAGGACTCTGCGGTGGTCCTCGGAGCTGGCGGGCAGGTCGAGCTTGGCGAAGATGCCGGTGACGTGCTTCTCGCGGCCGCTGTTCCTGTTCGTGATCCTCTTCTTCGCCACGCTGAGCATCGTCGACATGAAGGAGATGGGCGTCGGCCTCGCCGTCGCGGTCCTGATCGACGCGACGATCGTGCGCGCGGTCCTGCTGCCGGCGGCGATGAAGCTGCTCGGCGAGCGCAACTGGTACCTGCCCGGCAAGCTCAGCTGGCTGCCGCGGGTGCGCCACGCCGACCCCGAGGTCGAGCCGGCTCAGGCCTGACCGCACCCGCCGGCCGAACCCGATCCCGGTGGGAGCTCCCACCGGGATCGGTTCGCGTTCAGAGCAGCTTTGCCGCCTTGGCGCTGTCGGCGTGGAACTCGCCGCGGACGACCTTCCCGTCCGCGTCGAGCTTCATCACGTGGACGAAGGGCGATTCGAAGCTGCCCTTGTCGTTGCCGGCGCGCTGGGTGCCGAGCACGATCACGTAGTCGCCGCCATCGATGAACTCGCTCGGCTCGACGCTGAACGACGACCAGTACTGGGGTATCTGGGCGAAATTGGCCATGATCGCGTCACGGCCACGCGTCTCTCCACCGAGCGGCAGCTCGTCCGAGGTGACCCAGACGGCGTCCTCGGCGAAGTCGTCCTTCAGCGCTTCCAGGTCGCCGCGACCGAACGCCTCGTAGGCGGACCGGGCGGTGTCGACGTTTGACATGGCTCCTCCTTCTGTCGAAACGAACCCTGCCCGACTTCGAAGCTAGCGCGACTCGTCCGCGCGCACAAGGGCAGCGTGCCGCGCGGGCGAGGAGAGGCGCTACATTGGACGGGCTATGGCGAGCGGTCCGGCTGCGCCGGCGCACACGTCCCTGTCCCAGCCCTACGGGTCGCTGGAGGAGACGGTTGCGGCCTTCGCCGGGCACGTCAACCCCGGCAAGGCGGCGTTCTTCGCCGAGAACGGCCTCGAGCTGGTCATGGGCGCGCGCGAGGGGATCCGCTTCGAGGACGCCTTCAGCGGCCGCTCCTACATCAACTGCCACTGCAACGGCGGGGTCTTCAACCTCGGCCACCGCCCGCCGCCGGTCGCCGAGGCGGTGCGCGAGGCGCTCGGCGAGCTCGACGTCGGCAACCATCACCTGATCTCCGGCTGGCGGGCGAAGCTCGCCGAACGGCTCGCTGAGACGACCGGCGGCCGGTTGAGCGGCGCCGTCTTCGCTGTCGCCGGCGGCGAGGCGATCGAGCTGGCGCTGAAGCTGGCCCGCGGTCACACCGGCCGCCAGGGCATCGTCAGCGCCGCGGGCGGCTACCACGGGCACACCGGGTTGGCGCTGGCGGCGGGCGACCCGGCCTACCGCGACCCGTTCGGCCCCAACCTGCCGGGCTTCGTCCAGGTCCCCTACAACGACCTGACGGCGCTGCGCGCGGCGGTCGACGAGAGCACCGCGGCGGTGATCCTCGAGTCGATCCCGGCCACGCTCGGCTTTCCGATGCCCGAACCGGGCTACCTCGCGGCGGTCGCGGCGCGTTGCCGCGAGGTCGGCGCGCTGCTGATTCTCGACGAGGTGCAGACCGGGCTCGGGCGCACCGGCAGCGTCTGGTACTACGAGCAGGAGGACGTCGAGCCCGACATGCTGATCACCGCCAAGGGCCTCTCGGGCGGCGTCTACCCGATCGCGGCGACCCTGATGACGGCGGAGCTGCTCGAGTTCTTCCGCGAGCACCCCTTTGTCCACGTCTCGACCTACGGCGGCGCCGAGCCCGGCTGCGTCGCCGCGCTCGCGGTGCTCGACATCGTCACCGAGCCGGCCTTCCTCGCGCGCGTGCGCGCGGTCGGCGAGCGCTTCGAGCAGGCCTTCGCCGGGCTGCCGTTCGAGCTGCGGCGGCGGGGGATGACGATGGGATTCAAGTTCGGCGACCCGGCGGGAGGCTTCGAGGCGATGCGGCGGATCGTCCCGGCCGGCATCCTCGCGGTCGCCGCCAACAACGATCCCTCGGTGCTCCAGTTCAAGCCGCCGCTGATCGTCAGCGACGAGGAGGTCGAGGAGATCGTCGCGATCGTGCGAGGGGTTTTCGGCTGATCGAGCAGGCCGAGCTGGATCGGCTCGACGCGGCCGTGCGGCGGGCCCTGGCCCGCGGCGACGAGGGCGAGCTGAACGTCGTTGGCTACGGCGAGATCTCGCTCGGTGTCGGCTGGCCGCCGGATGAGCCGCGCCTGGTCGCCAAGCGGATGCCGCCGTTCCGCGACCTGGCCGCGTTCGAGGCCTACCGCGGGGCGGTCGCCGACTACATCGGCCGGCTCGAGCACGGCGGGATGCGGGTGCTGGAGACCGAGGTGCGGCCGGTCGCGGGGGAGGGCGGCGTGGTGGTCGCCTACGCGCTGCAGCCGCTGCTGCCGGCCGCCTCGCTCGGCCCGCCGGTCCTCGCCGCGGCCGACCCGGAGGCCGGACACCCGCTCGCCGAGCGGATCGTCGACGCGACGCTCTCCATCGTCGGCCCGGAGCTGGGGCTCGACCCGCAGCTCGCCAACTGGTCCTGGCTCGGCGGCGAGGCGGTCTTCTTCGACGTGACCACGCCCTTCCTGCGCGACGAGCGGGGGCGCGACCGGATGGACTTCGAGGTGCTGCTGGCGGCCTTCCCGCGCCCGCTGCGCGGCGCGCTGCGACGCTTCGTCGCACCGGGGATCATCGCCCAGTACCACGACCCGCGGGTCGCCCTGACCGACGCCTGCGCCAACCTGATCAAGGAGCGCCTCGAGGCCTGGATCCCGGTCTTCCTGGCGCTCGCGGCGCCGCGCTTGGAGCAGCCCGTCGAGGCCGAGGAGGTGCGCCGCTATTACCGCTCCGACTCCCGCACCTGGAGCTGGATCCAGCGGCTGCGCCGGGCCGACCGCGGCTGGCACCGGCTGCGCGGCCGGACCTACCCCTTCCTGATCCCCGGCGAGATCGAGCGCTGAGCGAGCGTTGGCGAGTTTCCCGTCCATTGGACGGGAAACTCGCCAGGCGTGCCGGCGAGCGCGCCGCACTAATCTCCACGACATGGCGATCGACGTGACCGAGGCGAGCTTCGCCCAGGAGGTGATCGAGCGCTCGCGCAGGACCCCCGTGGTGGTCGACTTCTGGGCCGAGTGGTGCGGCCCGTGCCGGACGCTGAGCCCGGCGCTGGAGGCGGCGGAGAAGGCGCGCGAAGGCAAGGTCGTGCTGGCCAAGGTCGACGTCGACTCCAACCAGGGCTTGGCGGCGCGCTACCGCGTGCAGGGCATCCCCGCGGTGAAGGCCTTCCGCGACGGCCAGGTCGCGAGCGAATTCGTCGGCGCGGTGCCGAAGGCCAAGGTCGAGGAGATGTTCGACTCGCTGGTTCCCTCGCGCGCCGACGAGCTGCTCGCCAAGGGCGACGAGCTCTCGCTGCGCGAGGCGGCCGAGCTCGAGCCGCGGCGGGCCGACATCGCCGTCGCCCTGGCGCGGGCGCGGCTGGAGCGCGGCGCCGAAGAGGACGCGCTGGCGGCGGTCGAGGGATTCGAGGGCGACTTCGGTGCCGAGGGGATCGCCGCCCGGGTGCGCCTGGTCAAGCGCGGCGTCGCCGCCGAGGCCTTTGCCGCGCTCGACCGCGGCGAGCGCGAGGCGGCGCTCGACGCGCTGATCGGCGAGATCGGCGGCGCCGACGAGGACACGCGCGAGGACCTGCGCCGGGCGATCGTCGGCGTCCTCAGCGGCGCCGACCCCACGGACCCGATCGGCCCCAAGTACCGCAAGCGCCTCTCGGCCGCGCTCTACTGACAGGAGCCAGCCGAGCCGAGGGCGAATATTCGGGGGATGAGCCTGCCCCCGCCGCGCAAGCCCCGCCCGCCGCTGCCAGGCGGCCCGTTCCTGGTCGTCGGGCTGGCCCGTTCGGGTTGCGCCGCGGCGCGCCTCCTCGCCGCGCGCGGGGAGCAGGTGCGCGGGGTCGATTCCGGTCATCCCGCTGCGGCGGCAGGGTTGGCGGGGGAGGGCGTCGAAGTTGCCCTGGATACGGATGGACTGGCTCAGCTCGAGGGCATGCGGACCGTCGTCAAGAGCCCCGGCGTGCCCCGGGAGGCGCCGGTGATCGCTGCCGCGCTGGAGCGCGGCGTCGACGTGATCGGCGAGCTCGAGCTCGCCTGGCGGGCGATCCCAAACCGCTTCCTCGCCGTCACCGGCACCAACGGCAAGACGACCACGGTCGAGCTGCTCGGCCACGTCTACCGCGCCGCGGGCGAGCCGGTCGCCGTCGCCGGCAACGTCGGCACCCCGCTCGCCTCGCTCGCCGGCGAGCTCGACCCGGCGGCGACCGTGGTCTGCGAGGCCTCCAGCTTCCAGCTCGAGGACACCGCCGACTTCGCCCCCGAGTGCGGCGTCTTCCTCAACCTCGCGCCGGACCACCTCGACCGCCACCGCGACCTCGGCGCCTATCTGGCGGCGAAGCTGCGCATCTTCGCCAACCAGGGCAACGACGACGTCGCCGTCTACAACGCCGACGACCCGGCGCTGGCCGGCGCCGACCTCGGCGGCTGCGCCCGCCGTATCGCCTTCTGCCGCGGCGCCGCCCCGCAGTGCGAGGTGGCGCTGGCCGAGGGCACGATCTTCTACGACGGCGAGCCGCTGCTGGCCGCCTCCGAGCTCGGCATCGTCGGCGAGCACAACGTCGCCAACGCGATGGCCGCGGCGACGGCGGCGCTGGCGATGGGAATCGATCGCGACGCGGTGCGCGAGGGCCTGCGCAGCTTCGCCGGCGTCGCACACAGGCTCGAGGGGGTCGCCGAGCGGGACGGTGTGCGCTTCGTCAACGACTCGAAGGCGACCAACGTCGCCTCGGCCGTGGTCGGGATCTCGGCCTTCGACGGGGGCGTGCACGCGATCCTCGGCGGCAGCGAGAAGGACGAGCCGTTCGCGCCGCTGGTCGAGCCCGTGCGCGAGCGCTGCGTCGCCTGCTACCTGATCGGCGCGACCGCCGACCGGCTCGCCGCCGAGCTGGCGCCCGACCTGCTGGCGGGGGTCGAGATCCACCGCTGCGCCGACCTCGAGGACGCCGTGCGCCGTGCCGCCGCCGCCGCGCGACCGGGCGAGGTCGTGCTGCTCTCACCCGCCTGCGCCAGCTTCGACTCCTTCGAGAACTTCGAACGGCGCGGCGACCGCTTCCGCGAGATCGTCGGGGCGCTGTGAGGAAGACCGAGTACAACCTGCTGCTCACGGCGACCCTCTGCCTGCTGGCGCTCGGCGCGGTGATGGTCTTCTCGGCCAGCTCGACCACCCGCATCCTCAACGACGGCGGCCTCTCCGACAGCGCCTTCTACCTGAAGCGCACGCTGCTCTTCGGCGCGGTCGGGCTGGCGATCATGCACCTGACCGCGCGGCACGGCCTGGCGACGATCCGCCGCCTGACGCCGGCGATCCTCGCCGTCTCGCTCTTTCTCCTGCTCGCGGTGCTGTTCGGCGGCAACACGGTCAACGGCTCCAGCCGCTGGATCGGGCCGAGCTTCATCCAGCTGCAGCCGTCGGAGCTGGCGAAGGTGGCGCTGATCCTCTACGGCGCCGACCTGCTGGCGCGCAAGCCGAAGCGGGCGCGGACGATCGAGGGGCTGATGCCGTTCCTGCTCGTCGTCGGCGTCGCCACGCTGCTGATCGTCGCCGAGCCCGACCTGGGCACGGCGCTGGTCGTCGCCTTCTCCGTCGCCGCGACCCTGATCGCCGCCGGGATGCGGATCCGCGACCTCGCCGTGATCGCCGCCGGGCTCGCCTTCTTCGGGCTGCTGATGACGGTGATCGAGCCCTACCGGATGGCGCGCCTGACCGGCTTCCTCAATCCCGGGGCGGACGCCAGCGGCGCCGGCTTCCAGGCGGCGCAGGCGAAGATCGCGCTCGGCTCCGGCGGGCTCTTCGGCGTCGGCATTGGCAACGGCGTGCAGAAGGCCTTCTACCTGCCCGAGGCGCACACCGACATGATCTCGGCGGTGATCGGCGAGGAGCTCGGCCTGATCGGCATCCTCGGCGTCGTCGGCCTCTTCGGCCTGTTCGGCTACGCCGGCCTGCAGGTGGCGAAGAAAGCGCGCGACAACTACGGCAAGCTGCTCGTCGCCGGGCTGACCTCGCTGGTCCTCGTGCAGGCGACGATCAATCTCTTCGCGGTGATGGGCCTGGCGCCGCTGACCGGCGTGCCGCTGCCGTTCGTCTCCTACGGCAACAGCAGCCTGATGGCGACCCTGTTCGCGGTCGGCCTGATCCTCAACGTCGCCCGCGGAGGGACCGCCCGCGCTGGCAAACTGCGCGTCGTCGAGGGCGGCCGCAAACCCGCCCGTGGAAGGAGCCGAACGAAGAGTGCATCCGCCAAGCGCGGTCAGAGTGGTGGTCGCGGCCGGGGGAACGGCCGGGCACGTCGTGCCGGCCACGGCGGTCGCCGACGAGCTTCGGGCTAGCGGCGCCGAGGTGTCCTTCCTCGGCACGCGCGAGCGGATCGAGGCCGATCTGGTGCCCGCCGCCGGCTACGAGATCGATTTCCTCAAGGTGCGCGGCATCGACCGCTCCAGCCGCCTGCGGGCCGCGGTTGCCGCGGTCGAGGCGGTCGCGGCGGTGGGAACCGCGCTGCGCGTGCTCTGGCGCCGCCGGCCCGACGTGGTCGTCGGAGGCGGCGGTTTTGTCGCCGGGCCGGCCGGCCTGGCCGCGATGCTCTCGCGCGTGCCGCTGGTGCTGACCGAGGCCGACAGCCACCTCGGCCTCGCCAACCGCCTGCTCGCCCGCGCCGCGCGGCGGGTCTGCCTCTCCTTCCCGATCGCCGGGCGCGAGGGCGAGCGCTACCCGGTCACCGGGCGGCCGGTGCCGGCGGCGGTGCTCGCCGCCGACCGCGACGCGGCGCGCGAGCGCTTCGGGATCGCGGCCGGGGCGCGCTGCCTGTTGGTGATGGGGGGGAGCCAGGGCGCGCGCTCGATCAACGAGTGCGCGATCGCGGCGCTGGCCGAGCGCGGCGGGCGCGACTTCGACGTCATCCACCTGGCGGGCCGCCGCGACTTCGAGGCGCTCGAGGATCGCCTCGCGGAGGCGCCCCACAACCAGCGCTACACCCTGCTCGCCTACGAGCCCGACCTGGGCGACTCCCTCGCCGCCAGCGACCTGGTGCTCGGCCGCGCGGGTGGCTCGATCTTCGAGCTGACGGCCGCCGGCCGGCCGGCGATCCTCGTGCCCTACCCGCACGCCGCCGCCGGCCACCAGGAGAGCAACGCCGCCTGGATGGCCGAGGCCGGCGCCGCGACCGTGATCCGCGACGAGGTGCTCGACGCGCAGCGGCTGGCGGCCGAGCTCGCATCTCTTCTCGGCGACGACGGCCGGCTGGCGGCGATGGCGGCGGCGTCGGCGCGGCTGGCGAAGCCCGACGCGGCGCGGCGGATCGCCGACGAGGTGCTCGCGGCGGTGCGCGCGTGAGCGGCTGGGACGAACGGCGGTTGCACTTCCTCGGCATCGGCGGGGCCGGGATGAGCGGCCTGGCGCTGGTCTGCGACGAGCTCGGCGCGAGGGTGACGGGCAGCGATCGCAGCGACTCCTCTTATATGGAGCGCCTGCGCGCCGCCGGGCTCGAGCCGGCCGTCGGGCACGACGCCGCCAACCTGCCCGAGGGCGCCGAGGTGATCGTCTCGACCGCGATCGCCGCCGACAACCCCGAGCTGGCGCTGGCCCGCGAGCGCGGCCTCTCGGTTCGCCACCGGGGAGAGCTGCTGGCCGAGCTCTGCGGCGAGAAGCGCCTGATCGCCGTCGCCGGCACGCACGGCAAGACGACGACGACCGCGATGCTCGCCTGGGCGCTGCGCGGGCTCGGCGCCGAGCCCGCCTTCTTCGTCGGCGGCGAGGTCCCCGGCCTCGGCCCCGGCGGCGCCGCCGCCAACGCGGGCTGGGGCGCGGGGGAGTGGGTGGTCGCCGAGGCCGACGAGAGCGACGCGAGCTTCCTCGAGCTGAAGCCGGAGATCGCCGCGATCACGAACATCGAGATGGACCACCACTCGCGCTGGGGCTCGATCGCCGAGCTGCGCGAGGCGTTCGAGCGCTTCGCGGCGGGGGCCCGGATCGCGGAGTTCGGCGCCGACGCGCCCGGACCGGCGAAGCTGAACCTCGCCGTGCCGGGGCGGCACAACGTGCTCAACGCGCGGGCGGCGATCGCCGCCGCCGAGCTCGCCGGCTTCGCCCCCGACGCCGTCGCGGCGGCGCTTGCCGACTTCCCCGGGGTCCACCGCCGGCTCGAGCTCAAGGGCGAGCGCGACGGAGCGCGGATCTACGACGACTACGCCCACCACCCGACCGAGGTGCGCGCCGCGCTGGAAGCGCTGCGCGAGATGGGGCCGTCCCGACTCGTCGCCGCCTTCCAGCCCCACCTCTACTCGCGCACCAAGGCGCTCGCAGAGCAGTTCGGCGCGGCGCTGGCGCTGGCCGACGAGGCGATCGTGCTCGACGTGTATCCGGCGCGCGAGCAGCCGGTCGGCGAGCTGGCGGGCGTGAGCGGCCTCGATGTCGCCCGCGCGGCGGCCGACCGCATGGGGGGCGGACCCGTCGTCTGGGCGCCGACGCTGGAGCGGGCGCAGGCGGCGCTCGGCCGGCGGCTGGCCCCCGGCGTCGTCGCGGTGACGGTCGGCGCCGGCGACGTCTTCCGCATCGGCCAGGCGCTGGTCGAGGGCGCCCCTCCACAGGAAGGCCGCTCGTGAGCCGGCCGCCGCGCGGCGTCGAGCGCGACTACCCGTTGGCGCGGTTGACCACGGTCCGCACCGGCGGCGCCGCCGACTGGTTCGCGCGGCCGGGCGACGCCGAGCACCTGGTCGAGCTGCTCGCCTGGGCCGCCGAGGAGGGTCTGGCGATCGGCGCTGTCGGATCGGGCTCGAACCTGCTCGTCGCCGACGCCGGCTTCCGCGGCCTGGCGCTGAAGCTCGACGGCGAGCTGGCGACGGTGGCGCACGAGGGCGAGCGGCTGCTCTGCGGCGGTGGCGCCCGGCTTCCCTCGGCGGCGACGAAAGCCGCCGGCTGGGGTCTCTCCGGACTCGAGTTCGGGGTGAATATCCCGGGCACCGTCGGCGGCGCGGTGCGGATGAACGCGAACGCCTACGGCGGCCAGCTCGCCGAGGTGCTCGAGTGGGTCGAGGTCTGCACCCGGGCCGGCGTCGAGCGCCGCGTCCCCGACGAGCTCGGCTTCGAGTACCGGCGCTCGAACCTGCGCGCCGACGAGGTTGTCGCCCGTGCCGGCTTCCTGCTCGTCGCGGCCGACCCCGAGGCGGTCAAGGCGACGATGGCGGCGATGCGCGAGCGGCGTCACGAGGCGCAGCCTTCGGGGATCAAGACCTTCGGCTCGACCTTCAAGAACCCCGAGGACGAGCGCGCCGAGGGCCGCACGGCGGGGCAGCTGCTCGAGGCGGCGGGGTGCCGCGGCCTCGAGGTCGGTGGCGCGCGCTTCTCGCCCAAGCACGCCAACTTCGTCGAGAACGCGGGCGAGGCGACGACCGCCGACGTGCTCGAGCTGATGGCCGCTGGCAGGCGCCGGGTTCACGAGCGCTTCGGCATCGTGCTCGAGCCGGAGGTGCAGACGCTCGGCGAGCTGCGCCGGCCGGAGGGATGGGAGCTGTGAAGCGCTGGCTGATCGGTGCCGTCGCGCTGCTCCTCGCGCTTGCCGCCGCCTACTGGTTCCTCGTCCGCGACACCACGGTCGAGGCGCACGTGACGGTGCCGACGGCGACGGCGACGATCGGCAGCGGCGAAGACGCGATCGCGGTCGGCCCGCGGGGTCAGATCCTCGCCTGGCTGCCGCTGGCGGAGGAGGTGCAGCTGCCGACCCTGCCGCTCTCGGAGCCGCCGCGGAGCGGCCGCCTCGCCGGCCCGGTGCTGCAGCAGGCGCGCGTGCTCGGCGCCGCTCCCGCCGGCCTGCGCCCCTACATCGAGAGCAGCTACTACGGCGAAACCGGGGTGGATGTCAAGCTGCGCTCGGGGATCGAACTGCGCTTCGGCGAAGCCTCGCAGGCGGCGACGAAGTGGAAGGCCGCCGCCGCGGTGCTCGCCGACCCATCGATCACGGCGCTGGATTATGTAGATCTGCGCGCGCCCGGGAAAGCCGCCATAGGCGGCTCTGGGCATACGCTTCCACCGGTGGAATGAACCCTCGACCATAGGGTTAGACTGGGCAAAGTCTCAAGTATGGGTCGAGGGTCTGCGCTTGCACGATGCCGCCCGAGCGTTTGACAGCACCCCGAGAATGCCCTACGTTGAGCGCAATTTCCGTGCTTCGGGAGTAAGCTTGAACCCTTAAGCATCACTGAAGCGTCGGACGGAACAAAGGCTCAACTCAAACGCCAGCCCAAGGAATGGGCGGGCAGCTGGAGAAAATCGGGAGATGGAATCCACTTACCTGGCCGTGATCAAGGTCGTCGGCGCCGGCGGCGGGGGCACCAATGCCGTCAGCCGCATGGTCGACGCCGGAATCCGCGGCGTCGAGTTCGTCGCGGTCAACACCGACGCGCAGGCGCTGCAGGCCTGCGACGCCGACATCAAGCTCTCGATCGGCCAGGAGCTGACCCGGGGCCTCGGCGCCGGCGGCAACCCCGAGATCGGGGCGGGCGCGGCGGCCGAGAGCCGCGACGAGATCAAGGAGGCGCTGAAGGGCGCCGACATGGTCTTCGTCACCGCCGGCGAGGGCGGCGGCACCGGCACCGGCTCGGCGCCGATCATCGCCGAGATCGCCAAGGAGGAGATCGGCGCGCTGACCGTCGGCGCGGTCACCAAGCCGTTCGAGTTCGAGGGCAAACGACGCATGCAGCAGGCGCTCGAGGGCATCGAGAAGCTGCGCAACAACGTCGACACCCTGATCATCGTCCCCAACGAGAAACTGCTGCAGGCGGTCGAGCGGCGCACCAGCGTGCTCGAGGCCTTCCGCCAGGCCGACGACATCCTGCGCCAGGGCGTGCAGGGAATCACCGACCTGATCACGATCCCCGGCCTGATCAACCTCGACTTCGCCGACGTGCGCACGATCATGCGCGACGCCGGCTCGGCGCTGATGGGAGTCGGCGTCGCCTCGGGCGAGTCGCGCGCGGTAGACGCCGCCAAGGCGGCCGTCACCTCGCCGCTGATCGAGGAGTCGATCAAGGGCGCGACCGGGATGCTGCTCAACATCACCGGCCCCGAGGACCTCGGCCTGTTCGAGGTCAACGAGGCGGCGCAGCTGGTTCAGGCCGAAGCCGACGACAACGCCAACATCATCTTCGGCTCGGTCGTCGACCAGTCGATGCGCGACGAGGTCCGCGTCACCGTGATCGCCACCGGCTTCGAAGGCTTCGAGCTGCTGGCCCGCTCGCCGCAGCGGGTGCGCCGGCGCTACGAGAGCCGCGGGCCGCGGATCTCGGCCGAGGACACGGATATCCGCAAACTTCGCGTGTCCGACGACGACATCGACGTTCCGGGATTCCTCAAGGAATAGACCGTTGGGGAAGGGCCCGGTGCCCCTCCCCCGGAAGCCGTCGCGCAGCTGGGTCGCCTACAAGGGTTCGGGCGTGGTTTCTTGAGCTTCCGGGGGAGGGGTACCGGACCCTCCTGCCAGGCACCGGGCCCCTCTTCCAATAGCCTGCCGGCTGTGAGAACCCCCCTGTACGAGAAGCACGTTGAGGCCGGCGCGAAGATGGTTGATTTCGCGGGCTGGGAGATGCCTGTTGCGTATGAGGGGGTGCGGGAGGAGCACGTGGGGGTGCGGACGCACGCCGGGATGTTCGACGTCTCGCACATGGGTGAGGTCGAGGTCGAGGGGCCGGGGGCGCTTGCCTTCCTCCAGCGTGTGCTCTCCAACGACGTCGCGGCGATCGCGATCGGCGGCGCCCAGTACTCCTGCCTCTGCGCCGAGGACGGCGGCGTGCTCGACGACCTCTTCGCCTACCGGCTCGGCGGCGACCGCTACCTGATCGTCACCAACTCGGCCAACCACGACGCCGACCTCGCCTGGCTGGGGCGCTGGAGCCGCGACTTCGACGTCGCCGTGCGCGACGTCGCCGAGCGCTACGCGATGATCGCCGTGCAGGGCCCGCACGCGCGGGCGATCGCCGGCCGCGCCCTCGGCACCGACCTGCCGCCGCGGATGCGGGTCGCCCACGAGCGGATCGGCGGCCGGCCGGCGCTGGCCTGCGGCACCGGCTACACCGGCGAGGACGGGGTCGAGCTGCTGATCGACCCCGAGATCGCGGCGGCGATCTGGGCGGAGCTGCTCGACGCCGGCGTCGTCCCCTGCGGTCTCGGCGCCCGCGACACCCTGCGGCTCGAGGCCTGCTTTCACCTGCACGGCAACGACCTCAGCCCCGAGCGCAACCCGATCGAGGCGGGGCTCGGCTGGTGCTGCAAGGAGACGACCGGGTTCGTCGGCGCCGAGGCGGTCGCCCGCGCCCGCGCCGAGGGCACCGCCGAGCGGCTGGCGCCGTTCAAGATCGAGGGTGCCGGCATCCCGCGCCAGGGGAATCCCGTGATGCTCGGCGAGGAGACCGTGGGCGAGGTGACCAGCGGCAGCTTCTCGCCCTCGCTGGAGATCGGCATCGGGATGGCCTACGTGCGCAGCGACCTGGCCGAGCCGGGGACCGAGCTCGAGATCGACGTGCGCGGCAAGCGCCGCGCCGCCCGTATAGCGTCCAAGCCCCTGTACGCGAGCCCGTCCCGGAAGGAGAGCTGACTTGGCCGACGCGAGCTACCCAGAGGACCTGCTGTACCACCCCGAGCACGACTGGGCGAAGATCGAGGGCGACGAGGCGACGTTCGGGATCACCTGGTACGCCCAGGACAGCCTCGGCGAGGTCGTCTTCTACGACCCGCCCGAGGTCGGCGCGACGGTGAGCAAGGACTCGGCCTACGCCGAGGTCGAGTCGGTGAAGGCGGTCTCCGACGTGATCGCGCCGCTTTCGGGCGAGATCGTCGCGGTCAACGAGGAGCTTGCCGACGCGCCGGAGCGGATCAACGAGGACCCCTACGCCGGCGGCTGGCTGGTCAAGGTCCGGCTCAGCGAGCCGAGCGAGGCCGACGGCCTGCTCAAGCCCGCCGATTACGTAGCCTTGCTCGGGTGAGCCGCTACACCTCCGCAACGCCCGACGACCGGGCGGAGATGCTCGCCGCGATCGGCGTCGACTCGGTCGACGAGCTCTTCGCCCAGGTCCCAGAGCCGCTCCGCCTCGGCCGGCCGCTGCGCCTGCCGGCGGGGATGAGCGAGGCCGAGGTCTACGAGCGCTTGTCGGCGCTCGCCGCCCGCAACGCCGACTGCGAGGAGCAGGTCTGCTTCGTCGGCGCCGGCATGTACGACCACTACGTGCCGGCGATCGTCGACGCGATCACCCAGCGCAGCGAGTTCCTCACCCCGTACACGCCCTACCAGCCGGAGATCTCGCAGGGCGGCCTGCAGGCTATGTTCGAGTTCCAGACCGCGATCTCGGAGCTGACCGCGCTGCCGGTGGCCACGGCGGGCCTCTACGAGGGGCCGTCCTCGGTCGCCTCCGCCGCCTACCTGGCGATCGGCGCGACCAGGGGACGGCGCCGCTTCGTCGTCTCGCGCGGCGTCCACCCGCACAGCCGCGAGACGCTCGCCACCTACGCGGTCGGCTTCGGCGCCGAGGTCGCGGAGGTCGGGCTCGAGGACGGGCTGACGGATGCGGCGGCGCTCGCCGCGGCGGTCGACGGCGAGACCGCGGCGGTGATCCTGCAGAGCCCCAACTTCCTCGGCGGGGTCGAGGACGTCGAGGCGCTCGGCGCGGCGGCGAAGGAGCACGGCGCGCTGCTCGTCGTCGCCTGCGACCCGATGACGCTCGGCGTGCTGCGGCCGCCGGGCGAGTGCGGCGCCGACATCGCGCTCGGCGAGGGCCAGCCGCTCGGCAACCGGCTCGACTTCGGCGGCCCCTCGTTCGGCTTCTTCTCGGGCAGCGAGGAGCTGATCCGCAAGATGCCGGGGCGGATCGCCGGCGAGACCGACGACGTCGACGGCCGCCGCGGCTTCGTCCTGGCGCTGCAGACGCGCGAGCAGCACATCCGCCGCGAGAAGGCGACCCACAACATCTGCACCGCGCAGGCGCTGAACGCGCTCGCGGCGACGATCCACCTCGCCTGGCTCGGCCGCGAGGGCTACCGCGAGCTGGGCGAGCTGCTGCTGAGGCGCACCGCCTACGCGCGCGAGCGGCTCGCCGACGTGCCCGGGGTCGAGCCGCTGCACGGGGCGCCGGTGGCGCGCGAGTTCGCGCTGCGGCTGGACGCGCCGGTCGAGCGCGTGCTCGAGCGCTGCGCCGAGCGCGGCATCGCCGCCGGCTACCCGCTCGGCCGCGAGTACCCCGACCACGAGGACGGCCTGCTGGTCGCGATCACCGAGCGCCGCACGCGGGCGCAGATCGACGACCTGGCCGAGGCGCTCGGCGCCGCGGTCCAGGCCGAGGCTGGCGACTTGGTCGCAAGTAGTGCGACCAACGCGCCAGGGGGGGTCCGATGAACCAGCAGGACGAGCAGGTGCTGACGATCTATGAGCGCTCGAAGCCCGGCCGCCGCGCCGCGGTGTTGCCCGACGCCGAAGTGCCGGAGCGGCCGCTGGAGGAGCTGATCCCGGCGAAGCTGCTGCGCGACGAGCCGCCGCGGCTGCCCGAGGTCGCCGAGCCGGAGATCGTCCGCCACTACAACCGCCTCTCGCGCCGCAACTTCGATCTCGACACCGGCTTCTACCCGCTCGGCTCGTGCACGATGAAGCACAACCCGCGGCTCAACGAGCGGGTCGCGGCGCTGCCCGGCCACGCCCGCCTGCACCCGGCGCAGCAGCCGCGGCGCGCCCAGGGGGCGCTGGAGCTGATGTGGCTGCTGCAGGAG
>Ga0210111_1000195_pt1 | contig 16061 bp, 15 predicted proteins | sample China_Galinas_PW_6_FD_185520 | JGI IMG/M metagenome (GOLD analysis project Ga0210111, IMG submission 185520) | Wetland microbial communities from San Francisco Bay, California, USA, that impact long-term carbon sequestration - China_Galinas_PWC_D2... | ecosystem: Environmental > Aquatic > Marine... | reverse complement strand
GCTGCATCGGGCGGCGGTATGTTCATACAAATCGGTAATCCAACCATTCTTGATTGCATCTTCTGGGGCAACAAGGGCGGATCGAATTTGCAGGATGCGCAGGTTTTCCCGTTTTCGGGCGCGCCCAACGTCAGTTTTAGCTGTGTGGAGGGGTGGAATGGAACGCTGAGCGGTACGAACAGCTTCGGAGACGACCCGCTGTTCGCCGTAGGCCCCCTGGGTTGCTTCTACCTGAGCCAGACGACCGCTGGCGAGTCAGCCGACAGCCCTTGCCTGGATGCCGGCTTCGATTCAGCGGTTGCCGTGGGGCTCGCGGGGCACACCACGCGCAGTGACGCGGTGGGCGACGCTGGCCTGGTCGATCTGGGCTATCATTACCCGATTACGTCCGATGTGCTGTTCATGGGCGACTACGATCGGGACGAGATCGTGGATCTTTCCGATTATGGTGCCTGGGTCGATTGCGTCACCGGCCCGCTCGCGGATGATTTGACGGATTGTTGTCGTATCGCCGACTTTGACGACGATGAGGACATTGACCTCTTCGACTTGGCGGAGTTCGCGAACGCTCTAACCGTGCCATAAGTAGGTGCTGCCGCAATGGTGAAGAGTGGCAGGGGCAAGTGCGTGCGTGTCCCTGGTTTTGGTGCGGCACAATGCGGGCTCATCTCTATTGCCAGTATTCCACGGCGTTCTTGAAAATGGCCAAGCCGTCCGGCACGGCGTCGTTTGCGCGCCGCGTCCATTGCGGGTGGTGCGTTCGCTGGAAGTTACGATCGGGGTGCGGCATGAGGCCGAACACCCTGCCCGTGGAATCGCAGAGCCCTGCGATACCGGCATCGCTGCCGTTGGGGTTCGCCGGGTAACGATCCGTTCTACCTTCCTCATCCACATATTTCACCGCCACGAACCCTCCGGCTTCGAGGGCTTTGGCCGTGGAATCGGTCGCCGTCACCACTTTGCCCTCTGCATGTTCGACCGGCATTTCCGGCATGGTGCCGGATCGAAGGAACACGCACCGGTCCGTGCACACCTGCATACGCACCCATCGCGCTTCGAATCTGGCGGAGTCGTTGTACGTGACGGTGACGCCTGCCTGTCCGGCGCCGGCGCCGGGCAGCAGCTCCATCTTGACCAGTACCTGAAACCCGTTGCAAATGCCGAGGATTCCGCCGCCGCGTTCGACCAACCGGTGCAAGTCGTCCGCCATATTCAGCCTGAGCTGCTGGGCCAGAATGACGCCGGCTGCGATGTCGTCACCGTAGCTGAATCCCCCGGGAATGGTGACAATCTGATAGCGATCCAGCAGTTTCGGATTCTCGACAAGGGCGTTTACGTGGACCAATGTCGGTAGGGCGCCGGCCAACTCCCAGCAGTGCACCACCTCCTCGTCGCAGTTGATCCCGGCGGCTCGAATGACCAGCACCTTGACGGATGCCACAATTATCGACCTCCTCCCTGGGCGAGCGGCGTTCGCCACGCTTGGGCAAGTTCTTGGATTGGCTGATCGACGACCTTCCTGCCACGGTGATTGATGCGAAGGACCGCGTCTTCAGTCACGTGCCCAATCAACGGTAGGCCTGCCGAAGTGGCCTCGCCTTCTTCCATTTCCAGAACGTAAGACGTCGGCGTGGCGCGGAAGAGAGCGTGCGGGTAGACGGACTCGTCGATATCGAGTTTGGCACCCAGCCCGGAAGCGATGCACATTTCGGCGACCGTGACGGCCAGACCACCATCGCTCACGTCGTGGGCCGCGAGCACCCTTCCTGACGCAATCAAGCCGGCGACACGGAGGTGCACGGCATAAGAGATGGACAGATCCCGTTCATCCAGGGGAGCCGACGCGAGTACCAGGCGGCTGCCTGCACGCTTGAGGTCCATCGTCACACAGCGGTTGACATCCTGGACTACGCTCACCGCGCTGATGAGGAGCGTACCGGGAATCGCGATGCGCGATGGCAAGCCGACCCGTCGCGCCTCCGCCTCGCCCATCGAGAATTCGTTGTTGAGCGAATCCTTGCCGGAGACAAACGGAAGCCGATAGGTCATTGCCGCGTCGGCCGCTCCGCGACAGGCACGAACCAACGCGCCCCGTGCGTGTTCATTATCGACCTTGGGCCAGCAGAAATTGTCGAGAATGGCAATGCGATCCGGGTCGGCGCCCGTACATATTGCGTTGCGCACGGCCTCGTCTACCGCCTCGATTGCCATGAGATAGGGGTCCACATCGCTTCGATGTGGGCAAAGTCCGCAGGCAATGACGATTCCCCGGTCGGTGCCATACAGGGGCCGCAAGACGGCCGCATCCGATGGACCGTATGCCGGGCCGGCCAACGGCTTGATCACGCTACGCCCCTGCACCTCGTGATCGTATTGGCGAATGATCCATTCCTTGGATGCGGTGTTCCAGGCCCCGAGATGTTTCACGAGTTGCAGGTTGGCGTCGCCTCCGTCGTCATCAACGGACGGCGTAGCGGCCTGGTGGCCATTCTGTTTGGCGGTCCACGTGGCGGTCAGTGTGGTTTGTGGCAGCCCGTTGTGCAGGAAGTCCATCTCAATTTCGCCGACGAGACTGCCCTGATGCCGCACGCGCAACATGCCGTCGCCGGTAAAGGTGCCGATCACCGTAGCTTCCACTTCCTCCGCGGCGAAGATCTCGAGAAACGCATCCAGCCGCTGTGGTGGTACGGAAAATACCATGCGCTCCTGGGCTTCGGAGATCCAGATTTCGTCGTAGCGCAGCCCGGAGTATTTCAGCGGGACGTCACTGAGTTCGACATCGGCCCCGAGCGTCGCACCCATTTCGCCGACGGCGCTACTGAGCCCACCCGCGCCGCAATCGGTCACGGCGGTGTACAGGCATCCGTCCGCATGGTCCCTGGCCAGCAGCAGGGCGTCCAAGACCTTTTTCTCTTCTATGGCATTTCCGATTTGCACGGCGTGCGAGAACTCGTCGGCATGCGTGTCGGTCAACTCAGCCGACGAAAAGGTGGCACCGTGGATGCCGTCGCGCCCCGTGCGGCCGCCCGCGACGACGATTCGATCGCCGATTTGTGGTGCCTTGGCGACGCGATTTCGGGGAATCAGTCCGACGCAGCCGCAAAAGACGAGTGGATTGGCCATGTATCGGTCATCGAAGTAAACGGCCCCGTTTACGGTCGGGATGCCCATGCGGTTGCCGTAGTCGCGGACCCCCGCGACGACGCCCTTCAGCACGCGGCGGGGGTGGAGTACGTCTTTGGGAAGTCGGTTGGCATCGTAGTCCGGTGGTGCCACGCAAAAGACATCCGTCGAAGCGATAGGCTTAGCACCCAATCCGCAGCCCATGATGTCCCGGATGCACCCGCCGATCCCGGTAGCGGCACCGCCGTAGGGCTCGATGGCCGACGGATGATTGTGTGTTTCCGCCTTGAACGCGATGCCGTAGTCGTCATCGAAGGCGATGACACCGGCGTTGTCTTCGAACACCGACAGGCACCAATCGCGATCGAGCGACCTTGTTACATGCGCGATTGTATCGCGGAGTAGGTTTTCGAATCGTACTTCGATTCTTCCAGATTTTCCGAAGTCATCGCCTCTGTAGACAAAAGCACTCTTCAACGTCTTATGCACGCAATGTTCGGACCAGGTTTGGGCTAGCGTCTCGAGTTCGAGATCGATCGGCTCTCGCCCACGTGTGACGAAATGGTCGCGAACGGCACGCATCTCGTCGAGTGACAGAAAAAGATGTCCCGTGCGAGAAAGTTGTGTCAATTGTTCGTCGGTCAGTTCCCGCAGGGGGACGTGCCGCACCTCGAACGGCTTCGTCGGCGGTTCGGGGATGACGTCTGGGATTCGATCATGGCGATCGAACCCGTCTATGTACCAGCACTCGATACAATCGTTTGCGAGCACTTGGGAGGCGAGTCGAACCAAGTCTTCAGCCGACCGGGCGCCCGTGATGGAATACCGCCGGGCAGTCAGCACCTGGTCCACTCGCGCCGACGGCGACCCGTGTCTGCGCAACAGCCTTCGTGCCGCCTGTTCCGTGCTGGTGGCTACCGGATTCATCACTCCGGGAAGTGTGTGGATCTCCACGGCCGGCGTATCGCCGTATCGGTGAGAGAAGCTGGGGACGATTTCGAACGATTCGGCAACGGGGTCGGCGAGCAAGTCCCGCGCCAAGCGTTCGATGTCCCCTTGTGGCAAAGCGCCGCTGAAGAAATAGAGGCGGCTGGACTGCACACCGTCAAGGTGATCGAGCCCCGCTTGTCGCGCATCCGCCAGTACCTCTCTGCCGTGACCATCGAGCCTGGCCGCCTTCGGACGCAGATGCACGCACCAGTGGTCCGCGGACTCCCGGTTGGGCTTTTTCTCGGTCAAATCTGTCGACTCCTACTCGTCGAACCGTGGTGATCAAACAGATCTGGAAGATAAGTTGGATTTGATTCCTTGCCTAGTCCGGCCTATGGTGCATTTGCTTGTTAGCGTCGGCCCGCGCGTCACTTGCTTGTGATTTTTGTGAGGTTGACGGTAGCTATCCATTCCAGAAAGGGACAGGTTTGCGATTTGCATCCTCAATAAGCGACGCCGGGGAGGCGGACCTGGCACTGGAGCAGATCCTCGCGCCGATCGATGCCCGTGTGACGCCGGGCATGGTCGATCTTGTTTTGCTTTTTGCCACCGCCCATTTCGAAGATGAACTCGACGATATCGTCGAGCGTGTTCGCGGGGCCTTTTCCAATGCCGTGGTCATGGGATGCACGGCCGAGGGTACGATCGGCCACGACCGAGAAATCGAAAGGCGACCATCCATCTCACTGATTGCCGGCACGCTGCCCGACGTACGTGTGAGGCCGTTTCATATCACGCAGGATCAACTAGCGGCCGCCGCAACTGTTGACGACTGGGAGCGCCTTGTCGGCGTGTCGCCGGATGGACATCCCATTTTTCTTGCTTTTGCCGATCCATTTGCTATCGATGTGGCGCGATTCATCGAGCAGGTAAACGAGCATTACCCAGGCGCGTCGGTGCTTGGCGGCATTGCCAGCGCGGCACGTGCACCTGGCGAGAACCGGTTGATTGGCGCCGATGAGATCCACAAAGAAGGGATTGTCGGTGTCGGAATGGCAGGCAAGCTCAACGTCGAAACGGTCGTCTCGCAGGGCTGCCGGCCGATCGGCAAGCCGTATGTGATCACCCGAGGCGAACGCAATGTCGTGCAGGACCTCGGCGGACAGCCGGCACTAAAGCGTCTACAGGAGGTTCTCGTCAGCCTGTCGCGGGAGGACGAGGCTCTGGCGCGGCAGGCGCTGTTGGTCGGCCGCGTGATCGACGAGCGCAAGGATTCCTTTACGCGGGGCGATTTTCTCATACAGAACATCATCGGCGTCGATCGGCAGAGCGGTGCGATCGGTATCGCCGGCCATGCCAGAGTCGGTGCCACGGTACAATTTCACGTACGCGACGCGGCAAGTGCGGATGAGGATCTGCGTGGATTGCTCGCCGCCCATGCCGATCGCGGCGTGCGCGGCGCGCTACTTTTTGGTTGTAATGGGCGCGGTACCAACATGTGGACCGAGCCGGGCCACGATATCGGCGTCATTCGCAGTGTGCTGGGCGACGTACCCGTGGGCGGGTTTTTCTGCGGCGGCGAGTTCGGGCCGGTGGGCGGAACGAATTTCATTCATGGATTCACGGCCAGCATCGGTCTGTTTCGCGAGCCGACGTAGCGGCGGGTGACGTTGCGTATCGAGAAAGTGCGGAGAATGCGTCCTTCAGTTCCGCAAGCGAGCCGGCATACTGTCGCTCCGTTTGATCTCGGGCTTCTTGCAGGACCTGCCGTACGGCGTTGTCCTGGGCGCGCTTCCACATGACAGCAAGGGCCACGGCGATCGCTGCGCCCAGAATGGCGCCCAGGGAAATGGGTAGAAGTGTGTCCACGGTCACCTCAATCGCCGGATGTAATCGACCAGGAGGCGAACGCCGAATCCCGTCGCACCCTTCGGGCAGTACGGCAGGTCCTTGTCGGTGGTGGCCGTTCCTGCGATGTCCAGGTGCGCCCAAGGCACGCCTTTGTTGACGAACTGCTTCAGGAAAATGCCTCCGATGATCGGATGCGCGTGGCGTCCGGCCGAGTTCTTGATGTCACTGTCGTCGCCCTTGATGAGCTCGAGATATTCGTCGTCGAGCGGAAGGCGCCAGAGCCTCTCATGTACCCGCTCTCCGGACTGGATCAGTGCGGCGGCAAGTCTGTCGTCGTTGGCGAAGATGCCGGCACGCACGGCACCAAGGGCCACGACGACGCCCCCCGTGAGCGTGGCGAGATCGATGATGGCGCGGGGCTTGCATTTCTGCTGCGCAAACGTCAGCGCGTCGGCGAGAATCATGCGGCCCTCCGCATCGGTGCTGATAATCTCGACCGTCTTTCCACTCATCGTGGTGACGATGTCGTTGGGGCGGTATGCGTTGCCCGCGATCATATTTTCGGCCGCCGGAACGATGCCGATGACCGGTGCTTTGGGCTTCAGGTCCGCCAGGGCGCGCATGGCGCCGATGACGGCCATGCCGCCACATTTGTCGTACTTCATCCCGACAATCCCCGTCTTGTCTTTGATGGAATAGCCGCCTGTATCGAAGGTCACGGCCTTGCCCACCAGTACGACCGGAGAGCGCGATCTTGGGGTTCCGGTACCGGCGTAGGTCATGACGATCAGTCGCGGCTTTGTGTCGCTCGCCATGCCTACGGAGAGGAGTCCACCGGCTTTCATGCGCGCCAGCCCATTTTCATCGTAAATCGAGCACTTGAGTTTGTGGCTCCGACACAGATCCTGTACCCAGTTCGCAAGCGACACAGGGTTTGCGATGTTCGGAGGCGCATGCCCCCACGCGCGTGCCAGATTCGTGGCCTCCGCGATTGACACTCCCTCACGTACGGCGTTCTTCAGCGGAGCGGGCCATTTCTCTCTGTAGAGACCCACGACCAACGACTTCTCTTCTTGGCTCGTAGTTTTGTGTTTGAGAAACTGAAATCCACCCAGGATAAACCCCTCACACGCAGCCCGTACGGTGTCGGGTGTCGTACGACCGGGCAGCGAGGCGACCTCCACTACCGCGTGGTCCCTGCGGTGGTCCAGTAGCCATCGGGTTGCCGCTCCCGCCGCCCGACGAATTCGTTCCGTCATTGGCGTGGCGTTCTTTCCAAGGGAGACCAGGACGCGCGGCGCGGCATCGCCATCATCCGAGGCAGTCTCCACGACTAGGTCTCCGATCGTGTCAGTCAGGCGAGCGTCATGGGATGGTTGTACGAAAGCAATGCCGGCCACGTCGGAGCCTCGCGGCCTGGTCTCGATTTGCAGGGTGGTCAAAGCTCGGCTCCCTATGTTGTGCGGGTCATACTCACGGGTCGAATGATAGTACGAAACCGCCCGGCACGTCGCAATCTTGTTGTGCACGAGTTGTTTGCGCCCGCGGGAACGCGGCGTGCGTCAAGGGGGTTGCGTTGAATACGTGCAACATGGGGTCCCAAACCAACCGGCCGGCGTGATGGCGTGACAAGCCGGCAGCACACCGCTACATGCGTTTTGCTACCTGTGGCATGGCTTTTTCCCGGACGGCTAGGTGACGGTGGCTGGGCCGGTATGTCAATGGCACCGGAATCACTAGTGGAGATGATCGTCCGCGAAGGGGGGAACGATGACGCGAAAGACACTGACGCTGCTCTTGATGGCGTTGAGTGCCCTCGGGGCGGGCTGCGCGGCCCACTCCCGGAGGTCTGTGGTGGATGCGTGGTCCGGGCACAATCTGCTTTTCGGTCCGGCTGAGCCCGGCTTGCCAACCTACGACACGCCGCGCGGGCACTGGCCCGCCACAGCAGCCTACCGTCCGGATCAGGAATCTGTGACTTTTCGCGAGACGATTATCGACCGCCAGGGTCGTCATTTCGGCCAGCGGGATGACTACTACCGCCGCTTCGACTCCGTGCGGGAGGGAAGGACACGCCGCTAGACCCAATCCTGCACTATTTATCAGACCAATTCGCCTTGTACCACCCATGGCACGCAAATCGACGCAACATCCTGTGATTTGCGTGGGTTGAAAGCCGGAAACTGTTGCGGTACGATAACTTGCATTCGGTCGACCTCGGATTCCCTATGCAGCATAGGTGCAAGGCGTACGAGTCCAGCGGCGATGGACGTGCGAACAGCGCCGGGGAAACGGGTCGAGAAGCATCAATCTCCCCCGGTTGACGTGGATAATGGCATGGCAACTGTGACCAAGAAAGAACTGATCGATCGCATCGCAGAACAAGAGGGCTGCAAACGCGCGCTGGCAAAACGCGTGATTCAGTCGTTTCTCGACTCGATTGTCGAGGAGCTCGGGAACGGAAACCGTCTCGAGTTCCGTGATTTTGGTGTATTCGAGAGCAAAGTCCGCGCGCCGCGCCAGGCGCAAAACCCCAAGACCATGGATCCCGTGCAGGTTCCGTCGAAGCGCACGGTGAAATTCAAGGTTGGGCGCGTGATGAAAATGCGCCTGGATGAGATTCCGGCCACGGTAGACGAAGCCACCGGCCTGACGATCGAGCCCGCGGCGACGTTGGCCGGCCGGCGGAAAGTGGCCAAATGATCACCGGCGCGCGATGGCGTGACGGTCCTGCGATCGAAACCGAAAATCGCCTGCCAAAGAGCATCCGGTGTGCTGTTGACGTGGTTTGCCGACGGCAGCCGTGAATCGGCCGACCCGAGAGAATCGAACGCACCAACAACCCATTTGAACGGTTCTACGAGGCCGGTGTCCCGGCAAGGGTATCGATGCCAAAACAGATGGACTGAGACTGGGGTGTCCCTGGCGACCGATCCCATGGCTTGCATGACGCTGATGGCATGGGTGCGCTGTTTTCGTTTCGAAGTACCGGGCGCCTCTGAAGTGGACGTCTCGTCACCACGTGACTAGGCTTCGGCATTCCCTGAAATGTCATCCGCGTTCCTCGCGGTGGCGCGATTCGCCGCCGCTCGGCCGCCGAATCCGGCCCCGCGGGGGCGGCACGGTTGTACCATCGGCCTCGAAAAAATCCACGGTTTTTTTTCTTAACCATCCCTCGTGAAGTTCCGATGACCCATGCGATACCCGCAGTGCCGACTTCCTCGCGATGCGGCCTCGGTGACACGTCTCGAGAACCCATCGCGACCTCTATATACCCTTTGGTTCGTGGCCTGAGAGCGAGAGGAGGTTGGGTACAATGGACGTACTGATCAAGATTCTGGATCTGCTAGAGGGCTTGATTCCACTGATCCTCATCGGTATGGAAGGTTAGGAGGCGTCTCATGGTTGTTTTCCCGCTTTCCCCTACCGAGGAAATGATGGTCCGCTGGGTGACGCGTGCCGTTCCGATTGTGGCGGTCGCGGTCGTCGGATTCCTGGGGGCGCTCAGTCTCGCGTAGGCGATACCGTAAGCGTGCCTGCCGAATCCAGGCCGAAACCCTCTATGACTTGCCGGTTGTGATCGAGGATGCGGTGACGGTTCCTCGCCATCTCTACCCAAAGCATTCCGGCAAAAGGCAGAAGAAACGCGACGCCCGACATTCCCGCCGCCACTGATACGAATGTGTCGGCGGCAAGCATGGTCGTATAGCTTCCTGCCGTAAGCGCGACGATCGCACACCATACCGCCGCACGCCAGGGCTGCGTAAACAAAGGCGTCGCATGGGCCAGGCGAATCGCAGCCGTGCAGCCGAGCGTACCCAGAAGCAACATCGCGAGGAATCCCGCAAATCCCGGCGGAAAGGCGGCGCGTTGATACCGCTGGGCCAATAGCCCGGTGATGGCATCGGCCAACAGGTAGCAGCCGGGTACATCCGGCACAATTCGGGTGCCGAAACGCACGGAATGGCGGTCCGGTTGAAAGCCGTCCCGGCGGTGCCGGAGATCGCCGAATAAGACGATTCGCCCTCGCACCTGCTTTTCCATCACCGTGGGCTCGAGTGAAAGCAGTTCTTGATAGGAGATCGATCGTGCCAGCCATGTTTGCGGTTCGTGCAGTTTAACCGTGACGGTGGCCAACGTGTCGCCTGACGAAACAAGTGTGAGGTCATCGATGACGCCAATCGTGCTGGTAGGGCGAAGGTGTTCGACGTCACGGTGGTAGGCGCCCGGCTCGAATTCGTACATCAGGCGTACCCAATCACGTCGCGAGTCCCAGTCCACCTTGAGATAGGTTTCAGGGTGTCTGACCGCGGCCGTTGCGACCAATGCAAGGCTGGGAATGGTCTTCTCGGTTCCCGTCTTGATGGCGACCACGAACTCGCCAGGACAATGGACCATATCCCGTGCCACGATGGCGCCGTGCCGCAGCGTAGTTCCCAGTCTCTCCCGTAGCGCCGAACTCAGATCGGGCATGCCCCGGACGTCATATGCCTTTGCGGCCAATACGACCGGAATTCCTGCAGTCTCCACGTCCCGAATAGCGCTGGCGAATTCCTCGTCGGCTTGTTGCGGGGATCTGAAATAGTAATCCCACACGATGGCGGACGGGTGGGCCGTTGCCAGACGCCTGAGCGTATGTGCGTGAAGGCCACGCCAGGTCGTGACGTTATCCGTAATAGCCGTCAATCCCTCCGCCGCGGCAAGCGTCTGGATCGCCGGAATGGAATCGTCGCCCAATCCGACGATCACGATTCCCTCGATCGGTTTGCTCCAAATGGGCGTTGTGGGCGCGGTGTCAGAGTGGGTCGATGCCATATCCGATTCGAACCAGCCGACGTTGAACAGGTGTGCGGACCCCCACAAGAGCACAGCGACGAACGCCACAAATGCGGCGGCAAATGACCATCGCGACCGCGCGGCGGCGCCGATCGCCAGGCGCTTGACTCGGTAGCCCAAGCCCATCCGCCGCGTCTGTATTCTCTCGCCCGCCAGGTAGAGCCTGACGTCGCGCGCGAGATCGCGGACGGACGGAATGCGTTGTGTGGCTTCCCACATCAGGCATCTTTCGATCAGCGTCTCGATTTCGCGTCCGTCGGGCACGCCTTCGAGGTTTGGGGGTCTCGGCAGCTTCCTACGGATATCATCCAGCAACACTTCTTGCAGCGATTTCTCAGCCGTTCCCTTCAGAGGATAGGGGTATTTGCCACCGGTGGCGATTTCGTAAAGCATGATTCCGAGCGACCAGATATCGCTTCTGGCGTCGATCGGGCCGGCCACGCCGCCCCACGCCTGTTCAGGGGACATGTACTTGAGTGTCCCGATCACGTCGCCGTGCTGTGTGATGGTATCGACTGCCATACTCGTGCCCACGCCCTGATAGACCGAGCAGATGCCGAAGTCGAGTATGTGCGGCGCGCCGGCGTCGTCCACCAGAATGTTGCGCGGTTTCAAGTCCCGATGAATGACACCTGTGGCATGCGCGTCGGCGACGGCGCTGCACACGCGTTGGAAAACCCGGAGTTTTTCGGGGAGACCGGTGGTGCGCGTACGAAGAAACTCGTCGAGGTGAGTGCCCCGGACATAGTCCATGACAAAGTAGTGGGACCCCGCGCTCTCGCCCGCGTGGAGGCACTTCACGATGTGCGGTGACTCAATCCGTTGCAAAACCGAGATTTCCCTATCGAATCGGTGGACTTCCATATCGCCGGCCACCGTGAGGATCTTCAGCGCAACCAGCCGGGGCGTATCTTTCATCCACCACGCTTTGTACACGACACCGAATCGTCCGCGGCCTATTTCGCAAACGACCCGCATATCAGGTAGCCGCGGGACGATGGGGGATTCACAGTAGTGCAGGTAGGTCGAAAGGCACGTCGAGCAATTGGAAAGATGAACCTCGATCGCGGCGGATGCCGCGGAATCGCCGCCGTCCCTGGCGAATTGCCGGAGAGTCTCCGTGTCAGCGCATGCCGCGAACGGAGGCTGAAGGGACATGGGTTCGGATTGGGGTGAGCCGATCAAGCCTGTTCCCCTTGCCGCTAGGAATCGTCACCGGGTTGTGGTCCGCCGTCTCATGAATCAACGCCTTTTTCAGGCCCCGGACGTACGCACGCTCTTCCGCGGCATTCGTTGGATCGTGCGTAGACTGCCGGGGGCACCGCGTGCCCGGGTGAGTCTTCATTGTATCGGTTCGCGCTCTGGACGGCGCTCATGTCAAGCCTGGGTATGTGGCTCGGTCGGGAAACCTCGATTCTTGGTGTGCCAGGGCTTGGTCGTCCTGACTTAGGGCCGGGTAGACGTTGTAGCGTTCCCGGGCAGCGACTAGACTAAAGTGGGTGTGCGGTGACGCAACGCTGCCATCGCAGATGTGCCGGGTTAAGTTTGTGCGCGGGAGTCCGGACCGCGTCTAGCAGGGAGGTATTGGCATTCGACACGCGACGACGATGGGATTGACGCCCGTGCTCCGCACGACCGGTTTTCTGCTGTTTCTGGTTCCTCTTGTCGGTTCCGCCGGTTGCTCCGGATTCGGGCGCTGGGTTGGTCCGAGGTGGTACACTGACTTTGACTCGGCCGAAGCGGCCGTGCGTGAGTCGAGCGACCCACTCCTGATTCGCTATGTGGATCCCAAGCCCGGTCGGCGGGATCCGCTTGATGGAGCATTCGACGACAGCGAGGTAAGGCAGCGGCTTCGTCATCTCGTTTGTTGCCGCTTGTACAAGCAGTACGAACCTGATAGGCGGTATGTGGGGCAATTCGGCGTCCAACGAGCGCCTGCGGTCATTCTCGTACATCCCGATGATACATTTCGCGCCCAAACAGGACGAATCAACGCGGAAGAACTTCTGGCCTTCTTGGACCCATCGGCAGGGACAGATCAGACCGTGTCCCGGAGTCCATACATTCGCCGAGAGGCCCGCTTTGACTGGCAAGGCGGGATATCGGCGGTTGCGGAGGCGGTGGAGCACACCGGTAAACCCGGATTGGTGTTGGTGTACCGCCGTTTTTCGTCGGATCTGGACACGCTCGACGAGATGCTGGAGACGCATGAGGTCTATTCACGCATTGGCCATATGGTCCTTGGCCGTGAGCCCGGCTGGAACCGGTGGGCACGCACCAGGAAGACTCAGTTCGGCGAGATCAAGCTGCCGGCCATTGTTCTTTTGCAGCCCGGCGGGCAGCACGACGTATTCGAGATGCCGAATTCCAGTGCGGCCATCGCCCGCTTCGCCGACCGCTGTCTTTCGCCGCGTCGCAAGGAAGCGACGCAGTCGGCCACAGTCTCGAATACAATCGCGTCACCCTAGCAGGTGCGTGGCGAAAAAAGGCGGAATACAGGGCTGGCACACGGATTGCCCTCCTCTTAGTGCCGTTGTTCAGGAATCGTTGTCGGTTCCAGTGCAATGCGGGGAATAGAGTTTGTCAATATAGGATAAATGGGATATTCGCGCAGATATTAGCCAAGACAGGGATTACTCATGGGTACATCGCCGTTTTCACCTATCGAAGAGGCCTTTGAAGATCTCCGGGCCGGCAAGTTCATCATCCTCGTGGACGACGAAGATCGCGAGAATGAGGGCGATCTGGTCATGGCCGCAGAGAAAATTACGCCCGACGCTATCAATTTTATGCTGAAAGTGGGGCGGGGGGTGCTCTGTCTTCCCATGAGCAAGGAGCGATGTGAAGCACTCAACCTGTCACAGCAGGCCGTCGAGAACACGACGCCCTTCGGCACGGCATTCACCGTCACCGTCGACGCCCACACGCGTTTCGGGGTGACGACCGGCGTGTCCGCGGACGATCGGGCGAAGACGATCGAGGTCGCCTGCGCGCCCGACGCCCGCCCCGGCGACCTCTGCCGTCCCGGGCATATCAATCCGTTAATGGCGCGCGAAGGCGGCGTGCTGGTGCGCGCCGGGCAGACGGAGGGCTCCGTCGATCTGTGTCGCTTGGCCGGGATGAAGCCGATGGCCGTGCTTATCGAGATCCTCAACGATGACGGTACGATGGCACGCGTTCCGGAATTGACGACGATTGCAAAAGAACACGGCCTTCGCATGTTCACCGTCGCCGATATCATCGAGTACCGCACCAAGCGCGAGACGTTCGTCAAGCGCGGCGTGTCAACCAAGCTGCCGACGCAATTCGGTGAATTCACCCTGATCGAATACCACTCGCCGGTCGATCCGGAGCCGCACCTGGCCTTGTGTTGCGGCGGTGTGGGTGACCTGGATCCCAACGGTCAGCCTTTCCTGCACGACGAGCCCGTGCTGGTGCGTGTCGAGTCGGAGTGCATGACCGGGCACGTCTTCCGGTCGGCGCGGTGCGATTGCGGCGAACAACTCTATTCGTCCATGCAAATGATCCAGCGCGAGGGCAAGGGGGCGGTGATCTACCTGCGGCAGGAGGGTCGCGGCATCGGGCTACACAACAAACTCCGCGCCTACAAGTTGCAGGACGAAGGGCTCGATACCGTCGAGGCCAACGAGAAACTCGGGCTGCCCGTGGATCGGCGCGACTACGGCGTGGGGGCGCAAATCATCCGCGATCTCGGCTTGCGGCAGCTACGCACGCTTACGAACAATCCCAAGAAGGTCAGTCGGCTGGAGGTGTACGGCATCAAGATCGTCGAGCAACTCCCACTGGAAATCGCGCCCAACGCGCACAACGAGTTTTATTTGAAGACGAAGAAGGACAAGATGGGCCATCAGCTCAACGGCGTCTAAGTACGCGTATGCCCCGCCTGTTCGATCGCACACTCGTTCGCTGTCCATACTTCGGTCATGTATTGACCCCTGCCCCTCGCATTGTGCGCTGTTTTCGGACATATTCCGCACCGTAACGGTTTGAACCGTTCTCCAGGTCGTGCGACCCTATACCCAGAATACCCATGACCCGGACACCCGAGGACATTCAGGACGAACTGCTGGTGCTCCAGTGTCAGGACGGCGACGCTGAGGCGCTGAAGACGTTGATCGGTCGCTGGCAGCCCCGTCTCGGAGCGCTGGCCTGGCGTCTGACGGGGCAACGTGAGGCAGCGCGGGACGTGGTGCAGGATGCCTGGCTGGCCATCGTACGAGGATTCAAATGCCTCGATGATCCCGCCGCGTTCCGCACGTGGGCCTACCGCATTGTGAGCCACAAATGCGCCGATTGGACGCGGCGACGCGTGGTGCGGCGTCGGGTGACGGCGGAGCTGCACGCGGAGAGTCGTGCCGCCTCGGATGATTCGTGTCGCGCCGCGGAGACGGCGGACGACAACGCGCGCGTGCGTGCCGTACTCGATAGCCTGCCCGAGGAATTCCGGGCGATGCTCGTCCTCTATTATCTCGAGGAAATGAACGTGGCGGACATTGCGCGCGTCCTGGACGTGCCGGAGGGTACGGTAAAGTCGCGGCTGTTTCACGCAAGGAAGAAGCTGAAGGAATCGCTGGAAAGGAAGGAATCATGAACGATCTGGACGACAAGATTCGCGGAGAGTTGGGGAAGGAGGAGATCGAAATGCGCGAAGCGTTCCGTGACGAACCTTCCATGCACGAGATGATGATCGACTCGTTTCGCGGCAAGCACCGAATGCTGATGATCCTCAACGCGTTTTGGATGCTGGTGTTCCTCGTACTCGGCGTACTAGCGGCCATTCAGTTCTTCGACGCTGAAGAGACGCGCGACATCGTGATGTGGGCGGCCGCATGCCTCGTGTGCGTCGCTGCAGTGTCCATGATGAAGGTCATGTGGTGGATGGAGGTCAACCGCAACGCCCTGACCCGCGAGATCAAACGGCTCGAATGGCAGGTTTCGCGATTGGTGGATCATGACGGACGCCGGGAGCCGAAGACCACGTGACGACGCGCTGACCCGGACGCCTCAGATCTTGCCCATCTGGTTCACCTGATGCTGGTAAGACGAATGGAGAAGTGTGTCTCCATTCGCGGGCACCGGATTCGACCTGTGCTGATCGATCGACCACGGAGACCAAGTCCTGGAAGTGAGCATTACCGGCTGCGCCAGACTGTGCCGCGCGGGATTCGAACCCCCAGGGCCAGCGCACATTAACCTCCTTGCGCCGTAAGGACTTGCATCAGGAACTCGTTGTTCCAGCCTGCGATTCGGCTCTTTCCCTTGATGCTGTTCTTGGACGGGTGACGTTTCAACAGGCTGAT
>Ga0210111_1000192_pt1 | contig 16088 bp, 14 predicted proteins | sample China_Galinas_PW_6_FD_185520 | JGI IMG/M metagenome (GOLD analysis project Ga0210111, IMG submission 185520) | Wetland microbial communities from San Francisco Bay, California, USA, that impact long-term carbon sequestration - China_Galinas_PWC_D2... | ecosystem: Environmental > Aquatic > Marine... | reverse complement strand
GGCCGCCGAAGTCGCCGACGTTCAGCCCCCACGGCGCGGCGATCGAGATCGGCAGCACCTTGAGCCGGGCCAGCCTGTCGAGCCGCAGCGCCTTCGCCAGCCGGTGGCCGCGGCTGAGGAAGAGCGCGGTCTCCTGGCCGCCGATCGAGACCACGGGGACGATCGGCACGCCGGCGTCCAGAGCCAGGCGGACGAAGCCCTTGCGGCCGGCGAAGTCGATCCTGGCGCTCTGCCAGCTCGGCCGGTGGGTCTCCCAGTCTCCGCCGGGGTAGACGAGCACCGGCGCGCCAGCGGCGAGCGCCTTCTCGGCGTGCTCGTGCGAGGCGCTCAGCGTGCCCGATTTGCGCAGCATTTCGCCCGCCAGCGGCCAGGCGATCGCGAGGTTGTGGGCGAGCTGGTGGAAGGGGCGCTCGACGCCGAAGTAGGTGGAGAAGGCGAGCGAGAAGATGAAGGTGTCGACGATCACGTTGCCGCCGGAGTGGTTGCCGACCAGCAGCGCCGGGCGGTCGGCGGGGACGTTGCCGATGTCGCGCACATCGGCGCGGAAGTAGAAGGTCGAGAGCAGCCAGAGCAGCGGCAGCGCCTCACGGAGGTAGTCGGGGTCGCGGTTCTCGAGCTGGGCGCTGAGGCGATCCGCGACGCGGTCCTTGACGAAGCCCACCGCCTTCGAGGCGAGCCCTTGAGGCGCCTCCACGTAATACATGGGACGATCCTACGCGGAACGGGCCAACCGCGCCGGCGGCGCGTCCCCCGCGCCGGCGGAGGCGATGAACGAGCGAACGAGCTCGTGGGTGCGCTCGGGCAGCTCGATCTGCGGAACGTGACCGCAGTCCGGCAGGACCACCTGCGAGGCCTGGGGGAGCGACGTCTCGACGTGCCGGGAGAAACCCGCCGGCACGAGCCGGTCCTCCTCGCCCCAGATGAAGAGCGCCGGCGGGCGCAGCAGCTCGAGCCGGGTCCAGAAGCCGCTCGGGCCATGCGGCGACTCCAGGTAGATCTGGCGGGCGGCGGCGTAGAAGGCGACCCGGCCGCCGCGGGTCCGGTGGGCGCGGAAGAACTCGTCGGCGGCGAGGTCGGCGATCGAGGGGTCGACGCGGTCGGGGTGGGCGATCATCTGCCAGAAGCCGTCGCGCACCTGGCGCGGGCCGAAGACCGGCGGCAGGACCGCGAGCTCGGGGCGCAGGGCGCGGACCAGGGGCGCCAGGCCGCGGCCGCGGCGGAACGCCATCGAGGGGGCGAGCAGGCTGAGGCTGCGCACCCGGCTCGGCGCCCGCAGGCCAACCTCGAGCGCGACCCGGCCGCCGAGCGAGTTGCCGATCAGGTCGGCGCGGTCGACCGCGAGCGCGTCCATCAGCCGCAGCACGTGGCTGGCGAAGAAGGCCGGGTCGTAGGAGGCGAGCGGCTTCGAGGAGGCGCCGAAGCCCGGCAGGTCGATCGCGTGCACGGTGTGGTCGGGCGCCAGCGCGGCGACCGTTTCGAAGAAGGAGCTCTTGGCGCCGCCGAGCCCGTGGATCAGGATCGCCCGCCGCGGGCCGTGGCCGGCGGTGAGGCAGGAGATGCGGGCGCCGCGGACCCGCACGTCGTGCAGGCGCAGCAGCGGCGGCCGTTCGTCCGGAAGGCGGAACAGGCCCTCGAAGCCGACCGCGACGTCGAGGTCGCCGCGCGCCCAGAGCCGGCGTTCGCGGAACGCGTCGAGGCCGGAGAGGCGTCCCTCGCGCAGCGCCAGCCAGGTCGCCGCGTCGGTGCCGATCGTCACATCGGGCTCGCCGCGCGGGGACGTCCGGACCTTGCAGCGGTGGCCCCGCAGCTCGACCTGCCAGCTGCGGCCGAGATCGGAGAGCCGGATCTGGACCCGCGCCTGCCTGCCCTCCTCGCCGCCGAGGTAGCGCTCGGGCAGCCCGCCGAACACGTCTTCGACCCTCTGCGGCAGCCCGTTGTCCTCAGATGTCCCTTCCATCGGCTCCCGCAGAAGGTAGCGCCCGCGCCCGTCAGCGTCAGCGCTCGGCGCGCAGGACACCGCGCTCGGCGATCGCGCGGACGCCGCCGCCGAGGTCGAGCATCGCGGTGCCGGTGCGGCGCAGGGCGGCGACCTCGTCGGCGTGGCGGGCGGCGCCGGCGACGGGGCGGCCGGCGGCGCGGTCGGCGAGCCGCTGGACGACGAGGCGGCGCAGGGCGGGCGGCAGCTCGGCGAGGCGGGCGAGCTCGATCGTGTTGCGCGGGGAGCCGTTGCCGCCGTCGAGCTCGGCGGCGACGAGCTCGTCCAGCACCTCGGCCTCGTCGCGCAGCAGCGCCGCCGTGCGCAGCACGTTTCGGGCCGCCGCCGGATGGACCTCGGCCAGCGCCGCGGCGAGCCCGTGGCGCACGCGGTTGCGGGCGTAGGCGGCTTCGGCGTTGCTCGGGTCGTCGCGCCAGGGCAGCCCCCGCTCCTCGCAGTACGCGGTCGTCCGCGCCCGCTCGAAGCCGAGCAGCGGGCGCACCAGCCGGCCGTCGCGCGCCTTCATCCCCAGCAGCGCCCGGCGGCTCGGCGAGGAGGCGAGCCGGTAGAGGATCGTCTCGACCTGATCGTCGGCGGTGTGGCCGGTGGCGACGAGCGCGTCGCCGCGCTCGGCGAGCCGCGCCGCGGCCGCGTAGCGCGTGTCGCGTGCCCAGGCCTGCAGGTTGCCGGGGCCCTCGGGGCGCCGCGGCCGCTCGAGCTCGAGCCGCACGCCGAGCCGCTCGCAGAGCGCCGCGCAGTGCGCCTCGTCCTCATCGGAGTCGTCGCGCAGGCCGTAGTTGACGTGCAGCGCGGTCACCGCCTCCGCGCCGAGCAGCCGCACCGCGAGGTCGAGCAGGCAGACCGAGTCCCGCCCCCCGGAGAGCATCGCGACCAGCCGCGACCCCGGCGGCAGCATGCCGCCGTCGCGCACGGCCTCGAACATCGCCTCGTCGCTCAAACATCCGAAGTTTAGGCACGGCGAGCCGCCCAGTTGGCACTCTCGACAGCTAATTGATTAACGGTTATGGCCGATATCGCCTTTAACTGCTAATTTAATAGCTATAATGCGTATCGAACCTTTGCTCACGGATGCGACCGTGGTCGAGGAGCTGGGCAGGCGCCTGCGGCAGACCCGGCTCGAGCGAAACCTCGCGCAACAGGAGATCGCCGAGGAGGCCGGGGTGTCCGTGGCGACGATTCGCAATCTCGAGGACGGCAAGCGAACTCAGCTCGTGACCCTGATCCGCGTGCTACGCGCCCTCGGCCTGCTCTCCGGCCTCGACCGGCTGGTGCCGGAGCGGGCGCCGAGCCCGCTTGAGCAGCTGAAGCGCCGCGGTCGAGAGCGACAACGGGCGTCGTCGCCGAGGTCGCCGAGATCTTGAGCACCCTGGCCGAAGTCAGGCTCTGGGGGCAGCGCGTCGGCGCGGTCGCGATTGCAGACGACTCTCCCGTCGCGACGTTCGAGTACGAGCCCGGCTTCGTCGCCGCCGGCGTCGAGCTGTCCCCGCTGACGATGCCGTTGCGGCGCAATGCCCGGTACCGCTTTCCGGAGCTTGCGCCGGAGAGCTTTCACGGCCTGCCGGGCCTGCTCGCCGACTCGCTGCCCGACCGCTACGGGAACGCGCTGATCGACGCCTGGCTTGCGCGGCAGGGGCGCAGCCCCGCCAGCTTCGACGCGGTCGAGCGGCTCTGCTACGTCGGCAATCGCGGCATGGGCGCCCTGGAGTACGTCCCGGCGCTCGGGCCGCGACCGGCGAAGAGCCACAGGATCGACGTCGGCGCCCTCGCCGAGCTCGCCGGGACGGTCCTATCGCGTCGCGCCGACCTCAGCGTCTCGCTGGCAAAGCCCGAACGCGAGGCGGCGCTGGAGGAGATCCTGCGGATCGGCAGCTCGGCGGGCGGCGCTCGCGCAAAGGCTCTGATCGCCCTCGATCCCTCGACCGAAGAGGTCCGATCGGGGCAGCTCGACGTCGACCCCGGCTTCGAGCACTGGATCCTCAAGTTCGACGGGATCGGCGACAGCACTCGCGACATCGGCGAACCCGACGGGTACGGGGCGATCGAGTGGGCGTACTCGCTGATGGCGAAGCGGGCCGGGATCGAGATGACCGAGTGCCGCCTGCTGACCGAGAACGACCGGCGCCACTTCATGACCCGCCGCTTCGACCGCCTCGCCGACGGCTCGAAGCTGCACATGCAGTCGCTGGGCGCGATCGCCCATCTCGACTACAACCAGCCCGCCGCCCACTCCTACGAGCAGGCCCTGCTCACGATGCGGCGTCTGGGCCTGCCGATGAGCCAGATCGAGGAGCAGTTCCGCCGCATGGCGTTCAACGTGGTCGCGCGCAATCAGGACGACCACGTCAAGAACATCGCCTTCCTGATGGACGCCGCCGGCGAGTGGCGCCTCTCTCCGGCCTTCGATCTGGTCTACGCCTTCAACCCCGCGGGAACCTGGACCGCCCGGCATCAGATGTCGATCGACGGCAAGCGCGACGACTTCACGATCGAGGACTTCCGCGAGGTCGGTCGCACGGCCTCGATGAAACGCGGGCGGGCGGGCGAGATCGTGGCGGAGGTGCAGGAGGCCGTGCGCGGCTGGCCGGAGCTGGCCGACGAGGCCGGGGTGCCGGAGGAGCGGGCCACGGCGATCGGCCGGACGCACCGCCTCGAGCTGCCGAACGACTGAGCGGCTACGCGCGCCGCGCGAGGTAGAGCGGAGTCGCGACCGGGAAGCCCTTCAGGTCGACCTCGCCGATCGCCTCGCAGGCGAGGCCGCGCGCGGAGAGCGAGCCGGTCACGGCGTCGGTGACGAGGACCTCGCCCGCCTGGGCGCGGCCGACGACCCGGTGGGCGAGGTTGACCTGGTTGCCGAAGTAATCGCCGTCGCGATAGACCGCTTCCCCGTAGTGGATGCCGACGCGCGGGCGCGGCCGGTCGGGAAAGCGCTCGAGCAGGCCCACCGCCCACACGGTCAGCGCCGTGCGGTCGGGCGAGACGACCATCACCTCGTCGCCGATCGTCTTGACGACCGTCGCCTCGGGGGGCAGCGTCGCCTCGACCGTCTCGACGAAGTACTCGACCACGTCGAGCGCCTCGCGCTCGCCCTCCTCCTCGGTGTAGCGGGTGAAGCCGGAGAGGTCGATGAAGCAGAGCGTGATCGGCACCTGCCCGAGCTCGGAGATCGGCGCGCCGACGTCGCTCTCCATGTGACCGACGACGTCCTGCTCGAGGAAGAAGCGCAGGTAGCGGTTGTGCAGGTACTCGGTCAGCGGCGGCGCCAGCGGCAGCACGTCGCCGGCGAGCTCGCCCATCTCCTCGGCGATCTCGAGCTCGGGCAGCGCGTCGCGGATCATCGGCTCGTGCACGTAGAGATGGAAGAGCCGCACCTCGGCGTCGGCGATCCGCCGCAGCGACTGCGCGTAGACGCGGATCAGCTGCAGCAGGGCTACCAGCGGCACGCCGGCGGCAAGCACGCGGGCGAGGTGGCGAAGGGCCATCAGGTCGTCGTGGTTGAGCCGGCGCTGGCGGCCCAGCGGCGTGCCGAGGATCGACATGATGCGCTCGATCAGTTCCGGCTCCAGGCCGGTCTCGCGGGCGGCCTCCTCGACCGTGATCAGCTCGTGCCTGTCCGGAAACAGCTCCTCGACGAAGCCGAAGGCGAGCCGCCCTTCGGCGCCCGCCCGCTTCAGCTCCTCGAGCGAGTGACCGCGTTCGCGCATCCGCGCGACGACCCGCGCCTGGGCCGCGGCCACGGTCGTCCAGCGCCCCCGCCGCACGGGCACGACCTTCTCCTCGGCCCAGCGTTTCAAGGTGCTCGCCGGCACGCCGGCACGACGCGACGCCTCGGCGAGGGAGATTCGTTCGTCGGCCATCGACCGACGAGGCTAGAGGGAGGGGGAGCGGCATGCGCCGCTCCCCCTCCCAACCGGGCTCAGGCGGTCACTTCCTCCTCGGAGTGCGCCTGCAACACGTCCTCCCCGCCCTCGCCGGTGCGGATGCGGACCGCCTCCTCCACCGGCAGGACGAAGATCTTGCCGTCGCCGACCTCGCCCGTGCGGGCATGTTTGAGGATCGTCTCGACGACGAGTGGCTTGTCTTTGTCCTCGACCACGACCTCGAGCTTCAGTTTGGGCCGGACGTTGACAGTCAGGGTCGAGCCGCGATACCGCTCGACGATCCCCTTCTGCCTGCCCGATCCCTTGGCCTCGCTGATCGACAGGGAGGGAAAGCCCCTGTCGAGCAGCTCGGCCCTGATCGGCTCGAAGGCCTCGTGGCGAATGAACGCTTCTATCTTTTTCATGCGCTCGGAGCCTCCTGTCTACGCTTCGCTCGCGGTCATCTGGGCGGGCGCCGGAGCGGCCGCCCCCGTTCCCATCGTCGACGGCAATCCCGTCGAGTACTCCGGCTGTGGGATGAACTGCTCCGGGTACCCATACATGCCGTGCGAGCTGATGTCGAGGCCGGCTTCCTCCTCCTCGTCGTCGACCCGCAGCCCGATCGTGCCTTTGATGAAGGCGAACGTGGCGATCGAGATCACGAACACGACGACGAAGGTGAAGAGCACCGCCAGACCCTGGACGGCCAGCTGGCCGATCGAGGCGCTGAACGGCTCGTCGCCGAACACCGAGTACCAGACGCCCGGCGCCGCGCCTTCGCTGACCAGCCGCGCGGAGCCGAAGATGCCGACCGAGAGGGTGCCCCAGATGCCGGCCAGGCCGTGCGCCGAGAGGGCGCCGACCGGGTCGTCGAGGAGCTTGTCGATCGCCAGCACGGCGTAGACGACGAGCAGGCCGGCGACGAAGCCGATGATCGGCGCCGCCCAGTACTCGACGAAGCCCGACGGGGCGGTGATGCCGACCAGGCCGGCGATCGCGCCGTTGCCGGCCATGCCGACGTCGAGCGAACGGCTCTTCAGGTAGACCGCGAGGGAAGCGCCGATGACGCCTGCCGCCGCGGCCAGCTGGGTGTTCAGCATGACCTCGCCGAAGAAGTTCCCGGCGGTTTCGAAGGTCGAGCCTCCGTTGAAGCCGAACCAGCCGATCCAGAGGATGATCACGCCGAGGCCGACCAGCGGCATCGAGTGCCCCGGGATCACGCGCGGCTTGCCGCTCGAGTCGTACTTGCCCTTGCGCGGGCCGAGCAGCAGCAGCGCCGCCAGAGCCCCGACCGCGCCGGTGAGGTGCACGACCGAGGAGCCGGCGAAGTCCATCACCGGCTTGCCGCCGATGTCGGAGAGCAGGCCACCGCCCCAGACCGCGTGCGCGACCAGCGGGTAGATCACGGCGCCGAAGACGATCGCGTAGATCACGTAGGCGCCGAACTTGATCCGCTCCAGGGTCGTCCCCCAGACGATCGCCAGCGAGACCGCGCAGAAGGCGAGTCCGTAGAGCATCAGCATCGCCGTTTCGCCGTTCACCGCTTCTCCCGCAACCGTCTGGTTGAAGTGGAAGAAGAAGCCGCTGTCGCCGAAGAAGTCGTTGCCGCCCCCTTCTGCGATGCCGTACCCGATCGCCCACCAGGCGATCGTGCAGAGCGCCAGGTTGACGAGGATCTTGGCGACCCCGGTGCCGGCGTTCTTCTGCCTCGAGAAACCGATCTCGAGGAACATGAATCCGGCCTGCATCAGGAACACCAGGACGGTCGCCACGGCGACCCAGGTCATGTTCAGCTCGCTGGCCTTTTCTTCCAGCGAGCCGGCGACTTCACCCAGCGACGCGGCCGATGCCACGGCGGGTAGCAATAGAGCGGCAAACACCGTCAGCAGCGCGGCGATGCCGATTTTCTTTCGCATCGGTACTTCCTCCTAGCCCGCCGGAGCATGCCCCGACGATCGCGGTTGGACAAGTGAGGCCAAGGTATGGACGCCGTCGCGAGCTGTGTTTAGACGGCTGGAGAAAATCCGCGGACCCGGTTTCTCCCATCTGGAATCGGCGCCCCCGGCCCGCCTGCGCCGGGCTATCGTCAGCCCCGCCGTGCCCGCCCGCCTCAAGCCGACCGCGCCGATCGCCCCGACGGCGATCCTCGTCGGCGACCCGGGACGCTCGCTGCTGCTCGCCCAGGAGCTGCTGGAGCAGCCGAAGATGAGCAACCACGCGCGCGGCCTCTGGGGCTACGGGGGCCGGACGGCGGCGGGCGAGGAGCTGACGATCCAGGCGACCGGGATGGGCGGCCCGAGCGCCGCGATCGTGCTCGCCGACCTGGCCGAGCTCGGCGTGAAGCGCGCCGTCAGGATCGGAACCTGCACCGCGTTCGGGCCCGCTGCGCGAGCGGGAGAGCTGCTGCTCGTCGAGGCCGCCCTCGGAGGCGGCGGCAGCGCCGCCTCGTTCGGGGTCGAGCCGGGCGCGGTCGTGCGGCCGGACGCCGATCTGCAGCGGAGGCTCGCGCGGGCCCTCGGCCCGGATGGCCGCCCCGCGACCGTTGCGAGCCTCGACACGATGCCCTCGGCGGCTCAGCCGGTCGCCGGCGCCGCTGCGGCGGACATGCAGACGCTGGCGCTGCTCGCACGAGCAGTGGAGCTCGGGATCGCCGCCGCGGCGGTGCTGATCGCGGCTGAGGCCGAGGCTGGCGAGCCGCTCGAAGGGGACGACCTGGAGCGGGCGGCGGCGACAGCCGGAAAGGCAGCCGCAAGCGCTCTATCTAACCCTCAAGTTTAGGGTTAGTCTTCAGCCTCGGAGGCCGCGTCGGCCTCCTCGCGACGGCGCGTGGCGGCGAGCTCGCGGCGCAGCCCGCCGACCTCGCGGGCGACGCGGTCGAGCTCGTCCTCGACCTCGTCGAGTCGCTGCGAGACCGAGCGCAGGCGACGCTCGAGGCGCTCGACGTCACCCGCCGAGGGCAGGTTGAGCGCGGCCATCGCCGCGTGCTGGGCCTCCGCCGCCATCTCGCGGGCGCCGAGCGCGCGCGAGACCGCGTTCTCGAGCACGTGGCTGTCGAGCAGCGCCTGCGCCAGCTCGCCGATCGCCTGCTCGCTGCGGGCGCGAAGCCCCTCCTGGTCGTCGCGGTATTCGCTCTCGACGCTCACCCGCGACACCTTAGAGGCTCGGCTCCCTGGGCGGCTTGCCGCGGGCCGTGGCGACTTCTTCGCCGCCCCATCCGGGACGCCTGGGATGCTGCCGGGCAATTGGCATGGGACAGCCGTTGATTAAGGCCATGTTGGGGGGCGGTGCAGCGCATTGCATGCCTCCGCACAAGTCAGTACTTTGGGCATGCTTGATGCTTGGGGAGAGGGTCGACACGGGTAGGCATGTGCCCGTGCACGCAGGGAACGGATGCAGAGGCGCCGACGCATGAGACAACAGCTCGCACTGATCATCGCCTTGGCCGGCTTCGCGGTAGTCACCGCGCTCGGCGTCGGGATGGCCGGTGCCGACCCCTCCACCGGTCTCGGCGAAGGTCAGGCCGCCAACGGGCTGACGACGATCCCCGCGCTGCCCTCCCCGGCTGCCGAAAAGCCCGCCTGCGACAACGGAGTCGACGACGACGAAGACGGGCTCGTCGACCTCGAAGACCCCGACTGCGAATCGGCCACCGACACGAGCGAGGAAAGCGAAGGGGAAGAAGCGAGCGGCGAAGCGGGTGACGCGAAGGGCCAGGCCGCCGACGAAGGCGCCCGGAAGCAGGGCGGCAAGCCGCAGAGCGGCGCCGGCCTCGCCGCCTCCGAAGCGCCCGACGAGACGAGCGCCGCAGGGGTCAAGCGCAACGAGAGCCTCGGCGGCGGCAGCGCCAACGGCGGCGTCAAGGCGCCGAGCGCGACCGCGGGCGTCCAGCCACCGCGGAAGGCGGCCGACGGCGGCTCGCAGTTCGACCGCGGCGGCGCCCCGACCGGCGCCAACCCGAGCACCACGATCGCCCCCTTCGGCCCGGCCCCGATCGGCGTCCCCAACTTCCTCATCGACTCCTTCGAGATCCCGCCCTTCCTCTTGCCGATCTACCAGGCCTGCGGGACCGAGTACGGCATCCCCTGGGAGGTGCTCGCCTCGATCAACAGAATCGAGACCGCCTTCGGCACCAACCTCAACGTCTCCTCGGCCGGCGCGGTCGGCTGGATGCAGTTCCTGCCCTCGACCTGGGCGACCTACGGCGTCGACGCCAACGGCGACGGCCGCAAGGACCCCTACAACCCCGTCGACGCGATCTGCGGCGCCGCCAACTACCTCAAGGCGAGCGGCGGCAGCGGCGACCTCTACAACGCGATCCTCGCCTACAACCACGCCGACTGGTACGTGCAGGAGGTGCTGCTCTACGCCCGCGCCTACGGCAAGCTGCCGACCGACCTCGTCGGCTCGCTGACCGGGCTGACCGAGGGCGCCCACTTCCCGGTCGCCGCCGACGCCCGCTACGCCGACGACATCTCGGCCCGGGCGGCGCTGAGCAAAGCGACGCCGAAGGTGCGCGAGGAATACGGCAACGCCGCCGAGGTGATCTCCTCCTCGCCAACCCGGCGCGGGATCAACATCTTCGCCCGCGAGGGCGCCCCGGTGGTCGCCGTCAACGACGGCGTGATCGTCAAGCTGGGCCACTCGAAGCGACTCGGCCGCTACGTCGTCCTGCGCGACGCCTACGGCAACCGCTACATCTACGCCAAGCTCGGCAAGCTGGTCCGCAAGCACCGCCGCGTGGTGATGCCGACCGGCAAGGAGAAACGGGTGCCGGTCGACAGCCAGAACATCCGCCCGCGCCTCTACGCGCTGCCGAAGCGGGCCAGCGAGCAGGAGCGCTCGCCGGCGAGCGGCAGCGTCGACAGCGCCGCCGCCAAGGACGCCGACGGAACCCTAAGGGTCGGGTCGAAGGTGATAGCCGGGACCGTGCTGGGCGAGATCGGCGGGCCCGAAGGCGGCGTCGACTCGCACATCAACTTCGCCATCCGGCCGGCCGGCAAGGGCGCCCCGCGGATCGACCCGAAGCCGATCCTCGACGGCTGGAAGCTGCTCGAGGCGACGGCGATCTACCGCGCCAAGGGCAAGAACCCGCTGCGGCCCGACCTCGGCGGCGCCGGCGTGCTGCTGCTCTCCAAGGAGGCGCTCGAGCGCCGCGTCCTCGCCGACAAGCACCTCGACATCTACGAGTGCGGTCGCACCGACATCGCCACCGGCAAGATCGACCGGCGCGTGCTGGCGATGCTCGAGTACCTGGTCGCCAAAGGCTTCGAGCTCGGCATCACCTCGCTCGAGTGCGGCCACGGCTACCTGACCACCTCGGGCAACGTCTCCGAGCACTCCAGCGGCGACGCGGTCGACATCCCGGTGATCAACGGCGTGCCGGTGACCGGCCACCAGGGCCCCGGGACGCTGACCGACGAGCTGATCCACACGGTGCTGCAGCTGCAGGGCACGATGCACCCGCACCAGGTGATCTCGCTCGAGAACCTGCCCGGCGAAACCAGCTTCGCGATGTCCGACCACTACGACCACGTCCACGTCGGCTACCGGCCGACGGGCGGGCCCTTCGGCGAAGAGTTCAACGCCCTGCTCAAACCGAAGCAGTGGCTGCGCCTGACGCATAGGCTGGAGGGGATCGAAAACCCGCGGGTGCCGACGGCGCCGTCGGAGTTCTCTCTCCCCGACAAGAACAAGGGCAACTGACTCAGCACTTCGGATTCGTGCAGTTCGAGTTCGCCGGCAGGCTCGGCCTCGCCGACGGTCGCTACCTGGCCCGTGAGGACGACGGCGAGCGCGTGCTGGTGATCGAGACCGCGGGCGCGCCCCCGCCCCCGCGGCGCCGCCGCCGCCGGCCCAGGCGGGTCGAAGCCGGCGCGGGGCCGGCGCCGCTGCCGCTGACCCGCGTCACCGCCGTACGCGCGCAGGAGCCCTTCGACTCGCCGGAGCGGGCGGAACGCTGGCTGGGCGAGACGCTCGCCGCCGAGGACCGAACCGAGGCCGCCGTCACCGCCGCGCTGGCACTGCTCAACCGCGCGCTGCACGCTCATGCGGTCGCCGGTGCCGATCCGCACGGAGCCGAGCTCGGCGTCGAGCGGGCGAGCGTGGTCCGGGTGGGCCACGGCAGCGGCAAGGAGGTCGCCGCCGGGCGCTTCTCGGAAGCCCACGAGGTCGACGCCCGCCCCCCCGGCTCGCGGCGCGCGCAGAGAGCCGAGGAGCTCGGCCCGCAGGAACGCGTCGCCGCTGTGATCGGCGGGCGCGAGCGGCTCGACGCCTGCGAGACGCTGATCCTGCGCGCCCGCGCCGACCTCGACGCCGGCCGCCGCCGCGAGGCCGCCCTGCAGCTTCGCGTCGGCCTCGAGGCGCTGCTGATCGAGCTCGACGGGGCGCTGTCCGACCCGGAGCACGACGAGGACATGGCGGCGCTGGAGCGCCGCAAGGGCGAGGCCGGCGCGGCGGCCAACGCCGCCCTGCGCGGCGACCTGTCGCTCGACGACGAGCGCGGCGTCACCGAGCTGCTCGAGCTATGCGAGCGGGTCCTGCGCCGGCGTCGCGTCCTGCGCGGCTAGAACCCGGGCCCCCGGCGCAAGCGGCCGAAGGCCCGGGTCCGTCTGTGGCCGGCTGGACTCAGCCTGACTTCCTGATCGACGCGGTCGGCATCGACTCGGCCGTGAATGCGAGCTTCATCGTCTCACCCCCTTCCTTAGCTGGGGAAGGTGCGGAGTAAAAACGACTTAGGCCATATTCAGAATGCGATGCGGTTCCGATTAGGAAAGGCCCTAAGATTCATCACTCAACGAACTGCTAAGCGTTCGAAGGAGCTTGTGTAGGTGGCAAAGGTCAGGGCAAGCATCGGATCCCGGTCCCAGGTCGAGTACCTGCGGCGTCTCTCTGTCGTGTTCGCGGTGGAGCTGCGGCTGAAGATTGTCACCGAGCTCTTCCTCGAGGAAATGAGCCCGAAGCAGTTCTACGACGAGTTCGGCGGCGGCTCGCTCTCCCGGGTCGACAGGAACTTCAAGAAGCTCGCCGACCACGGCTGGCTTCGCCACCTGCGAAGCGAGACCGGGGGCAGGCGACGGGGGGCAACCGAGCACTTCTATCGCGCCACCGAGCTGGCGGTCTTCCACAACGAGATCTGGCCGCTCGTTCCCTACTCGATGCGAGTGGCGATCAGCTGGCGAACCTTCGGGCAGCTGGCGGAGCGGGTTCGCGAGGCGCTGCGGGCCGAAACCCTCGACGCACGGCCCGACAGCCATCTGAGCTGGACGACCGTGGCGCTGGATCGGCTCGGCTGGGAAAGGCTCATGTCGGCTGCCGACGCCCTGTTCGAGACGATCTTCGAGCAGCAGGCCGAGGCCAGACTGAGGATCTCGCAGACGGGCGAGCGACCGATGGTCGCGACGATCGCGCTGGCGGCCTTCGAATCGCCCCCACCCTCCCGGGGAGTCGAGCGACCTCCGACCGGACCGTCGCTGGCGCCGTCGCAGAGGGATTCGGCGGTCCCCTTCTCGGTCCGGGTCTCGAAAGCGTTCGCCGACGAGCTCTGCCTCAAGATCGTGGCCGAGGCCAATCTGCGCGAGCTGAGCGCGCCGCAATTCCACGCCGAGTTCGGCGGCGATTCCGAAGCGGGGATCCGTCGCCGCTTCAAGAAGATGGAAGAGACCGATTGGCTGACGCGGGTCAGCCGCAAGACCGGAGGAAGACGCCGCTCGGCCGTCGAGCACTTCTACAGGGCGACGGGTCCGGCGATCTTCGACGAGGAAAGCTGGGACTCGGTTCCCGCCGCGGTCAAGCCGACCTGCAGCTGGACGACGTTCAAGCAGCTCGCCGAGAAGTTCAGGGAGGCGATCGCCACCGGGACGCTGGAGGCCCGCCTCGACAATCACCTGAGCTGGTCGCTCCTGTACCTCGATCAACGAGGCTGGGAGAGGGTCGCGAGCGCCGTCGACTCGCTCTTTGCCACGGTCTTCGAGGAGCGCGACGCGGCGGACGCCCGGATCGCCGAGTCGGGCGAGCAGCCGATCCTGACCACCGTCGGCCTGGCTGCGTTCGAGTCGCCGCGGGCCACGGTCAGGGAGCCCTAGTCGCTCAGAGCGCCAATCGGCGCGAGACCACGGCGTCCTCGAGCGTGGAGGCGAGCTCGTGCGCTTCCTCCAGCGCGATTCCCTCCAGCGAGGGGACCCCGATCACGGTCAACCCCGCGGCGCGGGCGGCGGCGACGCCCGTCGGCGAGTCCTCCAGCGCCACCACCTGCGGGCTCGGCCGCACCGCGAGCCGCCGGCAGGCCTCCAGGTAGGGCTCGGGCGAGGGCTTGGGGGCCGCCACTTCGTGGGCGCTGACGACGACGTCGAAGCGGTCGTGGAAGCCGACGATCTCCAGCGAACGGCGCACGAACGGCAGCGGCGAGTTGGAGACCAGCCCCAGCGGCGTCCCGCGCCGGCGCAGGGCGTGCAGCAGATCGCGCGCGCCGACCATCGCCTCGACCCCGTGCTCGAGCTCGGCGACGACCAGCTCGTTGAGCTCCTCGATCAGCGCGGCGGCGCCGGGCTCGCCGAGGCGGCGCTCGAGGATGCCGCCGGCGATCTCCGCCGAGGTGCCGACCAGCTCGCGCTTGTCGGCGGGCGTGAACTCGAGCCCGCGGCGCTGGAACAGGTCGCGCTCGGCCCGCGTCCAGACCGACTCGGTGTCGAGCAGCAGGCCGTCGTTGTCGAAGACGACGGCTGTCGGCGGCAGGGCGTCCACGCGCAACCGCTATCCCAGCGCGGCGAGCAGGGCGTCGAGCTCCTCGTCGACCTCGCCGTCGAGCTTGAGCGCGGCGTCGCCGTCGTAGGGAGTGGCGCTCTTGGTCACGATCGCCAGCCTGCCGCCGGCCGCCAGGGTCAGCTCGGGCAGGGCGGCGACCGGGTGGACGACGAGCGAGCTGCCGACGCAGAGCATCAGCTCGGCCTCCGCGGCGAGCTCCTGGGCGCGGCGCATCGCCTCCTCGGGCAGCAGCTCGCCGAAGAGGACGACGTCCGGCTTGACCGCGCCGCCGCAGGCGGCGCAGAGCGCGACGCCGTCCGCGTCGAAGAGCGAGTCGACCTGATCGATGTCGTAAGCGGCCGCGCAGGCCCGGCAGCTCGACGTTTCGATCGAGCCGTGCACCTCGACCACGTTGCGCGAGCCGGCGGCGCGGTGCAGGCGGTCGACGTTCTGCGTGATCACGCCCGTCAGCAGGCCGCGCCGCTCGAGCTCGGCGAGCGCCTCGTGCGCCCGGTTCGGCCGCTTGTCGCCGAGCGCGGCGAAGCGCGGCCGGTAGTAGGACCAGAAGCGCGCCGGGTCGCGCTCGAAGACGTCGATGTGGGCGACCTCCATCGGGTCGACGTTCGCCCACATCCCCGTCTCCGGCGTGCGGAAGTCGGGGATCCCGGAGGGAACCGAGACCCCCGCCCCGGTGAGGGCGACGACGCCGTGCGCCTCGCGCACCAGCGCCGCCAGCTCCTCGGCAAGCACGACGCTTGTGGCGTTTGAGCTAGCCGCCATGGCAAGGATCATCTCAGCTATCCAGGTAGCGATGACGCCGCCAGCTGTCCTACTCTGCCGGTGCCTTTATGCCCGCAGCTTTACCCACCACCCAGACCAAGCCCGTCAATCCCATCCCTGGGAACAAACCCGAATCTGCTCACGGCGAGGTCTTTACTCGCAAATGGGTCGTGGAGCTGATCCTGGACCTCGTTGGATACACGCAAGACTGCGACTTGGCGCGCTCCTGCGCGCTAGAGCCATCGTGCGGCTCGGGGGCGTTTGTCGTTCCAATGGTTGAGCGTCTAATTCACTCAACCCGCGAATACGGCCGAGGGATCGATGAGATCCACGCCGCTCTCGCGGCAATCGACCTATTGCCGACCAATGTCAGCAACAGTCGCAAGGCGGTCGAAAAAGCCCTGAGGCAACTCAAGATTCCGCCCGCTCTAGCCACAGAGCTCGCCCACGATTGGATCCACCAAGGGGATTTCCTCCTCAGACCACCTAAAGAGCGCTCATTCGACTTCGTGCTGAACCGCCCCGGCTTTCTTGGAGACGTTTTCACTTGGGACTCAGCTCCGCCATGTAGTTCTCCTCGAACTCGACAGGCGGGATATCACCGCAGGCTCCATGGAGCCTGCGGTGATTGAACCAGTCGACCCAGGTCAGGGTCGCCAGCTCGACGTCGGAGACCGTCTTCCACGGTCCTTTCGGCTCGATCATCTCGGTCTTGA
>Ga0210111_1000187_pt1 | contig 16203 bp, 9 predicted proteins | sample China_Galinas_PW_6_FD_185520 | JGI IMG/M metagenome (GOLD analysis project Ga0210111, IMG submission 185520) | Wetland microbial communities from San Francisco Bay, California, USA, that impact long-term carbon sequestration - China_Galinas_PWC_D2... | ecosystem: Environmental > Aquatic > Marine... | reverse complement strand
CTTGAAGGAACTCATCGTCGGCGCACCAACGCCACAACCGCAACACGGCCTCCGCCAACGGCATCCGTGCCAATGCCTCACGCAAAAAGCCATCCATGGCAAGCCTCCATTCGTTTGGGATGGCCTTACATCGTCACGCGCGAGACAATACGATCACACAAGATGTTTACAGCAGTGGGCCCAAACGCACGTTGTCATCAACCGGGGCAACGCGCGGGCGGAGGATTGGGCGCGGTCGAGCCTTAGGTGGCAGGGGATACGCAGCCGGAAACACGCGCCGGAGTTCTTGAGCGCCGGACCCGTCGAGCGAGGTCGCCATAGGCAACAGACCGTCAACCGTCCGATGACCGAAGCGGAGATGCCGGCCATCCGGACCAGCGTCAATCGCGGCACGCCGTGGGGAAACCCCAACTGGCAGAAGGGGAACGTGGATGGACTGCGTCTCGAATCCTCCCTCCGCCCGAGAGGACGCCCGCGATTGGAGCAGAATAAGTAGAGCGTTTCCTTTTCCTTCTCTCCTTCAAAGGCCCTGAAGTTTGAGCGTTTGATTCATTTGGTGCTGGACATGACTAGGGGAAGGTCAGACAATACGGGACCGTCGAAGTGTCCTGGAGAAGCTAAGAGATAGTTGTCCGTAGCGTCTTGTTACCAAAAGGAGGTCGCCCATGGCCGCGAAAGATCGATTCCTGACCGTTGCGAAGAATTTGAAACGTGAACTTGATAGCGCGCGTGCTGGGTTCAAGTCTATCAACATCGCCGAGTTGCAGGAGCGAGCCACTGAGGTTGGTGGCGAGGGGATGCACGTTACACGCGATGAGGGTGCAAGGACGCTAACCGAGTGCCTGCGTGATATGGGGCTTACGGTCTTTCCTGCCTTGGAAGCGGCCCCAGACGACGGATATGTACGCGTGATCCGAAGCGGTTCACTTCTTGCCACGATCCTCGCTAACCTTCAAACGCCCGGTACGGGAAGTGACAGCGATCTTGGTCTGTTGCTCAATAGAATTAAACGTCGCGACTTGATCGATGATACCGAAGATTAACGGTAGTACCTCGTCGACTGCTCGACTTCACCTAATCGAGTGGGCAGGCCAGGAGGTTGATGGTTCCTATATACCTCAGGATCGCAACGGTCCAGGGTAGGGGCTTGGCCCAAGCAAAGCCGCTGCTTCCCACCACAGCCGGAGCCACCAGCCACCCATCAGCTGGACGAGAATGCCATTCTCTTGACACCATTGACGTGATCTAGGTCAGCTTCGTGCGATGGGCTCACGTGAGGGCTAATCGCCAGATTCACGAGCGTCGGTTGATTTAGGTAGACTCTCTTCGAGTTTTCTCGCTAGTTGAAGATCGTGACATAAATCGTCGATCGTCTTGCGAATGCTCTGTTTGACCGAGGCTGGCAAACCGTTCTTATCGTTCATCGATCCCTGCACGGCCTCCCAAACGGTTCCATAGGCACGCTGAGGCCGTTCGTCGGCGAGGTGTCGTTCAAGGTAGACAATCTCGCTCAACTCCAGCTCGACCCAACAGGCGTAACCAACTGTCGTCTCTAGCATTTTCGTCTCCACGGCCGCCGCCGTGACGGTGAGACTCAGTATCGGATTGCCCGGAGCATCGATGAATTCTTCGTCGGTCAGCAGGCGAAGTCCCGCACATTGCAGCCGCTCAACAACCTGTTTCCGCAGGTCACCTCTGTCCAATCCGCCAGCTTTGGCATGCTCGTTCAGGTCCTCAATAAGCACGCGGACGCCACGCAAACCCACTAGCGGGAGTATTCTCTCGTTGTCGTCTGTGTCATTCGCCAAACCGACGTGCGGAACAAGAAGAGCTGCACATATGACCATTTTTCTCAACACCATTGTCTCTCCCGGAAAGTAATCTACGAATGATAAGACAACTACGATTCGCCGAACTGATGAGCAGTTCAGGCCGCTGATTCAGCCCCTCTACAACAACCCGGGCAGTGGCGAGCACGAATAGAATTGATACAGAATGAACAGCGTGACTGCCGTACCAGCAATCCACAGGATAATTGCTCCGAGGCCGATAGCGGCTTTCCCAACTGACTCCGCCAGCTTATCTGGCTCGTCGCCAAGAGGACGCGCGCAGCCTTCGCACTCCGTGGCGTCAACCTCGTTCTTGCATCCGCAATTCCGGCATGTTCTATTGGGCATTGCTGATCTCCAGCTAAGCCGACAACGTTACGTCGGTCTCCCTTCTGGTGTGAGGTGTCAAATGGTCAACGTACCAAGCCACAGTAGTTGAGGCAAGATACAGTGATCATGCAGGCCTGGAAAAGGGATCACTCTGCTTTTGCCTTTTCTTCCTTGAACCCAAACGGATCGGGTCGCCTACGAACTGGCTGCCGTTTTGCGTCTTTTTCGCACGGCGATTTCCGGGGCTTCTTTGATGCAGGTGCCGAGGATTTTCAGGGCCATCCAGAATAGCTTGAAGGTGCCGCGGACGATTCCGGCCGGTTTCTCGCCTACGTCGTCGTAGCCCTTCTCGGTGGCTTTCACCGTCTCCCAATTGTGGAACAGGCGGCCCCACTTGCTGCGGAGGACCTCCTGCACGCGCGATCGTCCTCGAAGGGGATACCAGAACGAATCGTGGTAGATCACGCTGGCTATGTACGCCCACGGCGCCAGCCAGGTTTTCAGCGACCATTCGACGGGCTTTTTCAACGGACCCCAGTAGATCAGGTGCTGCATCTTGGAGGCGAAGGTCATTTTCTTGAACGGGCCGACGAAGTGCCAGTTTTCGGCCGCGACTGCTTCATCGCCGACGATCTCGATCTCGCTCGGGTCGCCGCAACCGAGTCCGCGCTCATGTGCCAGACGGATGAACTTCACGTCCTGCAGCGGATCGAAGCCCATGAGCTTGGCGGCCATCGCGTCGATGGCGACCTGGTCGGCCGATGCCAGCAGCACGTTCTTGACGTGTGGGAGCATGCAGCGCGGACCCGGACCGTCGCCCGCAAAGGTGCCGTCCATGACCGCAAAGACGCCGCGGTGGATCTTCTTCTGGATCATCAGCAGGTCGACGAGCGTTTCGTGGATCACCGGGTGCGTCCAGTGACGATGCTCGTTCAGCAGGCCGCCGAAGGCGTTCTTCATCGCGCCCGTCATGGTGGTGAAGACGTGCGTCTTGACCGTGGGCAGGTGAATGATGTTCTCGCCGATGAACCGCTTGGGAATGCTGAAGCCCTTGGGGTAAACTTCATTCAGACAGAGAAACTCGTTGCACAAATCGCCCACGGCGTCGCGCACGTTGACCCACTCCACACCATCTTCGTACAGGTGTACGTTGCGTAATCCGTGTGCCTGGATGACGTCGAGCTGCTTGTTTTCCCGCTCGCCGAGATAGGCGTCGATCACGACCGTGCGGTTGTGGCAGCCGTGTATGAGGCTCGGGTCGTAGCCGTCGCGCTTCATGGCGCGGATCACACCCTCCAATTGCCAGGGGACGGTGGATGAGCCGGGGTAGAAGAAGTGCCAACTGATGTTGATTTTCAGTGCGGTGTCGACGGATTTGTCTACGACATCCTGATATCCGGCCAGGTTCAGCAGGCGGTGATAGTCCTCGAGCACCGTTTCCGGCGACGTCCGAACGACGGCGACTTTGGATCCGGCCATGGACTAGTGCTCCCTCACACCTGGGAATGATGGGTGGCATGGGCAAGCGATAGCTTGCCCGTGTTCTTGGGAGAGTAGCAGGCACGGGCAAACGAGTTTGCCCATGCCACCCGCCGGTGTGGTCCGTACGATGGCTACTTTGGATCCTGCCATGGCTTAGCCGATCCCCCCTCTCCGCAGAAGTTCTTGGATTCCGCCGGGCCCGAACAATCGCTCCTGGTATGCCACCACCAAAGCCGCGACGGCCCACAGGAGCACCGTCGCGAGAATCGGCTTGTCCCTCAGCACGATTTCCGTCGGCCCGGTATAATTGCCGCTCTCGGTCAGCATGGCGAAGCGAAAGACGCCGTAAATCACGAGCGGTAGCGTGTAGAACAGGTGCTGTTTGTGAAACGGCGACGGAATGTGCGTGGTGTCCATCGTGTACAGCAGGAACGTCACGATGGCGATTCCGGCGGATACCGTGATCAGGTGATTCAAGAGGTCCGGCGTGTACTTGAGCAACGTGCGGCGGTGCTCACCGGCCTGGTCGTTGTCACCGATCATGACCAGCTCGCATCGTCGTTTGCCGAACCCCATGAACAAGCACAAGGTGAAGAGGCACGCCACCAGCCATTCGGAAGTCACCACGCCGACCGCCAGCGCGCCGGCCCATGCGCGAAAGATGAAACCGGTGGCGATGATGATCACATCGATCAACACGGCTCGTTTCAGGGCAAGCGAATAGGACAACGTAAGGCAGAAGTAAAGCGCCACGACGACCGCGACCGACCGCGGCAGCATGACTGCGGATAGCATAATGGCGATCGCGAAGAGAACGATTCCGATGGTAATCGCGGTCACGGGGGCGATCGCGCCGCGCGCGACCGGGCGCATGCGTTTCTCGGCGTGGCAGGCGTCGGCCTTGTGATCGACGGCGTCGTTGATGGCGTACGTTGCGCTCGCCGCCAGGCAGAAGGCCACGAAGGCCAGCGCTGCGTTTCCAATCGCCTCTGGGGAAAGGAGCCTCAAGCCGGCCGCTGGACCGGCAAAGACCACGACGTTCTTCACCCATTGCGACGGGCGCAGCAAGGCCACAAAGTCGCCGGGCGTCAACGCGGCGGCGGGTGCCATCGTTCTTGCAGAATCCAGTTTATCGGTCCCAACAGACACATCGGTCCCCGTAACAGGGTCTACGCTACGTACGCATCCGGATTATACGAGATCACGGGTCTCTGACGACACTTCGGCGTTTTCCCGCCGGGGCATGACCCCTCGTTGTTCTACACAAGTCGTCAGCCTCGGTTCACGCGTCACATGTGGATGCGATTCGCCCTGAAAGGGCGGAAACATGTCAGCCCGGGGCAACGCCCTGGGGCCGCGATTCGCGATACGAAAAAAGCCCTGAAGGGGCGATACAATGGGGCTTTCGTGCCGCGTATGAAATGAAACGGTCCACCGACGATGATCGTCGAATTCGAGTTCGCGGCTGTTGCGCCCTTTCAGGGCTTCTGAGTGATGCCGTTCCCGTACCCTGGGCGTTGCCCAGGGCTGCCATGTCCCTGCCCCGTTGGGGCGAACAACGATCACACGCGGACAAAAGGGGGCGAGCAACGAGCGCACGTGGACAATAGGGGGCGAACCGCGAATGCGCACAAGACGAAGATCGATCGCAACCGAAAATCGATCGCGAGCGATTCTTGTAGCACAAGCGGGCATGACCCGGGTGTGCGGAATCAACCGCCGGTGGTCAGGCAAGTCTGTACCATTGGCAAGGAAAAAGGGCACGGCGCCGTTGGTGGCCCCGTGCCCGGATGGTCAATTCAAGCGTCTTGCGCGTGGGGCGGGTACTCGCCTCGCACAGCCGACTCCCTACTACTTCTTGTATTTCACGCTACAACCGTACAACTTCGAAGTCGTCGTTGCCACCGTGGACCCGTTCAAGAGGGCCGTCACCGCTTCCTCGACGTAATTGCGGGGCGAGTCCTTGTCGCCGTAGGCGTCGTCGTCCAGTGCCCCCTTGTAGGCGAGGATGCCCTTTTGATCGATGACGAACATATGCGGCGTGTTCGTGGCACCGTACAGATGACCGACCTTGCCCGGCGCGTCGAGGAGGATCGGATACTCGATGTCGTTTTCCTTGACCCACGCCGTGATGCCGTCGATTTTGTCTTCACAATAATTGCTGGAGTCGACGGCCAGCCAAACCACGGGCTTTCCGCTGAACATTGCAAATGTCTTTTGCATGCTCTTCTTTTCGCCCTGGTGACGCTTCACGAACGGGCACATGTGATTGGTCCATTCCAGCACCACGACCTTGCCCTTGTAATCAGACAGTTTGTATTCCATGCCATCGATGCCCTTCAAGGCGAAATCGGGTGCCGGTGAACCGATGGCCGCAGTAGTTTGGCCGTGTTCCTGGTCGTGGCCGTGAGGCGCCTCGCCATGGCTCGTCTTAGATCCTTCGCCTTCTCCGCAATGCCCACAGTGTGCCCAAGTCGGCATCGTCGCTGCGGCCACGATGGCCATAATCCAAGATCCTCTGATTCGCATAGCGTTTCTCCTCTCGTGAAAAGTTGTAGTTTCCGTAAACCCCGCCCCTGCTCGAATGAAGGATTCTAGTGTAACATGTTCTCACAGGATGAGAACCGCAGTATTTTTCTGTCTATGTATCCCGTGAGGGGCGGTCTGCCGGGCCGGAGGGCCTGTACGCCGCTTCCTTGAATCCAAAGTCGTGTTTTCCGCCCCATGAGGCCGGATTCCGCATTGAGTGTTTCGAAAGAGAGACGCCGAGCCGTTGTCCTTCTGTCGGGAGGGCTCGATTCCGCGACCGCGGCCGCGATCGCCAAGGAGCGTGGATTCGACCTTCTTGCCTTGTCGTTTCTCTACGGGCAACGGCACGCGATCGAGATCGAAGCCGCCAAGCGGGTTGGTGCGTTCCTCGGCGTCACGCGACACGTGTTTCAGACGATCGACCTGCGGGCGTTCGGCGGGTCGGCGTTGACTGGCGATGTGGCCGTGCCGAAGGCGACGGACCTGTCAGCGATCGGGCGGGAGATCCCGGTCACCTACGTGCCTGCGCGGAACACGATTTTTCTGTCGTTTGCACTGGCGTACGCCGAGGTGACGGACACGCGGGACATTTTCATCGGTGTCAACGCAATCGATTATTCCGGCTACCCAGATTGTCAGCCGGAGTTCATCGGCGCCTTCGAGACTCTGGCACGATTGGCGACCAAGGCGGGTGCCGAAGGCGCGTCGTTTACGATTCACACGCCGCTCAGCGCGATGTCCAAGGCGGACATCATTCGCGAAGGTTTGCGACTCGGTGTCGATTACAGTCTGACACACAGTTGCTATGACCCTGCCGACGATGGAACGGCGTGCGGAGCGTGCGACAGTTGTCTACTCCGCCGGCAAGGGTTTGCGGAGGCAGGGGCGTCGGATCCGTTATCGTACGCCGATCTGCCGAATCGATAGGACTATGATGGAGATGCCATGATAGCGACACCTCAATATCGATGGACAATCAGGAAGCTTCCGCTGTTCGCATGCATCCTGCTCACCACCTTGCACTGTCGACAAGCGGAGGAGCCTGCGGAGAACCGCGCATCCGGCTCCGCGGTACCGGCGGCAAAGGGGCCGGAGAAGGCATTCACCGATGTCGCGCAGGACGCCGGCATTACCCACACGCACCACAAGCCGGTGCTCGATCATAAGCTCGACAACATCATGTCCTGGGTGTGCAGCGTCGGGGCGTCGGCCGCGGCGGGGGACTTTGATCGCGACGGCTGGGTCGATCTCTACGTCACGGACTCGAAGAAGGGGCATCCGAATTACCTGTACCGCAACAACGGCGACGGCACGTTCACCGATGTGGCCAAGAAAGCCGGGCTGGCAGACCTCAACGGCGATCAGGGCACCAGCATGGACTGCATCTGGGGCGATTACGATAACGACGGCTGGCTCGATCTCTACGTGCTTCGATGGGGTAACGACGCGTTGTTTCGTAACAACGGCGACGGGACGTTTGTGGACGTGACCAAGAGACTCTTCCGCCGGCGCGACGGTTCGCCGGGCACGGACTGGGCCAACGGTAACGCGGTGATCTTCTGGGACTTCAATCTGGACGGGCGCCTCGACCTCTACGTCGGGAACTACTTCAAAGAGGTCGACCTGTGGCACCTCGAAAACACCCGCATCATGCACAACGATTTTGAACGGGCCCGCAACGGCGGCGAGAATTTCCTCTATCGACAAGAGCCGGATGGCTCGTTTCGTGATATCGCCGACACCAAGGGACTGGAAGATCCTGGTTGGACGCTTGCGGTGGGGTCGGCGGACGTCAACAACGACGGCTGGCCCGATTTGTATTGCGCCGACGACTTCGGCCCGGACCAGATATTTCTCAGCGACGGCAAGGGGAATCTCGTCAACGCCTCAGATTCTGCCATTGGCTTCGACACGAAAAAGGGAATGAACGTCGAGTTCGGCGACATCAACAACGATGGCTGGCTCGACATATACGTCGCCAACATCACGACGGCCGAATACCTGCAAGAAGGCAACATGCTGTGGCACAACAACGGGTTCGGTTCCGACGGCAAGCTGACCTTCACGGATATTTCACTGGAGACCGGTACTTATGACGGCGGGTGGGGCTGGGGCGCCAAGATGTTCGACTACGACCATGACAGCGACCTTGACATCGTGGCCCTCAACGGATTCATCTCAGCGGGTGAAGGCAATTACTGGTACGACTTAGCCTCCTGGACGGTCACCGGAGAGGATGCGGCCGACGCCGCCAACTGGCCGGCGATCGGCGACCGCTCTTTCTCCGGCTATGAGTCGATCCGTTTCTGGCAGAATGACGGGTTCTTTGCCTTCACCCAGCGCGCCACCGAACTTGGCGTGGACAGTAAGCGTGACGGCCGCGGCGCGGTCGTTTTTGACTACGACAACGACGGCGATCTGGATCTGTTCGTCGCCAATCAGAACGCGGCCCCGCACCTTTACCGCAATAACCTCGCTACCGAAGCGCACTACCTCATGATTGCGCTGGAGACCGACTCGTCTTCCGGCGTCAACCGCGACGGCATCGGCACGCGTGTCACCATCATGACGCCCGATGGCGTGCAGATTCGCGAGCGCGACGGCGGCAACGGTTACAGTGGACAGAGCGACCCGCGTATCCACTTCGGGCTCGGCGCGCAGGCGGCGATCAAGCTGATCGAGATTCGTTGGCCCGATGGAGGCTTGCAGTACTTGGAGGATGTGAAGGCCGATCAGTTGCTCAAGGTACGGCAGGATCAAAGTCTCTACGCCGACAAGCTGGCGATCAGTGTGACGGCGCCGAAACCCTGGGTGCGCAAGGCCAGTTCCAAACCGAAGAAGCCGAAAGGTCCGTCACCCGAAGTGATAGACGGAATGCTACGCGACATGGAGGCAGCCATAGAAAAGGACTCGTCAGGCTATGCGCTTGCCAGCGAATACCGGGCACGGTGCGCCCAATACGGTATGCACGTGCGATCGATCGATTTCTTCGAGCAGTTGTCGCGCAAACGGCCGGAGAGCAACCGCATCCGTGTCGAGTGGGCATGCGCCTATGTGGATAAGATCCCGACCTGCGGCGGCATCGCGGCCGTCGTGAGCAAGGGCACGCTGGCGCGCAAATCGCTCGACCAATTGACCAAGGTACTGAAGCGCGAATCTGATTCCTGGGAGGCACTCTACTGTCGCGCGATGAACCACCTCCACTGGCCTCGGGCGCTGCGTCATTCCGACGACGCCGTGGAAGATTTCAAACGATGCATCGAGTTGCAAGACAAGGATCCCAAGCGAGATCAAAAGCCCTATTATCTTCGCTCGTATGTCGGATTGGGCGATGCGCACACCAAGGCCAAGCAGTACGACGACGCAAGAAAGGCGTGGCGGCAGGGGCTCGAGCTATATCCGGAATCCAAACAACTGAAGGATCGCCTGGCGATCAGCGACAACGGCGATCTGCTCGACTTCGTCGAGTCGGTGCGCAACCTCGAGCAGCCGATCGACACGAGCCTGTCCTTCCTCCAAGAAAGTCGCCCTGCAGAAACGACCAGTCACGGCATGGGTACGAACTGATCGCGCGGCACCCAGCGCGTGTTGTATTTCAGACGCCAATCCTGTAGCGCGGACTCGTCGTCGAGTGCGGTGTACGTTTCGGTGATCGGCAGCGGTTCGACGCGCTCGCCGTCGAGCACGTTGTGATCCGCGTCCTTGTCCCACCCCACGGTGTAAAGGAAGAACGACCGTTGCAGACCGTGCGGCCTGGGAGGCAGGTCGCTTGCATCGAACGCCAACGTGACGGCATCGCCCGCGTTGACGATGACCAGTTTCTCGTCGCGCGCGGCGAGTAGGGGGGCTACGTCACCTAGTCTCGTACACCAACCTTCCGGTGTCGTGCGCCAGGGTGGCGTCAGCGACACATCGTCATACGCCGGCGTGGGCGGGTGCCCAGGAGCGCGCGATCGAATGTCGGAGAAGCCGCGGTGGTACAGGTTGGCGGATGACGGCAATAGCTCGTGCCGATCAAGTCGATCGCCATTTTGTTTGGTGAATAGCGCGATTCGATCCCAGCGGATTTCGAATGTTGTCGTCAGGCGTAAGCGGTACGAACGGCCAGGCAGTTTGCCACTGAGATCCACGAGAATGGTTTTCGTCTTGCCCGCCGGCATGCCGACGACCACGTCAACCGACGTCCACACATCAGGTGCCGTTTCGATCTCCAGCGTTGGAGAGATGATCGTCAGCGACTTATTCTGCGACATGGCGATGTTCCTACTGGCGTCGCCGTATTGCAGCCATCCGGTCAAGGCGAGCACGTTCGGCTGGTCCGGCTCAATGGGGCCGAAGTCCATCGTCAGGGCGAGTGGGTGACACATGCCCCGGTAGGGCGATGGAAGCGGCGTGCCCGGCGGTGCGAATACGCCGTCGGCGGCTGCCAGGGCTCGGGTGCGATCCACGCCATCATCTCCCGCAGCGCTGAGCAGCGGGCGGGGAGAAGCCATCGCCAGTAGTTCCGAATCGGGGAACGGCGGCTCCATGAGTTTGTCCGTCGAGTGCAACTCCCACTGGGAGGGATGGTCCACGACGATAAGCTTGGCGAAGTCAAAATAAAGCAGTTCGCGCGTTTCCTCCGTCACTTCGAACAGATATCGCCCGTCGCGCGGCACGATGTCGTGATCGGTACCGGCGTAGACGATTTCGTCGGGATCGGCCGCGAGTACGACGTCACGTTTGATCGACAAACCCAGCGGTGAATTGCCGAGCAGGTCCGTCACGAAACGAAAGCCCTTGCCGTCCCACGCGTAGAGGTAAGGGCAGGAGCCGGTCGCCACGTTCTTTTCCACGATGTCGAGAGGGGACGCCGCGACCTTGACATCCAACTGGTTGTCCACGACGCCATTGGTCCACACCGTTTGCACGGTATCGATTTGCTCGCGACCACCAAGTCCCATTTCGATCGGCTTGCCGTGCACCGCGCGGGTGATCCAGAACGAACCCGCCAGCGCCTCGATGTGGGTTCCAATGGCGCTAGGGTTTGTCTTGATGGAGGTCAGGCGGACCTTGAGTTGACCGTTGACGTGTCCACCGTCGTTTCGAACAAGACGCAGTGACTTGTTCGCCGTGGTTAGTGCAAGATCGGTATCACCGTCGCCGTCGAGATCGCCGACCGTCACACCGGACAACGGATCCATGTCGAGCTTGTCCAACCCCACGACCTGGGATGCATCGACCCAATCTCCGGAGCCGGCGTTCCGCCAGAGTTGTGCCGCGCCTTTGTCGACCTGCGATTTGTCATGCCCGACGATCAGGAGATCTAGCCAGCCGTCGTTGTCGTAATCGAGCAGCGCGCCGCGACTCGCGACGACCTGATCGAACGTGATCTGCTTTCTTGTGGCCGTCCTGCCATACACAACCGTCGCACCGTCACTGCGCATCAGGACCAAATCGGCGAAGCCGTTGTTGTCGAGATCGTCAGCCAGGATGACGTCGGCCGGTGGCAGCGGCCCCGGCGGCTCCGCCATCCTCGCGTAGCGGCCCGCACGCTGGTTTTTGTAGACTATCGTGGGCTCCCCGCCTCGTGCCACCACGAGGTCGATCGCCACGTCTTCGTCGAGATCGACGGCGACCGCACTCCTCACGGGACCCGTTGCACCGATGCCAACAGTCTCGGTGACATTCTCGAATCTGCCGTCTCCATTGTTTTGCCAAACTTGCAAGCCCGTCTCGCCCGCCAAGAGCAGGTCCAGGTCTCCGTCGTGATCGAAGTCCGCCCAGCGAGCGCCAGCCACGCTCTCGGCGGGCAGGCCTGAGGTCGCGGTGACATCCACGAATTCGTCGGACGCGACATACTTGTACAATCGAACGCCGCGATCGGTGACCAGCATCAAATCCTCGTGGGCGTCCAACTTGGGGTCATATTTCCTATCCGTGGGCGTCTCGTTGAAGAAATCGCCGACGATGCAATGCCTGACGCCTTCGATGTTCGCTGCCATATTGATAGCGTGTGTACTCGCAGGGCCGTCTTGCGACGCCACCACGCGCGACAACTTCCCGTCCATGCCGGCCAGCACCAGAACGCATCGCCCGGTGTCGTCCACAGCCAGGACGTCGGTCGCAGCGACCTTCCGTGCCGGTGCGGGAAGCCACGCTTGGGTGGCGTCCTTGAATGTCACCTCAATCGTGGACGTTGGAGGGGCGACGGTTCGAACCATCGAAGACGGCGCCCAGGGCTCCGGTTTGGTGTAGATACACATTTCCAATGCCTCGGCCGACCGTGCCTCATCGCCGAAGACCTGCCGCAGCCGCATAAACTCGCGTTGGTGCTTTTGAAACCCCTCGCGATCTCGTTCCTTTCGTGCGTAGCCGGCCAGCTTGAAGTGGGCACTGGCGTGCAGAGGGTCGAGCCGTAGCGTCTCATTCAGCTGGATTTTGGCCTCGTCGTGCTTTTCGGCCGCTTGGTACGCACACGCTAATTGAAACCGTACGGTCGGGTTTTCGGGGTCAATGCGGGCCGCGTTTTCGAAAGCCTTGATGGCCTCGGGAAATCTCGCCGCGCGGGTTTGCGCCAAGCCCTCGAGATAGGCGGTCGCCGCGGAATCCGGCTCGATCGTTCGTGCCCGCGCAAGTGCCGTCAGCGCCTCGTCCGCCTTCCTCGCCAAGAGCTGCGCCCGTGCTAGATTTCGCCACCCTTCCGGCGACTCCGGATTCAGTTCCACAACGGCGCTGAAGGTTTCGACAGATTTGGCCGCGTTTCGGTTTTCCAGGTGTGCCTTGCCGAGATTCATCAGGCGCGCGTAGTCACCGCCTTGGTCGGCCATCGCTGCGCCCACCGCCCATGCGACAAATACGATATGAAAGATCGAAAGCCGGCAAGCCATGACATTTCTCCCAGTTCCGGTTCTTTTCGCCCTTCGGTCCGGTCGGACGAAATCCTACCCATGCCAGCGCCGAGTACCAAACGCCCCATTCCGGTTCCTGCGGCGCGGCACCGATGAGTGGAGGCAGGCGGCCGTATATCGACGACCGGCAGGCAAAGGGGCTATGATCTCTGACGATAGATAGAATGCGGGCAACGGCGTCCTGGTGAAGCGAGCGGGCTGCTGAAAATGGACCCCGATAATCGTGTGCGAGGTAACGCCGAAAGGGAGAATAGGATGTTGACGATCATGACCAATCGACCAACGCTCGGTTCTCGCAGCATCATCTGCCTGGCCGTCTTGCTGCAGGTCGCCTGCCGTGAGGCGTCCACACCCAAGGGGGAAGCCCGTGACGCAGTTGCGCCGTCCGGAAAGCAGCGTGAAGAGACCCCAGCTTCCGCAGGGACCGACACATCTGCGAAGACGGCCGCATCGGAGACGGGCGACCCCAAGCTGGAGACGCTCATCGCGGATCTGTCGGCCAAATGGGATCGGGTGGCATCAGCGAAAGCTGACATCACCATGACCGCGGAGGACAAGGGCTCCGGTCAGAATCTGACGTACGGCGGCTACGGGCAATTCGCGTGCAAGAAGATTGACGGCAGACTGTTCATCCGACGCGATATGGTGAACGGCATGGTGCCGCGCCCCGGCCAGACGCTCATGGAGCGAAACAGCACGATCATTACCGGTCCGGAATTCTCGTATTTCTTCGGCGAGGAAGGGGGCAAGCCTTTCGCCCAGAAGCGACGAACGGACCTTAATGAAATCGTTCGCCTGGGCGGGCGGACGCTCTTCCATCAGTTGAAACGTCTATACACCCTCACGCCCATGCCGGACGCGGAGATTGAAGGGCGGGCGGTTCGTGTCATTTCCGGAACGCCACCCGGCGGAAAGGGACGCGTGACATTCTCGTTTTCGTCAGATTCCGGTGCCATGGTCCAGATGAAGATGGAAACCGATACCGGTGAGAGTTCGCGTACGGTCTCTTTCTCAAACATCGAATTGAATCCCGAATTGGATGATGGGTTTTTTGAGTTCAAGCCACCGCCCGGGGTCGACGTGCTCGACTTCACAAAAAAGAAGGGGTCAAAATAACGCTTTGACAATTTCTTACACTTCGACGGCCGCTGCGTGAATGAATCGACCGTCTTCTTCTAGGTTGCGTTGTCGCCGCGTCGCTACAGATGCAGTCAAGGATGCGGTACGGGACGCGTCGCTACAGATGCAGGCAAGGATGCCTGCGGTACGGGATGCGTCGCTATAGATGCAGGCAAGGATGCCTGCGGTACGGGATGCGTCGCTATAGATGCAGGCAAGGATGCCTGCGGTACGGGATGCGTCGCTATAGATGCAGGCAAGGATGCCTGCGGTACGTGGCCGCTCCGTGATTATCGCGGTACTGTATCTCCTTTCCTCCGTCGCTTCGTCGCTTCGTCGCTCCGTCGCTCCGTCGCTTCCTCCCGACACCCCTGTTTTCCGGCAATTTTGCAAATATCGCACACGCACCGGCGAATCTCCAGGCGAGGAAACTGATCCGCGCTCCGTCCAGTGGCGTCGGTGGGATTGTGCAGGAATGTCGCAAGCCGGCCGATTGACGAGACGACCGCGCCAACTTCTTTTTCGATGGGAGACTCCACCATGTTCAGTGAGAATCGATCTTTCTGGTGTCTGGCGGCCGGTACGGTCCTGACGCTGCTGATTGCCGGCAGCGCACTGGGGCAGTCGGCCGAGGGCAAATTCCACCGCGGCTACTACCTGGAAAATGAGGACGGCGACTACGCCGGCGCGGCCGACCTCTACAGCGAGGTGGTGGCCGACCAGCGTGCCGCCAAGGACGTACGCACGAAGGCCAAGGCACGCCTTGTACGCGTCAAGGAAGAACTCAAAAGCGCCGACTTCGCGACCCTGGTCCCCAGCAGCACCCTTGCGTACGTCGAGTTGAATCGACCCGGTGCGAAGGTGGAGACTTTGCTGAAAAGTCTGGGACTGCTCCGGTCCGGTGAAGACCCAATCCAAGCCGGGGCGCAGCATCTGGCGATAAGTCCGGAACTGGTCGAGGCGGCGCTGGGCATTCGCGGGGCGGCCGTGGCAGTCACCGGCTTCGACCCGGTGCGGCAGGAGCCGATGGGCGTGGCCATCTTCCATCCCGGTGACGTGGGCGTCATTCGCGGGCTCATCGAGACCGCTTTGCCCGCCGGCGGCAATCCTGTCGAGCCGATCGGCGGTTTCCCCACGTTTCACGTCGAAGAGGAGGTTTTCGTGACCCTTACGTCACGACTGATTGTCGCCAGTCCCGAACGATCCCACATCGAGCAGGTCATCCAGCGACTCGACGGCGAAGTCCGCGATTCGCTGGCGACCAACGAGGATCTGGCCGGCGTCCTTGCGGGGCGGGATGAGTCGCTCGTGTTCTTCTGCGTCAATGCCAAGCCGCTCATGCCCATGATCACGGGGATGTTGGTCGGCGCCGGTCAGAATAATCCCGAGATTGCGATGGCCCAGACCCTGCTCGATCCCAAGAGCCTGCAATCGCTTTCGGGTCGATTCGGTGTCCGCGACGACGGCGTGTTTTTCGACCTCAATCTGCGACTGGCCGAAGGGCATCATAACCTGGTCTTCAACCTCCTTCGCATGCCGGCAATCCACCGCGACACCCTGAAGAGCGTGCCCGCGGGGGCGGCGGCGTTCGTCATCGGTGCATTGAACGAGGCGCCTTCGCGCTTCTCGCCTGCCACCGGCGGCGACGGGCCACCCGTGGTGACCGCGATGGACTTCGGTCGCGAGATATTTGCGAACATCACCAGCCTGGCCCTTTTTGCGCTTCCGCCGGACGGTACGCGTGCCGCCGGTGGACCGCCCATACCCGATGCGGCGGCCGTCCTCACGGTGAATGACCCGGGCAAGACGCGCGCTCTATGGACGCAGATTCTGGGCGTCGCCTCCATCGCCAGTGGTGCGGGCGCGGTGCAGGGCACGACCGAGGAAATCGAGGGTGTGACGGCCTACAAGTATAATCTACCGGAGCATGTGACGCTCTACTTCGCCACGAGCGGCAACGACGCACTGATTGCCACGAGTCGATCGGCGCTAGCGCGTTCGCTGTCTGCCAAGCAGTCGGGGAA
>Ga0210111_1000186_pt1 | contig 16220 bp, 5 predicted proteins | sample China_Galinas_PW_6_FD_185520 | JGI IMG/M metagenome (GOLD analysis project Ga0210111, IMG submission 185520) | Wetland microbial communities from San Francisco Bay, California, USA, that impact long-term carbon sequestration - China_Galinas_PWC_D2... | ecosystem: Environmental > Aquatic > Marine... | reverse complement strand
CCCGGCATTTACCGGCAGGAAGACAACGCCCTGATCACCGGCAGCAACGGCACGGTGCCGCACCCCGGAATCGACTTCGGCAAGGGCGCGATCGAGACCAACATCTACCACAAGATTGCATTGGCCGAGTCACCGGATCCCCTGCCGTTGATAGGTCGCTACGACCCCGCATGGGAGAATACGCTTGCTGCCGCGATATTGGATCCGACTATCAAGGCCCGCAACACGCCGGTGCGAAAGTCTGAATATCTGCTGATCGGCGCCGGTCCGGACGCGATTTACGGCACCGACGACGATATCACCAACTGGACCAGACAGCAGGACTAGGCGAACAATGATTTCGCAGACGTCAGGCCGGGCGCGGCTGTCACGACTCGCACCGGACTTGCGTCTTCGGCGATGTTCGATCAAGGAGCCAGGCGATTGATCAATCGACTCGATGACAAAGCGTACCGGGGTGCTACCGCCTACCAGGCGTACCGCAGGCATCCCTGCCTGCTCCTGGCGTTCCGACACTGCTCGAGAGCAGTGGCACGCCCACCACACCGGACTCCGGCGCCGAGTGCCACTGGCGGCTCGCCCGCCAGTGCCCTTCGACTTCGTACGGGCAGCACCACCCGCCCGCTCCGGGGTTCGCGCCGCGCCTTTACCATGATCGAACTCCTGGTGGTCATCACGATCATAGGCATACTGCTGGCCGCCGTGCTCGTCGCGGGCAGTTCCATCCTCACCAGCGCCAAGGCACGCAACACCCGCGCCGTCCTTCAGGTGATCGATTCTGCATTGGAGACTTTCCGTAACGAGAAGCCGTCGATCCTCAGCGCGAAGCAGACCGCCGCGACTGGCGGGGGCCTCGTGAAATACACAACGCGGTACGGATCCTATCCGCCCGACGAAACGGAATTGTTCACACCCGCTGGGCTACCGGGAAGCGGTCCCCCACCGGCGTCCAGATCGTTGGCCATCGGAAAGCGCGAATTCGCACCCGCGCCTGTGGGAGGCACCGGCTATCCCCCGTTCAAGTATTACATCCGGGGGAACGACAAGTCGGAATACGAGCATCGCGACATGATCGCCATGGTGCTCGCGATCGACATGTTCTGCGAACCGGCGGCCATGATCCTCTCAAAGATCCCGGACTCCAATCGCTCGCCCGGCCTGCTCGACCCCAGCGGCAATCCGCTGCAGTTCATGGAGCTGACCGCAGGCGGTTTGACGCCGGATGGGGCATGGCAGGTCAACAGTGACGAGCAGATCCCCAACGTGTTTCTCGACAGTTGGGGCATGCCGCTGGCCTACTTTTCACAACGTGATTTTACGGGCAACACTGGTGACATCGTTTCTTCCAATGATCCGAATTGGAACCAGGCATCCACCGAGATGATCCGTCTCAACCGCCAAAAACCGATCATCATGTCGTGGGGCCCCGACGGCAAGGATCAACTGACAGAGGAGGCGCAGCAAGATCCGACCGCCTCGCTGGTCGGCGATTGGGCGAATAACCAGAAGATCGACAACCTGTTCAACGAGGACAACGTCTACCTGGACGAGGCATTTAACAAGACACTGGCGGAAGGATCGGCACCAACACCGTAGTAAGGGAAGAACGATGGTGGGCAGTGCCCACCCTGCATGCTGTAATGGCACTGTGACTTGCTTGATGACTAGACGACGACGCAATTCGACGGACGGAACTCGACGAGCCGGCTTCACGCTCATCGAGATGCTCGTCGTCATGTCGATCGTGCTGGTGCTGGCCGGTCTCTTGCTGCCCGGCATCAACTCGATGTGGGCCGAACGCCGAATCGCGGAGACCCAGACGCTCGTGCAGGGCATGCTGCAGACGGCGCGATCGCGCGCCATGCGCGCCGGCGGCACGGAAAGCGGCCTGTTCTTCTTCCTCGACGACAGCGACGCCCAGCGCATCGTGAGCATTGAAAAGGACAAGGCGCACTCCGGCGAGGTGGCGTGGGAAAACGTCTTTCTGGTCACCGGCGAACGGCAATACAAGCTCTCGCGGCCGATGCGTGTCGTCCCTCGTTACATCGTCGACGTGGGGACGGACGCCAAGCTGATGTTCGGCGATGAGGAAATCATGAACGAAGATTTCACGCAGCTCGGCGCGAACATCAACAACGCGCAGCGCCACCGCAACTATTTTACAATGGTCTTTACGGCCGAAGGGCAACTTGTCGTTCGGCGCGACGTCCTGCTGCTGGACAAGGACGCCGATCCGCTGGGTTCGAGCCGACACGGTTTCGGCGACATCACGGGCCTGCCCGTGTCCCCTGACAATCCCGCGACGCTAACCTCGTTTTTCAACCAGGATGACGAGCACGAGACCACCAAAGATGATCCTGTCACCTTCACCCCGGCAAAACTGCCGAATCTGATTATCGGTACTCTCGCCGAGAATGTCGCCATCAACTTCCCCACGGTGGACGGCCTGCTGGCGTACGATGATAGCGCCTTCAGCGAATTGGATACGGCGGCCGCCAAGCGCGAATACCTGCTGGAATCCGCGCAGCCCTTCTACGTCAACCGGTACACCGGCGCCGTCGTTCGCGGCCCGATCGGGGAGAAATGATACATGAAAGGACACCGGTCAATTCGCCGGCACGACGGGTGCCCGCAGGTACGGGCGTCGGACGGCTGCCGTGCGCCGCAACGTTCGCGCACCCGCGGCTTTTCTTTGATCGAGTTGATGGTGGCGATGACCATTCTGGGGCTGGGGCTGGTGCTCGTCGCCACGATGTTCCCCGTGGCCTGGACCCGCGCCCGCGACCTGGCGGAGTACACCACGCAGGAAGACATCACGGATTCCGCAGAGGTCATTCTGAAACAGATCACGCGGGTGGATGACCCCGAAGACCTGGCGGTCACCGGCGGCTCCTTCGCGGGCGACATCATCTACTATCCGCCCGCCACAAACGGCACGGCGTTCTACGTAGAGGCGAACCCTCGCGTCCACGCGCTGTACCTGGAAAACCTGACGGCCGGCACATCCAGTGCGCCGCAACGACGGTTTGTACCGAATCACGAGGACGCCTCGGAAGACAATGATTTCGCGCCCTGGCTGTTGGAGGTCATGGACGATACCAGGCAGTTGGGCATGCCCGGCATCAAGCCCGCTTTTATGCCTCCCGGATTCTACGATAAGGCGTTCGGCACGTCCCAAATCAAATTCGAGCAGCGCGTCTATCCAACATTGCCGCGCCGTGATTTTAGCGCGGTCGACAACGAGGGAAAACTCACCGGCAACGACGAGACATGGGAAAACGCTCTCGATCAGGGCCGCTACGCCTGGGCCATATTCCATCGCCTCCGCCGCGACCCTATGTCAAATGAAGAATGGAATACCTATTTCACGGACGCGAGCAAATACCTGGCTCTCGCCCGCGAGCCGCGTCAGTTCGATATCTACTATGTGACACTGCGCCGCACCCGACCGACGCTTCGCTATGCCGTTCAGAATCGCGCCTTCGCGCCCAACCCGTTCGCCGATGACATCACGGCAACGGAGCGGCGAGGGGTGGCCGTTCAGGTGAATGCCCTGGACCCAGAATTTGATGTCGTCCTACCTGTGCCCTGGCGCGTGCAGGTATGGTTCCCTGACGACGTAGCCCCGGCAGCCAATCCTACGGGCGTACCCACCGAAATTGAGGTAAACAGCGACGACGCGGACACCAACACACCGTTCCTGATCGACTTCTTCGACGTGGGCACGCCGTTCATTGACGAGGCCAACGGTAAGATTTACCACGTCACCCGGCGCCGCATCATCGGCGATAATGCGGATCAGGCCCTCATCACGCTTGATCAGGAAGTCGTCCTGGAGGATATCGACGACGGCATTTTGTACGACGCACCCGCGGACAACCGTTTTGATAATGGGATTGTCGAGGACCCGGATGAACGACGCCGTACCGTGTGGGTCTTCCCCCCATCGATCGAACGCGACGGCGCAGGCAACCCGGTCTTTTCCGGCCGCCAACCCGTCGTCGGCATCGACGTTCGCTCCCTGGAGGTCGATCCGTAAGCCCGTCTTCAGGCGAAATGCTCCGGCCTGTCCCGTGTACTGGAAAGCGCTGTGGTGTGTCGATCGTGGTTTGATGGGTTGATGAGGAACCGAGACGTGTGCCACTGCGCTTGAGCAGTGCCGAGCCCAGGTAACCGGCCTCGTTGTTCTACACAAATCGTCAACCTGAGTTGGCAACACACCAGACACGCCCTTCACGGGCGTTTCCGCCGGAGGCGGTATTAGGCCAGTCCTTTGAGGACTGGTCGCCGCCGCGCCTCCATCCACTTCCTCTTGTCCGTGACCCCGTTTCCAACGGGGTTCTCTGCCCAACGAACGACAGCCGCGAGCCTGCACCAGCGACTGACGAAAACGCCGTTGAAACGGCGTCCATGGAAGAGAGTCCGCCCGCCTACCGGCCGCCAAACGGCCGGCCTATGATCGCCCTTCGGGCGAGAAGACCGCTGAAGCGGCCTGTCGCGTCACGTACGATGCCGGATCAACCGATCCGTCAGACCTGTTGTGCCACACTGCCGGGTTCCGCATAGACGCCCAAGACCGGGATCGGTCGCAACCGACTTGTGTAGAACAACGAGGTGACCGGCCGGGCACCGAAGAGATCACTCCTCAAGAACAGGGGGACACGACCCCGTCAGACCCAGGATGACGCGACATCAGGCTCCTGCCTCGAGAACGACGCGGAATCGCACATCCGGGGATCTTTCGTCACCTATTATCGGCCACCGGGGGCAACTCACCGGGTGGAAATCCACCTGACGCGCTGGACCGACACCTGTCTCAGGCGATAATAACACTGATTAGCGTCGCGCATCCGGTGAGCCCGGTTACATTGTGGCTGAAATCAGAACATGCATAGCTTACGCCAAGAAAAAGGATTACGTACGACTATTTTCGAGTCGAGGCATCGCGCGGCGGCGTTCTCCCTGGCCGAGCTGATTGTCGCGATGGGCATCCTCCTGCTCATGCTGGCACTGGCCGGGCAGGTGATGAGTCTCACGGTTCGCGCCACCGGTCAGGCCAACGCGGTCGTCGAGGTCAACCAGGAACTGCGCATCTTCGAGCAGACAATTCGGGAAGACATGAAACACGTACACGCTGGCGAGTCGCTGATTCTGATTGAGGGCAACCCAATCAATGCTTACTGGTCGGCGTCGCGCAAGGCCGCGGACGACAACGCCGATCCCGGTGACGGCTTTCCGGAGCGCGACGAAAAACCCCGCGCCGACGTCCTTATGGTTTTCACCTCGCGCCGCGCCGTCAATTACGTGCAATATGACTACACGGGCGCGCCGCCGACTGCGGAAAAGAACGTCTATTCAGGTGTGCAGCAGGTTGTGTACGGTCACGCCAATTTGGCTGACCTTGACTCGACCGGTGCGGTGGTGCCCGGCTATCCCGAGTTCCCCGCCGATCCGGACACGGTGTTCTCGACACCTGCGGAGGATTGGCATCTCGCCCGGCGCATCGTACACTTGCTGAATCTGCCGACCCTGCCCCCGAAAGCCACGCCCGCATGGGTTGATGCCCTCGGCGGCAGCGTCGAGGAATCACTCGGCGGCCCGCCCATCCTGCAGGGCGAAACCGACGTCATCACGCGGTTCGACTATGAGCGGTGGGTTGTCGAGCCATACAAGACTGACCCCATCGGCCAGTACCCGTACTTCTGGCCCGAGATCTTCAAAGACACCGATTTTCCGCCGCACGCGCGTAGCGTGCTGGACGAAACACCGCCGCCGCGTTTCGCCAATCGGCTCGGGCAGTTTTTCATTCCGCATTGCGCATCGTTCAAGGTCGAGTGGGCGATCGATCGCAAGAGTCCCTACGTCGGCGGTTTGTTGGACGACGAAAAGGAGATCTTCTGGGTCGATCCGGGAATCGAGCCGGGACCCGAGGCGCCATTCAAGCAACCGCTCGGCGATCTGTACTTTCTGGCCACGGACCCGTCCAACCCCGACTCGGTTCAGCAGAACAAGCTCTCAAAGCTGCTGACGGAGAACCGCGGCGACGGCGGGCAGTACAACCTCCTGGACCGGTTCGGCGGGCCTCCGGACGAATTCAACCCGATCTGGCACGATCACGGATTCACGAATGGAACACGGCCCAACCTGCAGGTGTTCACGGCCACGCGATTAAATGCCAACAACGTGGAGGACATTTTCCCCGTGGCCCTGAGAATCACCATCGAGTTGATGGACAAGAACAAGCGTCTCGAACGACCGACACGGCATGTCATGATCGTGCCGGTCGGAGGTTGAGCGTCAGGTGCCGCATGGAAGACGGGGTGGCGCCTCATTATGGGGCGGCAATTTCAGGGGTCATCCCGGCGGTCGGACAGGTAGCGTCACCCTACTATTAGAACGAGAAAGAGACCGCCGTTGTGCAGTGTCACGACGGCCTGAGGTGGGATTCAAGACGTTGATGATGACGCAAACACGACAGCTCGACTTTTTACCGGACCGCCGCAGGGCGAGTCGCCGCCCGGCGACCGTGCTGATCCTGGTGATGACCATTCTGGCCATCCTGTTCGTCACCGGTGTGGCGTTCATGGCCACCATGAGCTTCGAGTTCGAAATGGTCCGCAACGAAAAGGAGACGGCGGATACCGGACCTGCGATGGACGACATTCTCGAGTCGGTGGAAGATTTCGTTTCCATCGGCGTCGAACAGGTGATCGATGCCGCCACCGGCAACTCGGTCGTCGAGCAGCCTGACACGGCCCTCTCCGCGTTGTCGGGTATTCCCTTTGCGGAAGCCCCCGGTGTGATGAACACGCTCTCGCCCGTTGCACCCTTCGTTGAAAAAAAGAATTCTATCTCCCCGTCCAAGGTGCTATGGGCCTGGTTCACGGACGCCGAAGCGCTGTCCGGCACGGCGACGAACTACATCACCAACATGCAGCTCGACACCGCATTGAGTAGCGGCGTCAAGCCGCCGACAGGCTATCTTACGCCGGTGGACGCCGACGGCGACGGCATTGTGGACGCCAACCAGGTCAGCCTCGAGCGGCTGGGCTTCAAGCGGCGACAAATCGACGGGCTGGCTCGATTGCTCAATCCGGAATCGAACCCGAAGGGCGACGTTTATCTTGGACTGCGCGTGGTACCGCACGGCGGCATGGTGAACCTTTCCGATTCGCACCCGTTGTTGATTCGAGAGTTGTTCTCCATGGCTCCCGACGCCGACCTGCCCGAGGTAGCGACCAACTTCGAGCACTACTCGCCGGAGATCGAGGAGGCGGCGTTGCGTCGTCGCGGCGGCCTGCTGCCACCGCGCGATGTACCCCCATCGCAGATACTCGGCAGTCCGATGGACCCCAACCCCGATACCGGCGGTGCGGACTTCCCGGAGCTGTATTGGCCCGGCGAGAGCGTGCAGGATCATCGCTATTGGCCGTTCCTTCCCGATGAAGAAAACACATCGGTGGGTGACGGTCCGCTATGGCAGGTGCGCATGAACCCGGAGAGCACCACGTATTCTCGCGATCAGTACGACCGCCGCCATCTGGTCACCAGCATCAGCTACGGCGACAACCTGCGCCGCGCGACCGTCGTCCAGCCGGCCACCGTCGGCGAACCGAAGATGGACTTGGTGGACCTCATCGTCGAAAAGAAAGGCGCCTCGGCGCCGAATGACTTCCCCTACGTCAACTATCCGGACAGCGTCCAGAACATCTACACAGGCGATGACATAGATTTCGATACGCTGAATTGGAACGCGTGTGTGGGCGATGCGAATTGCAAAATCAACCCGCGCAAGGGTCGCCTCCGTCTCAGCATGGATGAGCTGGATAAGATCTGGGCACGTCCTCTTGGCGGCAAGGACCTCGCCAAACGTCTGATCCAGGACGCCTTCACGCTGATGCTGCTCAATGCCAGAGGCGACGAGTTCGGATTGTACCTTCCGCCGAGTCCTCTCGGTTCGGGCACGCGCGAATGGCAATCCGAATCGCCTGAATACACTGCGGTCAGCGAGGCGGCGGCCATGCTGACAGCCAACATGATCGACTTCATGGATTACGACGACGAGCCGACGGATGTCGACGTCCGAAGCGCGGATTACAAAGACCTGACCATGTTCGGCCAGCCGACCGGGCAGGTGATATACGGGTTGGAGAATCAGCCGTATATCACCGAAGCGGCCTCTGAGGTGACTACAGTAGGGCAAGCAGTTCCAGAAACCGACAGTTACGCGGTGGAGCTGTTTAATCCATACGATGTGCCGATCTACCTGGATAGTTTCTCTCTGCAGTTTGTCAGTACGGGCACAGGCGGCGGCAGCGTCCAGTTATCAGGCGTGCTGAACCCGCTCGAATTCGAGGCTTTTGTGTGGGGCGCTAACTTCAGTGGCACGCCGGCCGCAGATGCACTCGATTTTGCCCAGGGAACGATCATCAAATTACTGCGGACGATCAAGAGTACCGGCAAGGTCATCGTCGTCGACGAATTCGACCTCATTGATTCGGGGGTCGGCACACAGGATGGCAACAAGTATTCGCGGCAGCGATTGGCTACAACGGGAATGAAAGACCGGTGGTACGCGGTGGTGCCGTATGCCGTGGAGCAAACCAGCCCCACGCTGGGCAGCGGTTTCCCCGGTCGACTGACGGATTTCGCCGACTGGCCGCCGGTAGAGGCCGTCATTGCGAACGCCCCGAACGATCGCTTTGCCGAAGCGTTTCCCACGACGGGCTCACTCCTGCTGCTGATGCGGTATGCGAACTCGGAAGGCGTACCCTTCAATCGGTTCCTCAGCGGCAAGGTGGACGATGTGTATCCCATCGACAACGGCCGCATGCCGGTCTATGACGTCGAAGGCTTGCACCGTGTTCCGGCGGACAAAGATCCCACCGAGACGTACAAGGGTCCCCCTGCGGACAATGGCATCGTGGGCACCTCGAAGTCGACCAAGGACCACTCAGGCACCGTGGAACATCTGCCCTGGGGGCAGTTGGTATTCGACTATTTCACGGCGCTTCCCTTGAAGAACGACGGCCCCTTCCCGGGTTACACCTCGACGTCACTTGCCGATAACCAGCCGCGCGTGGATATGGACGGCCTGCGCGTACACGGGCGGATCAACATCAACGCCGCCCCGTGGTTCGTGTTGAAGGGGTTGCCCTTCATACCGATGAAACTCGTTCCACAGGCGTTCCAAGATACGTTCCGAAAGACGCTGCTGCTGCTCCCTGCCGAGGACGCGGAAGCACAGCCAATCGGTCCGGCACGCGCCAAGGCCATCGTCGCCTACCGCGACCAGCGTGAGATCAAGCAAGGCCTCGGAACGACATTCACCGGGAACTACGGCGATACCGCCGGCGGCGCCGCGTTCAGTCGCGAGTGGGGCGTGGGCAATCCCGCAGTGCGTCGCGGCATGGGGTTCCTTACCGTGGGCGAATTGGCTAACGTGCGGCATCCGTCTGCTGTTGGCAACACAGAAGGATACCCGCGCCTGGATGATGGAGTCGTGCCGTATAAACCAGGTTATGGGGACACCTATCTGAAGGCCATCGCCGCGTTGGCGTGTCTTTCCGACTGGGTGTCGGTGCGGTCGCAGGTTTTCACGGTGTACGGCACGTTGCGCGGCGACATTGACGATACCATTGAAGACTCCGATCCCGTGAAGGAGGAGGCCCTGCGCCGCAAGGACGTCGACTCGCGTGCCGTGCGATTCCAGCAGACGATCGACCGGCTGCCGACGTTCCTCGGTGCTGACGAGCCTTCGCTTATCGGCAACCGAGTGATCGCGTCGTACACCGACGTACGAAATGACTAGCGGCTCGATTCAGTTGAATCTGCGGTTTGTGGTGGGGTGGCATGGGCAAACTTGTTTGCCCGTGCTCGATCGCGGACAGCCGCGGGCAAGCGATGCTTGCCCACGCCACCCGCAATTCCAAGTGAATCGAAGTACTGGACGCTATCCCGAAACCGTCGTCCCCGGGTGGCATGGAATGACCCGAACGGGCAGGCCATGGTTTTTGCAGACTCCACGGCTTGGCTTCGCCAGACGGTGCCACCCTGAAATCAAGTTTTGGGACAAACTCTAATGCTGCGGGCTTCGATATCGAAGTGAACGCGCAAGAGTACGGGGGATAAACTGATGCCGGCACCACACGCCGGCGTTCACACCACGCAGATCGCCGTCAACGCCTGAATTCAGCGGCTGACGGCACGAGAATCGAGCCGCCATCGCAGCCGCTGGCTGCGGACAGACGAGCGCGTCACGGTCTGAGCGGTGGATTCAGCGTCATTCTCGGTCCTACCGGTGGGACGAGCCACGGGGTGGGAATCCGATGTTGACTTTGGTAAAATCGGGGCAAGGGGATATAGTAGAAGGGGTATTGCCTGGAGGGGTCTGGCTAATTGGGTGGAATTTTGCCGTCTTGTCGCCTCATCCCGCCACGCGATCGATTCGATCGTCGCGATTCCTGAACGTCGAAGTGGAACTGAAAGGATGCACACGATGCGCACGAGCATCTGTCTGGTCACGTTTGTGGCGGCCTGCGCCGCCGGTTTTTCCACCGCCTTCGCGGATGAACCCGTTCGGGTCGAGAAAGCCGCGTCGATAGACGCCGGCTTGGAATTCCCGCTTCCACCCGGTTTGCGCGCCGGGGGCGAGGTCGTCAGTTTTTGCCGGCAGATCGGCGGCGTCGACCAGACGTTCTCGGGAGAGAACCGGTACCGGGCCGATGTCATCCTGATCGACGACTTCTCGGAGTTGACCGAACTCAAGATGGAGTTGATCTTCTTCGGGATCGCGGATCTCTACTTCTCGGTGCATAAGAAGTGTCCGGGCGATACCGTTTACAACCTCGTCGACGACGTTGTCGTGACCGCCGTGGGTAACGTCGAGCCCGATCTGACGCCGCGTTTCTATACGGGCTCGTTTGATCCGGCCGTGCCGTTGCTGGCCGGGTGCGAATACGCCTTCGGCGTGGCGTGGTCCGAAGCGGTGGCGTTTTCCATCGACAACCGAAATTACCCTACCCCCAACGACGGTTTCCCCGACGGTCAAGTGCTGGGATCCGGCGGAAGAATTCTGCAGACGCTACCCGCGCCCGATGAGTTGGCCTTCACGCTCAACGACAACGGTGCGTACTTCATGCAGGTCTGCCTGAACGAAAAGCCCGGCGCGTGTTGCATTGAAGATACCGTCGGCGCACCGGATTGTGTCGAGTTGCGTCCGAGCGATTGCAATACGGCGGGTGGTATCTTCACCGAAGAACGGCTGCTTTGTTCGGATTTGCCCGGCGAGGGGCTGACGTGCCCGCTTCCGCTCGGCGGTTGCTGCACCGGAAACATGGTATCCGGGTTCGATTGCACCAACCTCGACAAGTTCGCGTGTGAAGGGCCGCTTAACAATGGTACGTGGCATGCCCCACCCGACATATGCGATTCGGCGATTGATCCATGCGCCCCGCGCGGCGCGTGCTGCCGGGACGACGCGAGCTGCACCACGACCACGCAGGATCATTGCGAGAGTGCGCTCGCCGGCGTGTATCAGGGCGACGGCACCACCTGTGCCGACGACGGCGCCGCGTGCCGTGTCGGCGCGTGCTGCACCGTCGATACCTGTGTGAATCTCGCCGAGGCAAGCTGTGCCAATATCCTGGGACTGTTTCAGGGGAACGGAACGGCGTGCGACGGCAACATATGCGATCCACCGGGCGCCTGCTGCGTGGGCAATACGTGCGAAGACGGGTTTGACGGGATGAATGCGGCGCGGTGTGCCGCGGCGGGCGGCACCTATCATGGTGACTACACGAGTTGCGACACGTCGGCAATAGACTGCGACTTCGGCGCGTGTTGTGCACCGGGCAGCGGCTGTGTAGACGGACGGACGCGTGTTGAGTGCGAAAACGTGCTGAGCGGGTCTTTTCGTGGCGAGGGCACGGAATGCGTTACGCTTGATCCTCAATGCGAGGGCACCTGCTGCTGGGACGGCGGATGCCTTTCGAATAAGACGCCTCGCGACTGCACCAACCTGCCGGGCGGATCATTCGAGGGTTATGCAACTACCTGCGGCAGCAACCCCTGCGCCGGCATCACTCCGGGCGGATGTTGTCTGGCGGATGAATCCTGTGTGGCGACCAGCAGTTCGGGTCTTTGCACAGACAAGTTCAAGGGCACTTTTGGCAACGCCTGTGACGGTCGCACTTGCGATAATGAACTGCAAGGGGCATGCTGCCTGAACGCCCTCTGTATAGACGACTTGCTCCAGAACGAATGTGGCCTTGCAGGCGGCGCCTTTCAAGGAGACGGCTCCGTATGCACTGCCGAACTTTGCACCACGGGTGCCTGCTGCCAGAGTATTGGGCTCGATGCTTGCGATGCTGCCATTGACACGTTGGACGAATGCCGTACCGCCGGCGGCAATTTCTACGCCGATCGCGACTGCTCGATCTGCCCGCAGCTCGGTGCCTGCTGCCTGACCACCGGCGCATGTGAAAATCGCACCGAGGGCTCCTGCAGTGCCTTTAACGGGCAATACAGCGGCGCGGGCACGGTGTGCCCGGACCCGGCAGTGGACCCGACGCCGGCCATGTGCGTACGAAGCGCCTGCTGCCTGACGAATGGTACTTGTGTTCTTGCCATTGAGCCCATATGCCAAACTCCTGATATTTTCAAAGACGGCATTGAATGCGCCGCGGCAGGGTGCCTCCCGGCGGAGGCCTGCTGCCTGCCGGAGGGCGGTTGTGATGACCTCACCGTCGCAGAGTGCGAGGGTCCTCAGGGCCAGGGCGGTATGTCCCAAGGGCCGGGCACCGTGTGTACGGACGATACCTGCACGGAGGGCGCGTGCTGCAAACCGATTCCCGATGCGGACCCGGTTTGCACGGACCTACTGACCATTGCGGAGTGCCAGGCAGACGGCGGCGTCCATAAAGGCGTCGGTGTGGCCTGCGATGACGGCGACCTCTGTACGGTCGGCGCATGTTGCATTCCTGGTGCATCCTGCTCGTTGCGGACACGGCAGGATTGCGGAGACCGCGGTGGCTCGCACCGCGGCATCGGCACGGTATGTAGCTTCGACGTTTGTTCGACCGGCGCATGCTGTCTGGCGGATGGCGTGTGTGAGCCACACACCATTTCCGCCTGCCTGGACCTGGAAGGCGTACACCAGGGCGTCGGTACCGACTGCATCCCCGGCGGCGTCTGCACGGTCGGCGCCTGCTGCCGCGCGACCGGCGACGGCGTATGCGAAGACGGCGTGAGCGAGAATGATTGTATGGCGCCCGACGTCCACATGGGGGCCGGCGTACTCTGCGAAAACGTCGACTGCCTGCGCGGCTCGTGTTGCCGAGTCGACGGAACGTGTGCGGAAAACGTGATTCCCACCCAGTGTATGGACGAGGGTAGCTCGTTCCTGGTCGGCGAGGACTGCGCCACGGCAGCCTGTGCGCCGGCGGGTGCCTGCTGCGAGGCAATCGGTGGGTGCGAAGTGGTCACCGAAGCGTGGTGCGATCCGGCCACCACGGGTAACACCTACTTCGGAGACGGCGTCGGCTGCGGCGAGGACCCGGAGAACACCTGCCCCGGTGCGTGCTGCTTCCGATCGTCCAGCTGCCTGCTGACATCGGAAAGTGACTGCACCGCCGAATTCCTGGAGGGTCAGACGTGCGCGGGCCAGGAATGCGGCGGCGCGTGCTGCCACGCCGACGGTTCTTGCGAATTCCTGAAGGACTCGGAATGCGACGGTCCATTGGACGTTTTCCAATTGGGTGCCCGTTGCGAAGAGATCAGCTGTAAGCCGCGCGGCGCATGCTGCAATGCCGGCGCATGTTTGCCCGATCAGACGCCCGCGGACTGCGAGGCGGGCGGCGGCGTCTTCCTGGGCGATGCATCGACCTGCTCGGTGGGTGTCTGCGATCGCGGTGCCTGCTGCCACCTGGACGGCACCTGCGAGGACGGCGCGATCGCGCAGAATTGCAGCGGCGACAACGACGTGTTCAGTTTTTTCCAGTCCTGCCTGGACGTGGTGTGCAATCCGCGTGCGGCCTGCTGCATCGTCTCGCCTGGCGGTACATCCTGTCAGTTGGATACGGAAACGCACTGCACCCAGCTCGGCCAGACCCAGGGCACGACCACGGAGTTCGCGATCCCGGGCACCGCTTGCGACGAAACCGCGTGCAGCGTGGCCGCCTGCTGCGGGTCCGTGACCCAGGTATGCGACACTGTAGCGAGAATCGCATGTGACCGAGACGGCGGCATCTTCCTGGCCGACCTTTCCGCGTGCACAAACACGTGTTCGGCCGACGGTCTAGCCTGTGCGACGGCCGCCGATTGCAACACAGACTTCTGCCTGGCCGATCCTTCCGTGGTCTGTGGTTCGTTTCTGGATTGCTCGACGGCCGGTGCGGGCAACATCTGCATAAGAACACAGACCTGTGACTCGGGAACCTGTGCACGCGGCGCCTGTTGCGATCGGGAGGCCGGGTGCGAGGATGACAAAATCAGACGCGAATGCCCGGCCGAAGAGTCCAAGAGCTTCTTCCCTGGCTACACGTGTGCGGGCGTCGCATCGGAGGACTGCGACGTGAAGCGGGCGTGCTGTCTGCCCACCGGCGAATGCAGACTGCTGACGAGGAAGGCCTGCCTGTTGATCGCCGACGCCATTTTCACGTCAGGCGTGGCGGAATGCCGGGGCGATCTCTGTCAAACCGGCGCGTGTTGTCGTAGCGACGGCTTCTGTCAGACGACACTCACCGGACAGTCGTGTGAAAACGCGGGCTGGAACTTCCAGGGCGGCGGCTCCGTGTGTGAGCCCGACCAGAAGTGCCACGCGTGCTGCACCAGAGCCGATGGCGGCTGCGTGGACACCATCGGGAGCGTATGCACCGACGAGATCGTCGGCGCGTATGTGGCCGATATGGCCTGCGGCGACGCGCCATGCCTGGGCGCCTGCTGCCTCCCGGATGAGACGTGTCAGGATCTGTCTGCGGTGGAGTGTGCCAATCAGGGCGGCCGGTTCGATCCGACCGGTGATTGCGCGTCCGCCTGCGACGGTGCATGCTGTGTCGACGGGCGGTGCGAAGTGACAAGCGGCGAGGCGGCCTGCCTGGCGCTGGCTCCGGTGGATTCCGGTCGCGCGGTCTACCAGGGCGACGGCTCATCGTGCGACGATTCGATCTGCGATCTGGGCGGCTGCTGCAAGCCGGACAATACCTGCACCAGTCTCGTGGTGGCATCGGAGTGTGACGGACTCGGCGAAGTGTTCCGTCCGGGCGTGCACTGTGGGCTGATCGACTGCCCGCAGCGCGGCGCTTGCTGCGTGGACGGCACCTGCACCTTCGAGCTGGAAGCCGAATGCGCGGGTGTTTACCAGGGCGACGGCATGACGTGTGACGTCGACCCGTGCACGCTCGGTAGCTGTTGCCGGGTGGACGGCACTTGTGGGGACAATGAGGTGGCTTCGCAATGCGCGAGTGCGGATGACATCTTCCGCACAGGCATCAATTGCGACACGCCCTGCGATCCGGTCGGCGCCTGCTGCAATGCCGGCACCTGTACGATCGCATTCGAGGCGAATTGCACCGCCCAGGGCGGCTTGTACCGGGGTGATGACACATCGTGTGACGTCGATACCTGTACGCTCGGGAGTTGCTGCCGTTTAGATGGTACATGTCGTGACGGCGAGGTGGCTTCGCAATGCAGCGGCGCGGGCGACTTCTTCCGCGCGGGCACGGCTTGCGGCACCCCCTGCGGTCCGGTCGGCGCCTGCTGCGACGCCGGCGCCTGCACGATCGAATTTGCGGCGAATTGTGCCGGCGTGTACCAGGGTGACGACATGACCTGTGACGTCGAAACTTGCACAATCGGTAGTTGCTGTCAGGCGGACCTCACGTGCCGGTCAGACGAAGTAGCCTCGCAATGTGGTGCAGCGGGTGAGTCGTTCCGTGCGGGAATCGACTGCACAACCCCCTGCGAGGCGGCGTGCGGTATGGCCGATCTCACCGGTGTCGTCTTTGCCGACGCCGCCGGCGTGCCGGCAGACCCCTTCGATCAGGCAGGTGATTGTGCGATCGACGCGCGGCAGCCGAGTGAGGTGGGCGCCGGATCGCTACCGCAAGGCTGGGATCGCGTGGTGCTGTCCTTCTCGTGCGATCCTGCCGATGCAGGTTTGCTGATGGGCGATTTCGCGCTCAGCGCAGTTCCCGTAGCGGGTACGGTGCCGAACATCGCGG
>Ga0210111_1000184_pt1 | contig 16260 bp, 15 predicted proteins | sample China_Galinas_PW_6_FD_185520 | JGI IMG/M metagenome (GOLD analysis project Ga0210111, IMG submission 185520) | Wetland microbial communities from San Francisco Bay, California, USA, that impact long-term carbon sequestration - China_Galinas_PWC_D2... | ecosystem: Environmental > Aquatic > Marine... | reverse complement strand
GACCGGCCGCCACCTGCACGAGGAACAGGAGGAGCTCTACTTCCTGCACCGCGGCAAGATCGCGATCGAGTTCGGCGACGGCCAGGTATTCGAGCTGGAGCCCGGCGGCGTCGCCCGCGTCAACCCCGCGACGATCCGCAAGGTCCGCAACCTGAGCGACTCCGAGGACGCGGTCTACATCGTCGTCGGCGGCAAGGACGGCTACGTCGGCCGCGACGGCAAGCTGCCCCCCGGCGAGGAGTCCCGCTTCGCCGACGGCCCCCCGGGCGCGTAGCGTCGCCAATCACGCTCAGACGCTGAGATCAGCCTGAACGAAATCGTCAACGGATGCGAACGGGGCGGGATCGGCCGCAACTGTGGCCGCTGGAGACTTCACTGCCTTGTACTCCCGCTCCGACAGTGCCGTCTTGTTCGGCTTCTTGCGTCCATCGATGATCACCACACGCCGCTCTTTACGTTGCCAGAGGACAAACAGGCGGTACAGCGTTTCTCCCTGCTTATCCCGCACCTCGTGGAGGTCGGCCAGTTCGCCCTTCATCGGGCAGTGGCTATACCTATCGGCCCATTGATCTGGCCCAACCGTGCGGACCGCCTCCAGGATCCCCAAGAGCTGTCTACGGACGTTGACGGGCAAGGACTTGAGGAAGCGGTACGCAGGAATCGCTGCCGGCTTCTCGGTGCGGTCCATGAGCCACTCGACCTCCCATTGCATTCGCGCAGCGTATTGACTGCACAAGACAGACATGCCATGATCTGAGGACTGTTGCATTCATGCAACAGCAGCGCTATTCTCTTCGCATGGCAAAGGCTCAGACCCCCCACGAGACCGCTCTCGCCTCGCTAATCCCAGATGACGAGAGGGCCGCTTACGACCGCCAAGTGGAGGCGCTCGTCGCGCGCAACAAGCTTCTCGCCATGTTGGAGTCCGTCCGTGAGTCAGAGAAACTTTCGAAGAAGGAGCTCGCCGCTCGCGCCGGTCTCGACGCCTCGAGCGTCCGGCGCATGCTCACGGCTGAGACCGCGAATCCGACCACCGAGAACGCTTTTCTCCTGTTGGGCGCGATGGGCATCAAGCTTGAGGCTGTTCTTCCGTCGGGCAGCCGCGTCGACATCGTCTGACGGACGGCGCTAACCGCCGGACCTCAGGCGGTGATCGGGATCACCTCGGGTTGGGTCGCGATCCGGTCCAACCAGGCGCGGACCGCAGGGTATGGATCGAGGTCGAAGCCGGCCTCGGGGGCGACGTGGGTGTAGGCGTAGAGGGCGATGTCGGCGATCGTGAAGCGCTCGGCGACGAGGTGCGTGCGCTCGGCGAGATGACGCTCCACCTGGGCGCGCTCGTAGGGCTCGTCGGGCAGGTAGGGCGTGCCGTCGGCGAAGTACCAGAGGATCGCGTTCGACTCGGCCAGCGGGCGGCCGTCCTCGAGCACCACGGTGGGCACGTTGAGCGAGGGGCTGAGCCCGCCGAGCACCTCGCCCCGGTCCGAGCGGTCGACGACCGAGAGCTCGCGCCGCTCGAACTCGACGCCGAGCAGGGTGAGCAGCAACCGCACCTTGTAGCAGTTGCCCGAGACCGGGTTGTCGTAGAGCAGTACCGGTGACCGCGGTCGAGTTTTTGATCGCATAGCGGCTAAAACCTCGACCGCGGGTGGGAGGTCCGCTCAGAACTCGGTTTCGATCCACGGCATCATCTGCCGCAGCTCTCCGCCGACCTCCTCGACTTCGTGCGCGGCGCCCTCCTCGCGCATGCGCGACATGTTCTCGCCGCCGGCGCGGTTCTCGGCGATCCACTCCCGGGCGAACTCGCCCGACTGGATTTCGTCGAGCACCTTCTTCATCGCCGCGCGCGACTCCTCGCCGATGACGCGCTTGCCGCGGGTCATGTCGCCGTACTCGGCGGTGTTGGAGATCGAGTAGCGCATCCCCTGGATCCCCTTCTCGTACATCAGGTCGGCGATCAGCTTGAGCTCGTGCAGGCACTCGAAGTAGGCCAGGCGCGGGTCGTAGCCGGCCTCGACCAGGGTCTCGAAGCCGGCGCGGACCAGCTCCGAGGCACCGCCGCAGAGCACCGCCTGCTCGCCGAAGAGGTCGGTCTCGCACTCGTCTTTGAAGGTCGTCTCGATGATCGCCGCGCGACCGCCGCCGATCGCGGCGGCGTAGGCGAGCACGAGGTCGTGGGCTTCGCCGCCGGCGTCCTGGTGGACCGCCATCAGGCAGGGCACGCCGGTGCCTTCCTCGTACTGGCGGCGGACCAGGTGGCCGGGGCCCTTGGGCGCGACCATGCCGACGTCGATGCCCGGCGGCGGGACGATCTGCTCGAAGTGGATCGCGAAGCCGTGGGCGAAGAGCAGCAGGTTGCCCGGCGCGATCCCGTCGGAGATCTCGGCCTCCCAGATCTCGGCCTGTTTCTCGTCGGGCAGCAGAATCATGACCACGTCGCCGCGGCTCGCCGCTTCGGCGACGTCGAGCACCTCGAGGCCGGCCTCCTCGGCTTTCGCGCGACTGGAGGAATCGGGTCGCAGACCGACGACGACGTCGACTCCGGAGTCCTTCAGGTTGAGCGCGTGAGCGTGGCCCTGCGAGCCATAGCCGAGGATGGCGACGGTCTTCCCCTCGAGCTTCGAGAGGTCGGCGTCCTTGTCGTAGAAGATGTCGTCGGTTTTCATGGCCGCTGAGGCTACCTCAGCGCCCTGCGCAGCAGCTTGCCCGAGGGCGTGCGCGGCAGCGCCGCCGCCAGCTCGACCCGCTTCGGCACCTTGAAGCCGGCGAGCGACTCGGCGCAGTGGCGCCGCAGCTCGTCCGGGGTGACCGCCGAGCCGTCCTGGAGGACGACGACCGCGGTGACCGCCTGCTGCCACTCGGGGTCCTCGCGCCCGACCACGGCGGCGTCGGCGACCTCGGGGTGGCGCAGCAGCACCGACTCGACTTCCGCCGGGACGACGTTCTCGCCGCCGCTGACGATCATGTCGTCGATCCGGTCCTCGACGTAGAGGAAGCCGTCCTCGTCGATCCGCCCGAGGTCGCCGGTGTGCAGCCAGCCGTCAGCGTCGAGCCGGCTCGGGGCGACGGTCGGGCCCTGCACGAGGATCTCGCCCTCGCGGATCCGCAGGTGGGTGGTGAGCAGGGGCCGGCCGGCGGAACCGAGCTTGCGCCGAGCGAGATCCGGGGCCAACGTCGTCACCTGCGAGCAGGCCTCGGTCAGGCCGTAGGTCTGGACGACCGTGGCGCCGCGCCCGATCGCCTCCGCCAGCGGCTCCTCGGGCACCGGCCCGCCGCCGATCAGGATCGCCCGCGGCCCGGAGAGGTCGGCGCCCGCCTCGAGCAGGCGCATCAGCTGCGTGGTGACCAGCGAGAGCAGCGTGATCTCCTCCCGCTCCAGCGCGGCGGTGACGCGATCGACGTCGAAGCCGTCGTGCAGGACCGCGGTGGTGCCGTAGATCACCGAGCGCATCGCGATGCTGAGGCCGGAGATGTGGCTGAGCGGGAGGCAGCAGAGCCAGCGGTCGGTCGGCTCGACGCCGATGTTGAAGGCGGAGCCGACCGCGCTCCAGAGGAAGTTCCCGTAGGTGAGCTCGACCGCATCGGGAGCGCCGGTGCTGCCGCTGGTCAGGACCCGGCAGCAGGGCGCGTCCATGTCGTGCTCGCCGAGCAGCGGCAGGTCGGCCTCGGTCTGGGTCAGCTCGCCGGGGTCGCTGAGGTCGACCGCGGGCTCCTCGGCCGCGATCACGGCGGCGCGCTCGGCCGCGGTCAGTCGCGGGCTCAGCGGCAGCAGCACGGCGCCGACCTTCATCAACGCGTGCACCAGCACGACCTGCTCGCGGCGGGGCTCCATCGTCAGCGCGGCGAGCGAGCCGCGCCGCACCCCGTGCGCCTCGAGCCGCCGCGCGACCCAGGTCGCCTCCGCCTCGAGCTCGGCGTAGGTGACCTCGGCCCCGTCCGCGATCAGCGCGGTTCGGTCGGGACAGCTCTGGGATCTCTGGGCTAGCCAGTCATCGAGCTTCATCGGCCGGATATCGTCCCCATGATGCCCAAACGACACAAACAGGCACCGCCCGAGGATCAGCTCTACGCGCCGATCGAGTGGGAGAGCGCCGGCGAGTACGAGGACGTCCGCTACGAGAAGGCGGACGGGATCGCGAAGGTGACGATCAATCGACCCGACGTGCTCAATGCCTTTCGCCCGCAGACGCTGATCGACGTTTCCGCCGCGCTCGAGCTCGCGCGCGAGGATCCCGAGGTCGGCGCGATCGTGCTCACCGGCGAGGGCGAGCGGGCGTTCTGCTCGGGCGGCGACCAAACCGTCCGCGGCGATACCGGCTACGTCGCCGAGGGCGCCTCGGTCGGCCGCTTCCACGTCACCGACCTGCAGATCCAGATGCGGCGGCTGCCGAAGCCGGTGATCGCGATGGTCGCCGGCTACGCGATCGGCGGCGGCCACATCCTCCACCTCTGCTGCGACCTGACGATCGCCGCCGACAACGCGGTCTTCGGCCAGTCCGGGCCGCGGGTCGGCTCCTGGGACGGCGGCTACGGCGCCTCGCTGCTGCGCGACCTGGTCGGCACCAAGAAGGCAAAGGAGTTCTGGATGCTCTGCCGCCAGTACGACGCCGCCGAGGCGCAGGAGATGGGCCTGGTCAACGCGGTCTACCCGGTGGCGGAGCTGGAGCGCGAGACGGTCGCCTGGTGCCGCGAGATGCTCGCCCTCTCCCCCTTCGCCCTGCGCCTCGTCAAGGCCGGCTTCAACGCGCACGAGGACGGCTACGCCGGCATCCAGCAGCTCGCCCACGACGCCAACCTGCTCTTCTACGGCAGCGAGGAGGCGGCCGAGGGCCGCGAGGCGTTCAAGCAGAAGCGCGAGCCCGACTTCGACCAGTTCCCGCGGCGAGCATGAGGATCTGGCTGATGGCGGCGCGGCCGCGCACCCTGCCGGCGGCGATCGCGCCGGTGCTGGTCGGCACCGCGGTCGCGGTCGAGTCCCAGGGCCACCTGCCGCGCGTCGGCGCCTTCCTCGCCGCCCTGCTCGGCTCGATCTTCATCCAGATCGGCACCAACTTGGCCAACGACTACTCCGACGCCAAGCGCGGCGCCGACACGGTCGACCGGCTCGGCCCGGTGCGGGTCACCTCGGCCGGGCTGGTGACGCCGCAGCGGGTGCTGACGGCGACCTGGGTCGCCTTCGGCGTCGCGGTCCTCTGCGGCGTCTACCTGACGGTCGTCGCCGGCCTCGTGATCCTGCTGATCGGCGCGCTCTCGATCGCCGCCGGCGTTCTCTACACCGGCGGTCCGCGGCCCTACGGCTACGCCGGCTTCGGCGAGGTCTTCGTCTTCCTCTTCTTCGGCCTGGTCGCCGTCAACGGCTCCTACTACGTCCAGGTCGAGCGGCTCGACGCGCTGCCGCTGGGGCTCTCGATCGCGGTCGGCTTCCTCGCCACGTCGATCCTCGTCGTCAACAACGTGCGCGACATCGAGACCGACCGCCGCGCCGGCAAGAACACGCTGGCGGTGCGGATGGGACGGCACAACGCGGTCGTCCTCTACCGGCTGCTGGTCGTCGGCGCCTTCGTCGTGCTGCCGATCGCGCTCGTCGGCAGCGACACCAGCGCGCTGCCGCTGATCGGCCTGCTGGCGCTGCCGCTTGCGGTGCCGCCGCTGCGGACGATGAGCAACCGCACCGACGGTCCCTCGCTCAACGCCGCCCTGGGCGCGACGGGTGCTCTGCTCGGTGCCTTCAGCCTCTTGGTCACGATCGGCCTGCTGCTCGCGTCGTAGGCTGCTTCCATGCGCATCGCCTCGGTCGAGGTCGTCCCCTACGCCCTGCCCTTCCGCGAGCCGTACGTGACCGCGCGCGGCAGGCTGACGCAGCGCGAGATGGTGCTGCTGCGGCTGCGCTCCGGGGGCGGCCTCGAAGGACTCGGCGAAGCCGTGCCGCTGTCGCTGCGCGGCGGGGCTCCGCTGGCCCAGGTCGTCGCCGAGCTGGAGGCCCTCTCCGCCCTCGACGAGCTCGATGAGGCCGGCCTGCGCGCTGGGGCCGCCGAGCTCTCGCCGCCGGCGCGCTGCGCGGCGCTGACCGCGCTGCTCGACCTTCGCGGGCGCCTTGCCGCGGCCGACCGTTCGTCTTTTGTCGCGCACAGCCCGACAAGGAGCGAACGCGCCGAGCCGGTGCGCTGCAACGCGACGCTGGTCGCGGGCGACCCTGCCGCGGTGGTCTCCGAAGCGGAACGCTGGGCGGCCGACGGCTTCTCGACCTTCAAGCTGAAGCTCGGGAGCGGCGACGACGCCGCCCAGGTGCGTGCCGTGCGCGAGGCGCTCGGCGCGCGGGCGCGGATCCGCATCGACGCCAACGGCGCCTGGGACGTGGAGACGGCGAAGCGGGTTCTCGCCGAGGTCGAGCCCTACGAGGTCGAGCTGGCCGAGCAACCGGTGGCGAGCGCCGAGCAGGCCGCCGAGGTCGCGGCTGCGACCAACATCCCGCTCGCGGCGGACGAGAGCGTCGAGACGCGGGCGGACGCCGAGCGCGCCGCGGCGTCCGGCGCCTTCGCGATGACCGGGATCAAGCTCTCCAAGGTCGGTGGGCCCGAGGATGCGCTGGAGATCGCCGAGATCCTGCCCGCCTACGTCACCAGCGCCCTCGACGGCCCGGTTGGGATCGCCGCGGCGGCCCAGGTCGCGCAATCGCTGGGAGACCTCGGACGGACGGCCGGAGAGAGCCTCGCCCACGGTCTGGCGACCCAGCGCCTCTTCGCCGCGACCATCGCCAGCAACGAGTGCGAGTTGCGCGGCGACCTCCTCTACCCGCCGGCCGGCCCCGGCCCCGGCCTCGGCGTCGAGATCGACGAGGCGGCGCTGCAAGCGCACCGCCTCTAGCCTGCCCACACGTGGATGCGACCAACCGGAATACGGCGCTCGCCTCGGCCTTCGCCGAGGAGCTTGCGCGCTGCGGGCTGCGGCGAGCGGTGATCTCGCCCGGTTCGCGCTCGACGCCGCTGGCGCTGGCGATCTGGCGCCAACCGCAGATCGAGACGACGGTGATCGTCGACGAGCGCTCCGCCGCCTTCTTCGCGCTCGGGGCGGCGCAGGCGAGCGGCGCGCCGGTCGCGATCGTCTGCACCTCGGGGACCGCGGCGGCCAACTACCACCCGGCGGTCTGCGAGGCCGACCACTCGACCGTGCCGCTGCTGGTCCTCACCGCCGACCGCCCGCCGGAGCTGCGCGGGATCGGCGCCGGCCAGGCGATCGACCAGCTGAAGCTCTACGGATCCTCGGTGCGCTGGTTCTGCGAGGTCGGCACTCACGAGGCCGACGACGACGGGCTGCTGCACTTCCGGGCGACGGCCTGCCGCGCGTACGCGACGGCGCGCGGCGATACGCGCCCCGGCCCGGTCCACCTCAACTTCCCCTTCCGCGAGCCGCTGGCGCCGTTGCCGGAAGACGACGCCGTCACCGCAACCGACTCGCTGGCGCTGAACGGGCGCGGCGAGGATCGGCCGCTGACCGCGGTGACGCCGCTCGACGTGGAGCCGACGCAGTTCCTGCTCAACGAGGTCGCCGCGCACATCGCCGCGGCCGAGATCGGCGTGATCGTCGCCGGCCGCCAACTCGACCCCGAGCTGCGCGAGCCACTCGCCCATCTCGCTGCCGCCGCGGGTTACCCGTTGCTCGCCGAGCCGACCTCGCAGATCCGCTGCGGGCCGCACGACCGCTCGCACGTGATCACCGCCTACGACCTGTTGCTGTGCGACGAGCGCTTCCGCGAGGCGGCCTCGCCGGACCTCGTGCTGCGCTTCGGCGAGCTGCCGACGAGCAAGCCGCTGCGCTCCTGGCTTGCCGAGTCCGGGGCCGACCAGATCGTCGTCGACCCGCTCGGCGGCTGGAACGAGCCGAGCCGCCGGGCGGCGGCGCTGCTGCGCGCCGACCCGACCGAGCTGGCCTCCGGCTGGGCCGCCCGACTCGGCGAGGACCGTCCCCCGCCGGCGATGTGGCTGGCGGCCGAGCAGGCCGCACGGGAGGCGATCGAAGCCGAGTTGAGCGGCACGGACGTCCCCACCGAGCCGGGCCTGCAACTGGCCCTCGGCGCCGCCCACGCCGACGGCGATCTCGTTTACACGGCGTCGAGCATGCCGATCCGCGACCAGGAGGCCTTCCTGCCGTCGACCGGTGCCGACGCGACCTTCCTCTGCAACCGCGGCACCAACGGCATCGACGGCCTGATCTCGTCGGGCATCGGCGCCGCCCACGCGACCGGCAGGCCGACGACGATCGTCACCGGCGACCTCGGCCTCCTGCACGACCTCGGTTCCCTCGCCGCCCTGCGCGACGTCTCCACCCCGGTCCGCATCGTCGTCATCGACAACGACGGCGGTGGCATCTTCCACTTCCTCCCTCAGGAGCAGGCCTTGGACGAGGCAGAGTTCGAGGCCCTGCTCGGCACCCCCCGCGGCGTCGACGTCGCCAAGGCAGCGGCCCTCTTCGACCTCCCCCACCGCCGCCTGGAATCCCTGGCGGACCTCCCCGACGCGCTCGCCGCCGGCACGGGCCTGATCGAGGTCAAGACCAACCGCGGTGCCAATCTCGAGCTTCACCGTCGCATCGCCGACCGCGTCGCAAGCGCGGTCGAGCTTTTCACCGCATAGCGAGCAAAACCTCGACAGCGGGCTGCTTACTCCGCGACGAGCGGCAGTAAAGCCTGGAGCTTGACCTCGGTCTCCTCGAGCTCGGCGGCGGGGTCGGAGCCGGCTACGACGCCGACGCCGGCGAAGAGGCGGGCTTCGCGGTCGCGGAGCAGGGCGCTGCGCAGGGCGACGCAGAACTCGCCGTCCTCGGTGGCGTCCATCCAACCGACCGGCGCGGCGTACCAGCCGCGGTCCATGCGCTCGAGCTCGTCGATCGCCGCGGCGGCTTCGGGCCAGGGCTCGCCGCCGACCGCAGGGGTCGGGTGCAGCATGTCGGCCAGCTCGACCGCCGAGCGCGGTTCGGCGAGCTGGGCGATCACCGGGGTCGCCAGGTGCTGGATGTTGGCGACCTTGATCACCTCCGGCTCGGGGGCCGTCTGCACCCAGACGGAGTGCGGGCGCAGCTTGCGCACGATGCGCTCGGCGACGATCCGCTGCTCGCGCCGGTTCTTGTCGCTGCGCAGAAGCTGCTCGCCGAGGTGGTCGTCGACCGCCGGGTCGGAGCTGCGCCGGATCGACCCGGCCAATGCGACCGTCGAGGCGCCCGCGCCGGAGCGGCGGATCAAGAGCTCCGGGCTGGCGCCGATGAAAGCCGCCTCGGGAGTGCCGGCGCAGAAGCAGAAGCACGACGGGAACTGCTCGCGCAGGGCGCCGAAGATCGCCGCCGCATCGTGCGCGGCGGCGGCCTCGACCGTCACCTCGCGGGCGAGCACCACCTTGCTGAACTTCCCCGCGCCGATCCGCTCTGTAGCCGCCTCGACCGCGGCTTCGAAGTCTCCCGGCGGCAGCACGCTGCGAATCTCCGGCCGCTCGGTCAGATGAGGCTCGAGCAACGGCAGCGGGTCGGCTCGCAGCGCGGCCAGGCGTGCCGCCGCGCGGTCGGCGAGCCGCTCGGCGTCGTCGCTCGGCGAGACGATCAGGTTGACGGTGACGTAGGACTCTCCACCCGAGCGGCAGATCGAGAGCTCCGGCAGCACCAGCGACGCCGGCGCGAACGACGACCAGGCCGACGAGCCCGCGCCGTCGGCCTCGAAGGCAAAACCCCCAGTCCAGACCGGCCCCGCACCCGAGGGTAGCCCCACTGGCTCGTCCAGCACGGCCCCCTCGTTGAGGGCCAGGCATTCGCTGGCGACATCCTCGAATCGGCTGCCCCCGCGCGACGTCGCCTCATGGGCGACGCCTATCGCCGCAAGCGCGAAATCCCGGTCGGGCTGCTCCCAGCAGAACCAACGATCAGACGCGAGGCGAGAGGCAAAGGCGACGGCGCAGGGATCCTTCAGATCGACCTGGGAAGTGACGCTGACGAGAGTTCTCTGCCCCCGTCCGAGCGCCCGCTCGACCGCCGGCCCCAGGCCGGCAATCAGCCCCTCAGTCGCCGCCGCGAGCGATGGCAATCTCGCCAGTCCTCACCATTTCTATGAGCCCATGCGGGCGGATCATCCGCTCGAACGCCTCGATCTTGTCGGCCGAGCCGGTCACCTCGATCGTCATCGTGCGCCGCGCCACGTCGATGATTTTGGCGCGGAAGATCTCGGCGAACTGGATGATCTCGGCGCGGCTCTCGACCGCGGCGGAGACCTTGAACATCGCCATCTCGCGAGCCACGGTCTCCTCCGGCTCCATGTCGCGGATTTTGAGCACGTTGACCAGCTTGTGCAGCTGCTTGGTCACCTGGTCGATCGGATGGACGGCGCCGTCGAGCGTCAGCGTGATCCGCGAGATGCTGGGGTCGTCGGTCGGGCCGACCGCGAGCGTGTCGATGTTGAATCCGCGGCGCGAGAAGAGCCCGGCGATCCGCGCCAGGACTCCCGGTTTGTTCTCCACCAGGATCGAGAGGATGTGCTTGCGCCCGCTCAGCTGACCGGGCACGTGCAGATCCTCGAGCTTGACCATCTCCGGGGTGCCGGCCTCCATCAGCTCACCTTCTGCGGCGCCTCGACCATATTCCTGGCCGCCTCGCCGGGCGGGATCATCGGGTAGCAGTTCTCCTCCTGGGCGACGCGCACGTCGACCAGCACCGGGCCGTCGGTCTGCAGCGCCTCGCTCATCCGGTCCTCGAGCTCATCGGCGCTCTCGCAGCGGATGCCCTTCGCGCCGAAGGCCTCGGCCAGCTTCACCCAATCGGGGCTGGCGCCCATCTGCACCGAGCTGTAGCGCTTCTCCCAGAAGAGCTCCTGCCACTGGCGGACCATGCCCATGTAGCCGTTGTTCATCAGGAAGACCTTGACCGGGATCTGCTCGTTGACGCAGGTGGCGAGCTCCTGACAGGTCATGATCAGGCTGCCGTCGCCGGCCAGGCAGACGACGTCGTCGTCGGGCCGGGCGACCTTGGCGCCGACCGCCGCCGGCAGGCCGAAGCCCATCGTCCCCAGCCCACCCGAATTGATCCAGCGTCGCGGCCGGTCGAAGCCGTAGTACTGGGCGGCCCACATCTGGTGCTGGCCGACGTCGGAGGTGACGATCGCGTCGCCGCCCGTCGCGCGGTACATCGCCTCGACCATGAACTGCGGCTTGATCTCGTCGCCGTCGCCGGAGTCGTAGCGCAGCGGGTGCTGCTCCTGCCACTCGCGCAGCTGCCTCCACCAGCCGTCGAGGCGGGTCGAGTCGGTCTGCAGGGCGCGGTACTCGCGGTTCAACTCCGGCAGCACGAGCTTGGCGTCGCCGACGATCGGGATGTGGGCGCCGACGTTCTTCGAGATCTCCGCCGGGTCGATGTCGATGTGGATCACTTTCGCCTGCGGCGCGAACTCGGAGAGCTTGCCGGTGATTCGATCGTCGAAGCGGGCGCCGATCGCGACGATCAGGTCGGCGCTGTCCATCGCCCAGTTCGCCGTCACCGTGCCGTGCATGCCGAGCATCCCGAGCCAGTGCTCGCCGGACGCTGGATAGGCGCCAAGGCCCATCAGGGTCGAGGTGACCGGGAAGCGGTCCGCCGCGGCGAGCTCGCGCAGCTCCTCCGACGCATTCGCGTTGACCACGCCGCCGCCGGTGTAGAAGATCGGCCGCTTGGCGTTGGCCAGCGCTTTGGCGGCGATCCGCACCTGTTTGATGTTGCCCTTGCTGAACGGTTTGTAGCCGGGCAGCTCGACCGGCTCGGTGCGCGGCGCGTAGTCGATCTCGGCGCGCGAGAAGTCCTGTGGGATGTCGAGCAGCACCGGCCCCGGCCGCCCGGTCGAGGCGACGTGGAATGCCTCGTGCACGTACTCGGGGATCTGGCGCGGGTCGGTCACCTGGAAGGAGTGCTTGACGAAGGGCAGGGTCGCGCCGAGGATGTCGGCCTCCTGGAAGCCGTCGGTGCCGATCAGCTCGGTTCGCACCTGGCCGGTGATGAACACCGTCGGCACCGAGTCCATCATCGCGTCGGCGATCGGCGTCACCAGGTTGGTCGCGCCCGGGCCCGAGGTGGCGAACGCCACTCCGACCTCGCCCGAGGCCATCGCGTAGCCCTCGGCGGCGTGTCCGCCGCCCTGCTCGTGGCGCACCTGGACGTGGCGGAAGCCGGCGTCGACGAGCGCGTCGTAGGTCGGCAGGTTCGCCCCGCCGGGGATCCCGAAGACGTTCTCGACGCCCTCGGCCTTGAGGCTTTCCATCAACGCGTCCGCTGCTCGCATGGGACTCGCGATGGTACCAGCGGGCCTATGCCTGGCCAGCGGGGGTTTTTGCGCCGTCGGCGGGGCTCCAGCGGGTGTGCGGATCGATCGAGCTCTCGATCACGTGCTGCTTGTAGCGCTCGACCCTGCCGAGGATCGACTCGACCAGCTCCTCCCCCAGCAGGGTCGGTTCGAGGCCGAGGTCGAGCAGCTTGGTGTGGATCGCGTTGTAGTAGTGCTCTTCCTTCTCGACGCGCGGGTTCTCGACGTGGTCGATCTTGACCTCGTAGCCGAGGTGCTCGCCGGCGTGCCTGACCAGCTCGGCCAGCTCGAGCACCGAGAACTGCTCGGTGAACTGGTTGAAGACCCTGAACTCGCCCCGCTCGGCCGGGTTCTGCACCGCCAGCTCGACGCAGTTGAGCGTGTCGCGGATGTTGAGGAAGCCACGCGTCTGGTGACCGGAGCCGTAGACGGTCAGCGGGTGGCCGATCACCGCCTGCACGCAGAAGCGGTTGAGCACGGTGCCGAAGATCTCGTCGTAGTCGAAGCGCGTGATCAGGCGCTCGTCTCCGGCGGTCTCGTCGGTCTCGATCCCGTAGACCACTCCCTGGTTGAGATCGGTGGCGCGCAGGCCCCAGGTGCGGCAGGCGAAGTGGATGTTGGTCGAGTCGTGGACCTTGGAGCAGTGGTACAGCGAGCCCGGCAGCTTCGGGTAGGGCAGCGTGTCGGTCCTCCCCTTGTGGGAGATCTCGATGTAGCCCTCCTCGATGTCGATGTTGGGCTGGCCGTACTCGCCCATCGTGCCGAGCTTGACCAGGTGGGCGTCGGGGCAGTGGTCGCGGATCGCGAACAGCAGGTTGAGGTTGCCGATCACGTTGGTGTGCTGGGTCTCGACCGCGCGCTCGCGCGACATCATCGAGTAGGGCGCCGAGGGCTGCTGGCCGTAGTGGACCACCGCCTCCGGGCAGACCTCGGCGACGACCTCTTCGAGGAAGTCGCCGTCCTCGACCGCGCCGACGTAGCGGCGGATCGTCTTGCCGGAGATCTCGCGCCAGGCCTCGATCCGCTCGTCGAGCTCGGCGATCGGGGTCAGCGACGAGCTGCCGTGCTCGCGGTGCCAGCGGCGGCGGGAGAAGTTGTCGACGACCGCGACCTCGTGACCGCGGGCCGAGAAGCGCAGGGCCGTCGGCCAGCCGAGGTAGCCGTCACCGCCGAGAATTAGGAGGCGCGACATAGGTCGCGGCAGAGTAGCGGAGAAGGGCGACATAGCATCGGCGCCCATGAAGTGGACCCTGGCGCTGATTGCGGTGTTGCTGCTCGGCTTTGGCCTGCGGGTCGGAGAGGCCTGGGACGGGCGACCCCCGGTCTATGACGCTGCGGCATATGCCCGCATCGCCGCCGAGCTCGAGCGCGGCAACGGATTCACGCTCGGCGCGGACGCAACGCAACCAGCCAGCAACTACTCGCCCGGGCTGCCGCTCCTGGCCGGTGGCCTTTACGCAATCACGGGCGGTATCCATGAACGAACGGCGCGGCTGGTCCTTGCGCTCATCGGCACGCTCTCCATTTTGTTTGCCTATGCGATCGGGCGGCGGCTCTCCGGGCCACTTGCCGGTTTGATCGGCGCTGTGGCGGTAGCCGTCTATCCGGCATTACTCGAGTACCAGGGGATGCTGATGGGCGAGCCGCTGGGGGCCAGCCTCCTGTCCGGTGCCGTGCTCGCCATGCTTTGGGCGGACCAACCGGTCAGCGCGCGGGTCCTGTCGCGGCGGGTGAGGGTGTTAGCGGCCTCACCCGGCCGAACACCCCCACCCACCACGCCACCCGCGCGAGTGTGGTTGGCACCCGGCTTGCTGCTTGGAGCGTTGGCGCTGGTCAGACCGGAGTATCTGGCCATTTCTTTTCCGATAGCTGTTGTGATCTTTGCGCACAACGGCAGGGACGGCTGGCGCACCGGCCTCGTCCAGGCGCTGATCCTCCTGGTCGGCCTCGCGGTCGTCCTCGCGCCGTGGACGGTGCGCAACGCGGTCGCGCTCGACCGCTTCGTGCCGATCTCGACCGGCGGCGGCCAGGTGCTCTTCGCCGGCTCCTACATGCCCTCCGGCGGCGACCCCGAAAGGGTCGGCGAGGAGGTGCTGGCGCGCCACCCCGAGCTTCGCCGGCAGCTTCCACGGGACGCGCGGCTGGAGCAGATCCTCGCGGCGCTGGCCCGGCAGCGTTACCCGGACCTCGAAACCGACGCGGCGCTCTCGAAGATGGGCCGCGAACGGCTCTGGGAGGACGTCAGCGAGCGCCCGGTCGGTTACCTCGGCTTCCTCGCGAACAAGCTGTGGCTGATCTGGGGCCACGGTCCGCGCGACGTGATGCACGCCCCCGCCTGGGCGCTCCTGCACTGGCTGCTGCTCGCGCTCGGCCTCATCGGCCTCGCGGGGCTCGCGCGGCGACGTCGCTGGGAGGCGCTGCTGCTGGCGACGGTGCTCCTGGCGGCGACCGCGATCGGCCTCCTGCTGGTGGCCTCCCCGCGCCGGGCGCTGGTCACGGTGCCGCTGCTGGCGGCGCTCGCCGGCGCGGGCGTGGTCCGGGTCGCCTCCTGGCGGCGGCGGGATAGCCTGCCTCGATCTTGACCGCGATCGGCCCCTGGATCCGCGCCCTGCCCGAGCGCCACGGGAAGAAGACCCTGATCCTCCTGGCCGCGATCCTCGCGCTCGGCTTCGGCCTGCGCGCCTACCGAGTGGTCGAGCCGCTGCCGACCCCCGGCGACGACGCCCACGCCTACTACGCGCTCTCCAAGTCGCTCTACGAGGACGGCAGCTACGGCGGGCCGAGCAACGCCAGCGACTGGTCGCCGGGAGCGCCGCTGCTGTACGCGGCGTCGTTCTACGCGACCGGGGGGCCGCGAGAAGGGACCGCCCGCATCGTCGAGCTGCTGCTCGGGCTGGGGGCGATCGTCGTCGCCTACCTGCTTGGCCGCCGCCTCAACTGCCGTCCCGCGGGCCTGATCGCCGCCCTCGGCGTCGCCGTCTACCCACCCTTCATCCACTCGACCGGGGCCCTCTACAGCGAGCCCCCGGCGATCTTCACCCTGCCCGCCGCGGTCCTGGCGTTTCTCTGGGCGGCGGATCAGGAGCGCCTGCGCGCCTGGCTCCTCCCCGGCCTGCTCTTCGGTCTGACCGCGCTCGTCCGGCCGGACTACCTGCCGGTCGGCGTCGCCTTCGTCGTTCTCGCGGCGATCCGGATCGGCCGCGAGCGCGGCTGGCAGCCCGGCCTCGCCGCCGCGGGGCTGGCGCTCGTCGCGCTGCTCGTCCCGATCCTGCCCTGGACGATCCACAACCAGGTGACCCTGCATCGCACCGTGCCGATCTCGACCGGCGGCGGCAAGGCGCTCTACGTCGGCACCTTCCTGCCCGCCGACGGCGAATACCAGCGGGTCAAGGCGCGCCTGGCCGAGCGCTACCTGGGCCGCGAGCTGCCGCCGCACTCGGAGGCGCTCGAACGGGTGAATCCGACGCCGCTCTTCAATCGGGTCGCCGCTCGCTATCCCGACCTCCCCCGCGACAGCGCCCTCGGCAAGATCGGCAAGCAGAACTTCTCCAAGTTCTTCGGCGAAGACCCGTTTGGCTACCTGGCGATGAGCGTGCGCAAGGTCTGGCGCATGTGGAGCGCCGGCGTCGGCGAAGCGATGGAATCGAGCGCCGGGCGGGTCGTCCAGGTGCTGCTGGTGCTGATCGGCCTGGCGGGCTTCGTCGTGCTCGGGACGCGCCGGCGCTGGTGGGCGCTGGTCGCGATGGCGACCCCGCTCGTGCTCGTCACCGCGGTCGGCGCGGTCTCGCTGGCGGCCCCGCGGCGCAACGAGATCCTGATGACGCTGATCTTTCCGCTTGCCGGCGTCGCGCTGGCGCGACTGGGCGCGGCCGTATCCTCCCGTCGCGAATGGCGCTCTACGCAGGCATCTTCCCCTCAGAGCTGACGGCGCTGCGCGCCGCCGGCCTGGTCGCGGCCGC
>Ga0210111_1000181_pt1 | contig 16376 bp, 11 predicted proteins | sample China_Galinas_PW_6_FD_185520 | JGI IMG/M metagenome (GOLD analysis project Ga0210111, IMG submission 185520) | Wetland microbial communities from San Francisco Bay, California, USA, that impact long-term carbon sequestration - China_Galinas_PWC_D2... | ecosystem: Environmental > Aquatic > Marine... | reverse complement strand
ACGACACGTAGGGCGGCGCGGCTCACGGCCACCAAGACATTACGGTAATTGGGAGAATGAAGATCATGACATCAGCCTACCAGCATCAGGGATCGCGGTTCTTGCGCACGCTGTGGATTGGAATTGTGGCGCTGACCTGTCTACGCGTCTGGCTCGGGCCGGAACAGAATACGCCCGCTGCCATGGCACAAATCCCCGATAGCGCACTGCAGCGCAAGCACATGGTCGATGAACTGCGGCAAATGAACCAAGCGCTCCAGGAAATCCAGCAAACGCTCAAGACCGGCACGCTCAAAGTGCGTGTCGAAGGTGCCGATAACACAGGTACCGATAACAAACGTCGGGGTTAGGTCTTCCCGTGCGTTGGCGGAAGCGTTTTCCGGTATGACGTAAGGCGCCAGCATGTTTATGACATTCACCACGATTAGGGCCACACGACATGTACGCGCGATCGGTCGATCACCGCTCGATCGCTGCGGGTGTGCGTTGATCGCGCTCGTCTCATTCGTCGGATCTACCGTGGTCGCGCAGACCCCGGAACCGAACGAGGACGGCGCGCCAATTGCCGGTTCCCATGAAGAGGTGAAGGTGACCAATAGCGGGTTGGTGGAGATGCACGTGGCCGATCTGCCGTTATCGACGGCGCTTCAGCTTCTGTCCGTGCAAAGTCAGCGCAACATCATTGCCTCGCCCGACGTGGAAGGCAAAGTCACGGCTAACCTGTACGGTGTCAGCTTCGAGGAAGCCCTGTCGGCAATCCTGGTGGCCAACGACGCGGCCTTCAAGAAAATCGGCAGTTTCATCTACGTCTACACACGGGACGAATTCGAGAAGATGGAAGCCGCCCAAACGGGCAGCCGCGTGACTCGTGTCTTTCCTCTCAATTACGTCTCCGCGGCCGATGCCAAGGGCTACTTGGAACCACTCATCGGCGAAGATGGTGTCATCTCGGTCTCACCCCCGCCTGCGACGGGCCTGAAGGGCAATCCGGAGGACGGTGGCGGCGACGGTTATACTTCGAGAGATTTTATTGTCATTTCGGCGCCGGTGGCACTACTCGAGAATGCTGAGAGACTGCTGCGTGACATTGATGTACGCCCCCGTCAGGTCCTTGTGGAAGCCACAATCGTGCGGGCGGAACTCAGCGATGAAAATGCGCTGGGCATAGACTTTACGATCGTAGGCGGTGTCGATCTGGAGCACCTCGGTGCCACCTCGCAGGGGATCAAAGACATCACCCTCGGCCCGCTGCCGCAAAGTCGGCTTGAGCAAGGTAACGCCATCGCCTCGACGGACTTGGCAGGCGAAGTCCCCGACGGCGGGCTGACGATCGGAATCATCAAAGACCAGGTGGCGGTCTTCCTCCGCGCATTGGAGCAAGTCACGGATACGACCGTACTGGCGAACCCCAAGGTCCTCGCCCTCAACAAGCAGAAGGGACAGGTCATTGTCGGTCGTCGCGATGGCTTTCTGACGACTACGGTGACGGAGACGCAGGCCGTACAGTCTGTGGAGTATCTGGAAACCGGTACGCAACTCGTGTTCCGTCCCTTCATCGGCGATGACGGCTACATTCGCATGGAACTGCATCCGGAGGACAGCGTCGGTTTCGTCAACGCGCAGGGGTTGCCGTCGGAACAGACCACCGAAGTGACGACCAACGTGATCGTGCGCGACGGGCAGACGATTCTGATCGGCGGTCTTTTCCGCGAGGTCACCACGGATGCGCGCAAGCAGGTTCCGTTCTTCGGTGGTTTGCCGGGCATCGGTGATTTGTTTCGCTCGCGTAGTGACAGCACCACGCGTGAGGAAGTCATCATTCTTCTTACCGTCCACGTGGTCAAAAGTCAGGCGGAGTATGCCGACGCCTCCATGGAAGAATACCAGAACGTCGATCGGCTTCGCGTGGGCGTGCGACAGGGGCTGATGTGGCACGGGCGGGAACGCTTGGCGCAACAGCACTACCAGAAAGCCGTCGAGCGCCACGCAGCCGGTGATGACAAGGCAGCCTTGTGGCATGCCAATATGGCGCTGCACAATTATTCTCGAATGGTGCCTGCGGCGCTGCTCAAGGAGGAGATTCTGCAAAAGCGTGCCTGGGACGACGACGCCAGCGGCGTGCGGACGTTCCTGCACCGGTTTATCGCCAAGGAGCGAGGGTATACCGGTGGCCAACTCGGCCGACCCGCTCGCGCGGCACCCGTCGACCGCGGTTATAAGCCCAGTCAAGAGGCCTCAAATGTGACAAAACCATGACCTGGACGCTATCGAAACGATGTTGGAATGCGTGCGCGCCGGGCGCCATTTGCCTGGCGCTCTGTTTGGTGTCTGCCTGCCAGTCCACACCGCATGCCATCGACAAAAAGAATGCGGAACGTCGCTGGAGCGAGGTGCGCGGAAAAGTCAAGCATCAACTGGCCGTTCAACAGTACGAGGGCGGGCTATTTCAGGAAGCATGCGACACGGTCACCGAGGCGCTGGCCCTCGATCCGACGCGCACCGATTCTTACGTGCTGCTCGCCAGATGCAGCCTGGAACTGAACAAGCCCGCATCCGCGCAGCAGGCCATTCAACTGGCCCATCATGCGGGTCTGCAATCGCCCGCGTTGAACTATCTGCAAGGCGTGCTGTACGAACAGCGCAATGAGCCGGATGAAGCGACGGCGCAATATGAGATCGCCCATGCCGGGGACCCTGCACAGCTCGACTACCTGATCGCGTATGTGGAGAGCCTGGCCGCGGGGGAAAAAACCGAACGCGCCCGCACTGTCCTGCGTGAAGGCGCAGCACAAGTGGACGATGACGGGAGTATCGCCGTGCTGTCCGCCTACCTGGCGATGTTGGCGGGAAAGACGGAGGAGGCCACGGCGCATCTACAGGCCGCATCGGCACTGGCCACCAAGAACGATGTTGTCGCGCTCGATCTGGGTCGATTGCTGACGCGCGGCGGTCGGTACGCTGAGGCCATCGCCGTGTTGCAGCCCTTGCTCGATGAACCGGGCGAGGTGCCGATGGAAGGCACGCTTCGCCGCGTGCTTGCAGAGTGTCATCTGAACCAGGGCGACGCGCGGGCCGCGAAAGAGGCCCTGGCCGACTATGCCCCGTTCCATGTGGAAGACGTCGCGGCGCAAGTGCTGCTGGCCAAGGCATCCATCGCCGATGGTGACATGATCACGGCGCTGACTGCCGTCACCGCCGCCGAGAAGCTGCACGCCCAAGACTCCGAGGTGCGGCTCATTCGTGCGATCCTGCTCTGGAAGAGGGGCGACCTGAAAACGGCCGAGTCCATGCTACGCGAACTCGTGCGCGCGTCCCCGACCGACGCCGATCTGCGCTGCCTGCTCGCCGAAGTGTTGCTGGACAAGAACGACACGGACGCCGCACGGGCTTCGCTGCAGCAGGCGCTGAGGATCGATCCAAACCTCGAGTGGGCAAATGCCGCCCTGGCCCGCCTCGGACAATCTTCCTAAAAGCGCCGACGGCAGTTGATCTCATCGCCGAACCAGGATCCTCTCATTTGACTCGGGCACGGTGTTTATCCGCGCCCGCGGTCTGCGGGCCGGAGGCCGACCCTCGAGGACTCGATGACGATTCCGCCGTCAGCGCATTCTTGACATTCGTGTCGCGGCTCAGATGTAGGGTCCCCTACACACTTTTTTGGGCAATCGCATTACCACAGGAGACATGAGCTTGCGCTGAGACAGGATGTTTTCTACCACCACTTTCCCGGGTACTGACCTGCCACACAAGTTACCGGACATTGGCGCCCTATCGGACGGTACGTCTGTGAACCATTCTTTTGGCGCAGGCAGGTCCGAAGCGAATCGGTACCCATAAGACCGCGCTCCAGTATGTCCCAGGGGCGGCACAAAACTGTCCCTTCAATCTGATCCAGAAATCGAATCATTAACATTGAAAACTAATGCCAGACGGTGTATCGTCTCGTATTCGCGGTGGTGTCGGCCGTTGTTCGCGATCCGAATCGGCTCCTTGCGCTTGGTTCCTTTTGGACACGTCGACACCTGCCGCTCGCCGAGAGGAGCGCCGAGGGGCGTGAGTGGGGCCGTGGAGGGTTGAAGCGTGAAGCGCGCCTCGAGACACATCCTGCGCATGTTCCAACGAAAGGGGAGATCCATGTTCACCGCACATGGGAAGTTGCGCTGCGCTGTTGTCGCAGTAGCACTAGGCATGCTGTCGGCATCCAGTCGTGGTGCTACGGGAGATACCGACACCACCGGCTATGTCGACTTGCAGGACTATCGTTTCTTTGGAAGCTGTTTTGTTTTTGGCGGCCCGCGCGCCTCGATTCCTGAGGCCTGCCTCGAGTGGTTCGACGGCGACAGCGATCAGAACCTCGACCTGGCGGATTTCGCCGCGTTTCAACGGAGTCTCGGGCATCTGCCGATTCCGTTGCGCGACAGCCTGGGCAACGTTGTCGTCATGGACTCATCGACCCCGTATAGCGGGCGGCGAACCTGTGCCGGGGACTGCCACGCGCACGATATCGACTACATCGCCAACGGCTTCAAGTTCCAGCAGGGGCGCACCGACCTCGACGGCAACATCGTCACGAAGGACGATTACCACGAAGACGGGCGCTGGTGGCAGCAGGGCGCCGGACGGTACGGAGACTGCTCCATCAACGCTTCCATGAGGATCTTGGCATCGAAGGAAAGCGTCAACGAATCTCAAATCGACCTGACGACCTTTGGATGGATTGGCGAGTGCGGCGCCTGCCATGTGGGCGGCGGACCTGGGGAATTCGACCGCGACGGGCAGCGCCTGTACGCGTACTACGAGGACACCGGGCGTTTTCAGTTCGGGTTTGAACGGTTGGGCAAGACACTTGAAGATGTCGCGCTCGATGGGGACTACACATACATGGATGCTTCGGGAGATTTGCAGCCGGCCCGGTGGGACGTTACGGGAATTGTGGAGCCGGACTGCTTGTTCTGCCACACGCCGGACCCGGCGTGGAACAACGGAGCAAACATCAATCGCCGGACGTGGCGCACCCAGACGTTGCGGGCGATGGAGAACCTGGTGGATAATGACGGATCGCCGGTACCCGCATTCGCGGCGGCGGGGGCGGCGAGCCAGGGATGGTTCTCGAACCTGGAAGTTGAGGGGCCCGCGGCCTCCGTACTTCAGCTCGACTACTCCGTGGGCGTCGACGCCGGCACACTACGGCGTAATCCCGACGACACGATTTCCCTCGCCCCTCGGTCCGTGGATCGCCCTCCGCGCGACAACGCGTGCTGGATATGTCATGGGCCGATTGGTCAGCTCGTGCTCCGCGGCCAGGTTTGGTTTGACCCGCGCGGGGTCCATTACGCGAAGTTCAACAACTTGAGTGACGAAGATCCTACGAACGATATCTCACCTGAGAACAGCAAGGCGTGCGTCTACTGCCATCCAGGCAATTTGGAGCACAATTTCGCAAAAGGTAACAGTTTCGCGAAGCACTACCGCGATGAGATCGACTGGGTCAACTTCCGATCCTGCAGGGAATGCCACCTGACGGAGCTCGCCAACGGTGAGCCGAACACGCTCAGGCACCCGGACGCTCCAGAGGTTCCTGGCGACGTGATGGTTCATCTGGTCAGCGACCCCGATACCCATAGCGGACCGTTCGACGTCATCTCGTGCCAGGGTTGCCATGTTCCCTATGTGCTGCGGAGCGCCCCGCAAGTGCGGGCCTTCAGGGATCCGTCGTTGACCGGCACGAGCATCAACTACTGGCATGACCAGTTCTATTCCGCTGATCCGATCAACCCGTTGGATCCGGACAAAAGTCGATGGTATCCCGCCCTGTATCCGAAAGTCGACTCCGACGGCGTAACCCGGCTCTTTCCCGTCGCCGGTCCCTATCTGAACATCTACTGGGCGGACTGGGATCAACGAGGGACCCCGGCGGACCTGTCGGATGATCTGATCGTGCCGATCGCCATCTGGCGGCTTGCGCAGATCACGGGAGGTCAGCCGCTGCCCGAGATCACCGACGACAACGGAGATGGGAAACCGGAGATCAACCGCCGGGCGGAGATTCTGGCATATATCCAGGCGTTGAAGGGTAATGACAGCTACGGCCGGCAGGTGGCCGCCAGACCCGTCTACATCAAGGGCTCTCTGGTCTGGTATGAGGACTCCGAAGCGCCGGGAGGTGTGAACTTCTTCGATGCCGACGCGGCCGGAGTGAACTCGGATTGGCAAGGTACTCTCTTAGGATTGGACCACAACGTGCTGGCGAAGGAAGAGTCCTGGGGATACAGCGCGACAACTCCAGACCTGGGCTGCGCGCAATGTCACCGACCAATGGATTTCGACTCGCCGGTGTTCGATCGTCTCATCCTCGTAGATCCGTGGGACGAGAATGGTCAGCCGGTGTACAAGACCGTCCGGGAGATGACCGGGCGCAATCCGCCGTGATGAGCCGCCGGCAGAGATTACATCGAGGGAGTGGCGCGTCTGCGTTCCACTTGCCAAGGGGAGTGCCGAGGGGCGTGAGTGGGGCCGTGGAGGGTTGAAGCGTGAAGCGCGCCTCGAAGTACATCGCGCGCATGTTCGAACGAAAGGGGAGATCCATGTTCGCCGTACAGGGAAAGTTGCGCTGCGCCACCGTCACCGTGGCAGTTTTCGTGCTTTCGGCGTCCAGTCGTGGTGCTACGGGAGATACCGACACCACCGGCTATGTCGACTTGCAGGACTATCGTTTCTTTGGAAGCTGTTTTGTTTTTGGCGGTCCACTTGCGTCGATTCCCGAGGCGTGCCTCGAGTGGTTCGATGGCGATGCCGATCAAAACCTCGACCTGGCGGACTTCGCAACGCTGCAGCGGAATTTCGGCCACCTGCCCATCCCCATGCGGGACGCCGCAGGGGCTCTTGTGGGCGTCGGCTCCACCACGCCCTACAGCGCGCGGCACACGTGCGGCACGACGGGCTGCCACGATCTCGACACGTTGGACGGTGGAATCACCAATGGATTTCACTTTCAGCAGGGGCGCACAGACGTCCAGGGCAACGTCGTCATGAAAGACGACTACTTCGGCGACGGCCGCTGGTGGATGCGCAGCCCCGGACGATTCGGGATCTGGTCGCAGGCGACCACGCTTCAGATGGCGGGCAAGACGAATGTCAATGAGTCGGCATTCGATCAATCCGCGTTCGCCTGGATACGCGACTGCGCCGGGTGCCACCCCGGTGCGGGTGTCAGCGAGTTCGACCGCGATGGCTTGCCCTACTATGACGCGGTATCGGGTCAATTCGGCTACGAGTTGCTGGGCAAGTCCGCCGCCGAGGTGACGCTGGACGGGGACTACGCCGACTTCGACTACGCCACCAGCCAGGTCGTCCCCGCGCCGTGGGACAAGACCGGCGTCGCGGGTCCGGATTGCTTGTACTGTCATCGCGCCGGTCGCCCACTCGAAGCCACGCCCTACGGCACCGTCGACCTCGTCAAGCACTGGCGCGAATCGACGCTCGGCGCGGGCGAGAATCTTGTTGACGCAAGCGGCGAGCATGTGCCGGCGTTTGCATCGGCCGCCACCGCCAGCCAGGGCTGGTTCTCCGGCGACCTGAACGTCGTGCAGGACGGCTTCGTCCCGCGCGCCACCACGCTTCAGATCGACTACGGCGTGGGCCTGACGGACGGATCGCTCATGGAGTGCGAGTCGGGCGCCGCATGTATCAATCCCGAGGCCATCGCCGCGCAACCTCCCGATCGCGCGTGCTGGGCATGCCACGTCCAGAAAGAGCTGCTAAACGGCATGGTCTGGTTCGACGGCACGCCGGACGTGCACTACCGCTACCTGAACAACCTGTCGGATGAAGATCCGAATAACGACATTTCCGGCGACAACAGCCACGCCTGCGTTTACTGTCACCCGAGCGGGCTCGACCATAACGTGGCCAAGGGAAACGACTTTCGGTTCGCGTCGCGTGACGAATTGGACTACGTGGGTCTGCGTTCCTGCCGCGACTGCCATCTGGACGGCAGTCCACTGGCCCATCCGGACGCCCCTCCCGTACCGACGTATGCATTCGACGACATTCACATCTTTCCGATGTTTGATACGCTGTCATGCCAGGCCTGCCACGTGCCGTATGCCCTCGGCATGGCGCTCGTTTACTTTGATCCGACGCTCGCCAGCGGGGTCTGGCCCGAAATGTGCTGTGCATCTGTGACCGCGCAGTATTACTCGGCCGATCCGCTGGATCCCACAAATCCGGATAAGAGCCGCTGGTACCCGGCGCTTGCCTCCAAGACGGATTCGGACGGCGTTGACCGGTTGTTCCCCTACATTCCATGGGTCAATTTTCACTGGGCCGACTGGGATCAGAATGGGACGCCGGAGGACCTGAGTGACGACATCCTGACGCCGATAATCCAGTGGCGGATACACCAGGTCATTGACGACCAGATTCTGAGCCTCGTGACCGACGATGACAACGACGGTCGACCGGAAGTCAATCGTCCGGCAGAAATCCTCCCCTATATCGCTGCCCTCAAGGGATTTGACAATTACGGACGGCAGCTCGCTCAACGACCTGTGTTGGTCAGAGGTCCCTGGGTGTGGTATGAAGATCCGGCGAGCGCCGAAGGGGTGAGTGTGTTTGCCCATGCAGGGACCGGCATGCCGGTAGATTGGGCGTATTATGCCTATGGGCTGGATCACAATGTCCTGCCGATCGAAGAGGCTTGGGGCTACGGCGAGGACCCGGTCGGTTGCGATGACTGCCACGCGCCCGACGGCATGTCGCCGGTGTTCGACCGCAAGATTCTCGTCGACCCCTACGGACCCAGCGGGCAGCCGTTCTACCAGACGGTCACCCAGATGACCGGCGTGGACGCGCCGAGCTAACGGTATAAACGGGCGAACGGCAACTGACATCCAGAACCTGCCGAACAAGGGTGCCACCTGCGACTCGCCCATTGACCACGCGCGTGGCGTCCGCAGGACGTCCCCCGCGCGCACCCCAACCGGGGCAATGACTGCACAGGCCGGTTGGGGTCGATGCTACATTCGCCTTACTGACCCGAGGATCAGCAAGCGCCGGAACCCGGTTCGGACTCTCCGGACACGCTGTCGGCGACCGTGATCGCCGCCATTCCGGTCCCTGAAATAATCGAGACTCCCCGCCGCCAGCCGGAACCCGATGTTGGTGTTGCGGTTGTCGGGCTGATTCCTGTTGCGATTCGCGGAACGCAAGTTGATTGCGTCGTTGTTCCACGCCCCGCCCCGGAGAACGCGGGACATTCAACCGGATCCCGATCGAACAAACGTCAATTCACGCAGCACGCGCCGGCGCAGCGTGCGACTGTCCGCCGTCGCGGCATGCGCATTCCAGGATATCAGGCTTGCCTTCACTGTTTCCATGGGGATAAACCCCCTCGCATAGAGGCACTGTAGTTTTCGCCCGCGCCGACGAAATCGTCGGATGCAGTCCTTTGCCAGAAACCGATACGTGGGACGACAGCGATAGCCGAGAAACCGCATCGCGTGTCCCGTGGGTCGCACCTGCGCCCGCGACTCGTGTATCGTCAGGCGCAGCCGCGTCAAGTACGCCTTCACGCGATCGCGCACCACGGAAAGTTCTTGCTTGCGGTCGCCGAAAATGGCGAAGTCGTCCACATATCGTACATACCCTCGGCATCGCAAGTGACGCTTGACGAAGTTGTCGAGCCCGTGCAGGTAGACATTCGCCCAGAACTGGCTGGTCATGTTGCCGATGGGCAGACCGCGCCGTCGTCGGAAAGGGCTAAAGAGATCATCGCCCTCGAAATAGGTGACGACGCGCTCCTGTTCATTGCCGCCATCTATGATCGTATTGCAGAGCCGGACTACGTCTTCGTTGCGTACGCGATTGCGTAACAACCGTTTGAGAATCTCGTGATCGACGCTCGGAAAGAATTTCACGATATCGCACGGCAGCACGTATCGGAAACGACGCGCGAAGTGCTGGTAGCGATCCACCGCCCGGTGCGTGCCCTTGCCCGCACGATTGGCATAGGAATCTGAAATGAAGTTCTTCTCGAACAGCGGGGCGATGACGTTTACCAGGGCGTGGTGGACCACGCGATCGCGGTACGGTGCAGCGCTGATCATTCTGCGCTTGGGTTCGCGCACGTGAAACGTACGATACGCCCCGGGGCGGTAGGTGTGCGACCTCAGTTCGTCCTGCAGGCGCAACAGTTGCCCTTCGCGATCCCATTCAAAAGCGGCGCACGCGGCTTGCCTGCGCTTGCCCAGGCGCGTCTTGCGTGCGGCCCGGACGAGATTCTCCCAGCTCGTCAGCTCCGCGAAGAGCGAGAATTGTTCCGGTGCTTGTGCCATCCGCCGACCATTCTTCCGATTTCGTTTACCTCGCGTCCGGCATACTCGTACGACTTGTGCGGCAAAATCTTCATGTCATGGGCCAGACGTGTCAGCATGCGCAGCGTCTCTAAATCCAGATTGATCCTCGCCAGAATGTCAGACCGCGTTTGCGCGGCCGAATATTTCGCCTGGATTAGGGATTCGAAGATGAGGAACAAACGCGCCTCGATGCGTTGCCCCAAGCCGTAGCGATGAGAGCGAGGGAACTTTTCCAAGCGCCCGAGAAACCACTTGAGCAGTTCATACGTCCGGTCGATGACCAATAGCTCACTATGTGTCATTTTTGCGCGCTGCGCGGCCCTTCGGGCCGCGGGGTAAAAGGGTAAAAGAGCAAAGCCGCAAAGGGTTAAGTCCCCGCCGCCAGCCGGAACCCGAGGTAGGTGAGGCGGTTGTCGGGCAGATACCTGTAGCGATTCGCGGAACGCAAGGAGAAGGCGACGAGGTCCCACGCCCCGCCCCGGAGAACGCGGGCGTCGCCCTTTTTCGGTCCGAGAGGATCTACTTGCGCCTCCCCGCGGTAATTTCCATACCAGTCCGCGCACCACTCCCACACATTGCCCGCCATGTCCAGAACGCCTTCCGGCGTCGCGCCGCGCGGATAGACGCCGACGGGGCTTGGGCTACCAACATTCTTGTAGCCGTAATTCGCCCGCGTGGGATCGGGCTTCTCCTCACCCCACGGGTAGATACGCGCCTCTTCTCCGCTTGCCGCCCGTTCCCATTCCGCCTCGATGGGCAGGCGGCAGTCCGCCCACGCGGCGTACGCCGCGGCCTCGTACCAACTGACATTGATAACGGGGCGTGTGGGATGGGCAGCCTGTTCGTCCCAGCCGTCGGGTGCGTCCAACTCTTGGTTGAATCCTCCCGCCTGCCAATGCGCTTCTTCGCCGTACCCCCCGTCCTCGACGAAGCGGCCATACTGTTCAACGGTAACGGGATACCGCCCGATACGGTAGGCGCTCAGCGTAACTTCGTGTGGGGTCTCGTCATCATTAGCTTGCGGATCGTAATTGGCCGACTTCTTCTTGTCCTTCTGCCGCCCCATGAGAAACGTACACGCCGGTATCGTCACCCACGGATTGACGGCGTCGGGTCCGTGGAACCGCGGATCACCCGCCTGCCCCAGCGCCTCGGCCGCCTCGATCGCCACCTTGATGTCCACGCCGTGCGACCGTTTGGCGTCGAAAATGCCCATGGCATCTTTCAGGATCACGTCGTATCGCTCGTTCTGCGGCTTGTAGCCGATGTGCCCCAGATCGCGAAGAACGGCGTTGAGCAGACCCACACAGCGGGCCTTGTCCTGCAATGATGCCCTTTTGCCAATCGTGCCCAGCACGGTCTCGAACATGCCATCGACGGCCTCGGGCCCCTGCCGCTGCAGCACGCCGGCCAGCAGCAGCACCACCTCGCGCCATTCCGGTTGGTGCAGCTTTTCCGTGGCCAGCAGCGTTTCGGCCTGTACTTTTTCCGACCGCGCCGCCAGCCCGCGGGCGGCCAGGTATTCCTGGAACGTCAGGTGCCAGAAGCGCGTATCGTGTTCCCCACGACCGACAACGATACCGCTGTCCACCTCTTCCCTGGCGAGGAAAGACTCGGCGGCTGACACGCGGTCGTCTTCCGGCAATTCGCGAAAGCCGGGCGCGATCGCCTTCGCCCCCCAATGCCGCGCGACCTGCGCCTGCCGCCCCTTGTGGTGGTCTTGCATGGCCAAGGCGAGATTCTGCAGCAGCGCGACACACTGCTCCGGCCTGGGTCGACCCTCGGCTTGTGGTCGCCGTTTGGCCAGCCAGCCGATGATCGATTCGTACAGCTCGGCCCGCTGCTCTGGCAGGCGTTTTTCGTTCCAGTGTACGACGGCCAGTGCGGTCAACATGACCGGGTTCCGCGCCATGCGCTTGATCTCAGGCACCTTGCGCAGGGGGACGAGCAGATCGTCGAGGTGTTCTTTCGCGTCCTGCTCGCTGTCGGACCACAGGGCGCGACACCAGTGGGCCAGAAAGGTCTCGATGCCCTCGTCGTCCAGCGGCTCGATCCGCGCCTGCTCGAAGTCGGCGAGCACCATGTCCCCCTCGATGGCGCCGGGGCGGCTGGTGACAATAAAGCGGCACTTGTCGAAATCGACAGCGGCGTTTTCGATCAGCTTGCGCATGGCGAGCCGGGCACCCGGCGTAGGCACCTCGTCCAGCGCGTCGAGTAGCAGGATCGCTCGCCCGTCCTGCAGGGTTCTACTGAAGAAGGCCTCGTCCAGACCGGTTCCCCTCTCTCTCGAGCGGCTGGCCGCAAAGTGTACCAGCCACTCGGACACGTCATCACCTAGCGGCCCGGTCCTTTGCTCGCGCGCCACCGTCTGATGACGCGAAAGGGCCGCCAGCGGAATGAAAATGGGAAACGCGTCGCCCAACGGCGTCCAGGTCTCCGCGCCGGCTTCACGCCCGTCTCCCATCTGCCGGCGGCAGAGCTCGAACGCGACGCGACGCAGAAAGGTGGTCTTGCCCGCGCCGGGATCGCCCAGAACGGCCAGGCAACGGTGCGAAAGGCACTCGCGAAGGTCGATCTGCCGCTCGCCACCAAAAGCCTCATGGGGTAGTTCTTCGCGACGGTCGCGCGTGGCCTTGCTCAATCGTTCGGCGCCGCCGAACGCGGTGCTCAGCGGGATGTACAGCTCGTCGATCCGGAAGCGGTGCGCCTTGCCGCTGCCCACCTGCAGACCTTGAATGTCGATGTCGCGGCACTTCCTGTGCAGCCGTTCGAGGTACTTGCTCGGATCGGGTGGGGATTCGGGTGCCGCCGCGCCCACCGATTGCCGGTGTGCAGCCGACCAGGGCCTGTCCGCATCGATCAGCCACGGCTCCAGATCATTCTTCAGAATCTCTCGGAAGTCCGTGAGGTCCGTGTATTCCTTATAATAGAGCTGGCGGTCGCCTTCTTGCTTCACCTTGGCGCGGAAGGCTTGAACCTTCTCCCATTGCTGCAACGCCTCCATTGCCTTCTTGGCGTCAGTGGGCACCTGCAGGTGCTCGATCTTCCGAAAGAACCACTTGATCTTGGGCCAATCACTCTTCTTGTTTTGCCGGTAGGCCCACTCGTACTCCTCTTCCGTGCCGGATTCGTGCTCGCCGGTCGGCGAGCCGAACCGTTGCGCCATCAGCCCGATGACCAGGGCGAGCGACTCCTTGTATCGTTCGAGCGTTTGCTTGGTGATCAGTTCCTGCGGCCGCCCGGCGCCGGCGTTGCCGTAGTTCTCCCAGTCCAGGACCCGGAACTGCACGCCGAGTGCCAACCCGGTATTGCGGTTGTAATCGTCGAAGAACTTCCGGAGGGCCTGCCGTTCCTGCTCCACGTCTCCCGGAGAGGCCAGGAAAACATGGTATTCATCCAGCGACCTGGGTTTGAGTTCCGCCATGGTGGATTCTCTCCCAATGGTATTGGCAGAAGTCTGCGAGGATGAGAATAGGCGCCCTGTGAATGCCGTCAACAGGGGAACGGATGACACTGGCCGCTTGTCGGCCAGTGTGAATGCAGCTCACGATTCGATCGGCCGCTACCTGCCGGTGGCTAGTGCTGGGTTTGATGAACCGTGCGAATTTTGCTACTGCTGCCGAGCCGCATGCTTCAGCTTGCGCGGTGTTGCGAGGGCTCGTACCATTGCGAAGTTCGGGGCGCCGCGCGGGCTGAAGACCCGCGGCTCAGGTAATGATAGGGTTTGTGCAACAAAGCATAAACATGGGCAAGCTGTCGCTTGCCCATTCCACCCATTTACACCGTTCCGCCATCGGGGATGCGCGCTATTTGACCGTAGGTTTCCGGTCGGCGGTCGCGTAGGAATGGGTATAGCTGCCGGGACTTGATGACGGCGGGCATGGACAGATCCACCGTCAGCGTTTCGTTCACCTGTTCGCTCAGCGACTCTACCACGTTGCCGCCGGGGTCGATAATCATCGAGCGCCCCAGAAAATGCAGCGGGTCTTCCGTACCGGCGCGGTTGGCCACGGCGATGTAGACGCCGTGTGTCACCGCGGCGGCACGCATTTCGAGTTCGTACACGTCGGCAAACGGCTCCGAGGCCGCTACGGCCGTGGGTACCAGCACGAGGTGCGCCCCCTGCAACACGAAACTGCGGAAGACCTCGGGAAAGTGGCGGTCGTAGCAGATGGCGATGCCGAAGCGCCAGCCCTCGATGTCAAACACGCGGTAGCGGTCCCAGCCCGGCGTGTAATAGAACTTCTCGTTGTACCCCGGCTCCTCGGCCAGGTGCATCATGCGTTGCCGGCCGACGAGGTTGCCGTCGGCGTCGACCACGACGCTGGCATCGAAGTAAAGGCCTTCCGGTGATCGCTCGTAGTGGTTGTAGACGATGTGAATGCGGTGCCGCTTGGCAAGTTCGGCAAAGAAGGCCGACGTCGGTCCGGGGATCGGCTCGGCCAGATCATAGTAGGCGTACTCGTGCGGCTTTCGGGGGAAGAATTCCAAGACCGACATCTCGGGGAATAGCACAAGCCGCGCGCCATCTTTGGCGGCCCGTTCGATCAATTGTGCCGCCATGGCTTTGTTCTTTTCGACGTCGGCTTCTCCATGCGTTTGCGCCAGGGCGATCTTCATATCGGTCTCCCATCCCTACCGGGCTGTTGACGAATCTCGGAGTTGTTCCAGTGATCGGCGTTTTCGACCATGCCGCGGCCGCCACGGCGGCGGCCGCTACGTTTTTCAACAGGTTGTTATGCGTCGAGTCGCCGTGCGGCAAGACCGTCGGCAGAATCCTTCGCTGCTATTCGTTCCCCAGAGTGTCTTCCAGGGAGAGATGATGATCAAGCGCACGCCGGCAAAGGCGTCGGGGGGGGGCCCGCCAATGAGTCCGGGCACGTAGATCCATGCGAACAGGGTCAATGCAAATAGCCGTTGCGACGCCCATAAGGCGACGCAACGGCTACATGGCTCGGTGACGTCGATCGGATCGAACGGAATGCTCTCGCGGCCAAACCGTGATCCGCCGCAAACGCGTTTCGTTATAGTACCTTCTTTTGCTGGATGATTGACGACAAATGGGCCGTCGACACGAGAATGACCTCTGCAATGAATCCAACCGCCAGGTAGATGGGCGGCGCATTTCGGACGGCGCCGACAAAAATAGCAGCCAGTAGGACAATCATTGCGATATAAATGGCGGCGCGCGGTACCAATGTCGGATTCGTTACGTGGTTCATGTCCATCGGCCTTTCCTCAGCATAGCGTTTTTTGAATTCCGGTTGAATTCTTCATCGGATGCTTTAATGGGTCACGTAAGATAGGAAGACTCGCTTTTTAGTTCTGCCGCCACGACACTACCGGAAACACACACTTTACCGGAACCCACGTGAGAAACGCGGCGCGCCCCCGGACTCGACAACTCTCCTTTTTCGGGACGAGATACGCTTGGGCTACAGATAGGGGGAGGCCAGCTTGACCACGCCGTCGCGCAGGCGATGCCACAGCGGCCGCGCATCGATGGCCTCGAGTGTGACCGGGCTGGACGCTTGGATACACTGCTCGATCCAGCGGGACAGCGTTGCCGCCAGATCGGTGTCGTAGGCCTCGACGTTGAACTCGAAGTTGAGGCGGAAGCTCCGCGGATCCAGATTGGCCGATCCGAGCAAGACCCATCGATCGTCCACGATCAGCACCTTAGCGTGTACGAAGGGCGGCGGCTGCCGATAAATGCGGATCCCGTGTTCGAGCAACTGCCACAAGTAGGCGTCCGCCGCCCAGCGCATAAAGGGGTGGTCCACAGCCGACGGCAACACCAACTCGATGCGGACGCCGCGCAGGGATGCCATCGCCATGGCCGACAACAGTGACGCCGTGGGGATGAAGTACGGTGTCACAATGCGGATACGTTTCTCCGCCGAAGCGAAGGCGGCGAGAAGGATCCAGTGGATCGTCTCGAAGTTCTGATCAGGACCGCTGGCGATGCCGCGACAATAAATGGATCCCGCCGTGGACAACTCGGGAGAGTAGGCGTCCCCG
>Ga0210111_1000179_pt1 | contig 16422 bp, 11 predicted proteins | sample China_Galinas_PW_6_FD_185520 | JGI IMG/M metagenome (GOLD analysis project Ga0210111, IMG submission 185520) | Wetland microbial communities from San Francisco Bay, California, USA, that impact long-term carbon sequestration - China_Galinas_PWC_D2... | ecosystem: Environmental > Aquatic > Marine... | reverse complement strand
CTCGGAGGACAAGGAGGTAGTTTGTGAGTTAGCCGATCGCCTAAAACATGACAATCTGAAGGTATGGCTGGACAAGTGGATCATAAAACCGGGCGATATGATTCCCCTCGTGATTCAGCACGGGCTACAGGAGTCTCGAACCATGGTCGTTTGTATGTCGAGAGCCTTTTTTGATTCGGCCTGGGCGACTTTGGAACATCACACTCTTCTGTTTAGAGATCCGACCAACGGGACTCGGCGCTTCATCCCACTACTACTGGAGACCTGCAATCTGCCGGACGTTGTTGCTATGTTCAAGCACATCGACTGGCGAAGTCCGTCCGATGAAGGATACAAAAGCCTTTTGAGGGCTTGTAAGGTCGGCGGACTCGACCCCGATGGAACTGACGATGGCGGTTCTTCGCCAGGACACCAGCAAAGCGTCACTAGCGAAAGCACTAACAGGCCGCTTGTTGTACTTGAAATTGCGGATCTCGAAGATTTCCTCGAGGTCGGCAAAGTCATGAAATGTGTCATCACGGTGTCGAATCAGGGCTCCGCCGACGGCACCAACATTGGCATCACGGCGCAGTTACCGCCCGAAATCGAGCACGTTTCTTCTCTAGGCCCAACTCCCGGCACGAATAAAGACGGGCAGGTGCGCTTCGCGCCGCTGGCACGACTAGCGCCACGTGCCAGGGCGACGTATCGTGTGGTCGGCAAGGCCAAGACGCCGGGTGACGTTCACTTCAGAGTAGAGATGACGAGTGATCAGATTAGCCAGGCGCCGGTCCAGAGGACCCAGCGTACTCGTGTGCTGAGCAGATGCACCCCGGATTTTGCTTTGGACGTCGTCGACCCCGAGGAATCGATCGAGGTTGGTGAGGAATTGACGTATATCGTCAGGGTGACAAGCCAGGGTACAGTCGACGGCAGCGATGTGGGCGTAAAGGCCATGCTACCGCCCCAACTCGAATTTGTGTCCGCGCAGGGTCCTACAACTCATAGTATGCACGGGGGCGTCGTAGTTTTCTCGCCCCTGCCAGGCATGTCCCCATGGGCTACAGCTACTTTTCGTGTCGTGACCAAAGCGACCAGTAGTGGCGAGGGCTTGTTCACTGTCGAGTTGACTTGCAACGAAATGTTGGGCTGGCTGAAAAAGACGACTAAGCGTGCGATTGTACTTGTCAAGCGTTTCCCCGCCCTTCTTCTGGAAGTCGTCGATGTCGAAGATCCGATCCAGATTGGTCAGAATATGACATACATTATCACTGTGACGAACCAGGGTTCTGCCGACGATACCAACATCGTCATAAAGGCAACGCTGCCGCCGGAACTCGATTATGTCTCCGCACAGGGCCCGACCCCTGGCAGCGTTCAGGGAAACGTCGTGAGCTTCGCGCCGCTACCGCACATGGCGCCGCGATCTAAAGCTACATACCGCGTCGTGACCAAGGCCAGCGGCACCGGTGACGTCCGTTTCGTAGTCGAGATGACAAGTAGCGAACTCTCCGGACCGCCTGTGCAGGAAAGCGAAAGCTCGACTATTTATTAGAAGCGCTTCGGTGTCCCAAGTGGGAGGCGACTAACCATGCTAATCGCCGCAACCTACGTGGGCTCCGGTCAACCGGAGGCAGATACCTGACCCCTAATAGCTGACGGTTTCGTCTCATGCCCCCGCCACCACACGAAACCCAGTAGTGACGAGGTGGCTGCCGGGCGCGCGGTGGCGGCGATACGACGAACGGAGGTAGATCGCACCCCGGTTCCACGCCCCGCCGCGAACAACGCGAGCGTCGCCTTTCGCGGGTCCGACAGGATCCACCTGCGCCTCACCGCGAAAGGGGGCATACCAATCCGCACACCACTCCCACACGTTGCCCGCCATGTCCAGAATGCCGTCCGGCGTCGCGCCGAGCGGATATACACCCGCCGGTGTGGGCGTGCCCGCACGGTGTTCCATCTCTTCGCAAGAGAAGTTCGCTCTTGTGCTATCGGGCTCCCGAGTACCCCACGGATAGGCGCGCGAGTCCTGGCCCCTTGCCGCGCGCTCCCACTCCGCCTCGCTGGGCAGGCGTGCACTCGCCCACGCCGCATACGCCGCCGCCTCAAACCAACTGACGCCCACGACCGGTCGCGTCGGGTAGGCGAGCTGTTCATCCCAGTCCATGGGGGCGTCCCTGTCGTGCTCGAAACCACCTGCGCGCCAATGTGCTTTGTCTCCGTACCCACCATCCTCGACAAAGCGCGCAAACTGTTCGACCGTCACCGGATACCGCCCGATCCGGTAGCTGCCCAGCGTCACCTCGTGTACCGGTGATTCACGAGGGTGGGCGGCTGCGTCGTAACTGAGCGCGTGCTTCTTGTCCCTCTGCCTGCCCATAATGAACGTGCCAGCGGGAATCGTCACCCAGGGGTCGACGACGTCCGGGCCGTGAAACCGCGGATCGCCCGCCCGGCCTAGCGCCTCGGCCGCCTCGATCGCCACCTTGATGTCCACGCCGCGCGACCGCCTCGCGTCGAAAATGCCCATCACGTCGTCCAGCATTTCCCGATAGCGACCGTCCTCCGGCTGGTAGCGAACCGGCGCCAGGTCGGCCAGTATGGCGCCCAGCAACGCCACGCAACGGGCCCTGGCGTCGAGCCGCGCCCTGCGGTCGAACCGATCCAGAATCGTGCTGAACATTCCGTCGACCAGTTGGAAGCCGCGCTGGCACAGCGTTTCCGCGAGAAGCAGAATGACTTCCCGCCATCTTTGCTGGTGCAACTTCTCCGAGTGCAGGAGCCGTGCCGCCAACTCACTCTGCGCTCGCGCCGAAAGCGCCCGCGCCGTCAGGTACTCCTGGAAAGTAAGGTGCCAGAAGCGTATGTCGTGCTCGCCCAGTCCCTCCACGATGCCGCTGTCCACTTCCTCCTCGCGAAGGAATCGTTGCGCCGCCTCAATTCGCGCGGGCTCGTCCGATTCCCGTCGAAAATAACGCGCTATGACTCGAGCACCCCAAAGGCGGGCGACCTGCGTCTGGCCTCCCTTGGGATGATCGTGCATGGCCAGCGCCAGTTCCTGGAGCAGTGTCACGCACCGCTCGGGCGTTGGGCGACCCGTGCGGTTCGCACGCGCCTTCGACAGCCATTTGATGATCGACTCATACAAGTCGGCACGCTGCTCCGGCAGTCGTTTCTCGTTCCAGTAGACTACCGCCAACGCCGTGAGCATGACCGGGTTTCGTGCCAGCTTGCGGATATCGACGCGCTGGGCGATGGGAATACGCAGCGCCCTAAAATTCTTGTCTGCCTTGGGCGTCCCTTCCCCGCACAGCAGGTCGCACCAGCGCCGCAGAAACCCCTCCATCATCTCCTGCGTCAATGGTACGATCCGAACCTCCTCAAATCCGCCGCCCACAAGGACCCTACCCTTGTAGGCGGCCGCTCTCGTCGTGACCACAAAGCGGCATTCAGGAAACGCCTTGGCCGCGCCCTCGATGAGCTTCCGCATTGCGACGCGCTGCTTTTCCGTCGCCGGCTCATCGAGCCCGTCAAGCAGCACGATCGTGTCGTCTCTGCCCAACAGCTCGACAAAGTCGTCTTCCTGCAGCGGCTCACTGTACTCCTCGCTGACGGTCGCCAGGTAGTGCGGCAACCACTTCGGCGCGTGTTCACTCTTCGGGCCGGTCTTCCGATCTCGGCAGGTGGCGATATGGTCGGCCAATCCGGCGAGTGACACGTACAGCGGAAAACAATCCTTCACGATCGACCACTGCGTGTCCGCGCCAGCCGTTTCGCCGTCCAACCGGTTCCGTACGAGCTCGAACGCCAGCCTTTTGAGAAAGGTGCTCTTACCGGATCCTGGATTTCCCACGACCACAAGCAGCCTCTTTTCCAACGCCTCACGCAGGTCCACGTCGCGGGCTTCTTCCATCGCCTCACTTTCGAGCGCCTCGGGCGCGCCATTGCGGCCGAGCTCGGCGCCACCGCTTGCAGCCAGCGCGATGTACATTTTGTCAATCGGCAGGCGGATGGCCGTCCCCGCGCCGACCTCCAGTCCGCGGATGTCGATGTCCTTGGTGTCATCGTGCAGGCGTCGCAGAAACTTGGTGTAATCGGCTGGTTGCTGCCGCCCCTCGATCGCCGAGACGGCGTCGCCCGGCGCGCGCAGCGAAAACTCCGCCACGCCGTCCGGGGCGTTCTTGTAGGCGTTGCGGTCCATGATCCACTCGCCGCCCTTCCACACGAAGTAGTGAACGCGCGCGACGCGCTCTTGCGGCAGCAACTCGATAAGCTGGAATGCGTTGGCGAATTCCGAGCCGTCGTAGACACACCCGGCGCCCAACTCCACGCAGGAATTGTCCGCATCGAACACGCAATACGATCGCTGCGCGTGCAGGTGCCCGCGAAGCACCAGGTCCACCTTGCGAAAGACGGTCTCCTGCAACTCGCGCGAATCGAACTCCGCCAGAAAACTCCACGGATGGTGCAGCAAGGCGACACGGAAGTCGACGTTCTCCGGCTCCTTCTTGAACACCTCATTGACCTGCCAGCGCCCCAGGAGCAGCTTGCCGTGGTCGCCGTTGCTCGACATCCACGACGAACACATGCCTGCAAGGAACACCGACGGTCGCCCGTCGCCGGCGGGCACCGTAGCCGACCACCAGGGAACGTCGGGCGCCTTCTTGCCCCTCACCTGGGCACCGTAGTTGCCGGCAAATTTCAGGTAGGCAGCGTGGCGCTTGAGTAGCACATCGCGGTCGTCGCTGTCTTTCAACACCTTTGCGATCCTGTCCTGCGATTTTTCCTCATGAAGAAGTTTCTGCAGGGCCTGAGCACCTGCCTTGATCTTGGATCGATCCACGTCGTGATTGCCGGGTATGACATACACCTGTTTCTTGGTGACGCCGGGCAAAACACGCAGCAACTCTCCGTCGATCCACTTGCGGGCCAGGTCATACTCGGCCGTCTTGCCCCCGCGGGCGATGTCTCCGGTAATGACCACGAGATGCGGCGCCACATCTTGCGCGACGAGTTTCTCCACCGCACCCACCAGCCCCTTGCACACCGGCGCGGCGTCCCAATCGGATTCGGTGGAAATGTGGAAGTCGGATAGATGGAGAATGCGGAGTGGTTGATCCGGTGCTGCGGGTGTCTTCTTGACTTTTTTTCGCGCCAAGGGTTTTTCCTTTACTCAGCCATGTGCGAACCAGGGACTTGCGACCGCAGTTTGGTATGAGTGTATTCTGGCGGCATCGCTGGATTGGGCAACCCATCAGGCCCAGGGGAAAACACAGGGGGCAGTCACCGTGTCTCTTGCTGCCAAGACACACGCGTGACTGCCCCCTGAAATGGTGTTCTGCTTCGAGCCGATCTCAGAATCGGGCGACGGTCCCAGGCCGACACTGGCGGACGAGCCACCAGTGGCACCCCGATTGAGTTTCTGGGATAGGCTTTTATTCGCTAATGTTACCTGTGTCGAGACACCCTATCGGCGACTCGCACCGCGGTCAGCTTCCCAGCTCCTGGTCGATCATGGCCTTGAACTTTTCGAACGGCTGGGCGCCCGACATGAATCGGCCGTTGACGAAGAAGGCGGGCGTACCAGTGACGCCGGCCTGCGAACCTTCACGCTGGTCCTTCATGATATCGCTCTTGAACTTGCCGGAAGCGAGACACGTGTTGAAAGCATCTGCGTCGAGACCGAGTTCCGTCGCGAAGCGCTGGAGATCCGCGTCTTCCAGCGTGCGCTGGTTCTGAAAGATCTTGTCGTGGTATTCCCAGAACCTATTCTGCTCTTTCGCACATTGGGCGGCCTCAGCCGCCGGCATGGCGCGTTTGTGCATGCCGAGCGGGAAGTCGCGAAAGACGATCTTTACCTTGTCGCCGTAGGTCTTCTTGATCTGGTCTAGAGTCGGACCGACTCTGGAGCAGTACGGTCATTGAAAATCTACGTACTCGACGATCGTCACCTTGGCATCCGCCGGACCCTGCACCGGATCGTTGGCTGCAAGGACGATCTCGGCGCGAGGCGGCTCCAGCGCGATCCGGACATCGGACTTCTTCTTGAGCTCATTGAGCAGGTTTTTGCGCGCCGCACCCTGGCCTTGCGTGGCAAGATGCTGGCGGATTCTCGCCGACATCGCCTCGAGTGGTTTTCCCCCCATCCGCGCCTTGTTGGCGTTGTAGAAGGACTCGACAGCCGCATCCGTCACCGGTGGGGCACTCTCAGCGAGCCGCTTGGCGATGAGTACGTCGACCGAGATGCCCTGCGCCGCGGCCTCGTCGGCCAGCAAACGCTCCATGATGATGTCATCCAGCGCCTTCTGGCGGGCGTCGTACAGGGACTGCGCGAGTTTCATGTTCTTCCCAATGGCCTTGGCGTCCAACTCCGCCATCGTGATCGGCTTGCCGCCGATGTAGGCCGCGATGCCTGCATCGGCCTTTGACGTGCCTGAATCGCCCCCTGATCCCGCCCATGCCGCCGTGCTCAACAGCATGCAAAAGGCTGCGTGAAGGAGGACCCAACGGTTAATCCGCAACATAGCTGCACACACTCCTTTCTGGTTAGACCTGTGCCAGGGCACAAGTCTAATAGATGCCCCACAATCGCAATAGCTGGATCGTAAGTAATCGGTCATTGTTTGGCAACATGCCGCGTTTTTGGTGCAGGAAAGGCCGGGAAGGGCTCATTTTTCTTGATGCCGAGGGTCTCATGGTCGGGCAGGCTTTTTCTTCCGGCATGGGTCGGATAGTCGAGACCCGCGGGATCTTTCGCTTTCAGCCGATCGATGATAAAAGGCCCGTTGCGGGAATTTCCTTGGAAAGGCCTTCGCCGGCCGCGGCGTGAGGAAACGCAAGGGTACAAGTTATGCGGGTGGCCGCGATCTACGACATCCACGGCAATCTCCCGGCGCTCGAGGCCGTGCTGGACGAAATCCAAAGGGAGGGCGTCGATCAGATCGTCGTCGGTGGTGACGTCGTCCCCGGCCCGATGCCGCGGGAGACGATTGCCGCGCTGCTCGAACTCTCCATTCCCGTACGGTTCATCCACGGCAACGGCGAACGCGATATCCTGGCGCCGCACCGCGGAGAGGAATTGATCCGCGTCCCGGAGCAGTTCCACGATGCTATGCGCTGGGTCGCGAAAGAACTTCCGGCCGAACTCCTCACGGAAATCGCCGCCTGGCCCCTAACGCTGCAGGTCGATATTCCCGGGCTCGGTGATGTCCTATTCTGCCACGCGACGCCGCGGGACGACAACGAGCTGTTTACCCGCCTCACCCCGGGACACCGGCTTCGACCGATCTTCGACGCAACCGGCGCCTCGATCGTCATCTGCGGTCATACCCATATGCAGTTTGATCGAACCGTAGGCGAGACACGCGTGGTCAACGCGGGTAGCGTCGGTATGCCCTTTGGGGATCCCGGCGCCTACTGGGCCATGCTGGGACCCCGTATCCAGTTGCGGCACACCGCGTACGACCTCATGGCGGCCGCCCGGCGCATTGGTGCCACCGGGTATCCACAGGCCGCGGGGTACGACTTGCTCCGTCCGCCGAAGGAGGCGGAAATGCTCGATTTGTTCGAGGCTGCCGCTGTCCGGTAGCGGCTGCTCGCACTGATCACCCGCGACTATGGCTGGAATCCCTACAGTTGCGCGACTACTCCATGTGCGTACCGACGATGCCGAGGCGGATGTCGATTTCGTCGCCTACGACGGCCGTCGACATGTCTTTCTTGATGCCGAAGGCCTTGCGGCTGATGGTGAACTCGGTGCGAAGGACGAGCAGGTCGCCTTTCTTGCCACCCATGCGTTTGGCCAGCCCGCCGGCCACGTAGGCCGCATGCACGGGAATGTTCAGCTTCTTGGTCACGCCGCGGCAGGTGAAGTCTCCGGCGAGGGTCAGCTGGTACTCGTCCTTGCCGGGCTTGCTGTCCACCGTGACGCTTTTGATGGCGAAGGTGATGGCATCGTGTTTGCGAACATCCATCCAGTCCTCACCATGCAATACCTGTGTCATCTTCTTGTTGCTGGTTTCTACGCTCTTGGCGTCGACGGTGATGGTGCCGACCGTGTTGTCCGGTGCGGCGGGGTCGAATTCGATTGTGCCGGCAATGCCCTTTGCCCAGCCGGAGATTGGCTCCAGCGTCGAGTCCACGAAGAAGATCATGGCATTGACGCCCTTGGGGTCTTTGAAGTCGAATTCGATCGCCTGCACCGGCGCGGCGCCCACGGTCGTGGCGGCTGTGAAACCAAGGAGTGCTAACAATGATCGTCTTGCCCGGTTCATCCGAATGCTCCTCTATGTCAATTCCAGATCGTACGTGCCCGAACCGGCACGCGGCCCCTTTTGCAAAGCGGGAAGCGTAGCGAATCGCGAATTCCACGGCAAGCCGGCGCCGAACTACTGGTGGAGGGATTCGAACGGTTCAAGACGATCGTGCGGAGTGCCCGCCCTGCGAAAGAGTGTCGTGACTACGCCGTGCCGGACAGTGAAGACAGGATCGAGGCCGGATCGAACGGTTTCGCCAATGTAACAACGACGGCAAATCGACGACGCGGGTCGGACTGATGCTCGACTGTACTCACGCCGGCGCCGAAGGTGGCGTCCAGAAATCCCTGGATGTCACCCTTACAGGAATCGAAAGTTTCGGCCGTGTTGGGTGCCAGCGCCCGGTCATTTACCGAAAGCTCGAACGACCGCCGACTGAAGGCGAGCGGCCCATCCCCCGAGAACTGTGATTCGAGTCGTTGGCTCGCCTTCAACGCCGCGCCCAGCGCCTGGGCGAATCTGTCCTGGTTGGTGCCTTCCAGCGGCGCTTTGCGGCTGTAACGCAATCCACCACGGCCACCGGTGTTCTCCATGCAGTAGTCGGCCTCATGGGCCACCAGCATGACACCCGGACCGTCCGGCACGTGACGGTAGTCGGCCACATCGATCAGCAGTTCGTCCAGACTCTCCTCGCGAATCCACGTGTGGAAGACATCGATAAAACGCGCCGGGTCGAGCTTCAGATCGCCCTCGACGAATAGCTTGACGTTGATGTGTTGTAGTTCCATATCCCGATCGACTCCCACCACTGGTCACTTAGACGCGGCCTCGAGACGGATGCGATTGTAACAGCCGTGCACCGCCTCGATGAACAATTGAGCTTCCTCAATCGTATGGTTTGCCGATTCGGGTGTGAAGGGCGTGCCAACTTTTTCATGCGCGGCAAACAGATAGTTGGCGAACTTACCGCCGGCAAATGGGTCGAAGATCTTCTTCGTATCGTAGAACCGCTCCTTAAATTCTTCGATAATCTCGTCCGCGTCGTCGGTGACGTCGTCGTATTCCATTTGCACGAGTGACTTGGCCGCCTTGAGCATGGCGATGTAGGCGTCTTTGCCCGCCTGTTGGACGTCGCCCGCCTCCATGAGGACTTGGGCCTCGAACACCATTCGTTCGGCCGCCGACATCTCGAACTGATAAGCCGCCACTACTTCACCCGCGCATTCTCCCTTTCCGATGTCGCCGGTGCTGTATTCTCTCGGGTCCGCCCAGTCGGAGTAGAACGTCGGGTCGGCCTCGTGTGCCGGCGCATTCTTGGTCAAATCCTCCAGGACCTGGCGGATCTTTGCTTTACCGACGCGTTTCACAAAGTGCGGAAATCTCTCGCCTTTTTCGCGCATACGCAGGTAGTGGTCTGTAATGCGTTCCAGCGCGTCCGGAATGCGCTTAGAGGAGATGGCGATAATGGGCATGCCGTACGAGCCGCCGTTATGCTCCCACTCGCCGCCCAGGACGACCTGGAAGTGCGGCACCTGGTATCCGTTGACGATTCGGTTTACGCCATAGAACCCGATGTCGCTGATATGGTGCTGGCCGCAACTGTTGAAGCACCCGCTGACCTTGATGTGCATATCGTGGACGGCCTCATCCAGCTCGAAGGCCTTCTGCGCCAAACGCGATCGCAGTTCCGCCGCCAGTCCGCGCGACGACGAGATGCCGAGCTTGCAAGTGTCAGTACCGGGGCAGGCGACGATGTCCAGAATCGTACACGCACCGGGCTCACCCAAATCCACCTCATTCAGATCGGCGAAAATGTCGGGCAAATCGGATTTGCTGACCCAACGAAGCACCACGTTTTGTTCGACGGTCGCCCGTAGCGTGCCGTTGGTGTACTTGCGAACGATGTCGGCCAGCGAGCGGCATTGGTCGGCGGTCATATCGCCCAGCGGCAGGGCGACGGTGACGGTCACATAGCCGTCCTGCTTCTGTGCCCGAGTGTTGGCCCTTAGCCAGCGGCTGTATTTCTCATTCCCATTCGTCGTCGGGAGTTCGCCGGGCGGCTTGAGGGGCGTCTCTCGCTCGGCTTCCGCGGTCGCAATGTGGGCCGTCCAAGTCGGGTCGTCTTGCAGCTTCGCGCGCTCCGCGAGGACTTCTTCCTTGAATTTGTCGATCCCCCAGTTCTTGATCAGGAATTTCATGCGGGCGCGGGAGCGGTTCTTTTTTTCCCCATGGCGTCCGAAGACACGGGCAATGGCTTGCGCCATGGGTAGCACTTCCTCCAGCGGCAGAAACTCGTCGAACACCTTCGCCACATGCGGCACGGCGCCGAGTCCGCCGCCCACGACGAACTGAAAGCCGCGCTCTTCCTTTCCGTCGACGACGCGCGTGACGGCCGTATAGCCGAGATCGTGGATCGCGGTCAGCCCGCACGCGTGCTGCGCGCAGCCGCTGAAAGTAGGTTTGAATTTCCGGCCGAAATTCTGCGCGTCCGGGTGGCCGAGCAGAAACTGCGACAGCGCCCGGGCGTGCGGTGTGACGTCGAATGTTTCGTCCGGGCAGACTCCAGCGTAGGGACAGCCCGTCACGTTCCTGACCGAGTTGCCGCAGGCTTCTCGCGTGGTTATACCCACCGCGGCCAATCGGCGCATGATCGTCGGGGTATTGTCCAGGTGAATAAAATGAAGTTGCACGTCCTGCCGGGTCGTGATATGCACGATTTCGTCGGAGTATTCCTCTGCCAATTCGGCGAGGGTCTCGAGCTGCTGCGGATTGAGGCCGCCGTAGGGGATCTTGATGCGTAGCATGCCCGGCGCATCCCAGACGGTGTCCGGGCCCTTGGTGTTCCTGCCTTCCGGGTATTTCAGTTCGCGCGTTTCAAAACCGTCGTAGCGCTTGCCGTTGTCATATCGTTGCCCGTAGGCGCCGCGCCGGAGGCGCGTTTCGGCGAAGACCCTTTCGTCGATCTTGTCCTGCTTGCGCAGCTCGATTTCCGTTTCGAACGCGTCGATCTCCTCGGCAAGTTGAGGCGGCAGCTTCCCTTCCAACCGCTCCTTCCAGAGAGCGTTACTGGCTTTCATTTCCGATAACTCCGGCGTTAGAGAGATGCCGCAAATGCGGCCTCCAGTAGTCTAGTCACGTGACTCCGCCCAAGCAAACGAACTTCAGGCGCGTTTCAGATTGGGTGGCATACCCCCACTGTTGGGTGGCATGCCCACGCTTGCGTGGGCATGATGCTATTGTCCTCACCGCCCAGTGATGTAGGGCAGGGGGGTCTCCCGGCTGTGCCGGGACGTTCACCTGCCTTGCCGGAATGGCAGATCGACGCCCCACCTGCGGAAGAGGAACGATCTACCGCACGGCTTATGCTTCCCCGGAGTCTGGGGTCCGTGACAGAACAGGCGTCTTCCCCGCCAAAGGAGGGCACAGCCTGAAAGGCTGACAGCCAGTAGCCGGGGGCAAGTCCCGCGACTAGCGGGACGCCGCCCCCGGGATTGAGCCCCCAACCGAATCGAGCCTGAAGGGCTCGCAGGACCATACCTGGGCACCTCACCGATTGTTCTCTACGACCCTTTCAGGGTCGTGTCGGTTGGGGGTGCTTATCCGGTGGCGCCGTCCGCCTGGGGCGGACTTGCCACCGGCTACTTTATGGCAGGCCTTCAGCCTGCTTTCGCTCGGCACCATTTGCGCGCTTAGACGTGCGACGACTGCCGCCGTTTTCGTCACAGACCACGGAGACTCCCACGTACCTCGGATTACTGGAATCTTATCCGCATGAAAGCTATAGTAGGGTTCGACATGGGCGACGATCATACGCTTCGGGTCTACGACTCCATTATCGGGCTTCTTTCCAGCGAAGAGAACCCCACGCCGTTGGTGCGCCTGCATAAGGTCGTCCCGTTCGAGCACACCAAGGTCTACGCCAAGCTCGAGTGGTACAACCCGTTCGGGGCGATCAAGGACCGTGTTGCGGCCAACATGATCCGTGACGCGGAGGAAAAAGGCCTGCTGGAGCGGGGCAAGCGATTGGTTGAGGCCACCTCGGGAAATACCGGCCTCGGGTTGGCGATGATCGGCAACGTCAAGAATTATCCGCTGCAGACGCCGCTCTCGAATGGCATTCCGCTCGAGAAGCGTACGGTGCTCCGATTCTTCGGTACGGATGTCGTCGAGCTGGATGACACGCTATGTCCAGCACCAGGTGCCCCGGAGGGGGCGATGGCACGGGCACAGGCCACCGCGGAGTCCCAGAAGGACTTCATCAACCTGAACCAGTATACCAACCGCGCCAATCCCGACAGCCACTATCGCACCACGGGGCCGGAGATCTGGCGGCAGACGCAGGGCAAGATCACGCATTTCGTCGCGGGGCTGGGCACCTGCGGTACGATCACGGGCACGGGGCGATTTCTGAAAGAGAAGAATTCCAAGGTGCAGGTCATCGGAATCTACCCGGATGAAGGACACGATATTCCCGGCGTGCGGAGTCTCCGCCAGTTGCAGCACACCGACTTCTTCCTTCCGGACGAGTACGATCAGGTGTCGGAGGTCACGAATCGCGAGTCGTTTGACCTTTGCTTGCGGCTGAATCGAGAGGAGAGCATCATCGCGGGTCCGAGTTCCGGCATGGCTTTGGTTGGTGCCCTACGGTTGATACCCGATGAACCCGGTTTGACGGTCGTGGTGATATTTCCGGACAACATCTTCAAGTACGCGTCGTCGATTCAGCGGCACTTCCCGTATGTCTGCCCGCCCGACAAGAAGGACGACGGATCCGGTCCGAGCAAGAACGATCAGTTCGTGTCCATGATGTTGGAGAATCTGAAGAACCCGTACGACACCGTCAGCGTCAAGGACCTCACCACCAAGTTGCAGAATGGCGACAGACCCATCATTGTCGACGTGCGGTCGGCCGAGATGTTCGCAGAAGGAGCCCTCGCCGGATCTCTCAATGTGCCGATGGAGGAGTTGCCCAATCGGATCAGCGAACTTCCGGCGGATCGAGAAACGCCAATGGTCATGGTCTGCAACATTGGCAAGTTCTCGAAGAACATGGTTCTTTACCTCAAGTCTCTGGGGTACCGCAACGTGCAGAGCATGAAGGGTGGCGTGAACGAGTGGGTCCGCAAGGGACAGCCGCTGGAGTTCACCGACGGGGATGCGATTTAGCGCGGTACGGCCCTCGCTACCTGAATTACCTTGCGTGAGTACGCGCCAGGCATCCGGGGTGGCATGGGCAAACTTGTTTGCCCGTGCGATGTACCACGACCCACGGGCAAGCTATCGCTTGCCCATGCCACCCCATGTGGGGCCTCTTCACGCACCGTGATTTCGTTTGCCTGACTTGATCGTCTGGGATGACCCGTGCCGTCAACATCAAGAGTGACCGGGCTTGCGCCCGGTGCTCCGATTCGGACACGCCTTTTGTGCATGAAGGGGGCACCCGGCCAGCGTGCCGGCGGCGTTTTGCCGTTGAGGTTTCCGGTCATATAATCAGATAGGGAGCTTGGATTCCCTGATCGAAGGGAGCGGATCGACTTTATCATGCTATTTCAGCCACCCATCGCGCCGCACTACGCCGCGCTTTCGCAGGCCGAGCTGGAGGAGCGCATCGCGGCGCGAAAACGCGAGCTGGGTTCACGGCTTGTCATTCTTGGTCACCACTACCAGCAGCAAGAGGTCATCCAGTTTGCGGATTTCACCGGCGACAGCCTCAAACTCTCGCAGATCGGTGCGGAGCAGAAGGAGGCGGAGTTCATCGTCTTCTGCGGCGTACACTTCATGGCCGAGTCGGCGGATATCTTGACCGGCGATAATGTGCGCGTGGTCCTCCCCGACCTCTCCGCCGGGTGCAGCATGGCCGACATGGCCGACATCGATCAGGTCGAAGATGCCTGGGCGTTTCTGGCGGAAGAGTGCGGTGTTGAACCGATTCCCATTACGTACGTGAACTCGACGGCCGCCATCAAGGCCTTCTGCGGCGGGCACGGCGGCGCCTGTTGCACCAGCAGCAATGCGCGAGCGATGCTCGAATGGGCGTTTCGCCAGGGTGAGAAAGTCATCTTTCTGCCCGATCAGCACCTGGGCCGCAACACCGCATACGCCATGGGCATCGCCCTGGATGAAATGGTGGTCTACGATCCGCAGTTGCCAAGCGGCGGCTTAACGCCGACGCAGGTGCGCGATGCGAAGGTCATTTTATGGAAGGGCCATTGCAGCGTGCACGGTTTGTTCACACCGGAGCAATGCGACGAGATCCGCCGCATCGATCCGGGATTCCAAGTGCTGGTCCATCCGGAGTGCAGTTGGGAGGTCGTACAGATGGCTGACCTCGCCGGCAGCACGGAGTACATCATCAAGACGGTGCGTGAGGCGCCCGCCGGCAGCAAATGGGCCATCGGCACGGAAATTCACCTCGTCGATCGGCTAGTCCGTGAGCATGATGACAAAACGATTCGCTCACTGGCCGGGATACAGTGTCTGTGTACGACCATGTATCGAATCGACTTGAAGCATCTGCTGTGGTCGCTCGACGAACTCGCCGCCGGTCGCGTGGCCAACGAGATTCGTGTCGATCCGGAGACATCGAACCTGGCACAGATTGCGTTGAATCGCATGCTGGCCAACGTGCCGTCGACGCCGGTCGCGATCAAGTAGTGCTACATCACACGTGACTTGATGGGTGGCACGGTCTGGCGCAGCCAGGCCGTGGAGTCCGCAAGAACCATGGCCTGCCCTTTGGGGCAGACCATACCACCCATCATTCGAGGTGTCACGGAGCAGTACGTTTATGTCGGCGGGCCGCACATGTGTCTCTCTCGCGGGAAACTCGCACTATAATGCAGTCCCGGTTATACTCGCCTCATGCTCGACGACGTGGTTAGGGTGGTCGTCTCCGAACGTCAAATCGAAGCGCGCGTGGCCGCCATGGCCGACGAAATCGCGTTTTTCTATGCTGATAATCAGGAAGGTATCACCATCATCACGATCCTTACCGGATCGCTGGTATTCCTGGCGGACCTGATTCGGCGACTTCCCATCCGGATGCGCGTGGGGCTGGTGACGGTATCCAGCTACGCCGGGAAGACGACAGAATCCTGCGGCGCGCTGTTCGAATCGGCGATTCTACCGGACTTGTGCAACCGGGACGTCCTGATTGTCGATGATATCCTGGACACCGGCGGTACGTTGCGGCTGGTGCGGGATCGACTGCAAACCGGGTCTCCGCGCAGTATTCGTACGGCCGTGATGCTTCGAAAAAAGGAAAAGGCGCCGGCGGATTTGCCGGTAGAGTTCGTCGGTTTCGATATCGAGGATGAATTCGTCGTGGGATACGGGCTGGACTATGACGGGTTATATCGAAACCTCCCCTATATCGGCGTGTTGAAGTCAGAGTTGTATGCGACGGAATCCATGACGTGATTGCCACAGGTGTCAAAGCGCGGCGCAGGGTATCGCTGGCGGCGGTGATGTCGGATGCCCCTTCGGAAGCCGGCGAGACGGCTCGGCCGTGGGCGGCCCTGCCGAGCGAGCTGGTCGACGGCGGCGAGATCATCGTGCTGGCGGTCAAACCATCCATGTGGCGGCCGTTGTTCGACTCCGCGGCGTGGTTGATTGTGACCGGCGGTCTTGCTGTGGTATTGGTGGTGGCCGGTCAGTCGATCGCAGGGCTCTCGACGGCATTGTCGGTACAGATCGTACTGGCCCTCGGTGCCGCGCGGTTGGCGCTGGCCATCGTCCGTTGGGTGCCGACGTGGTATGTGCTGACCAATCTTCGCGTGTTGACGATCCAGGGGGTTCGCGCACCGCGTATCACGTCGTGCCGGCTTGTCGACGTGCGCAATACCTACCTGAACGCCTCGCCGGCGGAGAAGATGACGAATCTCGGGACGATTACCTTTGTGTCCGATCAGCCCGACCAATCGCCGCAGGCATGGCAGTCCATCGCCAATTCACAGGAAATCCACGACAAGATTCGGCGCGCCATTGAGAATGCGCTGGATCAGCAGGGGCTTTGATTGGGCGTTTGCGTATTGAGTGGTTAGTTTTCCGCCGTCCGCCGTCAGCCGTCAGCCGTCAGCCATCAGCCTTCAGCTTGGATTGGCGGGTACCCCATTCATTGCAGGGCAATGGGTGGAGGACGAGGAGGCTGTGATGTGCGCACCGTCCCCCACCCTTCGCTGTCGCG